>Ga0210400_10000450_pt1 | contig 45922 bp, 41 predicted proteins | sample IncBWH26MmetaG_FD_155456 | JGI IMG/M metagenome (GOLD analysis project Ga0210400, IMG submission 155456) | Forest soil microbial communities from Barre Woods Harvard Forest LTER site, Petersham, Massachusetts, United States - Inc-BW-H-26-M | ecosystem: Environmental > Terrestrial > Soil >... | reverse complement strand
GGCTCGACTGATTGAACGACCACTTGCTGCCGTTCTGCCGCTTGAAGATCTCGCGGAACAGCTCCTTGGTGCGGCGGCGATTGAGAAAATGCGCCTGGTCGGGGGCACGTTCGTACGCATAGCCCGGCGACACCGTGATCCCGTCGATGCCCATTTCGGTCACATCGTCGAAGAAGCGCGCGATGCGTTCGGGCTCGGCGGTGTCGAACAGGGTTGCGTTGATGTTGACGCGGAAGCCGCGCCGTTTGGCGAGGCGGATGGCCTCGACCGCGCGATCGTAGACACCGGCCTGGCAGACAGAGCGGTCGTGGTCTTCCTGGTCGCCGTCGAGATGGACCGTCCAGGCGAAGAACGGGTTGGGCTTGAACTGGTCGATTTTTTTCTCGAGCAATAGCGCGTTGGTGCACAGATAGACGAATTTCTTGCGGGCGATGATGCCTTCGACGATCTCCTCGATTTCGCGGTGCAGCAGGGGCTCGCCGCCGGCGACGACGACGACCGGCGCGCCGCATTCGTCGACCGCTTCGAGGCACTCCGCGACGCTGAGGCGCTGATTGAGGATCGCGTCGGGGTAGTCGATCTTGCCGCAACCGGCGCAAGCGAGGTTGCAGCGGAACAGCGGCTCCAGCATCAGGACGAGCGGATAGCGCTTCACACCGCGCAGATGGCGGCCGAGCACGTAGGCGCCGACACGGATTTTTTGCTGCAGGGGGATGGACACGGCGGTTCCCTATAAAAAGTCAGGCGTCACAAGGCTGCGCTCAGTTGCTGGAGGCACCGTCGGCTAGTTGCGGCGGCATGCGGAAGCGCACGTTTTCGGTGATGCCAGGCAGGATTTCGACTTCGGTGTTCGTCATTTCGCGCAGTCGTTCGATCAGCTGCTCGACGAGCTCCTCGGGGGCCGAGGCGCCGGCCGTGATGCCGACCGACGACACCCCTTCGAGCCAATGCGGGTCGAGCGCGCGGGCGTCTTCGATCAGATAGCTCGGTACCCCCGATTCGGCGGCGATCTCACGCAGACGGTTCGAATTGGAACTGTTGGGCGCACCGACCACGAGTACGACATCGACGATCTTGGCCAGTTCGCGCGCCGCCCGCTGGCGGTTCTGCGTCGCATAGCAGATATCCTTGGTATCGGGGCCGACGATAGATGGGAAAACTGCCTTCAAGGCTTCGATGACGGCGCGAGTGTCGTCGACGCTGAGCGTCGTTTGGGTGATAAAGGCCAGCTTGTCGGGATCGGCGACTTTGAGCTTGGCGACCTCCTCGGGCCGCGAGATCAAATGCACCCGGCCGGTGATTCGGCCCATCGTGCCCTCGATCTCGGGGTGGCCGGCATGGCCGATCAGAATGATCTCGCGCCCCTGATTGGCATAGCGCTGCCCTTCGATATGCACCTTGGAGACCAGCGGGCAAGTGGCATCGATGACCGGCAGGCCGCGCTCTCCCGCGCGCCGCTCGATCTCGCTGGCGACGCCATGGGCGCTGAAGATCGTGACCGAGCCGGGCGGGACCTCGTCGATCTCGTCGACGAACTGCGCCCCCTTGGCGCGCAGGCGCTCGACGACGTGCCGGTTGTGCACGATCTCGTGGCGCACATAGATCGGCGGGCCGTACTTCTCCAGCGCCCGCTCGACGATCTCGATGGCTCGCTCGACGCCGGCACAGAAGCCACGCGGCTGGGCCAGCACCACTCTCAACATCCGCGTCATCTCCTCGACAACGTTACCGCCTCGGGCGGCCTCGCCTGCGCCAGAGCGGTCGTTGCCTATCCCTGCCACAGTTCGCGCGGCACGCGCAATGCCAGGACGCAGTTGTACACATTGGCGCATACCTCGGCTGAACAGCGTAGCCTCGATTTTGATCCTGGCCTTCCCCGATCAGTTTGCTATCACTGCGGCGGGGACGATCGGGGGAACCTTCATGCCGCTGTCACGACGCGCATTACTGCTCGCTTTGCCCTTGCCCATTGTGGCGGCGTTCCAGCCCGCCCGGGGGGCTCCGGAGGCTGGGCCAAGCGCGCTGATCGAGCGCTTCTACGCGGACCTCCTGGCGGTCATGAAGGAGGCGAAGCGGCTGTCCTTCGCCGCCCGCTACGACCGTCTCGTTCCGAGCGTCGCCCGTACGTTCGATTTGGGCTTGATGACCCGGATCGCAATAGGGCCGGGCTGGGCGCAGATCGCCGCCGAGCAGCAGCAGCGGCTGACCGACGTGTTTTCCCGGTACACAATCTCGGTCTACGCCAATCGGTTCGACGATTATGGCGGCGAGCGCTTCGAGGTCGACGCCAAACCGAACACCAGCCCCAACGGCATCATCATCGCCAGCCGCATCGTCAAGGCGAACGGCGAGCCGGTACCGCTCAATTACCTGATGCGGCAGGACGGCGCCGGCGGGTGGAAGGTCGTCGACGTCTATCTCAGCGGCACGATCAGCGAGCTGGCGACGCGGCGCTCGGAATTCGTCGCGGTGCTGCAGCGCGCCGGCGCCGACGGCCTCGTCCGCATGATCGAACAGCGCACCGCGGCCTTGCGGATGGGGTGAGCCGCCGCCCGATCCTTGGCGGGATTCCTGCTGGCCGCAGGCGTCGGGGCAGGCGGCGAGGAGGCAGGCGGCGCGGCCGGCTTTGCCGCCCCGGCTGCCGGAAGGCTCGGGTCGAGGTAGAAATCCGCTCCCGGACCCGGTGCTGCGCCGCGGCCCAGTTCGGCCGCTCGGTGCTGCTGCGACAAGCTGCGCAACTGAGCATAGAAATCGAGCGAGTTCTTCTGCAGTTCATCGAGGGTGTCGATGGCGCCGGCGCGCTGGTCGAGGCCGCCTGAGATCAGGCGGGCGTCGGTCAGCTCTTCGAGACCATGTGTCGTCGCCAGGATCGTGAAGGGGTCGGAATAGGAATCGATACCCATGCCGATCGCGTCCCGCGGGTTGGACGGGCCGAGCAGCGGCAGGATCAGGTAGGGCCCCGAGTCGAAGCCCCAGGTGAACAGCGTCTGGCCGAAATCGGCCGGCTGCCGCTTCAGCCCCCAATCCGTCGCGACATCGAGCGCCCCGCCGAGCCCCAGCGTCGTGTTCGCCGCGAATCGTGCAAGCGTAACTCCGGCCCGCTCAAACTCGCCTTGCAGCACGTTGTTGAAGAACAGCGTGGGCTCCTTCATGTTGTCGAGAACATGATGGATGGCGTCGCGCCCGAATTCGGGAAGAACTGCGACATAGACCTTTGCCGCCGGCTCGATCACGATGCGATCAACGAACTGGTTGACGTCGAGAATGTTGCGGTTCAGCGGCTCCAGCGGGTCGTTGTTCTGCTCGAACAGGGCGCGCTCGGTGGGGTCTGTTGGCGGCGTGGCGCAGCCCACGAGGCTCGCGGCCAGCCAAAGGATGAGCGCTACACAAAGAACGGCACCGCGGGAGGAGGCGGGGATTTGCACGACGAGGTCCGGGGGCTCGGATGTTGGGCTTGGCGGCACGATTGAGCCGAACACCGCATCGTCGGCAATCGGGATTGCGAAGGCAATGATAAAGCGCGGAGTGAATTCGCGCGCGGCGTTTGAGATGGTAGCCCCATGACCGAACTCGGCCTCGCCCTCGTGCTGATTCTCGCCTGGACCTACCTGATCGGCAGCACCGTCGCCGCGCTGCGCTTCGCCCGGCGGCCGATTGTCGCGCCCGTCCAACGGCCGCCGGTCTCGGTGCTGAAGCCGCTGCATGGCGCCGAGCCCGGCCTCTACGAGAATTTGCGCTCGTTCATCGACCAGGATTACCCCGAGATGCAGGTCGTGCTCGGGGTGCGGCGCAGTGGAGACGCGGCGTTGCCGGTCGCCCGGGCGATGATGCGCAATCGACCCGGAAAGGACATCGAGCTCGTCGTCGATGCCCGCGCCATCGGCAGCAATCTCAAGGTGGCGAACCTCGAAAACATGCTGCCGGCGGCAAGCCACGACATCATCGTCCTGGCCGACAGCGACATGCGCGTCGACCCGCATTACCTCGGCGCGGTGACAGCACAGCTGCAGGATCCGCGAATCGGCCTGGTGACCTGTCTCTACAAGGGCGTCTCGATGGGCGGCCTATGGTCGCAGTTGGCGGCGATGCATATCAACTTCGCCTTTCTGCCGGGCGCCCTAAGCGGCGAGGCGATCGGCGTCGGCGGCGGCTGTTTTGGCGCGACGATCGCGCTGCGCCGCGCCGTCCTGGAGCGGATCGGCGGCTTCGCCCGGATCCGCGACGAACTGGCCGACGATCATCGCCTCGGCGATGCGGTCCGTGAAATCGGGCTCGCGACGGTGCTGTCGCCCTACATCGTCGAAAATCGGGTGGCCGAGCCCTCGCTCGCGAGCCTGTGGCAGCACGAGCTGCGCTGGGCGCGCACCTCGCGTACAATGGCGCCGTTCGGCTTTGCCGGCTCGATCGTGACGCATACGTTCGTGCTGGCGCTGCTCGCCGCTGCTGCAGCGGGTTTTAGCGCGATAGCGTGCTGGCTGGCGCTGATCTCCTGTATGCTGCGCTGGATCTCGGCCGGGGTGGTTGCCCGCGCTCTGGCTTTGCCGATCGGCGGGTTGTGGCTCCTGCCGTTGCGCGATGTTTTGTCCTTTGCCGTATTTCTCGGTAGTTTCTGCGGGCGCAGCGTCTTATGGCGGGATCAGCCGTTCCGGGTCGAGCCGGGAGGCCGCATGACCGTCGAGGGGGAATAACCGGTATGATGAAGACCCTGTTTCTGCACCCGCCGTCCTTCGACGGTTTCGATGGCGGGGCGGGCTCGCGCTATCAGGCGCGCCGGGAAATCCGCTCCTTCTGGTATCCGACCTGGCTGGCACAGCCGGCGGCATTGGTGCCCGGCAGCCGGCTGATCGACGCGCCGCCGGCGCGGCAGCGGCTCGAGGACGTGCTGCCCTTGGCGCGCGATTATGATCTCGCCATCATGCACACCTCAACCCCGTCTTTCGCGGCCGACGTCAAAGTCGCCCGGGCGCTCAAGGACACCAACCCGCGGCTCAAGATTGGCCTCATTGGCGCCAAGGTGGCGGTGGAGCCGGAGCCAAGCTTGACCGCGTCGAACGCCATCGATTTCGTCGCCCGCGAGGAATTCGACTTTACGGTCAAGGAAGTCGCCGAGGGCCGCGCTTTTGCCGATATCGACGGGCTCAGCTACCGCAACGAAAGCGGCGTCGTCGTCCACAATTCTCCCCGGGCGGTGCTGGAGGACATGGACCGGCTGCCCTTCGTGACCGAGGTCTATAAGCGCGATCTGAAGGTCGAGGATTATTTCATCGGCTATCTGAAGCACCCGTATCTGTCGCTCTACACCGGGCGCGGCTGCCGCTCGAAATGCACCTTCTGCCTGTGGCCGCAGACCGTCGGCGGGCATCGCTACCGCGTCCGCAGCGTCGAGCACGTGATCGAGGAGATCCGGCTGGCGCGGCACTATTTCCCACAGGTCAAGGAATTCTTCTTCGACGACGACACCTTCACCGACAATCTGTCGCGCGCCGAGGCGATCGCCCGCGAGCTCGGCAAATTAGGCGTCACCTGGTCGTGCAACGCGAAAGCCAACGTACCGCGCGCCACGCTGGAAGTGCTGCGCGACAACGGGCTCCGTCTGTTGCTCGTCGGCTACGAGACTGGCAATCAGCAGATCCTCAACAACATCAAGAAGGGCATGCGGGTTGATATCGCCCGCCGCTTCACGAAGGACTGCCACGAGCTCGGCATCACGATCCACGGCACCTTCATCCTCGGCCTGCCCGGCGAGAGCAAGGAGACGATCGAGGAGACCATCCAATTCGCCGCTGAGATTAACCCGCACACGATCCAAGTGTCGCTCGCCGCGCCGTATCCCGGCACGTACCTGCATCGCCAGGCGGTCGAGAATGGCTGGCTCGACCTGGCGCATGCCGAACTGACCGATGAACGCGGCGTGCAGATCGCGCCGTTGCACTACCCGCATCTCAGCCACACCGAAATCTTCCAGTCGCTCGATACCTTCTACCGGCGCTTCTATTTCCGCCGCCGGAAAATCGCCTCGCTGCTTGGCGAGATGATCAAGAGCCCAGAGATGATGCGCCGGCGGCTGCGCGAAGGCGTCGAGTTCTTCCAGTTCCTGCGCCAGCGGGAGATGCCGAGCTGAGGCTGCCGGCACGGCGGCTGATCGTCACCGCCGACGATTTCGGACGCGATATCGCGGTCAACGAGGCGGTCGAGCGGGCGCACCGCGACGGTATTCTGTCGACCGCCAGCCTGATGGTGACGGCGCCGGCCGCGGCGGACGCGATCGCCCGGGCCTACCGCCTCAAATCGCTGCTTGTCGGCCTGCATCTCGTGCTGATCGACGGCGGCCCGATATTGCCCCCGGGCGAGCTGGACGGCCTTGTCGGCCGCGACGGACGGTTCGACGACAACCCGCTGCGCGCCGGGCTGCGGTTTTTCTTCCGTCCCGGCGCGCGCCGTCGGCTCGCCGCCGAGATCCGTGCGCAATTCGAGGCTTTCCGCGCCACCGGTCTCGCGCTCGACCATGTCAACGCGCACAAGCATATGCATTTGCATCCGACCGTCGCCCGGCTGGTCGTCGAGATCGGGCGCGACTACGGGCTCCGCGCGGTGCGGCTGCCGGCTGAGCCGCGAATGCCGCTGCGCCGGGCCTTTCCCGGCGAGCGGCCAACAAAGCCGCCCCCGGGCTTTGCCGTGGCGGCATTGCGGCGCCGGCTGCGACGGGCCGGGCTTGCCGCCAACGACCATGTGTTCGGCATCGCCTGGAGCGGGGCGATGACCGAGGACCGCATCCTCGGCCTGTTGCCGCACCTGCCCGAGGGGGTCAGCGAAATCTATTTCCACCCCGCGACCGAGATGACGCCGCCACTAAGGGCCGCGATGCCGGGCTATCGCCCGGCCGAGGAGTTTGCCGCGCTGGTCAGCCCGGGCGTCCGGCGCCGCATCGAGGAACTCGGCATCCGCCTCGTCGGCTACGCCGACGTTGCGACCCCTGGCTAGCTAGCCTGCCGCTTCTCGCTGTGTCTCCGCAGGAGGAGCCCGCGCCGGGCCGAGCAACGCCGGCAGGATCACGAAGGTGCAGAACAGCGTGCAAGCGAGAGAAATCGTCAACAGCTCGCCCATGCCGGCGGTGCCGGGATCGTTCGACAAGGCCAGGCTGCCGAACGCCGATAATGTCGTCAGCGCGCTGAACAGGACGGCCCGCGCGGTGCTCGACTGCAGGTGATGGGTCAGGCCGGCGCGCCAGTTCATGACGAAGTAGATGTCGAATGCGACGCCGATCCCGAGCAGCAGCGGCAGCGCGATGATGTTGGCGTAATTGAGCGGCATGCCGATCACCACCGTCACCGCCAAGGTCAGCAACGCGGCCAGCAGCAGCGGCACGACGACCAGCGCGACTTCGCGCGGCCGGCGCAGCACGATGGTGAGCAGCGCCGTGATCGCCGCCACACCGATGATGCCGGCCTGAACAAACGCCGAGCTGATCAGCTTCCCGGCTTCCCGGATCGTCACCGGCGTGCCGGTCGCGTCGGGCGCGACGCTGTGCACCGCGGCGACGAAGCTCTCCAGCACGGCTGGGTCGCGCGCGTCGCCTTTCGGGAAAACCTCGATCCGGGCGCGGCCGTCCGGCGTGATCCAGCCGTCGCGCAGTTCCGGCGGCAAATCGGCCAAGGTCACCGGCTTGGCCTGGGTCATCTGGCGCAGCGAATCGAGCTGCTTCAGCAGCCCCGCGAGGAGCGCCTCCCGCAACGGCGCGACGATCGCGGGCCCGCGCACCGCCGCCGCGTTCAGGGCCGCCGCGAGGCGCGCCGCCGGGCTTTGCGGTCGGCTGGCCGATTTCAGCGTCTCGCCGCACGAGGCTACCGCCTTGAGCACCTCGGCGTCGCTTGGCGGCGGGAGCGGTTGCGGGTCGTTCAGGGTCGGACCGAGCAGCAAGGCCAGATCCTCGATGATCGGCAATTTCTTGTTCTGGTCCTCCGGGATGAAGCTCGCCCCGGTCACGACCTGCGCGACCTCGGGCAATTTGCCGACCCGCTCGCCCAGGGCGTCCGCGTCCTTCAGGGAGGGGGCGAGGATCTCGGCCGTGTAAGGGGTCGTCATCGGGTCGTTCATCAGGTCGCGTGCGGTCGCCACCGACTCGCTCTTGGGATTTTTCAGGTTTAGCGGGTCGAAATCGAATGAGATAAACGGCGATAGCGCGATGCTGCCGGCGGCGAGCAGGGCGGCCGCGGCGATGACCCATCGCCGCCACTCGATCAGCCAGCGGTCGACCGGGGCGGCCCGGCGGAAGCCGATCGCCTCCGGCTCGCCGCGCGGCCGCAGCAATGTCAGCAGCGCCGGCAACAGCAGGAAATTGAGTGCGATAGCGATGATCATGCCGCCGCCGGCGATCCAGCCCAACGCCTGGATCCCGGTGTAGCGGGTCGGCACGAAGGACAGAAAGCCGATCGCTGTCGCGCCGGCGGCCAGGACCAGCGAGGGCCCGATCGTCTCGGCCGTGCCGCGCAATGCCGCCGAGAATTCCCCGAGCCGGTGGCGCTGGTCGCGGTAGCGGACGCTGAACTGGATGCTGAAATCGACCGCCAGGCCGATGAACAGCACCCCAAAGGCGATCGAGATCAGGTTGAGCGAGCCGATCGCCAGCGCGGCAAAGCCGGCGGTCAGCACGAAACCGACCGCGAGCGTCGCGAGGATCGCGCCGACCAATTTCACCGAGCGCAACGCCGCGAACAGGATCGCGCAAACCATCACGACCGACAGCACCGTCGAGCGCAATGCCCCCTCGCGCAATGTCGCGAACTGCTCGTCGTCCAGCGCGACGGGTCCGGTAAGCCGCAGCCGCATTCCGTTTTGCCGTGTGATGCCGAGCTCGCCGGCGAGGCGGCGGACCTCGGTGCGCGCCGTCTCGCCCGGCTCCAGCCCGGTGAAATCGAGCACCGGCCGCGTAACGACAAAGCGGCGCAGGTCGCGCGGCTCGGCCTTGCGCCCCGTCATCATCTGCTGCCAGGACAGGCCTTCGTGTTTCCCGTCCACCACGCCTTGCACGACATCGCCGATCATCGTCAGCGTCGGGTCGAGCTGCGCGACAGCCGCGGCGTCCTTGCCGGCGCCCGATACGAACGTCGCCAGCGCGTCGAACAGGCCGCGCAGGCTGGGGTCGTGGGCGAGGCTGCCGATCAATGGCTGCGCCGCGATCAGCTGCTGCGCCACTTTCTCGAGCTCCTCGGGCGACAGGAATAGCAGCCCGTTCGTGTCGAAGAACGGTCCACCATCGGGCCGGCGCACATAGGTGAAGAGCTGCGGCTCGCCTTGCATTTTCGCGGCCAGCTCGCCGGCCGCCTTGTCGGCGAGATCGGGCGTCCGCCCATCGATCACAACAACCAGCAAATTGTTGTTTTGCGGAAACGCCTCGTCGAGCGCCTTCTCGTTCAGGCGCCAGGCGACATTGCCCGGGAGCATTCGCTCGATATCGGTGTCGACCGTCAGATGCCCCGCCGCGTACACCGCCGCCGCTATGGCCAGAACAAGGCAGGCGCTCATGACGAGCGCCGCGCGACGGCGGGCGAATTCGACGATACGGGCGACGATGGCGGCGATCACGCGGCTCCCCAATGTTCCACTTTTACGAAAATGCCGTTCGGCTCATATACAAATTGCCGCGAAAAATCCGGCCCGCAGTCACAAAGAGGACATGGTTGGCGCTGAACCTGCGTACAATCGCGCAGGTAAGGAGGGGATCATGGACGGACGCTTTGATTGCTGCCGCTATGAGCCGAGCCTCGAGGAGCTGCTGGCCGACGACGTCATGACGCCGGTATTGCGCAGCGCCGGCTTCGACACGCAGGGCTTCCGCGACATGATGGTGGAGACCGCACGACGAATTGATCGAGGCATCGTCCACGATCCCGACAAAGGCGGCCATTGATCATTCGGCAAGCGCAGAAAATTCGGGAAATTCGAGCCGCACCCTGAGACCCGGCCGGTTATCGGCCAGCACGACGGTGGCGCTGTGCCGATGCGCGACGGCGCGCACCAAGCTGAGCCCAAGCCCGTTGCCGGGGGTAGTGCGGCTCGGCTCCAGCCGGACGAAACGGTTGAACACCGCCTCGCGTTCGCGTTCCGGTATGCCCGGCCCGCGATCCCCGACCTCCAGGACGGCGCGGCCGTTTTCGCGCGACACAGTCACCACGATCTCGCCCCCTCCAGAAGGACGGGCGCCGTATTTCAGGGCGTTGTCGAGCAGATTGGCCAGGGCCTGCGACAACAGGTGCCGATCGCCGCGGATCAGCACCCCGGGGACACTCTCCTGCCGCATCGCGAAGCCCTTTTCCTCGGCGACCGGCTCGTAGAGCTCGGCGACCGCGCCGGCGAGTTGGGCGAGATCGAGGATCTCGGCGAAATCGGTGCGGACACCCGCTTCCGCCTCGGCGATGCTCAACAGCGCGTTGAAGGTGGCCAGCATGCGGTCGGCCTCGCCGATCGCGGTGCGGATCGCCTCGGCCTGAGCCAGCCTGTCGGCCGGCGCCAGCAGGGCCAGCTCGAGCCGGGCGCGCAGGCGGGCGAGCGGCGTCTTCAGATCGTGCGCGACATTGTCGGTAACCTCGCGCATGCCGGCCATCAGCCGCTCGATCTGGTCGAGCATGCTGTTGAGGTTGGCGGCGAGCTGATCGAATTCGTCGGCGGTGCCGAGCCGCGGCACCCGGTCCGAAAGATTGCCGGCGATGACGCGCTCGGCGGTTCGGTTCACCTCTTCGACCCGGCGCAGCATGTTGCGGCTCATGATGGTGCCGCCGACGAGGCCGAGCGCCAGCGCCAACAGGCCCGACCACACCAGCGTCGTCTTGACCCGGTCGCGGAAGGCGGCCGCGTCGCTGATGTCGCGCCCGACCAGCAGGCGATATCCGTCGGGGATCGCGAACAGTTTGCCGCGCGCCGGATGGCTGTCCCCGCGGCCCTTGCCCGGCACCTCGATCTGAAACGACAGCGACCCGGAGCTGGTCGGCGTCCCTTCCGGCCAGCCGCTTATATTGCCGGCCAAGGGCTGGCCCTCGCGGTTGGCTATCAGATAGAGCATGCCATCGCCGCGGTCGCCGGCGCTGCGCGCCGCGACGATCTGCACAAGGCCGCTCAAACCGCGCTGGGCGTATTGCTCGGCGAGCCCGGTGATCTCGGCGTCAAGCGTCGTCTCGGTCTGGCGCTCGACAAAATCGGCATTCGTCCAGTAGACAAAGAACAGGACGCCGAGCACCGACAGCACGAATACCGCGAAATAGAGGCCGGCAAGGCGAAACGCGTGGGTGCGCACCAGCCGCTGCGTCCGGCGCAGGATGGCGGCGGCCGCGGGCCAACGGCGCGCGGTGGGAAGGTGCAGCTTTTCGGCGATCGTCACGCGTGGCGCATTCGGTAACAAGGGACAGTTCAGCGTCAGATATGGCCCGGACGTCCTTCGGTTGCAAAGCACCTTTGGGTCTCTAATCGCCCGCCCGCAGGCAGTAGCCGGCGCCGCGCACGGTGTGCAGTAACGGCCGCTCGAACTGCTTGTCGATCTTCTGCCGCAGCCGGCTGACATGCACGTCGATCACGTTGGTCTGCGGGTCGAAGTGATAATCCCACACGTTTTCGAGCAGCATCGTCCGGGTCACGACATGGCCGGCGTTGCGCATCAGGTATTCGAGCAGCTGAAACTCGCGCGGCAACAGCTCGATGACCTTGTCGCCGCGCTTGACCGAGCGGGTCAAGAGATCGAGCTCGAGGTCGGCAACCCTGAGGCGGGTCTGGGTCGGATTCTGCATGCCGCGCCGCAACAGGGCCTCGATGCGCGCCAAGAGCTCGCTGAAAGCAAAGGGCTTGACCAGGTAGTCGTCGCCGCCCGAGCGCAATCCCTTGACCCGATCATCGACGCTGCCGAGGGCGGAGAGGATCAGGGCCGGGGTGCGGATCTGCGCGCCGCGCAGCGCGCCCAGCAATGCCAGCCCGTCCATGCCGGGCAGCATGCGGTCGAGCACGATCGCGTCGTAGCTGCCCGAGGTCGCGAGAAACAGTCCTTCCCGACCGTCGCCCGAGTGATCGACAGTGTAGCCGCTCTCGCTCAATCCCTTGATCAAGTAGGCGGCGGTCTCCCGATCGTCTTCGATGACGAGGAGCTTCATGACACAGTTGCCGTTCGGCTCAAAACCGGATTGAATGGCGTGAAATTGACCCCCTTAGTTAACGTTTTCTAACAACCGGCCCACGAATCTCATAAAAGGCGCGAGTTTCGACAGGAACCCTGGTTCGCGTCTTCATGTTGGCCGGCAGCACCTTCCGATGGTTTCGCCAACGGCAGCTGGGAGCGCGCCGGTGCCAAGCAACGAGTTTGAAGTGGTTGCCAAAGCAGGCGCAAGCAAGCCGACGAGCATTTTGATCGTCGAGGACGAGGCGCTCGTCGCCAGCTACATCGAGGAAGTGCTCGCGGAATCGGGCTTTCAGGTCGCCGGGGTCGCGGCCTCGGGACCCGAGGCGCTGTCGCTCGCGGAGGAGACCCAGCCGCGTCTCGCGCTCGTTGATATTCGCCTGACCGGCCCGATCGACGGCATCGAATTGGCCTGCCTGCTGCGGCAAAAATACGCGCTGCCGGCGATCTTCCTCTCCGGCCTGGCCGATGACGAGACGACCCGCCGGGCTCAACTCGCCGAGCCGCTCGGGTTTCTGCGCAAGCCGTTCCGGCCAAGCCAGGTGTTCAACGCGATCGAGCAGGCGTTAAGCCAGGCCCGTAGCTGATCCGCCGTAGGGCTTCCTCTCGCGCCAATGCGCGACCGAACGCCACAGTCGCTGCGCTCCTTCGGACCGATGAACAATTCCAGCTTGACCAGGCGGGCTGCAGCGACGATCTATTGAGTACCAATTCGGTCCCAATTGGCGGAACGTCTGAGCTAGGGGATCGAACGAGCGTTGCGAGCCAGGTCCAACCGATGATCATCCTCAGCAAGCTGGCCGATTACGGCGTCATCGTCGCGACCCATCTGGCGGCCCACCCGGAGCGCCAGGAGACCGCCGCGGCGGTGGCCACTGCCACCCGCCTGCCGCAGGCGACCGTCGCCAAGCTGCTGAAGGCGCTGGCCCATGCCGGGCTGGTGACCGGCACCCGCGGCGCCGCCGGCGGCTATCGGCTGGGCCGGCCGGCCGGCGCGATCTCGGTCGCCGAGGTGGTCGCCGCGATCGATGGCGATATCGGCATGACGCAATGCTCGGTCCATGCCGATGATTGCGAGCGCACGACCTATTGCCCGACCCGGCCGCATTGGTCGGCGATCAACCGGGCGGTCGGCGCGGCCCTCGCCGCGGTGACCCTCGACGACATGATCTCGCCCTTCGCGTTTCTGCCGGCTGCCGCCAGGCACGCCGATGCTCCTCCTGAAACAGCCCGTACCTGATTGCAAATGAGCGCTTCTCTCGACACCCAGCAGACGATCCGCGCGCTCTCGGAAGAGGGCTACAAATACGGTTTCGTCACCGACATCGAAGCCGACAGCGCGCCGCCCGGCCTCGACGAGGACACGGTGCGCTTCATCTCGGAGAAGAAGGGCGAGCCGGAATGGCTGCTCGAATGGCGCCTCGCCGCGTTCCGCGCCTGGCGCGAGATGCCGGAGCCGGAATGGGCCAAGCTCAGCATCGCGCCGATCGACTACCAGGGGGCGAGCTATTACTCCGCGCCGAGGCTGCAGGCCGCGCCGAAATCCCTCGACGAGATCGATCCCGAGCTGCTGCGCACCTATGAGAAGCTCGGCATCCCGCTGCGCGAGCGCGAGATCCTGGCCGGGGTCGCGGTCGACGCGGTGTTCGACAGCGTCTCGGTCGCGACGACCTTCAAGGGACAGCTCGCCGAGCTCGGCATCATCTTCTGCTCGTTCGGCGAGGCGGTGCGCGAGCATCCCGATCTTGTCCGCAAATATCTCGGCACGGTCGTGCCGCAGAACGACAATTTCTTCGCGGCGCTCAATTCCGCGGTGTTCAGCGACGGCTCCTTTGCCTACATCCCGCCGGGCGTGCGCTGCCCGATGGAGCTTTCGACCTATTTCCGCATCAATGCCCGCAACAGCGGCCAGTTCGAGCGGACGTTGCTGATCGCCGACCAGGGCGCCTATGTCAGCTACCTCGAAGGCTGCACCGCGCCGCAGCGCGACGAGAACCAGCTCCACGCCGCGGTCGTCGAGCTGATCGCGCATGAGGATGCGCAGATCAAATACTCGACCGTGCAGAACTGGTACCCGGGCGATGCCGAGGGCAAGGGCGGCATCTACAACTTCGTGACCAAGCGCGGCGCCTGTCGCGGCGCCCGCTCGAAGATCTCGTGGACGCAGGTCGAGACCGGCTCGGCGATCACCTGGAAATATCCGAGCTGCATCCTGGAAGGTGACGACTCGGTCGGCGAATTCTATTCGGTCGCGATCACCAACAACCGCCAGCAGGCCGATACCGGCACCAAGATGATCCATATCGGCCGCAACACGCGCTCGACGATCATCTCGAAGGGCATTTCGGCCGGCCGTGGTCAGAACACCTATCGCGGCCTCGTGCGGGTGCAGCCGCGCGCGCAGTCGGCGCGCAACTACACGCAATGCGACTCGCTGCTGATCGGCGACCGTTGCGGCGCCCACACCGTGCCCTACATCGAGGTGCGCAACCCGTCGGCCAAGGTCGAGCACGAGGCCACCACCTCGAAGATCAGCGAGGACCAGCTGTTCTATTGCCGCCAGCGCGGCATCAACGACGAGGACGCGCTGTCGCTGATCGTCAACGGGTTCTGCAAGGAAGTGCTGAAGGAACTGCCGATGGAGTTCGCCGTCGAGGCGCAGAAGCTGTTGGCGGTGAGCCTCGAAGGCAGTGTCGGCTGATGCTTGAGATCAAAAACCTGCATGCGCGGCTCGACGACGGCCGCGAGATCCTGAAGGGCGTCGATCTGTCGGTCGCCGAGGGCGAGGTGCACGCGATCATGGGCCCGAACGGCTCGGGCAAATCGACGCTCGCCGCCGTGCTCGCCGGCCGCGACGGTTACGAGGTCACCGATGGCAGCGTCACCTATCGCGGCCGCGACCTCTTCGCAATGACGGCCGACGAACGGGCGCGCGAGGGTGTTTTCCTCGCCTTCCAGTACCCGGTCGAGATTCCCGGCGTGAACAACATGTATTTCCTGCGCGCCGCGCTGAACGCGCAGCGCCGCCATCGCGGCGAGCCCGAGCTCGACGCCGGACAGTTCCTGCGGGTCGTGCGCGAGCGGCTGAAACTGCTCGATATCGCCGACGATCTGTTGCAGCGCGCCGTCAATGTCGGGTTTTCGGGCGGCGAGAAGAAGCGCAACGAAATCTTCCAGATGGCGGTCCTCGAACCGCGCCTCGCGATCCTCGACGAGACCGACAGCGGGCTCGACATCGACGCGCTGCGAGTCGTGGCGCGCGGCGTCAACGGGCTGCGCGCGGCGGACCGCGCGATCGTCATGATCACGCACTACAAGCGCCTCCTCGATTACGTCGAGCCGGACCGCATCCATGTGCTGCAGGACGGCCATATCGTGCAGTCGGGCGATAAGAATCTGGCCGCCGAGTTGGAGCGCAGCGGCTACGGCACGTTTGCCGAGGCTCCGGAGGCCGCGCAACCGGCATGAGCGCGATCCTCGATTTCCCGGTCAAGCCCGAGGCGCGGCCCTATCTCGACGCCTTCAGGGACACCGCGGGCGAGCCGGAGTGGCTGGCCCGGTTCCGCAAGCAGGGCCTCAGCCGCTTCGCCGAATTGGGCTTCCCGAGCCGCCGCAGCGAGAGCTGGCGCTACCTCGATCTGCAGCCGCTGCAAAAGCAGCCGCGGCTCCCGGCAGAGCCGGGAACGCTTGCGGCCGTACCCCCCGAATCGCGGTTCGACGGCGCCTCGGCGCGGGTGGTTCTGGTCGATGGAAGTTGCAACGTCACAATGTCTCGGCCCCTGCCGCAAGGCGTCTGGCTTGGATCGATGCGTCGGGCGATCAACGAGCGGCCCGATTTGGTTCGCGCGGCGGCCGCGAGTGACAGTGGCGCCGAACACCCGTTCGCCGCGCTCAACGCTGCATTCTTCGCCGATGGGTTCGTGCTCGATATCGCGGCGGGCATCGCAATCGACGAACCTATCGAAGTGGTTCATTTCGCCGTCACACCCGGGTCATCGCACACCCGCAGCCTGGTCAATCTCGGCGCCGGCAGCCGCGCCACGATCCTCGAAACCTATGCCGGAACCGGCCGATACTGGCGCAACGACTTCGCGTCCTGGCGCCTGGGCGAGGGCGCATCGCTGACCCGCATTGCCCTCGTCGAGGAAGGGCCCGACGCTGTGCATCTCGGCGAGGTCGCGGCGACGCTCGGGACCAAGGCCAAACTCAATAGCTTCGTGCTGTTGCTCGGCGGCGGCACGGTGCGGCACGAGGCGAGCGTGCGGATGATCGGGGAAGGGGCGGAGTGCCACCTCGATGGCGGCTTCGTCGTCGATCGCACCGAGGAAGCGAACATCGTCACGAATGTCGATCACCAGGTGCCGCAGGGCACGACGCGCGAGCTGATCAAGGGCGTCGCCGCCGGGCGGGCGCATGGCGCCTTCCAGGGCAAGATCACGGTGCGCGAGCACGCCCAGAAGGTCGATGCCCACCAGCTGAGCCGCAATCTGATCCTCGGCGGCCGCGCCGTCATCGACACCAAGCCCGAACTCGAAATCTACGCCGACGATGTGAAGTGCGCGCATGGCGCCAGCGTCGGCGAGCTCGACGAGGCGGCGCTGTTCTATCTGCGCACCCGCGGCATCCCGGACGCGGAAGCACGGCACATGCTGATTGAAGGTTTTCTGCGCGAGCCGGTCGAGGAGATCGCCGACCCGGCATTGCGCGACTATCTGCTGCGCCGCCTCACGCGGCGTCTCGAGAGATTGGAGGAGTAGGCATGGCAGCGTCACCGCTGCGCATTGAAAGGCCGCCGGTGCGCGGGTTCGATCCGCGCGCGCTGCGGCGCGAGTTCCCGATCTTCAACACGCACCCTGGGCTGGTGTTTCTCGATTCCGGTGCCAGCGCGCAAAAGCCGCGATCCGTCATCGACGGCATCGCCGAGTTCTACCGCAGCGACTATGCCAATGTGCATCGCGGCGTCTACAGCCTCAGTGCCCGCTCGACCGACCGGTTCGAGGAGGCGCGCGAGAAGGTGCGCGCCTTTCTGAACACCGCTGACGAGCGCGAGATCGTCTTCGTGCGCGGCGCCACCGAGGCGATCAATTTGGTCGCCCAGAGCTGGGGGCCGGCCTATCTCAAAGCCGGCGACGAGATCGTCATCAGCGATGTCGAGCATCACTCGAACCTCGTGCCGTGGCAGATGCTGTGCGGGCGCGTCGGCTGCCGGCTCGTTGTCGCGCCGACCGACGCGACCGGCGAGTTCGATCTCGCCGCCTTCGAGGCGCTGTTGACCTCTCGCTCGCGGCTTGTCGCGGTGACGCATATCTCGAACGTCACCGGCACGCTGTTGCCGATCGAACGGATCGTCCAACTGGCCCACGGCAAAGGCGCCAGGGTGCTGGTCGATGGCTGTCAGGCGGTGCCGCGCATGCCGGTCGATGTCCAGGCGCTCGGCTGCGATTTCTATGTCTTTTCCGGACACAAGGCCTATGGCCCGACCGGCACCGGAATCCTGTACGGCCGATACGACGCGCTCGCAGCGATGCCGCCCTGGCAGACCGGCGGCGGCATGATTTCCGGCGTTGAGTATGCGAAGACCGAATTTTTGGAGCCGCCGCACCGTTTCGAGGCCGGGACGCCCGACATTGCCGGTGCGGTCGGGCTCGGCCTGGCGTTCGATTTCATCGAAGGCATCGGCCGCGAGGCGATCGCCGAGCACGAGCAGGTGCTGACTGGCTACGCCGTCGACAGGCTGTCGCGCATTCCCGACGTGCAGGTGGTGCCGGGCGGGCAACACCGCCTCAGCGTCGTTTCGTTCAACGTCGATGGCGTGCACCCGCATGATGTCGGCACCGTGCTCGACCAGCACGGTGTTGCCGTCCGCGTCGGCCATCATTGCGCGCAGCCCCTGATGGACAAGCTCGGCGTCGCCGGCACGGTGCGTGCCTCGCTAGGCGTCTACAATGACGAGGCCGACATCGACCGCCTCGCGGCGGCCGTCGCGGCCTGCCGGGAGATGTTCGTGCGATGAGCGATACCGGAATGGATCTGCGCGAGCTGTACCAGGACATTATCCTCGATCACGGGCGTCATCCGCGCAATTTCCACGCCCTCGAACACCCGACGCATCTGGCGCGCGGCCACAACCCGCTGTGCGGCGACCGGGTCACCGTCTACCTCGCAATCGAGGGCGACCGGATCGTCGATGTCAGCTTCGAGGGGCGCGGCTGCGCGATCTCGACCGCCGCCGCTTCGCTGATGACCGAGGTGCTGAAGGGCAAGACGGTCGAGGAGGCGCGCGCGCTGTTCGCGCAATTCCACGCCCGGGTGACGGGCGGCGAGGCCGGCGAGCCGTCCGAGGCCTTGCAGGACGATATCGAGCGGCTCGAGCCGTTGACCGGGGTCAAGGCCTTTCCGGTGCGGGTCAAATGCGCCACGCTGCCGTGGCACGCTTTCGAGGCGGCGCTGAAAAGCGGTCTCGCCGGCCACACCGTCAAGACGGAGTAGGGGATGCCGAGCGCGCACGAACATCGCGACTATTTCGACTTCGGCGCCGAACCGCCGCCGCCCGAAACCCCGGACGTCGAACGGCCCGAGGGCGAGGACGATCCGGCATTGCTCGAACCGGTGCTTGAGGCGCTGAGAACCGTTCGCGACCCGGAAATCCCGGTCAACATCGTCGAGCTCGGACTGATTTACGAGCTCGTCGCCAAGAAGGGCGGCGTCGTCTTTGTCGAGATGACGCTGACGACGCCGGCCTGCCCGGTGGCCCAGAGCATGCCCGGCGAGGTCGAGAAGGCCGCCCTGACCGTGCCGGGGGTCAGCGAGGTCCGCGTGAAGCTGGTATGGTCGCCGCCCTGGGACCGCGACCGCATGAGCGAGGAAGCCAAGCTCGAACTCGGCCTGCTCTGATACTGCCGCTTCCCTAAAATCGTCGTCCCGGCGAAGGCCGGGACCCACCCTTCAGCCCCTCCTGCCTCCGGATAGGCGGATCCCGGCCATCGCCGAGATGACGGAATGAGCGACGGGCCTGTCCAGCCATCTACGACCGGCCCCGGAGCGGTAGATACCTCCGAAATCGACCGCCACTAATTCTCACAAATCCGAAGAAACGTCCTCGCATTAACGATATTCTTGGCTGCCGAATTTGTTTCTCGTGCGTTGTTGTACAGCGGCTCAGCTGTATACGCGGCTCCGAGATGCTTATCGACGCCATGCGGATTGTAGCGAGTGAAACGAATTTTACTATTATCGACCACGTATTCGGGTTCACGGCGCTGCGGGCGGATGAGGATCGCCACCTGCTGTTTTGCCTGTCTACCGGCGAATGGTCGATCTACGACAGCAGCACGGCCCAATTAGTTGCCAATGGCTTCGGCCTCGGCTCGTTCCTCGCGGCGGCCCGCCAGTATTTTGATCTGCCTTCAGAAGCCGCCGAAGCGGTCCGGAGAGCGTATGCGGCTTGAGTGATCCGCAAACTCCTCCTGTCTCGCGGTGAGAAGGGCTTCCCCAACCTACTGTCGATTTCTCTTGAACTGAAGCGGGTTTCGGCGAGCCTGCAGCCGTGCCTGTCTCCCCGCAACTGCCCGATCTGTCCGGCCATTGGGTCGGCTTTGCCGCGCTGGCGATCTTCGCGGTGGCCTATGCGCTGGTCATCGCAGAGGAGGCGATCGACCTGCGCAAGTCGAAGCCGGTCGTGGTCGCCGCCGGCATCCTGTGGGTGATGATTGGTGCTGTGTATGCGTGGCTCGGGCTCTCGGACGGGCTCGAAGCGGCCTTGCGCCATGTATTTCTCGAATATGCCGAGCTGTTGCTGTTTCTGCTTGTCGCGATGACCTACGTCAGCGCGCTCGAGGAAAGGCGCCTCTTCGACGTGCTGCGGGCGCGGCTGGTGCAGGCCGGCCTGTCCTACCGCGCATTGTTCTGGGCGACCGGCGGGCTCGCGTTCGTGATCTCGCCTTTCGCCGACAATCTGACGACGGCGCTGGTGATGTGCGCCGTCGTCATCGCGCTCGGCCGCGAGATGCCGGGCTTTGTCGCGCTGTCCTGCGTCAACATCGTCGTCGCGGCCAATGCCGGCGGCGCGTTCAGCCCGTTCGGCGACATCACGACCCTGATGGTGTGGCAGAAGGGGCTGGTCGCGTTCGCAGAATTCTTCCGGCTGTTCGTGCCGTCGGTCGCGAATTTCATCGTGCCGGCCTTGATCATGCATTTCGCCGTGCCGCGCGGCCGGCCGGCGCCGCAGCCGGAGCGGGTCGCGCTGAAGCCCGGAGCGCGCCGCATCGCCTTGTTGTTCGGTGCGACGATCATGACCGCGATCGGGGTGCACAGTCTTCTGCACCTGCCGGCGGTGCTCGGCATGATGACCGGACTCGGCTACCTGCAGCTCCTCGACTACTTCATGCAATTGCGTGGGCGCCGGCGCCGGCCTGCCGAGAGCGATGCCGCCGTCAACGTGTTCCACCGGCTTGCTGCGGTCGACTGGGACACGCTGTTGTTCTTCTACGGCGTGATGATGTGCGTCGGCGCGCTGGGACTGCTCGGCTATCTGACGCTGACATCACAGTTTCTCTATGGCGGGCTCGGCCCGACAGCCGCCAATGTGCTGATCGGCATCGCCTCGGCGGTGCTCGACAACATCCCGCTGATGTATGCGGTGCTGACGATGCAGCCCGACATGCCGCTCGGCCAGTGGCTGCTGATCACCCTGACGACCGGGGTCGGCGGCAGCCTGTTGTCGATCGGCTCGGCCGCCGGCGTGGCGCTGATGGGCCAGGCGCGCGGCATCTACACCTTCATGGCACATCTGCGCTGGACCCCGGCGGTGGCCGCCGGCTACGCCGCCGCGATCCTCGTGCATCAGGCGCTCAACTGGCGAACGTTCTGAGCCCTCGAGTATGGGATCGCCGTCCGGACGATCTCCAAATGCGGAGGCGGGTCGCATTTAGTGGCATCTCGGCCACGGTGACCTTCCGTTCTGTAGAAATTCGTTGTTTGTCCGCCTGTGTCTCTGTGTCCTGCGTGCCTCTGTGACGAAATGACCGTTAGGCCGCCGCGCTTATCGCGCGCCAGAGTTTCTCCGCGGTGGCCGGCAATTCGACGGGCCCCGCGCCGATCGCGGCGAGCGCGTTGTTGACCGCGTTCATGACCGCCGGGATCGCGCCCAGCGTGCCGGCCTCGCCGACCCCCTTGACCCCGAGCGGGTTCTTGTCGGTCGGGCTCGAATTCTCCTCGAGCTCGAACCGGCAGAAATCGTCGGCCCGCGGCATGCCGTAATCCTGGAACGAGCCGGTCACCAGCTGGCCCGATTCCGGGTCGTAGACGAGGTTTTCGAGCAAGGCCTGGCCGATCCCCTGGACGATGCCGCCATGGATCTGGCCTTCGCATAAGAGCGGATTCAGCATCGTCCCGACATCGTCGACCGCGCAGTAGCGGGCGAGCCGCACTTCGCCGGTCTCGATGTCGATCTCGATTTCGGCGACATGCGCGCCCGACGGGAAGGTCGCCGCGTCGGCCGGCCCGAAATTGGCCCGCTCGGTAAAGCCGGTCTCGATGTCCTCGGGCAGCTGCGCCGATTGGAAGGCCTGGCGTGCCACCTCCTCGATGCCGACCGCCCGGTCGGTGCCGGCGATCGTGAAGCGTCCAGCTTCGAACACGATGTCATTCGCCGCCGCTTCCATCATATGCGCGGCGATCTTGCGGCCCTTCTCGATCAGCCGGTCGGCGGCGGTGACGACCGCCGAGCCGGCGAGCTGCGCGGAGCGCGAGCCGAACGTGCCGATCCCCATGGTCACCAAATCGCTGTCGCCGTGGCGGTAGCGGATCTTGTCGGCATCGATACCGAGCTTTTCCGATAGCACCTGCTTGAAGGTCGTGCCGTGGCCCTGGCCGTGATCCATGCTGCCGGTGATCAGCACGACCCCGCCGGCCGGATCGAAGCGGATCTCGGCATGCTCGTAATCGCGCCCGCCGGTCGCCGCGACCGTCGTCGCGACGCCGATGCCGAGCAGCTTGCCGCGGCGGCGCGCTGCGGCGCGGCGTTCGGCGATCCCGTCATAGGCGGCCAGATGCAGCGCATCCCTGAGGTTTCTCGCAAAATCGCCGCTGTCATAGGTCTGCCGCATCGGCGTCGTGTACGGCATCGCGCTCGCGGAGATCGTGTTGCGGCGGCGCAATTCGGCGGGGTCAATACCGAGCTCGCGCGCCGCTTTTTCGATGATCGTCTCGGTGAAATAGATCGGCTCCGGCCGACTGCCGCCGCGATACGGCGCGGTGGTCATCGTGTTGGTCAGCACCGCGGTGCATTCGGCGTACACCGCCGGGAAGGTGTAGGTGTTGACGAGACACCCCATGCCGATCGTCAGCGGGATCGTCGGCCGGTCGCTCGAATAGTAGGCGCCGATCGAGGAAATCCAGCTGGTGCGCAGCGCGAGGAACTTGCCGTTGTCGTCGAGCCCCAGCTCGGCCTCGACGGTGCTGCCGCGCGCCTGCTCGTCGCTCTGGAGTCCTTCGCTGCGCTCGGCGATCCAGCGCACCGGCCGGCCGGTGACTTCCGACGCCCACAGCGACAGCCCGTATTCGGGATAGCAGCCGCCCTTCATGCCAAAGCCGCCGCCCATATTGTCGCACACGACGCGCACTTGGTGATGCGGCAGACGGAAGATCTGGCCGGCCAGCGCGGCGCGGATCTGGTGCACCGATTGCACGGTGCAGCGGATCGTGTAGCGCTCCTCGGCCGGGTCGTAGAAGGCCAGGCAGCCGCGCGGCTCCATGCTGTTGGCGGTGACCCGGTTGACCGGGATGCGCATGCGGACGACATGCGGCGCGCGGGCCAGCGCCGCCTCGGCCGCCGCCTTGTCGCCGGCCTCGAAGGTGAAGGCCTCGTTGCCGGGATTGTCGGGCCACACCGCTGGCGCATCGGCGGCGAGAGCGGCCTCCGCGGTAACGAGTGCGGGCAAGGGCTCGTACTCGATCTCGATCAGCTCGGCCGCATCCTTCGCCTGGTGCAGGGTTTCGGCGACGATGAAAACGACGGGGTCGCCGACATAACGGACGTATTCCTGCGCTAGCAGCGGCTGCGGGCAGACGAAAGACGGCGTGCCGTTCTTCTTGCGGCGCGGCATCAGCGGCCGCAGCGTGCCGAGCCCGCGCCGCTTCAGCTCGGCGCCGGTCAAGACCGCCAGCACGCCCGGCGCCGCCTTGGCCCGCTCGGCGTCGAGCGAAACGATGCGGGCATGCGCGTGCGGCGAACGCAGCACATAGCCGCGCGCTGCCGGTTCTCCATGCGGGCCAATCCCCGGCACGTCGTCGACATAGCGCCCCCTTCCGGTCAACAGCCGGAAATCCTCCTCCCGCCGCACCCTCTGTCCGATCGCCTGCACCGCCATCGCTTACTCCGAACGTTTTGCCGCGTCCCGGCGAAAGCCGGGGCCCATCGTTCCGCACGTCTTCGACCATTCCAACCCACTGCGGCGATGATGCCCGCTCCCAGGCAATTCGCGAGCGGAAAAATGGGTCCCGGCTTTCGCCGGGACGCCAATTGTGGTGGGCTGGCGCCTCAAACGACCGCTGCGCTTCGGGGGAGCCCCATGTTCGAACAGACCCTGGACATCGCGACGAAGGATGGCGCGATGGAAACCTTCATTTGCCATCCCGAGCGCGGCGGGTCCTATCCGGCGGTGCTGCTGCTGATGGACGCGCCGGGGATCCGCGAAGAGTTGCGCGACATGGCGTGCAGGCTCGGCACGGTCGGCTATTACGTGCTGCTGCCGAACCTCTATTACCGGGCCGGGCGCGACACGATCTACGGCCCCGACGTCCTGACCCATGGCAGCGCCGAGCATGCGCGCATGCGGGCGGTGCGCACCAAGATGACGATCCCGCCGGTCATGGACGATGTCGCGGCGATGCTCGCCTTCATCGACAAGCAGGAGACGGCGAAGCCCGGGCCGGTCGGGGCGCATGGCTATTGCATGAGCGGGCCGTACGCATTGGCCGCCGCGGCGCGCTATCCCGATCGTGTCATTGCCGCCGCCTCGTTCTACGGCACCTGGCTGGTCAACGACGCCGAGGAGAGCCCGCATCTGTCATTGGGCAAGGTCAAGGGCGAGCTTTACATTGCCTGCGCCGAGCACGACGAACTCGCGCCGTTGCCGATGGTCGAGGAGTTGCGCGGCCTGTTCCGCCGTGCCGGCACCGCCGGCGAGATCGAGCTGTATCCCGGCGTGCATCACGGCTTCGCCTTCCCAGAGCGCTGGTGCTACGACAAGCCGGCCGCCGAGCGCCATTGGGAGCGCTTGATCGCACTGTACCGGAGAAAGCTCGGGTAGGACTCGGCAGTTAGGACCGCGGGCGTCTCGCCCGCCTGGCGCAGAATTAAGGCGGGCGGGACGCCCGCGGTCCTGATTTTACGGGTGGATCACCGTCTCCGCCCGGCTGATGACGAACGCTTCGTGACGTTCGAGAAAATCGCTCACGACCTCAACAAACGCCTCCGGACGCTCGGCGCCGATCGCATGCCCGGCGTCGTAGACGAAGACGAGATGGCAGTTCGGGATCAGCTCTTTGTAGAAATGCCCCATCTCGGGCGGGATCATGGCATCGCGGGTGCCGAACACAACGAGAGTCGGCGCCTTGAGCTGCGGCAATTGGGTTTCGAGATCGCGGTCGCGGTCGGGGCCGCGCAGCCGCGCAACCAGCTTCTGCGTCTGCGCGCGGATCGCCGGGTTCACCGCCGGGGCGGGCGGCTGCCGGTCGGGATAGGCGTAGAGCCGGCGCGCCAACTCCTCGGGTGAACTCGGGGGTGTCGCAGCCCCTTGGGGGCGGATCGCAGCCGGCGACTCAAGCACCAGCCCCAGCACCCGTTCGGGCTGCTGCAAGGCTAGCCACAGCGCCGTCTTGCTGCCGAACGAGGTGCCCATCAGATTGTATCGGTCGAGGCCGAGCTTGTCGGCCGCCCCACCCATCGTCGCGGCCAATTCCGGCATGCTCTGGGTGCGGGTGTTCTCGGCAGAGGCGCCGAAGCCCGGCATCTCGAACGCGATGATACGGAACTGCTGTGCCAGCAGATCGTGCGCCGGGCTCAGCCGCAATCCGCCGGCGCCGTGCAGATGCACGAGCGCCGGCCCCTGGCCGGCTTCCATGTAGCCGATGCGGAACCCGTCCGCCTCGACAAAGCCTTCGCGAAAATCAGCCACCTCAAACCTCGCGGATGTGCGGCAGCACCTTTTTGCCGAACAATTCGAGCTTCTCCATCATCGCGCCGGTATCGCCCGAGCCGGGATCGGTCAGGCTGATATCAACGACGCCGACGCCGATCTGCTCGCGCGCCTGGCGGAGCTGCTTGATCACCCGCTCCGGCCCGCCGCAGAAGCTGATCGGTAAGACGCGGCCGACATTGGCCGGGCGCGTCTCGCCGCCGACATTGCGCCTGTCCTGGTCGATCAGCGCCCTGGCCAAATTCGCCGCAATCGGGAACGGCGCCTGCGCGCTCTTGCGCCGCTCCAATGCGGCGTCAGCCTCCTCGTCGGTCTCGCCGAGGATCATGTTGCAGCGATAGATGATGTCGTCCGGCCCCGGCTCCCAGCCATACTCGGCGCAGCGTTCGCGGTAGTAGCCAGTGGCCTGCGCCATCAGGTCGAAGCTGCCATAGGACACGCCGAGTCCCAGGTGATGGCGCGCGGCGAACTCGCTGGCCTCGGCGCTGACCCCGAGCGCGTACGTTTCCGGGCGGGGGCTCTGCGGCGGCCGCGGCCAGATCGACACCGTGCGATACTGGAAATAGCGGCCCTGCCAGCCGAAGGGCTGCGGCTCGGCCCACGCCTTGAGGATCAGCTCCATCCCCTCGTCGGTGCGCTCGCGCGCCTCTTTCGGGTTGAGGTCGTAGCTCAGGTATTCATTGGTGGTGCCGCGCAGCAGGCCGAAGACGAAGCGGCCAGGTTGCATTGTGTCGAGCATCGCCAATTCTTCGGCGACCCGGATCGGGTTGCTGGCCGGTACGATCGGGCCCAACAGCGCGATCTTGATGCCGTCGACCTGGCTGGCGATATGGGCGGCCGACAAGGGGGGCGACGGGGTCAGGATGCGCGGCGAATAGTGGTGCTCCGATAGGCTGATCCAGTCAAAGCCGAGCTTTTGCACAAAGCGGGCGCGCTCGACCATCGCGCGATAGGCCTTGGCGCCGGCTTCCGGGTCGTACGCCGCTGACGGCACCGGCCATTCGCGCGGCGTGTCGGAATTGACCGGATAGCGGCCGGTTTCGAAGAACGAAACCTTCATCTTGGCCTTCCCTCTCCGCTACCGTCGGAGGTGCCGACGGGGATTAACCAAAATCCCGTTGCCCGGGCTTGTCCCGGGCATCCAGGCCTTATGAGCGCCGTACCGCACGCCAACAAAGACGGGGGTGGCCGGAACAAGTCCGGCCACGGGGATATTTCTACGAAAAATCAACGCGTCCGCTTGTATTCGTAATCCTCGCGCTCGCCGGCGCCTTGGCGCAGCCCCTCGGGCAAGGCAGGGCGGGCCGCCTGCAATTTGGCGTGGTTGGCGAGCGCTTCCGGGCTGTCCCACAGTTCCAACAGGGCGAATTTGTCGGGGTTGAGGACGCTTTGGAAGATCTCGAAGTGCTGGCAGCCCGGATCCTTCTGCGATTCCAGGCAGCGCGGCTTGAAGGCTTGCGCGAATTCGGCGCCCTTGCCGGGCGCGGCGGTAATCGAAACGACGAGGCGGACGGCCATATCTTTCCTCCCAAATGGCGGCCAGGTGCCTGACCGCGTATTGCACGGATTGCGAAAAGACTAGCACAGCGGCAGCGTACCGCGACAATAATGCCGGGCAGTGAGCCCTTTGGGGATCACGTTGCGTCCTGCCGCGTTCTCGCCCGGAAGGGCTCCCCCCGAGACCGCATTCGATGATGTTTCTGCCGCGTTGGACAGTGATAGTGGGCGTCTTGTGCGGCGGCGCCGCGCTGCCCTGCCATGCCGCGCCGGGGCTCATGGAGTCGCTCGACCAGGCGGTGTGCCGCACGATCGAACGCTCGGCGCAGGCCGCCCATCTGCCGGTCGATTTCATGACCCGGGTGATCTGGCGCGAGAGCAGCTTCCGTCCCGGCGTCGTCAGCCGCGCCGGTGCCGAAGGGATTGCCCAGTTCATGCCGACGACCGCGCAGGCGCGCGGCCTCGCCGACCCGTTCGACCCGGAGCAGGCCATCCCTAAGGCGGCGCGCCTGTTGGCCGATCTGCGGCAGCGCTTCGGCAATCTCGGCATCGCCGCGGCGGCCTACAACGCCGGCGAGGGGCGAGTCGCGCAATGGCTGCATGGCCAGGGCGGATTGCCGGCCGAGACGCGCAGGTATGTGCGGTTCGTCACCGGCCGCAATCCGGATGAGTGGATCGGTTCGGGCAGCAGCAACCCCGCTGCCGCGACGCCGGGGGACGATCCCGCCGAGCTGCGATCCTGCCTCGTCGCGACAGCCGAATTGCGCCGTGGCGGCGGTGGCGGCGGCAGCGACGGTGTCGTCGCGGCAGAGCTGTGGGCGCCCTGGGGCGTGCAGCTCGCCGGCAATTTCTCGAAATCGCTGGCGCTGGCCGCCTTCGACCGGGCGCGGGCGCGCTATGCCGGGGTGATCGGCGACACGCGGCCGATGATCATCGGCCGGCTGCTGCGCAGCCGTGGCACGAGGCCGTTCTACCAGGTCCGCCTGCCGGCCGCGTCGCGGACCGTGGCCGAGCAATTGTGCGGCCGCATCCAATCGATCGGCGGCGCCTGCGTCGCGACGCCGAGCGCCTAGAGCCACCTCACTAACTACGTGTCATTGCGAGCGGAGCGAAGCAATCTCCCGCCGATTTGCCCTCCGCCGATGGGGATTGCTTCGTCGCTGCGCTTCTCGCAATGACAGCTAAGCCGCCAGACGGGTCCGGTCGTGCGGTGCCGACAGGTCGAGCTCGGGGCCGAGCGGCAGGATCCCGTTCGGGTTGATGTGCCGCATGCCGCCGTAATAGCCGAGCTTGATCAGGTCGAAATCGACGGTCTCGGCGACGCCCGGCATCTGGTAGATCTCGCGCAGGTAGTTCGACAGATTGCGGTAGTCGGCGAGCCGCCGCAGGTTGCACTTGAACAGCACGTAATACACCGTGTCGAATCGCACCAGGGTTGGGAACAGCCGCAGATCGGCCTCGGTGAAACGGTCGCCGACTAGCCAGCGCCGCCGCCCGAGCCGGTGCTCCAGCTCATCGAGAGCCGCGAACAATTTGTGGAAGGCTTCCGCGTAGGCGGCCTGGCTCTTGGCGAGACCGCAGCGGTAGACGCCGTTGTTGACGTTGTCATAGACGAAGGAATTGACCTCGTCGATCTCGCGCCGCAATGCCGCCGGGTAGAGATCGAGCGCGGCGTCGCCGAATTCGTCGAACTCCGAATTCAGCATGCGGATGATCTCGGGCGACTCGTTGTTGACGATCGTTCGTGTCTCGCGATCCCACAACACCGGCACCGTGGCGCGGCCGGTGTAGTCTGGATTGGCCGCGGTATAGACTTGGTGGACGTGGAACGCGCCGTCTTTCGGCTTGAGGTGGTCGAAGCCGCGCGAATACGCCCAACCCTGGCCTTTCGGCAGATCGGATTCGAGGAGCGGGATCGCCGCTTCGAGCCGCTTCAGCTTGCGCATCAAGACGGTGCGGTGCGCCCATGGGCAGGACGGCGCGGTGACCAGCTGATAGCGTCCGGCCTCGGCCTTGAAGCCGGACGAGCCGTCGCGCGTGACCCGATCGCGGAACATCGAATCCGGCCGCAGGAATTGCCCGCCGCTGCCGGCCGGCGGGTCGTCGTCGAACCAGGTGCCGTTGACCAGCATGCCCATGATGAACCTCCCGCATTTTGGATCCCGGCGCAGGCCGGGATCCATCGCCGCCCCAGGTGAGAATAACGACAGACCTGAAAGAGAGCAGCTACTCCGATAGACTTCGCCGCTTGATAAATGGCTCCCGGCCTTCGCCGGGATCTAACAGGGGCAGCAAAATGGACTTATCCGGGAAGGTCGTTCTGGTCACCGGGGCGCAGCAGGGGATCGGGCGGGCGATCGCGCTGCACTGCGCCACGGCGGGTGCCGATGTCGCGGTCAACTGGCTCGACGACGAGGGCGCCGCGAACGGCATCGCCGGTGAGGTCCGCGCCGGCGGGCGCCGTGCGCTGACGGTGCGGGGCGATGTCGGTCGCCTCGCCGAGGTCGAGGCGATGGTGGCGGCGATCGAGACGCAGCTCGGCCCGATCGACGTCTTGGTCAACAACGCCGGCGTGTTCCCGCGCGTGCCGTTCCTCGAACTGCGCGAAAGCGACTGGGATTTCGTGCTCGGCGTCAATTTGAAGGGCACCTGCTTCTGCGCCCAGGCCGTCGCGAAGCGCATGGTCGCGGCCGGGCGGCCCGGCGCGATCATCAACCTGACCTCGGGCGCCGCCTATCGCGGCTCACCGCGCGGCGTGCATTACTGCGCCAGCAAGGGCGGCGTTGTATCCCTGACCCGCCAGATGGCATTGGAGCTGGCGCCCTATCGCATTCGGGTCAACGCGATCGCGCCCGGCCTGACCGACACCGCCCAGCCGCGCTACGGCAGCACCGAAGCCGAGATCGCCGCGACGGCGCAAACCATCCCGCTCGGCCGCATGGCGCAGCCCGAGGACATCGCCCGCACCGCCGTCTTCCTCGCCTCCGACGAGGCCGGCTTCGTGACCGGCCAGATCCATCACGTCAATGGCGGCGGGTATCTGGGGTAAGCCATGGCTTCGCTGTTCAGAGGATTGTTCGCCCGGTTGTTCGGCAACGCGGCCGCTCCCGCCGAGGAGGACCCTGTCGAATACAACGGCTATCGCATTCGCCCGACGCCCTTCCCGCGGCTCGGCCAGTACCAAACCGCCGGCATCATCGAGCAGGAGATCGGCGGCGAGGTGAAGGAGCACCGCTTCGTCCGCGCCGAGACCCATTCAAGCCGTGAGGAAGCGATCGCCTTCTCGATCGCCAAGGCCAAGCAGATCATCGACGAGCAGGGCGATCGGCTGTTCCGCTGAAACCAATTTTGTACGTGTTATCCGTTTATCTGCTCCGGTTTGTCCTCGTCGTCCCGGCGAAAGCCGGGACCCATTCTTCAGCTTTCGGGGTGCTGCAAAATGGGTCCCGGCTTTCGCCGGGACGACGAGATCAAGTGGCCCGCGTGGCATTCACTCAGTCGTCGGAAATCTCACCGGCCACCGTCCGCGCTCTTGCGGCGGCATCGCGCGCCATTTCCGCGCAGAGTCCGATGTAGCCCGCCGGGTCCAGCAATGCTTCGATCTGTGCCGGCGCGAGATGCGTGGTGACGCGCCGGTCGGCCGCCAACAGCGCGCCGAAGGATTTACCCTCGACAAAAGCCGCCTGGGCGGCGTCGTAGACGACGTCGTGCGCGTGCTGCCGGCCGATCGTCTTGCCGAGGTTCAGCATGACCGCCTCGGCCATGATCAGCCCGCCGCCGAGATCGAGGTTCTGGCGCATACGCTCCGGGTCGAGCCGCAATCCGCGCAACACCTCGACGAGCCGGCTCAGCATGTCGCCGGTGGCGATCGCGGCGCGCGCCTCGGCGGCGTCCATCATGACGCTGGTGGTGCGGTCGGCCTCGTGCTCGGTCTGCATCGCCTCCAGCGCTAATGGCACGCAGGAGCGGATCTCCGCCGAGGCGGCGATGATGTCCTGGCACAGTTTCGGGTTGCGCTTCTGCGGCATCGTCGAGCTGCCGACCGTGCCGGGCGGCACCGGCTCCTCGACCTCGCCGAATTCGGTCTTCATCAGCGTGTAGATTTCGCGCCCGATCTTGCCGCAGGTGGCGGCCAGCATGCCGAGCAGGCAGATGTTCTCGGCGAGGTGGTCGCCGAGGGCGCGCGACGGGATTGTCATCGGCCGCATGCCGAGATGATGGCCGATGCCGGCCTGCACCGCCGGCCCGTCCTTGCCGAGCGAGGCGAAGGTGCCGGCGCCGCCGCCCAGCATCGCGACGAAGATGCGCGGCGCGGCCTGCTGCAGCCGCTCGACATGGCGCAGCAATTCGTCGATCCACACCGCCGGCTTGTAACCGAAGGTCGCCGGCACCGCGTGCTGGCCGTGGGTGCGGCCGGCGATCGGCATGTCGGCGCCGCGCTCGGCGAGATCGGCCGCGGCGAGCAGCGCGTCGCCGATCAGCCGCAGGAAGATGTGATGTGCTTGCCGCAAGACCAAGAGATCGCCGGTCTGCGTGATGTTCTGCGTGGTGGCGCCCCAATGCACCCAGCCGCCATGCGGCTCGCCGACGACCCGGGCCAATTCCCAGACCAATGGCACGATCGTGTGGCCAGTGCGCGCGAACCCCTCGTCGATGCGCTTGCGGTCGAGGAGTTCGAAGCGGGCGGCACGGGCGATCGCTGCGGCCGCGTCGGCCGGGATGATGCCGAGCTCGGCCTGGGCATGGGCCAGCGCGACCTCGACGTCGAGCCAGGCCTGCCAGCGGTTTTCCTGCTTGTAGAGGGCGCGGATGCCGGGATCCGACACGCGCGCGGCAGTCGGCAGTTCGTCGCTCATCGGCCGTTTCCTTCCGTCATGCCGGGTAGTCGGCCGCCTGCTCGATCGTCGGCAGATCGCCGGCCAAGGTTGTGCGGCGCATGTCGCGGATCTCGTTGCGGTCGTCGAAGCGGCGGGCGCGGTGCATCGTCTGGCGGTTGTCCCACATCACGAGGTCGCCCTGGCGCCAGGGGTGCGAATAGACGAACTCGCGCTGCGTCGCGTGCTCGGTCAAATCGCGCAGGAACATGCGCGCCTCCGGGATCGTCCAGCCCTCGATCGCACCGGCATGCGCCGCCAGGAACAGCGATTTGCGCCCGGTCACCGGATGGGTACGGACGAGCCGCTGGCGCACCGGCCGAAACGCGGCCATCTCCTCCGGCGACAGATCGCTGAAGCCGATCGCCTGCCGCGAATGGATCAGCGAATGCTCGCAGACGAGCTCCTCGATCTCGGCCTTGGTGCGCGGGTCGAGCGCGTCGTAGGCGGCGCGCATGTCGGCGAAGTCGGTGTTGCCGCCCCAGGACGGCAGCACGCGCGCCGACAACAGCGAGTATTTCGCCGGTACCGGGCGGAACGAGCTGTCCGAATGCCACAACCGATCGGCCAGCTTGAAGAACCATACGCGGTCGTCGGCGGCGATGATGTTGCCGTCCTTGTCGAGGTTCGAGAAATCGGCCATGCCGGGTCCGAGCCGCTGGGCGGCGCGGCGGCGGATATGACCAGGCGTCTGATACGCCTCGAGCTCGCCGAAATGGCGGGTGAAGGCGAGTTGATCCTCGTCGGTGAGAAGCTGGTCGCGGAACACCAGTACCGCGTACCGGTCCATGCCGGCCTCGAGCGCGACGACCTCGTCCGGACCGAGCGCGCGGCGGCAATCGATGCCGGCGATCTCGCCGACGAACAGCGGATGCAAGGGGCGGATCAATACGGACATCTATGACGCCTTCGCCGCGGGCCGCGCGGCCAGCATGTCGCGGATGTCGGGCAGGTGCTCGCGGCCCCAGAACAATTCGCCGTCGACGATAAAGCTCGGCACGCCGAACACGCCCTTCTCCTCGGCCTCGCGGCAGATATGGACGAGTTCGGCGCGGCCGTCGCCGGCGAGACAGGGCGCGAAGCCGGCGGGGTCGGCGCCGGCCTCGGCCAGCACGCCGGTCACGACTGCCGGGTCCTCGATGTCGAGCTCGCGCTTCCAGAAGCGCTCGAAGGTGATGTCGTGATAGCGCCGCAATACCGCCTCGCCCTGCCGCTTGGCGAACAGCATGCCGATCGAGGCAATCTGCGAATTCCATATCTTCTGCGTGCCGCGGATCGTCAAGCCGCGTTTCCGCGCCTGGCGGCGGCAATCCATGTAGCTGTATTTGACCCGCCGCCATTGATGCGGCGTGCGCTGCTCCTCGATCACCCGCCCGCTGCTATCGACCCGTGCCGAACCCATGAAATCGGCGAGGTCGAGATCGTAGGGCAGCCAGTCCAGACGAACCGGAAAGTCGCGCGCCAGCTCGTAGGCGAGGTCCTTCGCCAGATAAGCGTAGGGGCTTTTGTAATCTATGTAGACCGTGACATTGCGCGGCTCGGCCATCGGCGCCTCCTCGTGACCCGCCGATATTGCCACGGAAACCGGCTCGAGCGAATCCCGCGCTTCGGACAAGAGGTGGTCATCCCGCGGAGGGCCGGGATCCATCGATCCACCTGCGAGTTGCGGCCGAACGGGTCCCGGCCTTCCTCTGTCGCGCCAGCCGGGCTTAGCCGGGAGCCGGACGACGATTTGTGTGATGCGTTGCGGCGCCGCGGCCCTAAGATCGGCCGGTGACAGCGGTAGGAGCCCAGCCCTGTGAAGCGCGTTCTGACCGGCCGGTTCATGCACGAGACCAATACCTTCAGCGTCCAGAAGACCGATATGGCGCTGTGGCGGCGCCGCGACTTTCACCGCGACAACGAGATCCCGGCGGCGTTCCGCGGCACCCGTTCGGCGTTGGGTGCGACCTTCGAGGCGGCCGACAAATTCGGCTGGACCCTGATCCATCCGATCTCGGCCAACGCCAACCCGTCCGGCATCGTCACCGATGACGCCTTCGAACAGATCGGCGGCATGATGCTGGAGGCCGCCGGCCGTCAGAAGCCGATCGATGGCGTCTTATTGCACCTGCACGGCGCGATGGTGGTCGACAGCTACGAGGACGGCGAGGGCGAACTCTTGGCGCGGCTTCGGCGGATCCTCGGGTCGGATGTGCCGATCGTCGTGACCTTGGACCTGCATGCCAACGTCACGCAGCTTATGGCCGACAATGCCAGTGCGCTGATCGCCTTCCGCACCTACCCGCATGTCGATCAGTACGAACGTGCCTGGCAAGGTGCAGAACTGCTAGAGCGGGCGATGAATGGCGAGGTCAAGCCGAGGACCGTCATCGCGCGCCGGCCGATGATCTACGGCCTCGACCGCGGCCGTCATCAGAAGGGGCCGATGGCGGAGCTGATCGGGCGCGGCGAGGCGCTCGAAAAATCCGGCGAGGCGCTGGTCGTCAGCATCTGCGCCGGGTTCAGCCGCGCCAACATCCGCGATGTCGGCCCGTCGGTGACGGTGACGGTCGACACCTCGCGCGGCGACACGCGGCCGCTCGGCCAGGCGGTCGCCGAGGAGTACATGGATTACGCCTGGGAGACGCGGGATTACGAGAGCTTCAAACTGCTGCCGGTCGCGGAAGCGGTCGCCCGCGCCAAGGCCGGCAAGCCCGGTGACAAGCCGCTCGTCGTCGCCGATTACACCGACAATCCGGGCGGCGGCGGGTATGGCGACGCGACCGCCTTCTTGAAGGGGTTGGTCGAGGCCGGGGTCGAGCGGGTCGCGTTTCATGCGATCTGCGATCCCGAGGCGGTGATGGCCGGGATGCGGGCCGGGGTTGGGATGCGGACGACGATCGCGTTGGGCGGCAAGACGGATCCCGCGATGGGCGGCGGGCCGCTCAGCCTGACCGGGGAGGTCACGCATCTGACCAATGGGAAGTTCATCGCCTATGGCCCAATGGGCGGCGGGCTCGAACGTGATTACGGGCCGTCGATGGTGTTCCGGGTCGGCAGCATCGACATCATCGCGATCACCAACAACGGTCAGGCGGTCGATCTCGCCCAGTTCACCTCATTGGGCATTGACCCGACCCGCTACACGACGGTGTGCGTGAAATCGATGCAGCATTTCCGCGCCGCCTTCGAGCCGATCGCGCGCGAGGTGATCCTGGTCGACACCGGCGCGCTGTGCTCCGAGCACTACACATCGGAATTGTTCGACAAGGTGCGCCGCCCGGTCTGGCCGCTCGATCCAATTGAATAACCTGGACCGCGGCCGTCTCGCCGGTTCGAGGCGCCCGCGCGGGTCAGCCTGATGACCGCGACACCGCAATCGACCGAGCACCTCACAATCACCATCGACGACCCGCGCACCCTCGAAAAGGCGCGGTGATCTCGAAGCGCCAACTATCTCGCATCTCCTCATCCGCGTCCCGGCGAAAGCCGGGACCCACCCTTCAGCGTTTCGCAAGCCGATCGATGGGTCCCGGCTTTCGCCGGGACGCGGATCTTACGCAAAGTCAGCAGAATTTGATCCAGCATTGCAGCGCTGCGGAACCCTATATAGGAGTATCTACGCCTAATAGGGGCCGCCGGACAATGCGTCTTGCGTCCGGAAAACCTGGCAGGCTCGGATCAGCGAGAGGAATACATGAGCAGGCTTGCGGGAAAGATTGCACTGATTACGGGCGGCAGTACCGGCATTGGCCTTGCGACGGCAAAGCAGTTCGTAAACGAGGGCGCGCACGTCTTTATCACGGGGCGTCGCGAATCTGAGTTGGCTCAGGCCGTAGTGGAAATCGGCGGAAGCGTCACCGGCGTACCAGGGGACGTCGCGAACCTTGACGATCTCGATCGCCTCTTCGCGCAGATCAAGCGGGAGAAGGGGAAACTCGATATCGTGTTCGCGAATGCCGGTGGCGCGCAGTTCGCCCGCTTGGGCGAGATCACCGAGGAACATTACGACGCGCTCTTCAATGTCAATGTGAAAGGCCTCCTTTTCACGGTGCAGAAGGCCCTTCCGCTGCTTCCTGATGGCGCGTCGATCATCCTGAATGCCTCGGTCGTCGCCAGCAAAGCGATCGCGCCGGAATGGAGCATTTACAGCGCCACAAAGGCCGCCGTGCGTTCGTTCGCGCGGACCTGGACAATAGACTTGAAGGCCCGCCGGATTCGCGTCAACGCGGTCAGCCCGGGCTATACTGATACGCCCCCATGGCATTCCATAGAAGCGGCCGAGGAACGCATGAAGGCGATTGCCAGCACTGTTCCGCTCGGCAGGTTCGGTACACCCGATGAGATCGCAAAGGCCGTGGTGTTTCTCGCATCCGACGACAGCAGCTACATCACCGGAGCGGAGCTGTTTGTCGATGGCGGCATCGCGCAGGTTTAGCGCGATCCTGGATACGGCGGAGGGAAATATTGCATCGGCGGGCGGCGGCTCCTATATAGGCGCATATACGCCTAGCAGGGGCCGGGGATAATGCGCTTGCCGTTTCGCTGGACACTGCCGCTCGCCGCCGCCGCGATCCTGCTGGTTACGACCGGCGGACGGCAGACGATCGGGCTGTTCGTCGCGCCGCTCGATCAGGCGACCGGCTTCGGCATCGTCTCGATCAGCCTGGCGATCGCGATCGGGCAATTCACCTGGGGTTTCTCGCAGCCGTTTTTTGGCGCCCTCGCCGATCGCTTCGGCCCGGGACGCGTGATCGTGTTCGGCGGGCTGATGCTGGCATTGGGGACCGCGCTTGTGCCATTCGTCGATTCCGAATGGCAGCTGATCGCGGTGCTCGGCGTGATCAGCGCGTTCGGGGCCGGCGCCGGCAGCTTTTCGATCCTGATCGGTTCGGTGCTGCAGCGCCTGCCGCCGGAGCGGCGCTCGCTGGCCGCCGGCTTCGTCAATGCCGGCGGGTCGCTCGGCCAGTTCGTGTTCGCGCCGATCGTGCAGGCGGTCATTTCCGGCTTCGGTTGGGTCACGGCGATGCTGGCGGTGGCGGGCGCCAGCCTGATCACGCTGCCCTTGGCCTGGCCGCTGCGCCGCCGCGACGGCATCCACCTCGCGACCGGGCCGGGCGCGGTGCCCCTGACGACACTGCGCGCGCAATTACGGATCGCCGTGGCGGAGCCGAGCTATTGGCTGTTGCATCTCGGGTTTTTCACCTGCGGCTTTCACGTCGCCTTTCTGGTCACGCATCTGCCGGGTGAAGTGCGACTTTGCGGATTGCCGGCGACGATCTCGGCCAACTCGCTGGCGATCATCGGATTGGCCAATGTCGCCGGCAGCCTCGGCTCCGGCTGGCTCGGTACCCGCTACCGCATGAAGCATCTGTTGTTCTGGCTCTACCTGTCGCGGGCCATTGCCGTGCTGCTGTACCTTATGGCGCCAAAGACCGAATTCACCTTCTACGTTTTCGCGGCGGTGCTCGGCGTGACCTGGCTGTCTACGGTGCCGCCGACCGCCGGGCTCGTCGGCAAATTGTTCGGTGTGCAGTACCTCGCGACATTGTTCGGGCTGACCTTGCTGTCGCACCAGATCGGCGGCTTCTACGGCGCCTGGCTCGGCGGTCTGGCGATCGCGAATTTCGGCGATTACGGCTGGATGTGGTACGCCGACGCGCTGCTCGCGACGATGGCGGCGCTCAGCAATTTGCCGATCCGCGAGGCGCGGATCGCGCGCGCGCCAGCGGTTGCGGCCGCGGAATGAGGCTTCAGTGCCGGAAGTGGCGGATGCCGGTGAACACCATCGCGATGCCGGCCTTGTCCGCGGCGGCGATGATTTCGGCGTCGCGGCGCGAGCCGCCGGGCTGGATCGCCGCGGTGGCGCCGGCGGCGATTGCCGCTTCGAGACTGTCGGCGAACGGATAGAACGCGTCCGAGGCGACCACCGAACCACGCGTCGGCGGCTCCGATAAGCCGGCGGCGCGGCCCATCTCGACGGCCTTGGCGGCGGCGATCTTGACGCTGTCGACCCGGCTCGGCTGGCCGGCGCCGATGCCCACCGTGGCATGGTCCTTGGCGAACACGATCGCGTTCGACTTGACGTGCTTCGCCACCGTGTCGGCGAACATTAAATCGGCGATTTCCGCGTCGGTCGGCGCGCGTTTTGTCACCACCTTCAGCATGTCGCGCGTCGTGGTGACGCGGTCGCGCTCTTGGATCAGCAGCCCCCCCGACAGGGAGTGCACCATCCAGCCCCGTGCCTTCGGGTCGGGCATGCCGCCGGTCACCAACAGCCGCACCAGCCGCTTCTGCGCCAGGATCTCAGAGGCGGCCGGCTCAACTTCGGGGGCGATCACCACCTCGACGAAGATCTCGGCGATTGCTGCGGCCGTCGCGGCGTCGAGCGGCCGGTTGACCGCGACGATGCCGCCGAACGCGCTGACCGGGTCGCAGGCGAGCGCCCGTAGCCACGCAGCATGCAAACCGGCGCCGAGCGCGACGCCGCACGGGTTGGCGTGCTTGATGATCGCGACTGCCGGCTCGGCGAATTCGGCGACCAGCTCGAAGGCGGCGTCGGTGTCGGCGTAGTTGTTGTAGGACAATTCCTTGCCCTGCAATTGCCGCGCGGTCGCGACCCCGGCGCGCTGCTCCTCGTTGCGGTAGAAGGCGGCCTTCTGGTGCGGGTTTTCGCCATAGCGCGTCACTTCGACCAGCTCGGCGACGCCGACGAGCCTTTCCGGGTACTCGATCCCCTCGTCCTGCTCCAGATATCGCGCGATCGCCGAATCGTAGGCGGCGGTCAGCGCGTAAGCCTTGCGCGCCAGCCCCCGCCGCAGGGCGAGACTCGTCGCGCCGCCTGCCGCCATCATTTCGCCGAGCACAACATCGTAATCGGCCGGGGCGGTGACGACCGTGACGAATTCATGGTTCTTGGCGGCGGCGCGGATCAAGGCGGGGCCGCCGATATCGATGTTCTCGACGCACTCTTCGCGGCCTGCTCCCGACGCGACCGTCGCGGCGAACGGGTAGAGGTTCGACACCAAGAGGTCGATCTCGCCGATGCCGTGTTCGGCGAGGGTCGCGAGGTGGTCGGGCCGGTTGCGCCGCGCCAGCAAGCCGCCATGGATCGCCGGGTGCAGGGTCTTGACCCTTCCGTCGAGCATCTCGGGAACGCCGGTCACGTCTGCGACTTCGGTCACCGGCAGCCCGGCCTCGGCAATCGTGCGCGCCGAGTTGCCGGTCGAGATCAGCGCGATGCCCCGCGCCACCAGCGCGCGGGCGAATTGCACGATGCCGGTCTTGTCGCTGACCGAGATCAGTGCGCGGCGGATCGGCCGCGAGGTCGGCGAGGTGGGCATCGGGGCCACTCCTCATCACCGGAATGGGCGCCGGTATAGAGCGCGGTTCGGAATGCCACAAGCGGCCATCAAGGAGGCGCGGTCGGCACCCGCGCCTCGATCAGCTTGATCAGATCGTCGACGACGAAACGCGCCTCGATCAAATCGAGGCCGGCCGGCCGAATATGTGCTTCGGTGTTGCGGTCGAAACTCGCGCCATAGGCCCAGGCGATCCAGGGTTCCCACAACCGGGCGAGGAACCGCCGCCATGGACCGGTAGGACGGACATATTCGAGCAGCCGTATCGTCCCGCCGGGCTTCACGACGCGCACGAGCTCGCGCAAGCCGGGCACCTGCAGTTCATCGGGAAGCACGCAGAACAGAAACGTCGCGACCGCTGCGTCGAAATATCCGGCGGGAAAATCCAGACGCATCACGTCCATTCCGAGCAGCTCGACCGGCACCGAGGCCTGGTTCAGCCGCCGCTCGGCGCGGGCCAGCATCGCTGGGCTGATATCGATGCCGACCACCGTCGCGCCCGGCGGGTAGAACGGGAAATTGCGGCCGGTGCCGACCCCAGCATCCAGGATCCGGCCGGAGAGGCCGTGGAACAGCAACGGCCGAAGCGGCCGGTAGCGCCGCCCCTCGAACGGGAGGTCGAGGAGGTCGTAAAACGGCGCGATCCGCTGGTAGCGCTGGAAACTGGTCAGTGCCATCAATCATTCCGGCGCGCGAGCGGCGGCGAGCCAGGTGAGCAACACCGCAACAGTCATCACCGCCACGACGAGGCCGAGGATCGGCCAGCCGTTTTCGGCCGCCCAGCCGCAGCCGATCAGCACAATATTGGCCGCGAGAACCCGCTGCCCGATCACGGCATGGCCGTGCCCGCGCTGCGCCGCGCACTGGTAAAAGTGCTCGCGATGCGCCTGCCACACCCGCTCGCCGCGCGCCAACCGGCGAAGCAAGGTGATCGTCGCATCGGCGAGGAAATAGAGCGGTAGGATCAGCGCGATCATCCAACGGCCATGCGCCGCCTGGTCGAGCAGCAGAAAGCCGAGCAGATAGCCCAGCGGCACGCTGCCGACATCGCCGAGAAAGATCTGCGCCGGCGCCCAGTTCCACACAAGAAACCCGATGGCCGCCGCCGCGACCGCGGCGCCGAGCAGCACTAGCTCCGGGTCGCGTCCGGTTCCGACCGCGGCAAACAGCATCAGGCCGATGCCGATCGCCGCCGCCTCGCTGCCGGCTAGCCCATCGATGCCGTCCATGAAATTGAACAGATTGATGAACCAGAGCCAGAGCAGCGCGGTGGCGATGCTGTCGAGCGCCGCCGGCAGCCAGCCCTGAAACACCGGCCCGGCTGGCAACCCGGCGCGCAGGGCGAGGCCGATCGCGACCAGCTGCACCGCCAGCCGCACCGCCGCTGGCAGGCTGCGCACATCGTCGATCCACGACACCGCGGCGAGCAGCGCCGTGCCGACCAGCACCGGCCGGGAGATCGTCGGGGTCAGCACAAGCTGACTCAATGTGAGGCAAGCCAGCAGGATCGCGCCGACTACCGCGATGCCGGCGCCGCGCGGTATCGGTATGACGTGTAGCGAGCGCTCGTTCGGCCGGTCGAGCACGGCGCGCTGCCGCAGCAGCGGGATCAGCGCGCCGGTGCCGAGCCAGGCAATCAGCCCGGCCCCTAGAACGATCGCCGCGACGAGGATGAGCTCCATGATCCGCCTGGCGGGTGTGCCGCCCGCTAAGCCCCTGGCGAGGCTTTGGGCTCGCGCCGGATCGCCCAGCGCACCACCGCGCCATCCGGGCCGGTCGTGCCGCTCAGCACCACCTGCTGGGTCTTCTTCGCCTCGCCTGAGCCGAGATAGACGCTCTCACCGAGGCTTATTTCGGCGCCGGCGGCGCGCAGCCGCCACACTGCGCTATTCGGCAGCCGCAGAATGGCGGCGGCGCCATCCGTGGACAGCGACGCCTCGACCGCGGGATGCAGATGAAAGCGCACAGCGAAAGCCTCTCCGGCGCGGCCGGTCAGCTTGTCCTCGCCGCGCAGATCCTCGCCATCGGGCGCCAGGTAAAGCTCGCGCGAATAGGTCAGCCCGAACCGCGGCTGGTAGCCGTCATGCGTCGCGGCGACCCATTGGTGCCCATCCTCCTCGGCGCGGTCGCAGTGCACCGTCTCCGGCGCATGGCCGAGCGAGCCGTCCGCCTGGATCTCGACCGCGTTCGTGTCGCCGACCACCAGCACGGAATGGGCGGCGCTGGCCCGCGCCAGCCTGCGCCAGGCCGGCTTCGGTCCGCGATAGCCGCCGCAATTGACGATGATCCTGTCGCGCCCCTGGCTCAGCTCGAAGGACAGCAGGCCGGCATGCGCCTCCCGGTCGAAGCCGCGCGGGGGCGGCCTCCCGACATCGACGAGGACGAGGCTCTGGCCGGCGTGCAGCCGCTGAAAGCCGGAAGAGGGCGCCTGCGCCGGGGCAAGCCCTTTGGCCTCCGCCCGGGTCAGGACGAGATCGACGAGGACGCCGTCCTCCTCGCTCGAATTGTTGAACAGCGCCAGGCGGCGGTCGCCATGACGGAAAAACCGCAGCATCGGCGCCATGCGTTCGATCGCGTCCTGCAGCGCCGCGGGCGGCCCGATCCGGCCGGCGCGCAATGCCGCGCGGATGTCGATCAGGTCGCGCAATACCTCGAGCTGCACCGAAGGGCTGCGGCTGCGATGCCCGCCATCGGGCATGACCTGCTGCTGCAGCTCGCGCTCCAGTATCCGCAGGACCCGCGCGATCCGCCTCTCCGATCCGCCGATTGCGATGAGGCCGCCGAGCAGCCCTTTCAATGCGCGCAGCTGCGTCGCGCCGGCGCCTTCCCAGGCCGCGGTACGCCCGAGATGCCGCAGCTGCGCCGCCAGGCTCGCCAGCATCGCCCGCCGTAACGGCTGGTCGGTGTCGCGGCCGGCGAGCTCGTCGAGGTGCACGATCCAGGCATAGACCCGAGTCGCCAGCACGTCCGAGCGCCAGCCGATCGGGTGCCATGCTCCGCTCTCGTCGAGCCAGCTGTGGATCAGCGCGCGGGCGGCCTCGCGCGCTTCTTCGCCGGCGCTGGCCAGATCGGCCAGCCAACTGAAGCCGTGCCAGGCGGCCAGCCATTCCGGGCCGGCGGCCGGTGGAAACCATGCCGGTGATGGATTGCGCACCAGCTCGCCGGCGAGTTCGATGTCGCCGGCGAGAATCGCGGCGCCGCGCTTTGGCTCGCCTGGCCAGTGCTCCCCGATCCGCTGCCGCAAATCCTCAGGCGCTCGGCCGATCAGCGAGCGACGATAGAAGGGGCCGGCGGCCAGGGCGCGGATCGCATGGCGCCGCAGCCGGGCGAAGAGAGCGGTTGCGCCGCCGCCAGCGGCCTCCCTTGTGGGCGGCAGCTCGACCATACCGCTTCGTAACAAGGAATACCCCCGCCGGCAAGCGCCGGCGGCCGGTCACCCCGCATCCCTCACTAATGTAGGCGAGGAGCACCGGGATAGGGGACCCGCCCGAACGAATCTGTCGGATGTTGAGTTACGCGGCTGCGCCGGTCTTGACTAGGCGGGCGCTGTAAAAGCCGTCGACGCCGTCAAATTCGGCGAGATGGCAGGGCAGGGTGCGCAGATCGCCCTCGGCGGTCACCCATTCTGGCGGGGCGTCGATTTCGCCGGGCTTGAGCGGTCGGCGCTCGACCGGAGCGCCGGAGCGCAGCAGCGCCGCGACTCGCTCGGGTCCCTCCTGCGGCTCCAGCGAGCAGGTGCAGTAGACGAGGGTGCCGCCCGGCCGCAGCATTTCGACCGCGGCGTTCAGCAGGTTTTCCTGCACCACCGCGAGCCTTGCGACGTCTTCCGGTTGCTTCAGATGGGGGACGTCGGGATGACGCCGGATCGCGCCGGTGGCGGTGCAAGGCGCGTCGAGCAGCACGGCGTCGACCGGATGGTCCGGGCGCCAGGTCAATGCATCCGCGGCGATCGCTTCGACCCGCAGCTGCAGCCGGCTGAGGTTGGTCACCAGCCGGTCGAGCCGGCGGGTCGAGCGGTCGACCGCCGTCACCTGAGCGCCGGCATTGGCGAGCTGCGCCGTCTTGCCGCCGGGCGCGGCGCAGAGGTCGACGACCTCGCGGCCGGCGATGCCGTTGAACAGCCGCACCGGCAATGACGCGGCCGCATCCTGGATCCACCAAGCCCCTTCGGCATATCCCGGCAGGGACATCACCGAGCCGCCGGCGGGCCGGCGCAGCGAGCCGGTCGGGAGCTTGGTCGCCTGCAGCTTTTCCTGCCAGGCCTCTTCATCGGTGCGCACCGTCAGGTCGAGCGGCGCCTCTTTGAGGTGGGCGGTGGCGATCGCGCGGGCGAGATCGTCGCCGTAAGCGCGGCTCCACGAGTGCCACAGCCACTCGGGTGTGTTGAGGCGCGCCGCATCCTGGCGCTCGACGCGGCCAGCGCCTTCGACGCTCAGGCGGCGCAGCACGGCGTTGACGAGGCCCTTATGCGACAAAAGCCCGCGGTGATGGGCGAGATCGACGCTGGTCGCCACCGCGGCGTGCGGCGGCGTGCGCAGGAACAGCAGCTGGGAGATGCCGAGCCGCAGGATGTCTTGGACGATCGCCGCGCGAGGCGCCAGCGGCGTGTTCAAGCAATCGGTGACCAGGGCGTCGATCTGTCCCAGCCGGCGCAATACCGTCGCGACCAGCAGCCGGGCAAAGGCGCGGTCGCGAACCGACAGCGACGACATGTCGGGATTGTCTTCGATTGCGTCGTCGAGGGGCCGTTTGCGGCGGAGTACCGCGCCGAGAAGATCGAGCGCGACTTGCCGGGCGGTTGGCGCAGGTGCCATCAAGGTTCGTCTCATACCATAGGGCTGCGCCCATTCGGGGGCGGAGGTTGCACACGCGAACGCGGCATCGCAAGCATCGTTCCCGAAAAAAGCGGTTAAAGCTTTTATCGCGGTTGAGCGGGCGGGAACCGCACGCCATATTTTGACGATGACGACAAAGCCATCCGACGCCACCGATCCAGCCTTACCCGGACCCAAGAAGCCGGCAGACGGCGAGCCGCCGCAGCCGCGCGAGATCGGCGGCCCGAAAGGGCCGGAGCCGACCCGCTACGGCGATTGGGAGGTCGGCGGCCGCTGCACCGATTTTTAGCGCCGGGTACAATTGCAATGAGCGAAGATCTGATCACTGGCGCCGAACACGGCGCCATCGAGGCTCCGGCTCGGCTCGGGCCTCGCCTGTCATCGGCGGGCGGTGTCGAGATCACCGGCGCCGATGTGTCCCGGCCATTGTCGCCCCCGCTGAAGGAGCTGATCCTAGGAGCGCTGCGCGACCATCACGTCTTGGTGATCCGCGATCAGGATCTATCGCAAGAGCAGCAACACGTTTTCACCCTGCATTTCGGCGAGCTCGAAGGGCATGTCGCCCGCCATTCCGATCCGCGCTACGGGATCGTCCATTCGGTTACCAACCTCGATCGGGACGGCAACCCGACCGAGATGCTCGACACCCGGGGCAATTATTTCTGGCATACCGACAAATCCTACCATTCGGTGCCGTCTTTCCTGACGATGCTGCACGCCGTGGAGCTGCCGCCGGAGGGCGGCGATACCCAGTTCGCCAACATGGTCCTGGCGTATCGCGCCTTGCCCGAGGAGACCAAGCGCCGGCTCGCCGGGCTGCGCTGCATCCACAGCTGGGAAGCGAGCCGCCTGGCCTCCGGCAGCCGCCCGGCGACCGAGGCGGAAATCCGCGAGCGCCCGCCGGTCGAGCACCCGCTGGTGCGCATCCATCCCGATACCGGCGAGAAGGCGCTTTATAGCGGCACCCACGCCGGCGGCATCGCCGGCATGCCCGACGCCGAAGGGCGGGCCTTGCTCGCCGAGCTGCTCGCGCACGCGACCCAGCCCGATTTCGTCTACACCCACCGCTGGCGGCTGGGCGATCTGGTGATCTGGGACAACCGTTGCCTGCTGCACCGAGCGATCGCCAATTACGCGATGGCGACGCACCGGCGCGTGCTGCACCGGACCGTGGTGCGCGGCACCGTTCCGTATTGAGGCGAATACCGCGTCCCGGGGCTGAATCGCCCCGGGGATGTGGTCTCGGCTAAGCGGAGCTCAGCTAAGCGGCCAGGCCGGCCTTCAGCGCCGCGGCGCATTCGGCGATCGCCCGGCGGGCGGTGCCGATCAGCTTGGCGTAGCGGATAAAGCCGTGGTTGATGCCCTGGTAGACCGTCAGGTCGCAGGGCACGCCGGCCGCCTTCAGCTTGGCGGCGAGGTTGTTGCTGTCGTCGAGCAGCGGATCGAGGCTGCCGACGATCAGATGGGCCGGCGCGACCCCCTTCAGATCGCCGAGCATCGGCGCGGCGCGCCAATCCTGGTTTTGTTCCGGCCGTTCGAGATAGGTCTCCCAGATCCAGCGCATATTGGCCTGGTTCAACCCGGCGCCCTGGCCGAAACGCTGCCAGGACGGGCTGTCGCAATCGGTCGAGAAACAACCGTAGATCAGCAGCTGAAAGCGCAATGCCCGCTCGCCGGCATCGCGCATCGCCAGGGCCGCGGCGAGCGCCAGATTGCCGCCGGCGGAATCGCCGCCGACCGCGAGCCGGGTCGGGTCGATCCCAAAGCCGGCGCCCTCGCGCGCCGCCAGGCGCGTCATCGCGACCATCTCGTCGAAAGCGACCGGAAACTTGACCTCGGGCGACAGCTGGTAATCGACCGATAACGCCGCGACGCCGCTCTGCCGCACCAGATCGCGCAGGAAATGATCCCAGCTCGGGATGCTGCCCTGCATGAAGCCGCCGCCATGCGCGTAGACGAGGAGCGGCGGCCGCTCGATGCCATCCGGCGGGTACAGCCGGCACGGCACCTGGCCATGCGG
>Ga0210400_10000449_pt1 | contig 45923 bp, 39 predicted proteins | sample IncBWH26MmetaG_FD_155456 | JGI IMG/M metagenome (GOLD analysis project Ga0210400, IMG submission 155456) | Forest soil microbial communities from Barre Woods Harvard Forest LTER site, Petersham, Massachusetts, United States - Inc-BW-H-26-M | ecosystem: Environmental > Terrestrial > Soil >... | reverse complement strand
TGGTAGCGGGTATGAAAATCACAACCTATAATCAACATTGCTCGGCTCCTTTCTTCCGAGCCCTGGTCGTTTAGCGCAACCAAGTTTACTCGGTCGGGGGAGCCGACACCGTCATCCAATCAGCCTAGGTGACGCATCAGCAGGTTCGGCGAACTTCTTTGCGGAAACTTGATCTTTCCCGCTTACAGTAAGAGCAACGATCCATTTTGGGAGTTTCCATGAAAAACGTCCTTCTTGCTGCCCTCCTTGCATTTGTTGCCTCGGCGAACGCTCTTGCGCAGGATGTTGCCGCAGCTCCTAAGTTCAGCGTCTGGCTGCCGTCCAAATCCTGGGCCCTCGAACTGCAGGTACCGGGCTTCGTCGCCAAGGCCAATGAGATGCAGGCAGATGGCCGCCGTTACTTCCTCGCGGAAAACGAGAAGACTCGCCTGGTGATTTCCGTTTTCCTCGAGTTGATGAAGGGGCCGGCGCAACCGGGCGAATGCAAGCGCTCGCTGGAAGACAAAGTGAAGCACGATTCGTCGTTTTCTCTCAACGGCTTGAAGGGCGTGGCTTACGGAGAGGCCCAGGGAATGGAGACCGTCGAATTCTCGATGGCGGAGGTAAACGGCGCGCCTGTGAATCAAAAGAATATCCTGGCTTGCCTGATCAAGGACGACGTTTTTGTCGACGTCCATATCTCCAAAGTGTTCTTCAAGGCTGCGGACAAACCGGACTTTGATGCGCTCCTGCAGTCGATTCGCTTTGAGGCGAAGAAGCCCGCGACGGCAACCATTCCCGTGGGCAATAGCATGCAGTTGTTTCAGCAGGGCAGCCGGTACTTCATGGCCCAGCAATACCGAGAGGCGATCGGGCCCTATCAACAGGCCCTGGACATCGAAAAAATTTCGCCGATGCTGGAAAAGAAACTGTGGTACGTGCTCGTCGACAATTTGGCCATGGCCTACGGAATCACAAACGATCTCGATAATTCGCAAAAGGTGGTCGCTTACGGTATTTCGAAGGATCCGGGCTATCCGCTGTTTTACTACAACATGGCATGCATCGCCGGGGAAAAGGGCGACGCACAGAGCGCCAAGGCGAATCTGAAACTCGCCTACGAGCGCCGCTCGCATGCCCTTCCCGGCGAGACGATCCCGGATGCACGCACCGACGATTCGTTTCAGAAATTGATGCAGAAGAAGGATTTCCGGCAGTTCGTCGATTCTCTCTATGGCGGGAAGCCCTAAACTAGCAAGGCGGCTGGCCCGGGCCACCCGCCACCCATTTCGGACTATGACACATGGACATTAGGAATTCGGTCTACGAGGATATTGCGACAAGGTCCGGGGAGCATGTTACTGGCATTCAATTGGGGTCCTTGGTTCAACGCTTACTTCTCTTCGACAGAGTGGTCCTCCGTTCTTACCGCCTTCGCGAGATGCCATTCCTGGTTAGGGCGTTCGGAATTTCTGGATTCAGGGAATTACTGAATCTCGGAATTCTCAAAATCGCGTGCCCGTTTACTACCGTCATTTCCGGCATGGCGATAAATGGGGTTCCTACTCTTCCGCCATTCCACTTCAGCTTTGCCACGGCGAGTATTCAAGACCCGGAAGGAGGAATGAACCATGAGCTAAGGCGTCTCCAAGGCGTGCCTGGTCTCAAGAACGTCGAAAGAACAGTTCTGGAAGAGAAGATACTTTCGAGTGTGTGCAAGCCGAGCGGGGATTATGCAAGCCGCGTTTTGTCACAGATTGAATCTGACATGCGAGGCAACCTGCCCATCCTCACAGCCGCTTTTGATTATCAACTCAAACGAAAATTTGGACAGGACGTGCCGCCGGTGCATCTGCACGTCGAAGAGACGGACCCTAGAATCTTTCATATCGTATCTGACGGTCTGACTTCGTCAGGCATGGAACATGCAGAGACACAACAAATGATGGAATTGGCTACTCGCGCAGTTGGTGCGGCGAATCAGCGGTTAGCTGACATGCAGGAGTACGCCTCCATTACCGGATTTGCCGATGATGAAGCGCCTATTCTTTTTGGCAAACTCAGCGGGATTATGGGCTCTCTCAATCCGAGGCCTTTAGAGGAGAATTTCAAACGGGTGATCACCTTGACAGGGCTACCCGATTTCGGAAACCGAACGAGGGTCGATCTAGAAAAGCTGCTTAAGGTGCGAGAGTCTTCAGAGTGCCAAGAGTTCCGAAAATGGTTAGCGAACCTAAACGAGTTATCGGACGACCAGATAACCGAGGTGGTTAGAGAGTTTCGGAGCAAAATTGGAACCTTACTCCAGAGCGGTGTCGGGAAGGTGTTCCGCTTTGTAGTTGCGGCTGGGATTGGCGCGATTCCTGGCGCGGGGATCGCTCTGGGCCCCGCACTAGGAGCAGTAGATATGTTTCTTCTAGAGCGGCTCTTTCCCCGACCAGGTTATCTTGCGTTTCTTACGCAGACCTACCCCTCACTTTTCAAGGAATAGAAGGGCGGGTGGCGCATTCAATTCGGAAAAACCTCTTGGGTGGCCTTCCCTTTCGGTTTTGGAAAGGGTGGGCCACTCTTCTCTTTTCTCCCTCTGCCGGGTGGCCGGGGTTCGAATTGATAAGCAAGCCGGTGCTTCGATTTTGTCAGGCCGGGTGCCCCAGGTTCCGGTGTTTGGTACCTGGGTCTTGGAGTCGCCTTTTAACTTTCGACTTTCAACTGGCGCGTCATCCCCATTCTGTTTCCGGCAGAAGGGGTGGCAACCCTGGCAAACACCGCAACCACTGCAACAGCATCTTGGTTGGTAAGAATTACAGAGCCAAACGAAATACCAGTGCGAACTTTCCTAGCGGACCTGCGCTGCAGAAAAACCACTCCTGTACCAAGTTCCGCCACGCTTGAGACTTAGCTGCTTTGGTGTGCGACATGCTCTTAAAGAGAAGTGCGGGAGCAGCATATGAAAGGTGAATTTTTCTACAAAACGGCGTTTTGCTCGGAATATGAAAGACTCTTATGCGTTTGCGTGCAGTCGCTGGACACTTGGAAGGACCGCCGCGAAGAGATCGCCAACTCCGTCGTGAGGAGTTGGGAAGCGGGCGATGAACTAATGCGCTTGCAGGCGGATTATGCCAAAGCATACTCGCGCCTGGAAAAGCACATGGACAACTGCGAACTCTGCCATTTCGTCTCGAAAATCAGTGGGCGCAATTACGCGAGCGTCTCGACCGCGGTCATGGATAGGAAACATTCGGCCTGAAGGGTCCCTGAGCCGGGTGCCGCACCCTGCGGTTTTCAGGGTGCGGATTTTTGCCCTATAAATCGCGCAATTCTACCAGGGATCATCGACTTTCCGTTGTATGCCGGGTGCCCCGGGTTCCGGTTTACGGTACCCGGGTCTTCGGGTCGCTTCAGCTGTTCGCTTTTTTCCGGACATTCAACTTTTGACCTTTGACTTTCCACTTCCGATCCCCGACCGTTACTTTTTCAGCGCAAAATCGTTCCAGTACTACAGAATACTATTGTATAGTTGTTATCAACGCGAGAGAATGGGCCATGCTTGCCCTGAGGGGTTTGCGCGAAGGGTTCGCGCGGGAATTGGTCTCTCCACATAGCCCGCCTCTTCTCGGTCGAAAACCTTCCTCAGTTAAGTCCCGTGTTTCCATCAGTTCAAAACTGATAGAAAGCAAAGGACTTCAACTCCTTTATTTCGGTCACTTACGAAAAACAGGGGGGGGAGTTACCGGCTGGTACACACCACGCATCACCTCGTCCGTAAAAGCCTTGCAGCTCAGTCCAATTATTCTGGACATTCGACGAAGGATGTCCGCGTTTCGGATCGCGGTCGGAAGGAAGGAGAATGATTAACCGTCGATGCTGACGATTTTGCCGGGTTGCATGGTTTCGATGTGCGCGAGACAAGCTGGCACGAGGGGCAACATGTCTTTGAGGCGGTTTGACCTAGCTCGCAAAATGATGACGGCGATTTTGCGGTTAGTTAGATTTTGCTGGTATTCGATGCCCTGATCGACGGTAAGGAAGATTTCAAATTTGGCTTTTTCTGCCGCCGCGAGGAGCTCGCCATTTTCGAGTCCTGCCAGTCCTGCGTAACGAACTGTTTGGCAATCGTGAGCAGACAAAGAGTTTCGGAATCGCTCATCGACGCATTCATCGAGCAGGATGCGCATTTAGGGACGAGCGAGCAAAAGGTGTTTGGCTTGTTCGAGAGCGGCGAGGGCCGATTCACGCGAAACGGTGGGAAAACCCTTCAGAAATTCCTCGAGTGTTTCTCCGCCCTCGAGGTAGTCGAAAAGCGTCTGGATGGGAACTCGCGTGCCGCGAAACACCGGAGTTCCGCCGAGAATATTTGGATTTTTGATGATGACTTCCACGACCGGATTGTAGCATGTGCGGAAGGAGAGTTGGCTACGAATTACGGAAAGACACGTCATCAAACCGCTTGTCACCGCGCAAGATATCAGTGTCTGCGGCGTTCCAGCCTTCATTGCTGGAAATGGAAAAAGCGACCGTGACATCTCTGTCTGGGTGGCCGAGTGTCGTGAACTGAGTCCCGTTGTAGCGTGTTTGCCCGGGAATCCAGCGGACTTGATCGATCAGCTCTTTGCCGTCCACGCTCAGCGAGAAACTCGCGATGAGCGCCGGTCCTCCGACCGGCACCTGCAAGTCGAAACTTGCCTTGACGCTTGCGCCGTCCTTTTCACAGCGAATCTGATAGCTGATAGGAGTGGCCATTTTCCCTCATTGCGTGTCGCATTCAGAATTTGAGTCAACGAAATCGACCGACAACAAGATATTGAGTACGTTCCATTAGCCACAACGAACTGAGAACTGTCAACATTCGGCGTTGCGAGTCGTTTGGATTATGGATTGCGCCTCCACCTGAAAACATTTTGACGTCGTGCGGCGCGAGGTAAGCGTAGCGCGGTGACAAATTGTTTACACGGGATAGTGGAACCTGGCAGCGGGCCATCCATCTAACAGTTCGTGGGACATGTTTGGTTGAACGTGTTGAAGATGATTGTTGAAACGGTGCTAAACCCAGCCTGAAAAGCCAAAGCCCCCGAGGGCGAGAGTTGCCTTCAAAGACAGTCATGCCGCGGCAGGTAAGCGGAACTATTCGCTGAGGTGAATGGATCTCTGCTGCCGGAAGGACGCAGAGGTGTGTTCGCACGCCCGCCGAGGCAACCACGCACGAGTATTCGCAAGAACAAATCCAAGGAGAAGAGAAAGATGCCGAGGAAAAATCGTAATGTATCGCTGCCAAAGGCAGCGCTGGTCGCCGCACTTTTGACGGCGTCGGCGCTAAGTGCACAAGGGCAATCCGATGTAGCTCCGCCGGGACAATGGCGAATCGCCGGACAGAATCTGAATAATAGCTGGAGTCAGCCGGCAGAGCACACCATCAATCCCGCAAACGTCAGCAGGCTTACGCAGAAATGGGTGTTCACGACGGGCGGAGATGTTTCCGCTACGCCGACAGTGGACGGCAACGCGGTGTTCTTTCCCGATTGGGCCGGCAATCTTTTCGCTGTGGAGAAAGAGAGCGGCCGGCTGATCTGGTCGCACAAGATCTCCGATTACGATGGCGTTGAGGGAGCGATTTCTCGCGTGAGTCCCGCGGTAGACGGCAACGAGGTGATTATCGGGGACATTGAGAGCTCCAAACTGGTGCACAAAGGCGCAAACGTGATCGCCGTGGATCGCGAATCAGGCACGCTGCGGTGGATGACGCAGGTGGATCCGCATCCGGCGGCAATCATCACTGGATCGCCGGTTATCTTCGACGGCGTTGTTTACATTGGCGTCTCGTCGAGCGAAGAAACCCTGGCGCTGGACCCTAACTATCCGTGCTGCAGTTTTCGCGGGAGCATGGTGGCGCTGAATGAAAAGACCGGAGCGATTCTCTGGAAGACGTTCGACATGCCCGACAATGGCGGACAGGCCGGCGGATACAGCGGCGGGGCAATTTGGCAACCACCTGCCATTGATCCGAAGCGCGGAACGCTTTTCGTCGGCACCGGGAACAACTACACGGCGCCGGCGGATGTGGAAGCCTGCCAGAACGCGACTCCGCTGGCGAACTGCGTCGCGGCAGACGACTTCTTCGACACCGCGCTGGCGTTGGATTTAAAGACGGGAGCGATCAAGTGGTCGAAGATGCTCCAAAGCTTTGACACCTGGACAGTGGCGTGCATTCTCCCGGGCGGGGCAACAAACCCGAACTGCCCGGTACCAGTCAGCCCTGATTTCGATCTGGGAGGGTCCGGGCCCAATTTGCTGGACAACATTGTCGGCTTTGGACAGAAAAGCGGTATCTATTGGGCGCTGAATCCCGATAACGGCAACATCGTCTGGAGCACTCCGGTAGGTCCAGGCGCTTCGCTCGGAGGAATCGAGTGGGGAACGGCAACGGACACCAAGCGGATTTACGTCGCTATCTCGAACAGCGACATGCTGCCGTACACCCTGGTGCCCTCTGGACAGAAGATCACCTGGGGCTCGTGGAGCGCGCTGGATGTTGCCACGGGGAAGATCCTCTGGCAGACAGCGGACCCCACTCCCGGCAGCACTGACAGGGGTTCGGTGAGCGTTGCAAACGGGGTCGTCTATGCCGGCTCTAATTCAGGACAGATGTACGCGCTGGATGCGACCAGCGGGAAAATCCTGTGGAACTTTGCGAGCGGGGGCAGCGTAATCGACGGGCCATCGATCGTGGACAGCACTCTCTATTGGGGATCCGGTTATCGGGAGATCGCTGGAACCGGAAATAATAAAGTCTTCGCGTTCAGCCTTGCTGGTGCGAAGGAGCATGGCGAGCAATCCGGCGATGACAACAACCGCGGGGGCGACCACAACGGGCAAAAGTGATGCCCTGCTGTGAAGGTACGCAGAGACGACGCGCCCTTCGCGTGAGAGAGAATTCACTGTAGTGATCGGCCGGATGTTGTAGCGATCCTGTGGTGAATTTACTGTGGTTCGAAGCCCGAGGAAATCGCGCATGGTCGCGATTTCCTCGGGCTTTTTGTTACGCGGGACGATGTCTTTTTAAATTGTAGACAGATGCCCAGGTGTACAATGCGCGTACCTCAGCCTGTGGAGGCCACCGTGATGACGATTCGGGGAATAGTATGCGCGAGCGTTGGTGGGGTGGTTGTAGCGTTGGCGTTGAGTTTGGGTGTCGACGCGTTAGGACAGGCGAAAGCGAAGGCGGAACCGAAAGCTGCGCCGGTTGATCCGGGGGTGCGGGGCGGGCCGGCGGGGGCTGGGGGGCCGCTTAAGGGGTTGACGGCGGACGAGACGGCGTATTTTCAGGATGGGCAGCGGCGGTTTACTGATGTGGAGTCTGTGACCGGGGGCGCGAACAATGGGCTGGGGCCGCGCTTTAATTCCAACCAATGCATGTCTTGCCACGCGCAGCCGGAGGAGGGCGGATCGAGTCCGGCGCAAAATCCGATGATCGCGGTGGCTACTTTTAATGGGGCAAAAAATAAAGTGCCGTGGTTCATCACGGCGAAGGGGCCGGCGCGCGAGGCGCGGTTCAAGAAGAGCGCGGACGGGACGGCCGACGGAGAAGTGCACAACGTGTTTGTGATCACCGGCCGAGCAGATGCGGTTGGTTGCAATATTGCGCAGCCGGATTTTTTGCCCGCGGGGAATCCGCTTACGGGCAAGGGCGGAAATCCCAACATTATTTTCCGGATACCGACACCGGTGTTTGGCGCGGGATTGATCGAGTCGATTCCAGACTCGGCGATCCTGGCGAATATGAAAGGGAATGCATCGGCGAAATCGGCGATGGGAATTTACGGGCACGCGAACGCGCACTTGAGCGGGAACGTGAACCGCAGCGCCAATGACGGGACGATTTCGCGTTTTGGATGGAAGGCGCAGAACAAGTCGCTGCTGCTGTTTGCAAGCGAGGCTTACAACGTGGAGATGGGCGTGACGAACCAGTTGTTCACGCAGGAGCGCGACGAGACGCCGGGATGCCTGTTCAACGCGACGCCGGAGGACACGCTGAATTTCACGCCGACTTCCCCGAGCGGCGGCAACCCGAACACGGCGGTGCTTTCGGATATTGAAGCGTTTGCTAACTTCATGCGGATGCTGGCGCCGCCGGCTCCTGTGGCGACCACGCCGTCCGGCGAGAAGGGGCGCGCGACGTTTGGGAAGATTGGGTGCGCGCATTGCCACACGCCGTTGCTAACAACAGGAGCAAAGATTGCGAGCGGATCGTCAACTACGCCGAGCGCGGCGCTTTCGAATCAAACGGCGAATCTTTACTCGGACCTGCTGGTGCACCACATGGGCATGGGACTGGCGGACGGTATCACGCAAGGAGGCGCGGGGCCGGATGAGTTTCGGACGGCGCCGCTGTGGGGCGTGGGGCAGCGAGTGTTCTTTTTGCACGATGGAAGGACGAGCAATCTGGTGGAGGCAATTCGGGAGCACCGGAGCAAGGGGAGCGAAGCGAATCGGGTGATTGAGCATTTTGAGAGATTGAGCGTGCCAGATCAGCAGGAGGTAATTGATTTTTTGCGGTCGCTGTGAAAGGGCGCGGAACGAAGACGGAAACGAGGACGAGCGACTCTCCTGCCGCCTGCGGCGGGCAGGCAAAAGCGGAAGGACAAGCCGCCCAACTGAGAACATCTGGTAACGAGAGTAGAGAACCGAATTGACGGCCGCCGGGACTCATCCATTCCCAGGCGGCATTATGTAGCTAGCAAGAGACGAGGATTCCGCTTAGCCACTCGCGCAACTCGGACACGCTGCGGAAGGTCTTGGACTCGGTCAGGCCACGAACATTCCTCCAGTAAATGGTCGCGCTTTTTGTCATGCTGTCCAGGCACAGGCGCTGATGCGTCCCATTAGATGGATCCGGAGCCGTTTTTCTGAACCACAGAACAGTGCCGTCCTTGGATTCTTCCACCGCAACGAACCCGAAATCGCGGGCGGCAGCCTGTATTGTTTGAAGCTCTTGCATAAAAGTTCCCTTCCGTGCTCCGCGCCGCGTGGAGGGCGCGCCGCCAAGCATGCTTGTGAACAAAAATGCTTACTTACCGACCAGGGTCTAGGCCCATTATCGGATGGGAAGCAGGGGCAACAGAAATTCCTGGAGTCTCTCGCTCTCTGCGACGGAGAGCTGGTCCAGTTGAATGCCCATGACATTTCCATCCAGAATGCGGACGACCGAGCCAGCAGCGACAACCGGCCTCATTTGGGGGGCCAACTCCATACTGATGCGAACGGGCGTGCCTCTCGCAAGGGTTCGGCCAGCCTTGACCAGGATGCCGCACAGACTGACGTCAATCGTTTCGCCTTCAACTACGTCGGCCCCGGAGTTGAGTTTCACCTTGGATTGAAGGGCAACGCGCCGGGTGCGGCGGCGGCCATAGTCGATGGTCCCCTGAGTGGCCCGGATAAGTTTCAATAAGCGTTCTTTGTCGATTGGTTTATAGAGGAAGAAATTTGCGCCGGCTTCAAAACCCACGGACATGGCGCTGGGACGCAGATCGTCGCTGATCAGGATGACGGGTGTGGTGCGGTTCCAGGATGAACGGCGCAAGTGCCGCGCCAGCTCCATCCCGTCGGGAGAGGCCATATGCAAGTCAAAGAAGACCATTTCAAATTTTTCCTGGTTGAGAAGATCGAGGGCCTGCGAACTGCGCGTGAGCGTCAGTGGCTCCATGCCCGCGGCAGTCAAAACCTTTCCGACCATTTGGCAAACCGCTTCATCATCATCCACGATCAGGACTTGCTTCTCCATGGATCCACCTTTTATTAGTCGGTACTCGCGAACAGCCCATCGGGGCACCTAGTCGGACAAACTCCTTGAATGCGCCGCCTGGTTCCGGATTACCGATTAAGGAGCCAGGAGCGAACGGGCCGCCTGAATTTGCGACGTTTGATCCGAGGCCGACGTGACACGTCTGGGTTCAAGTGGCGTCCCTGATGCTGAGAAAGGGGGCTGACGGAAACCGAGGGGACGACGGAGAGGTATAGTCACAGTGGACCCGGCGCATGGAATTAGCAAGCGCTTTCAACTGAGGCAAGAGGGAAAGAGTTATCTATTAGGGAAAATTAATCTGCGGGGCGGTCCAATCGTTGCTTGGCCGGTTGTTGGATATAGAAATCTGGATGTTCCGGGCGTTTCCTGGCGTGGGGCTATCCTTGCAGAATTTTGGAAGGGAAAGATTCGCACAGAGGGTGCAGAGCAAGAATATGCTTCGGCATTGCTCAGGGCAGGCAGAGGGCGCGGAGGAAGGACGGCCCGCCTCAGAAGTCGGGCCCTACAAATTGCGAAGAGAAAAGAAAATGGCGTAAGAGCGGGACGGGCGAGCCCGGCCCCTACAAAGGCGAAGAAAGAGCGAGCGTAGAAAATCTGGAGAGGAGAGCAGCGAAGGCGGAGAAAACCGAAGGCGAAGAACACAGGCTGAAGCCTGTGCGACTGGTGGGGTCAGGAGGTGCGGGAGAGGAGGGAGGCGACTTCGATGATGGGGTTGGGGAGTTGGCGCATGGCGCGGACGAAGGCCTGGATGAGTTGGGGATCGAATTGCGTGCCAGCGCAGCGCTCGAGTTCGTTAAGGGCTTGTTCGGCGGTGCGGCCTTTTTTGTAGCTGCGATCGCTGGTGATGGTGTCGTAAGAATCGGCGATGGTAATGATGCGGGCGCCGAGTGGGATGCTTTCCGCGGAGAGGGCTTCGGGATAGCCGGAGCCGTCGAAGAATTCGTGATGGTGCAAAACCATTTCGCGGATGCGGGCGAGCGGAACGAGCGGCTCCAGAAGTTTTCCGCCGAAGGTGACGTGCGTCTTCATGGTGTCCCACTCTTCTAGGTTTAGCGGGCCGCTTTTGTTGAGAATGGCTTCCGGAATGCCGACCTTGCCAACGTCGTGAAGGACGGCGCCGAGGCGGATTTCCTCGACCTCGAGATCGTTCATGCCGAGGGCTTCGGCGAGAAGCGCGGCGTAAGCGGAAACTTTTTGCGAGTGGCCCTGGGTGTACTGATCTTTGGCGTCGATGGCGTAGGCGAGCGAAGTGACGGTGTCCAGAATGGATTGCGGCAAGGCGCGCGGGCCGTCGGGCGGGGGTTCCTGGGCGATTTCGGTGCAGGGCAGGGAATCGGTGAACTGGCGAAGGCGGAGATAGATTTCTTCGAAGGCTTCGGGGCCGGTGGTGAAGAGACGTTTGAGGGTGACGCCGAGATAGGCTTCGAGGACATCGCGCTTCCAGCGGCGCGCTTCATTTGGGTCAACGTGATCGGCGGTGGAGACGGTGTTGCCCCCCTGGTGCTTCGAAAGATACATGGACGCGTCGGCGACCTGGATGAGTTCCTGCGGCGAAGCGCCGTGAAGCGGATAGCAGGCGATGCCGAAGCTGGCGCTGATATTTTTTTCGCGCAAGAGCGGATCGGCGGCGACCCAGCCACGGAGCTTTGAGGAAAGTTGGCGGGCCTGTTCCATGGTGGTTTCGGGCATCAGGATGACGAACTCGTCGCCGCCATAGCGAGCGACGACATCGGAACGGCGGCAGTTGGTTTCAAGAATCTGGCCGACGCGCTGGAGAACGAGGTCGCCTTCGAGGTGGCCGTAGAAATCGTTGACGAATTTGAAGCGGTCGAGGTCCATGAGGACGAGCGCGAAAGCGCGGCTGGCGCGGGAAGAGCGTTTCCATTCGGACGAAAGCGCTTCCATGAAAAATCGGTGCGTTTTGACGCCGGTAAGGCCGTCGGTGATGGCCTGCTCCTGGGCTTTTTGGAAAGTCAAAGCGTTATGGAGAGCGCCAGAGACCAGGTCGGCGAGGGTGCGGAGGAGAAGTGTTTCTTCCTCGGAGAAGTCCACCGGTTGAAGAGTTTCGACGTAGAGAACGCCGTGGAGATGGTCGGCATAGAAAATCGGAAGGCCCATGGCGGCGGCGGAGTCGGGGAGAACGGGCTTCGCGCCATTCTGATTGTTGGGAAGCGAGCGATAAATAGCGGTTTTTCCGGTGCGCGCCACCTGGCCGATGAGTCCCGTGTCGAGAGGCAGGCGGCGGCCAAGCGCGCCGCGGCGGGCGCCGCCTTCGGCCTGAATGACGAGTTCGCGCGTGGTGTAATCGAGCAGGGCGATGCCGATGTGGTCGTAATTGAGGCCGTTTTCGAGCTGTTCGGTGATTTTGGTGAGGACTTCGTCGGGATTGAGAGTGGCGATGGCGTCGCGGGAAATGAGATTGAGCAGGCTGAGATGGCGGGCCTTGGTGCGCTCGTTCTGGAAGAGGCGCGCGTTTTCGATGGCGATGCTGGCTTCGCTGGCCAGGACGCGGAGAAGTTCCAGGTGTCCTTCATCGAAGGCGCGATCCTGGTCGGAGAAGATGCAGAGCGCGCCGATGGCCTGATCGTATGCGACGAGGGGGACGCCGCAGAAGGAGCCGGAGCTGCGGATGGGCTCGATCCCGAGCTTGCGGATTTCCGTTACGTAGTTTTCGCGGATGAGGACGGGCTGACGGGTGCGAATGACGTACTCGGTGACGTGATTGCCAGCGGGACGCGAGCGCAAGGGCATGCGGACGCCGCCGATCATCTCGAGTTCGAAATTGATGGCGTCGCGAACAGGGTCGGGGCTGGCGATATAAAGATTTTCGACGTCGAACAGGCGGCGGAGCTCTTCCCAGATTTTGCGGAGGAGATCTTCCTTGTTGAGAGTGGAACTGAGGGCGCGGCCGATTTCGTTGAGGACATGAAGTTCTTCGGAGCGGCGGGAAGTCTGCTGAACCAGGTAGCTGTTTTCGACGGCCATGCCGATCTGGTGGCCAAGGGCGAGAAGAAGGCGTAGCTCGGCGGGCGTGAAGCGGCGATTGTCGGGAGTGCCGAGCAGGAGAAGTCCGAAGGCTTGCTCCTTGGCCTGAAGACTGATCACTACGACGCTGCGGAGGCCGTGTTTCAGGGCAAGTTCGCGGAAACGGCGGAGCGGCTCGTCGTTTTCGAGAGAGGAGAGATTGTCGTCGCGCAAATCGCGGAAGCCGAGTAGGCCGCCGAGGCGGGAGACGAGGCCGGCGAGATAGTCGTCGAGGCCCTCCTCCTGGGCGGCGTTGCAGAAAGCATCGGGAATGCCGGCGGAGACGACAGAGGTGGGGCCGGAGGTGTCGCCGTGATGAAGAAAGAGCGCGCCGGAAGGCAGGCGGACGACGCCGAGAACGCGGTCGAGAGCCTGCGCGAGCATGCGTTGAATTTCGCCACCGACGAAGCTGGAGGTGGCCAGGTTGAGATTGGAGAGCGCGAGCATGTTGCGCTCGACGCGGCGTTTTTCTTCCTCGTAGATGGCCATGACGAGGAGCATGCAGACGAATGCCACGGGGATGGCGGAGACGGTGAGGATCGAATCTCCGATGAGCTTTTGCGCGGACTGCAGCAGAAAAAACAACAGGAAGACGACGCCCCAGGAAGAAAAAGCAAGGCCAAGGAGGCGATCCGCAAGGGTTTCGTGATGGCGGCTTTCGTTCCAGAAAAGATAGCCGACGACGACGTAGATGCATGCGGCGGGAATGAAAGAGGAGACCGGGAAGATCTCGAAAGCGTTGGCCAGGGACCAGAGAGCGAGGAAAATGGCGGAGCCGATCGCGGGCTTAAGCCAAAGCTTGTGGTGGGTGTAGAGCTGGGCGCCGAGGAAGAAACAGATGGCGGCGAAACCGAAGAGCGCGTGATTCAGGGAGCTGAGAACGATGCTGGTGCCGATCCAGGGAGAAAGGGCGGGGCATAGATAGTGGAGGGCGTAGAGAGCCCAGCCGACGGTCCAATAGAGGAGATAGTTCTGGCGCTTAAGAGAATAAATGTAGGAGAAGAACACTCCGACAAGGAGCGTTCCGAGAAGCAAGCCAAGCGCGATGACACTTTGTGACATTAGGGCCAAGTCAGGTCGTTCCACAGGGCGCAAGAATTCCGAAGGCGACTGGAAGAAGGAGTGGGTGGGGCACTCGTGAATTTTAAAGATGTCCTGGAACGGAGTGACACACCCGACTTTTTCTACCTAGGACCCCCCAAACCCCGTGGAAAACGAATCACTAAGGATTATGAGGCAGGGAAAAAACGTGGGGCAAGAGTACGGGAGTATTGGTAGCGAAAGAGGTAGTAGGGGCGTGGACACGGGGGCAAGGAGGGAGGCAGAGCCGGTGGGACAGTTTCCGAATATGTTAGAAATCGGGACGCGGTCCGACAGTCAATGCGCGGCTCTGTCTCAAGTAGTCTGAGCAGAACGCGGCGCGTTTTGTTGACGCGCATAAGATCATCGATCAGCGGCAACCCGGCCCAGGCTGGTATTCTGAGACGTGACTGCAATGCCGGACACGGACACCCAGACTCCGCCGCAGACCCCGGCCAAGCCTCGGACGAGCTTTCTCCGATCCTTTATTCGATGGTTTCTCATCGGGGTGGCGCTTCTCTGGTCGTTTGCCGCGCTGATCCTGGTGGCCGCCCGGTGGATCGACCCGCCGACAACCGCGGTGCACATCCAGCGCCGCTTGCAGGCCTGGATTCACCAGAAGCCGTATCACGAACGCTACAATTTTATTCCGCTTAGCCAAATCTCGCCCGATCTGCAGCACGCCGTCATCGCCGCAGAGGACTCGCACTTCTATCAGCACCACGGATTCGATTGGCACGAGATGGAAATCGCGGCCGAGGATGATTTGGAGGGCGAGCGCACTCGCGGAGCTTCCACCATTACGCAGCAACTGGTGAAAAACCTGTTTTTCGGAACGGGCCGCTCGATCATTCGCAAGGGGGCGGAGGCCTCACTGGTGCCGGTGGCCGAATTCGTCCTCGGCAAACGGCGCATTCTGGAGATATACCTCAACGTGGTCGAATGGGGCCCTGGTATCTATGGAGCGGAGCCGGCGTGCCGTTACTACGACGAAACCGCGGCCCGGAATATTGGCCGGCAACAGGCGGCGCGGCTGGCTGCAATTCTGCCGGCTCCCCTAAAGCGGCGGCCCGAGCGCATGAATCGGTACAGCGGAATAATCCTTAGGCGGATGGCCCAAATGGGTTGGTAATTGTGGCTGAAATTTATCAGGGGAGTTCGGCGGCTCCGAAGATCGGAGACAACTGGCGTGCGATGCCGCGGGGCCACGATGGAAATCCGCCGGCGCAAGCAGCGAAGATTCAGAAGCAACCGGAACGAAAGAGCCAGACGAATGCGGCGTACATTGCGTCCGCGGCCGCAGCCTCTTCCTCCTGGTGCCCTTTTCCGCCGGATATTTCTTCGGATACTCCAGGAGCGACCGAGGATTCGTTCCCGCTCTTGCGCACCGTGGGCATCTCGTTCTCAACCAGATTTCGTTGGACTGACTGCATAATTTTTCTCCTTCCGCATTCGACAGGGAGCGGATCCGCTTGGGACTATTAGAGCCGGGAGGACGCAGGCATGTCCTTTGCCGGGCCTGAATTTTTCCTGCTATTTTTCTGAATGGATTTTCGGAAACCGCGGAGGGCGCTGAAGGACGGCGCCGAAAATCTAAATGCGCCTGATTGAATTAGTTGGCGGAGCTTGAGTTCGTCTTCCGTCGAAATTAGCCGGGCCCACGAATGGAGTTTGCACGGGTTGGGTTGGGAGAGGTTTCGCTTGACCGGAGGATTCGGGGAGGGATGTGGGCGGGCAGGGCCGGCGTTGGTCGCCAATTGGATTTTGCACCTTGGTTGGCAGTCAAGCCAAACTACGGAGGCGCCTCATCAATGCTGCCAGGTTCGGGCGGTCCTTTTCACTCACGGCTTCGAACTTCAACCCCAGTCCGCCGCCAGGCTTTATATGCCGCACCACGCCATCGGCTCGAATTTGTCCCTCTGGGACAAGAAAATGAACCTTGGTGATCGCGCCTACGCGCTCCTTCTTGGGGGTCTCAATGAACAACCCTCCCACGCTCAGATTCGCTACGCGGGACACATCGCGATCTTTGTCACACTCCCAGTAGACCCACACACTCTTCCCTGACTCGACCCGTGAGTTGAGCCTTCTGGTGCCGGGAGGTAATTGCTGGACCATCCCTTCACTCACATTTATTTGCACGAACGATTCGGGTGGGCTGGGAGCGCAGGCCGAAAGGCGGAGGTCGAGAATATATCGAATTGGGAGGGTTGGGACAAGTCGAATCGATGTAGCCCTCATAAGCTCGCGGAAAACGAATCATTAGGAAATATGAGCCTGGGGAAAAATGGCATGCAAGACTACGGGGGTATTGGCAGCGAAGGAGGTAGTCGGGGCGCGGGATGCGAGGTTGGAAGGGGGGCGGAAGGGGGGTGGAAGGCAGTTTCCGATTGCGCGATTTACTTGGAGTTACCACACGGGAACTTCCCAGAAGCGGACTTCTGGCCCGAAACAACTTCCGGTTAGCCCCTCAACTGTCCGCAATTGGTTCAAGGAGACTGACGTCGCGCCGCCCATATAGATCGATTGCATTTCGTTCAGTAGTCATAAACATGCTCGACCATCGCCCCGTCAGAATGCATGGCGTTCAGGCATTGATCGAGCGACGGAACGCCGCACGTGAGCACGACGCGTTGCCATCCTGGACGTGTCAAACTCGGCATGGAGAAAACCTGCCATGCCACTGAACCTTCGTGATGCCACACTTGCGGGGCCAAGACCGAGACAATGATCTGGGAATTCCCCGCGATTTCGACGAAGCGCACGCCGTGCTGGGCCAGCATCGAAGCGACGCCGGTAAACTCGTGGTAGCGCGGGATATCCACGATGTAAGCTTGCGCGCCCACCCGTTTCACCAGCTTCAAATGCGGAATCCGGGGCAGCAAGGCTTCGTCCAGCTTTTCGACCCAGGCATACGTGTCGTCGGGCTCACGGCCGTAGGTCGCGCGCGTCGCCTGCTCAATGAGCCAGCAGTAGAAAGCTTCCAATGTGTAGTCAATGGTGAGAAAGATTCTGCGTTCCCACTTCCGAATTGGATGCGGGCCCCACACCGAGTTCTCGGCCCAAAGTCCCTTCACGTGGCGCGCAAAGTGGAACTCGTAAAACGGCCGTACATGCACGAAGTCGGCATACTCTCGCGCCACTCTGTAAGCATATTGATCCTCGGCCGTGAACTGATGCCCGCTGCTCCACTCACTAAGCCTGCCGATTGTGTTCTCGTACAAACCTTTCAGAATGTATTCTGCTGAGAAGCTCGCGCCGATCACTACCAGCATGACTTGCTCACCAGCGTTAAATTTGTACTTTCCACGCGTAAGCCGCGAGATGCAGCAATAGCTTTTCCAGTATTGGCGCACCGCACCAAAGTATGGGAATCCGCTGGGCAACTGATGCTCTTGAAAGTCCGCCTTCTCCTGGTAGCTCCAGACGATGTACCACTCGGGAAAACTGAGATAGGCATCATCCTCGGGGCGGGAGTAGTCATTAATGCCGGCGACCGCCGCCTTCCTTTGCTCCGGCTGAGCCACGGGCGGGGGGATTTGTCCTTGTAGATCGCACCGCCATCCGGAGACCACCTCGACGGCAATAAAGATCAGCAACAGTCCGAGGCAGACCAGGGCACACCGGATCAGACGGTGCAACCAACGCTTCAAGCGGCGGATGCTCCAACCTTTGGATTGTCCACCCGAAGCGCGATCCAATAGGCGGAAATGAAAATGAGGATGTGCGGCAGGTTCACCAGGAAATTTTTTGTTAGCGGGAGAGCGTTTAGATGGCCGAAGAAATAAGTGAAGACATCAATCGTGTACCAGACTGCCAGCAGCCAGAAATAAGCGCGCGCCGTCCGCGCGGAAATCAGCCCACCAATCAATGCTAGTGACCCCGCTCCCAAATGGCCCAAATCGACCAGTCTGGTCATATGGAATAACCCGAACATCAGACCGTTCTGGTCCATGATGCCGGGCACATAATCGAGCGAATAGACACCGAGAAACAACACGGCGAATCCGAGTGCGCATTTCTGGATCGTGGTGAATTGTTTAGTCATAGGGATTCCCGCTGGTACTATTCAGTAGACTATCGTGGCTTGCAAGTTGTTTTTTTGGGTTCAAACCGATGAAGCTCGCAGGGAGGTAGCCTTGAAACGAGTGCGTCGTTGGCTGTTGCCGGTAGTTCTCGTCGTCGCATCGACCCTGGTTGTTGGCGCCAAGAAAATCTTCGACTACACTGCCGCGCCCGACAAGGAAAAAGAAAGCGACTTCGTCTTCCCCAACAATCCTGACCAAGAGAAACCTACCTTCCTCGACATCGAGCCGAAGGCCCCGCCGTTCGCCTTCCAACAGCACGGAGGCTTCGTCAATGACGCCAGTCATCTGAACAAGACGGCGGTCTACGGCGTCGTGCGCATCAGCAGCGAAGATGACATCCGCAATGCCCTGCAGTTCGCGCGCGACCAAAACCTGAAGGTGACTTGCGCCGGCCAGCGGCACAGCATGGGCGGACAGACCTTCACCCACAACGGCCTCGTCCTCGATCTCCGCGACTTCAACCGCATCCGGCTCGACAAAGAACGTAAGACGGTCAATCTGCAATCGGGGGTGCGTTGGTGGCAACTACAGCAACTTCTCGACATCGAAGGTCTGTCGGTCAAGTCCATGCAGTCCATCAACATTTTCAGCGTCGGCGGCACGCTCAGCATCAATGCCCACGGGATCGACCCACTGCCCGGCCCGATCGCTCCCACAGTCCGTTCTCTGCGCGTGATGCTCAGCAACGGCAGCATCGTGCATGCAAGCCCCACAGAGAACACCGAATTGTTCCGCCACGTGCTCGGCGGCTACGGCTTGTTCGGGGTGATTCTCGACGCGGACCTCGACATCGTGGACAACGAGATGTACATCCGGAAAACGGCTTACATGAATTATGCGGATTTCCCCAAGTACTATCAAACAAGCGTCGAGAACGACAAGGATACAGGACTGATTTTCGGCCGCCTTTCCGTCTCTCCGCGGTCTTTCCTGCGCGAGACGGCGGTTCACGCTTACCTCAAAACCCCGTTCGATGGCGCACTGCCGCCGCTCAAGCGGGCCACGCATAACGCGCTCGATCGCTTCATCATTAATTTCTCGAAGACTGGCGGCCTCGGCCGCTGGACGAGGTGGACGCTCGAGAAATATGCCGAGCCCCATCTTCATGACTGCGTCTCGCGCAATCAAGCCATGAGCCGAAAGGAAGAGTGCCTTGTGACGCGCAACGAGGAAATGTACGACGATATGGCTTACCTGAAGAACCGCCTGCCCGATACAGATATCCTGCAAGAATATTTCATTCCCTACGACCGCATGCCCGAATTTGTGGATAGCCTGCGTGGCGTGGTGATCCGGGATCGGGCCAATCTGCTCAACGTCACCATCCGCACGGTACACAAGGACGAGATCACCGCGCTGCCCTACGCCAAAGAAAATATGTTCGGGTTTGTCCTTTATTTCAACGTGAAGTTTAATGACCGAGACAACGAAATCCTGCAGAAAACGACCTCCGATTTGATCGACGCCGCGCAGCGTGCCGGGGGCACTTACTATTTGCCCTACCAACTCTTCTATTCAAAAGAGCAATTGCACAAGTGCTACCCGGAGATCGATAACTTCTTCGCGGCAAAGAACAAATACGACCCGATTGGCCTTTTCTCGAACAAGTTCTACGAGAAATACGGGAGGTAAGCGGTGACGCACCCACTTTGTTCTTGTGTGATCACGCCTGGAGCAAACGCAGACAGAAAAGCGAATCCGGCGTTGAATCTTGCATTTCTTCGCATCTTCTAGGCTGCGTCTGTTGTGAGAAAAAGGGCACGGCGTGCCGTGACGATGTCCTCGCGCTGCTCAAGACTCCAACACCACAATCTGGGACAGCAGCAAGCGAGATTCCTGTCATTTTGCTTCCCAACCGGAGGCTATCCCGAAACAGGGTTCAGGGAAGTCTTACCAATATCGATGTCCCCGTGCCTGATTAAGGTGCCAGGGGGTACGCGAGCAGCCAGTAAAGTGGTCGTGGTTGGACGGGTTGCGGGGGGTTCCGGTAAACTGGACGTTTCTGGGAAGAGAGCGAGAGCTTACATATCATGACTGACGCGGGGAAAACACAGGGGGGAAGCGCGCGGGTGCGGTTTGCACCGTCGCCGACGGGGTATTTGCATGTGGGCGGGGCGCGGACGGCGCTGTTTAACTGGCTGTTTGCGCGCAAAGAGCGCGGGACGATGATCTTGCGCATCGAGGATACGGACGCGGAGCGGAACAAGCCGGAGTTGCTGACTGGAATTATCGACGGGCTGAAGTGGCTGGGCGTGGATTGGGATGAAGGGCCGTACTATCAGTCGCAGCGGACGGAGTTTTACCGCGAGATGGGGAAGAAGGTGCTGGCGAACGGCAGCGCGTTTTTGTGCTATTGCCCGCCGGAGAAATATGTGGGCGGGGACCACGCGGAAGAGGGCGCCGAGGGGACGAAGGTGCGGCGGATTACACGCTGCTCGTGCCGCGATGGGAAACCTTCGACGCCGGGGACGAAGCCGGCGGTGCGGTTCAAGGTGCCCGTCGGGGGCACGACGAAGTTTTTCGACGCGGTGTTTGGCGAGCGGGAATTCTCAAACGACGAGATCGAGGATTTCGTGCTGCTGCGCTCCGGGAAAGAGGGCGAGGAGTTCGGGCAGGCGATGTACCAGATGAGCGTGGTGGCAGACGACATTGATATGCGGATCACGCACGTGATTCGCGGCGCGGACCACATTTCGAATACGCCGAAGCAGGTGCTGCTCTATCGCGCGCTGGGAGCGGAGCCGCCGATTTTCGCGCATGTGCCGCTGATTCTGGGAGCGGACAAGTCGCGGCTTTCGAAGCGGCATGGGGCGACGGATGTGAATATGTACAAGCGCGAGGGATTTTTGCCGGAGGCGTTCCGGAATTTCCTGGCGCTGCTGGGCTGGTCGCCGGGCGGGGATGAGGAGTATTTGCGGACGCGGGAGCTGCTGCAGAAATTTTCACTGGAGGGGGTGAGCCGGACGAACGGCGTGTTTGACCGGGCGAAGCTGGAGTGGTTTAACACGCAGTATCTGCAAAAGCTGCCGATCGAGGATCTGCTGCCGGAAGTGGAAGCGCAGTTGAAGCAGGACGGATTATGGAAGGAAGAGTGGGCGGCGGGCGAGGGGCACGAGTGGTTTGCAAAGACCGTGGACCTGCTGCGGCCGCGGATTCGGTTGTTGCCGGATTTTTCGAGCTGGTCGCGGGCGTTTTTCGGCGATGAATTTCCAATCGATGCGGCGGCGAAAGCGAAATTCTGGAAAGACGAAAAAGTGCCGGGACTGCTCGGGAAGCTGGCGGACGCACTGGCGGCGTTGCCGGAGTGGAATCACGATGCGTGCGACCACGTGTCGCGCAAAGTGGCGGAAGAGGGCGGCGTGAAAGCGGGACTGCTGATCAACGCGACGCGCGTGGCGATTGTGGGGCAAGCGGTGGCGCCGCCGCTGTTCGACACGATGGTGGTGCTGGGGCAGGAGCGGGTGGTGCGGCGCTTGCGTGCGGCTTTGGGGGAGTGGAAGTAGCTGGGGAAGCCAACAGCTAACAGCCAACAGCTAACGGCGTAAGAACACGGGCCGGACTAATCTGGCCCTTTTTTTGTGCGCCTCAGCCTCGGTGGTTGAGATTGTGACTCGTTTCCGGAAAGATTCCAAAAATATTGGCAGGCGGCACTTGTCCGCTAACGGCGTTGATCGCGAGGTAAGCGGAACACTCCTCAATCCGATCAGGCCCGGTGTAGACCTCAAACTCGCCCGCCCTGGCGCAATTCCAAGCCAACCTTGCGTGATATGATACGCCGAGATTTCCCGCCGCAACTTTCGCCGGCTACGGCAACACGAGCAACGCTCAAAGCACGGAGGGGATCACGATCTCTATGACTTCAAAAGTAGCTGTCGTGCAAGCTTCACCCGTTGTTTTCGATCGCGAGCGTACCATCGAGAAACTTTCCGCGCTGACGCATGAAGCCGCGCAGCAAGGTGCGAAACTCGTCCTGTTCCCGGAAGCTTTCATCTCCGCTTACCCCCGCGGCCTCGACTTCGGTGCGGTTGTCGGGTCGCGCACAGATGCGGGCCGTGAAGATTATCGTCGTTACTGGGAGAGCAGCGTCGACGTTCCCGGCCCTGCCTTCGATCGCCTCTCGCGAACTGCTCGCTCCAACAACGTTTATCTCGTCGTTGGCGTCATGGAACGCGACGCGGGCACTCTTTACTGTACCGTCCTTTTTTTCGCGCCGGACGGCACTTTCCTCGGCAAGCACCGCAAGCTGATGCCGACCGCTTCCGAGCGCCTCGTCTGGGGCTACGGCGACGGCTCAACGCTGCCCGTATTTGCGACTCCACTCGGCAAACTTGGGGCAGTTATCTGCTGGGAAAACTATATGCCCCTCCTTCGCACCACCATGTATTCCAAGGGCATCGAACTTTATTGCGCGCCGACCGCTGACTCGCGCGATTCCTGGCTCGCCACTGTCCGCCACATTGCCGTCGAAGGGCGCTGCTTCGTGCTCTCCTGCAATCAGTTCCAGCGTCGCTGCGACTATCCGAGCGATTACCACACGCACTTCGGCGATGACCCGGATACCGTAATGTGCCGCGGTGGCAGTTGCATCGTCGATCCCTTTGGCAATTTCCTTGCCGGCCCCAACACGGAGGGCGAAGCAATCCTCATCGCGGAAATCGATCTCGCGCAGGTCATCCGCGGCAAGTACGACTTCGATGTAGTGGGCCACTATTCCCGTCCCGACATTTTTCAATTGCACGTAGATGAGCGAGCCAAGCACCCAGTCAGCATTATCAACGACCTATCCGCCGCCGCGCTTGACTGAATTACCAGTTGCGTCGGCCTGCCGGTCAAGTTCCTCTTCCTATTGTTCTCTGTTTGCCGGGCAATCGCGTTGGTTAGGCACAAAGGTCGAATGCTCCCGTGTTGCTGCGATTCGAAGCGGGTACTCCATTCCCCGGATAACCAACGCTTCGTCGCCCTCGATGGACTGTGCGCTTGGGCTCAGTATTTACAAATACAAGATTGACATTCGTAACAGAGGGACTATGCTTAGGCTCCCCGCGCGGTGATGGTTGGTGTGCAGTAAGCGGAGTGGTCCGCCCAAGTTACAAAACGAAATTTAGAGGAGGAAGAATACGATGCGTTCTCGTCTTGTGGTGGTGTGTTTGGCTTTAGCAGTGATGTTGTTGCCGTTGGGAGCAGCGGCGCAGACTCAGACGGCGCGGCAGATTCCGCTGACGCGTAGCGGGCCATTGCCGGCGAATCCTCCGATCAGTGCGAATGCGGAGCAGGGGCCGGAGCTGGATTCGGCGCTGGCCGGCGACGACAACGATGGTTCCGATGGCAGCGGGCCCGGCATCTCCGTGAACCGAGGAATTGCGAAGGGGCCGGGCGCCGGAATGCAGCACGCCGGCTCCGCGAAAGCGAAGTCCAACCCGGAATTGATCTTGTCGGTGGATGCAATCAATCACTTCGAACAGCGCTTTGTTGCGGCGGGCGGAAATCAATTTTCGATCGAGCCTCCCGACCAGGGGTTGTGCGTGGGGAATGGATTTGTGCTGGAAACCGTGAACGATACGCTGCAGATTTTTGACACCGCGGGCAATCCGGTGAGCGCGCCAACGGGGCTGAATAGCTTTTACGGGTACGCTCCCGCGATCAGCCGCACGAAATCGCCGTTGCAATTCGGACCAGAGCTTACGGATCCTAGCTGCCTGTTCGATGTGCCGACCCAGCGGTGGTTCCATGTGGTATTGACATTGGATCGCACAGCGGATCCCACATCGCAGGCTCTGAGCGGCAACAACCACCTTGATATCGCGGTGAGCGCCACGGCGGACCCGACCGGAGCGTGGAATGTTTACAGCATTCCCGTGCAGGACGACGGAACCCAGGGAACACCGGACCACCACTGCGTGCAGACGCAGGGGAAAATTCTGGTGCACGGGCCGTGCCTGGGAGACTATCCGCACATCGGGGCGGACGCGAACGGTTTCTATATCACGACGAACGAGTACTCTTTGTTTGGGCCCGGATTTGTTGGGGCGCAGATTTATGCGTTTTCCAAACGGCAGTTGGCCGCGGGCGCACCGATGGTGAACATGGTGCAGTTCGATACTTCCGACCCAACCCTAGGGGTGCAACTGGACGGCACGCCGGGATTTACGGTGTGGCCGGCGTCCTCGACTGGAAATCAGTATGAAGGCAGCCACGGCGGAACGGAATATTTTCTGAGCTCCGAGGCCGTGTTTCAGGACAGCGGGGTGGACAGCAGGCTGCGGCTCTGGTCGGTGAGCAATACGAGCTCGATTGACACCGCGCCGGCGCTGGGCATCAGCGCAAACGTGGTGAATACGATTCCCTACGCCGTGCCCGGGCGAGCGAATCAAAAGGCGGGCGACTATCCGCAGGGCCAGTGCCTGTCGGATTCGAGTATCCAGGTCAGCGCGACACTGTTCGGATGCTGGCGCTTGCTGGTTGGCTCTCGCGGGCCGTTCATCAATCCGGAAAAGCTCGTTGACAGCAACGATTCGCGGATGCAGCAGGTGGTGCTGGCGAACGGAAAGCTGTGGGCCGCGCTGGACACGGGGCTGATTATTGACGGCGATAGCGCGCCGCGAGCGGGCATCGCGTATTTTGTGATCAACCCAAATGCGGGTAAGGCCGAGCAGCAAGGCTATGCGGGAATTTCGGGGAACAATCTGACGTATCCCGCGATTGCCGTAACGCAAAGCGGACGGGGCGTGATGGCCTTCACCGTTTTGGGAGACGACCACTATCCCAGCGCCGGGTATGCGGGAATCGATTCGATCGTCGGCGTGGGCGACATTCACATCGCGGCGGAAGGACTGGGACCCGACGACGGCTTCACGGGTTACAAGCCGACTGCCTCCAACGGAACCCGCCCGCGGTGGGGAGACTACGGGGCGGCCGCGAGCGACGGCAATTCCATCTGGATCGCGTCGGAATACGTGAACCAGACCTGCACACTGACCGGCTGGCTGACGAGCAACTTCCGCTGCGGCAACACGCGCACGCAGCTGGCGAATTGGGGGACGAGAATCTCGAAAGTTGTTCCCTAGCATTTATGGAATGGCCAAGAGAGCCGCTCTTCGGAGCGGCTCTTTTTTTGCGCGCGCATTTGACGGTGGAGGCGGAGCAGCGGACACAAGGGCCTTTTTTCGGGGGACACGCGCTACAATGCGGGCACTGAGCGGCAGGCTCGAAGGGCTTCCGCGGCGGTGTGAAGCTGGCGATTCGCGGAGTGTCGCTGCCGAACCGAGGTGGTCGAGCATGAGCGATCCAAAAGAGAAAGCGGCGGGAGTTCGGGAACAAGGGTTGGTGCGATTTGGCTTGGGATTGGCGAACTGGAGCGAGCGGTGGTTTCCGGACCCCTTGATTTTCGCGCTCATCGGAATCGTGGTGGTGTTTGTGGCGGGACTGCTGCTGCGGGAGAGTCCGGCAAAACTGGCGATTCAGGGCGGGAAGAATTTCTGGACGCTGGTGCCGTTTACCATGCAAATGGTGATGATCATCATCGGCGGGTATGTGGTGGCCTCGACGCCGCTTGTGTCGCGCGCGATACGGGCGTTGGCGGGAATTCCGAAGACGCCGCGTGGCGCGGTGGCGATGGTGGCGCTTTTTTCGATGCTGACGTCGCTGGTTTCGTGGGGCCTGAGCCTGATTTTCAGCGGGCTGTTTGTGAGGGAACTGGCGCATCGCGTGAAGGGGATGGATTACCGGGCGGCGGGCGCCGCGGGATACCTCGGACTGGGCGCAGTGTGGGCGATGGGGCTGTCGTCATCGGCGGCGATGTTGATGGCGACGAAGAGCGCGATGCCCGCGACGCTGTTCAATATCAGCGGGCTGATTCCGCTGACGCAGACGCTTTTTTTGTGGCAGAGCATTGCGACGACGGTGATTCTGATCATGGTGTCCGTGCTGATCGCTTACTTGTCGACGCCTTCGCCGCAAAATGCGCGGACGGCGGAATCGTACGGCATTGCTTACGAGCCGGTTCGCGCGAGCCTGGAGGTGAGGAGCAAGCCGGGCGAGTGGCTGGAGTACAGCCCCGTGCTGACGATTCTGGTTGCCGCGCTTTTGTGCTGGTATCTGGTGGATGTGTTCCGCACTTCGCCGCAGGGGGCGCTGGCGGCGCTGGACCTGAACACGTACAACCTGATGTTCATTACCCTGGGGCTATTGCTGCACTGGAGGCCGAGGCGATTCATGCGCGCCGTGGCGGATTGCGTGCCGGCAACGGGCGGGGTGCTGATCCAGTTTCCGTTTTACGCGGTGATTTTCGGGATGATTGTGGGGACGGGCGTGGCGGAAGCGCTGGCGAAGCTGTTCGCTTCGATCAGCACGCACAACACGTATCCGCTGCTGGTGGCGACGTATTCGGCGGTGCTCGGCGTGTTCATTCCATCGGGCGGGAGCAAGTGGATCGTGGAAGCGCCTTACGTGCTGCAGGCGGCGAACCTGAACCAGGTGCATCTCGGATGGGTGGTGCAGATTTACAACGCGTCGGAGGCGCTGCCGAATCTGGTGAACCCGTTCTGGATGTTGCCGCTGCTGGGGATTTTGAAATTGAAGGCGCGGGATATTGTGGGCTACGGAATGTTGCAGTTGGCCGTGCACGTGCCGGTGGTGTTTTTTCTGTGCTGGTTGTTTGCGTGGACGATTCCCTATGTGCCGCCGGTGAAATAGGAGGGGCGATCACTGGCTGCGGGGGGAGATTTTCCGTCGCGACGAACGGCGCGCCGCGGACGGCGCCAATTACAAAAAAGGGCGGAGCAAGCTCCGCCGCTACAAAGGCGAGAGAAGAACGGGAAGGCGGCCTAAAGCCGCCCCTACAACCGCAAGCGGGCCACCTGAAGGTGGCCGCTACGCGGATTTTATTTGGGGGAGAAGATTTCGGGGTTGGCGGGTTTGGCGGCGGAGGTTGCGGCCACGATGTTCAAGGTAGCATCGACATCTTTGGTTACGGGTGGGAGGCAGATTTCGGTGCTGCAGGCCTGGTAGCGGAGTTTCATGGGGATGTGTTGGGGGCCGAGCGGGGCGCTGGCGAGTGCCGTGAGGGGCAAGAGGATGGTGACGTTGCCGGAGTAAACGTTTAGTTTTTTGTTTTTCGAGAAGGTGAAGGTCTGAAGAGTACCTTTTGGATAGGAAATTGCGCCGAGTTTGAAGCCGGGGGGAACTTCGGCGCGGAGATCGGTGGGGATCAGGTAGTCTTCGGTGACTTCGCGGGCGTTGACGTGGAAGCCGTTGCGGATTTTGAGGACGACGGCGACCTGGAAGGACATGCCGCGCGCGACGGGGTCGTGAGAGGCGTAGGCTTCAGGGGCGACGACGTCTTTGCCGGAGGGAGTTTGGGAGCCTGCGGGAGAAGAGAGAAGCAGCGCGGCGGCGAGAAGCGAGGACGCGAAAGAAATTGCGAGGCGGTTCACACTGTCACCTGAGCGCCGAGTTGCTGGGAGACGACGCGGCTCATGACGGCGCGAAGGTCTTCGCCGGTTTTTTCGAGGACGAAGGCGTTGCGTGTTTCGGACCAGCCGAGCTTGAAACTGGTGGAGAGAGCGGAGATCCAGATTTCGCGGATGGGCGTGTTGGGCGAGATTACGAATTTGGCGGGCTCGGGTTCTTCGAAGATGACTTCCAGCTTGCCGCTTTCGCCTTCGACGTCAAAGCCGTGCTCATCGCCAAGATTCAGTAGGCGCTTTTTCAAATCTTCGAAGGCGAGGTCGGCCTTTTTTTGAAAGTCGTGTTCGGAGAGCATGCGCGGGCGCCTTTTTAGAGTTGCGACTCGATGGCCTTGGTGAGTTCGTCTTCACTCTTAAGGCCCTGGAATTTGGTGACGATTTTGCCGTCGCGGGAAATCAGGAAGCTGCTGGGATAACCGAGGATGCCGCCGAACTTGTCCGCGGCTTCATCGGTGCCGAGAAGAATCGGATAGTTCATCGGCAACTTTTGCCCGTCCACGTCGAAGCGCTCTTTGTCCAGGAAGGGAGCGACGGCGGACTTGCCCTCTTCATCCATGGCGATGCCGACGACGGTGAAACCTTTCGGGCCGTACTTATTCTGCATGGCGATCAGCCAGGGAATCTCCACACGGCAGGGGTCGCACCAGGTGGCCCAGAAATTCACGAAGACAACTTTGCCTTTGTAGTCGGCGAGCGAGACGTCCTTGCCGTCGACAGTCTTCAGCTTGAGATCGGGCTCGGGTTTTCCGGAGACCTTGGAGTCCATGCGAACGGCGCCGGCGCTGGAGACGCGCGTGGCCTTGTCCGCGTAGATGGTGACGCCGATAAGGACGGCGACAGTCAGAACGATGAGTGCGACTTTTTTCATAACGGTTTATCCCACCAATTTACATCGAAAAACGGTTCAAGAAGGTTAGTTTACCCGAGAGCCAGGCCAGCTTGTTGAAGAAGACGAGGCCCCCGACAAAGAGAAGCAACGCGCCGCTGAAAAGTTCCACGGCATGCAGGTATTTCCGGAAATTTTTGTAGAAGCGAAGGAATGCGCCGAGGCCGACGGCGGTGAGAAGAAAGGGCACGGCGAGTCCGGCGGAATAAACCGCGAGGAGAAGTACGCCGCGGGAAACGGTTTCGCTGGCGGCGGCGAGAGTGAGGACGGTGGCGAGGATCGGGCCGATGCAGGGCGTCCAGCCAAAGGCGAATGCGAAACCGAGGAGAAAGCCGCTGAAGATGCCGGGCTTGGTGTCCTGGCTGCGGAGATGGACGTCGCGGTTGAGCCAGCGGGCGAACTGCGGGCCGAGGAAGCCGATGATCGAAAGAGAAAAAAAGTGGCTGGCGCTGAGTCCGGCGAAGAGCGGGCCGTGGCGCAGAAGCGAAGCGACGCCGAGGGCCACGAGCACCACGCCGAGAACGAGGCCGGCGCGTAGATTCATGCGCATCAGTCCACCGAGCAGGTGAAGCCCGAAAAGAATGATTAGCGCGCCAGCAACGGGCGCGAGCAGGGCGCGATTCTGGCGAAGGAATCCGCCGACGGCGCTGGCCGATGCGCCGAAGCCGATGAACACGACGGAAAATCCCATCACGAAAGAAAGAGCCGAGGAGAAGAGGCCGGATTTCGGCTGCTCGCCCTGGCGAAGTTGTTCGACTCCGATGCCGGAAAGCATGGAGATGTAGCCGGGGACGAGCGGAAGGACGCATGGGGAAAGAAAGGAGATCAGGCCGGCGAGAAAGGCTCCTGCGAGTGAGACGTCGGTCATGGTTTAGAGGCTCGTGTCGGTGACATTCGAAAGTTAGCCGTGCGCGGTGCGGCGTGCCGTAAGTTGCGTGCCTCTCTATTCTCGCACAAAAGGGAGAGCGGGATGATTGAGAGCCGGTTGCTTACAGAAGAGTTAGACGCAGCAATGGGAGTAAAGGAGATGGCGGGGGGTTACAGGGACAAGTGGTGGATTTGGATGGCGGGTGACGGTGGGCGCTGACGGGGGACGGTTTGCAGGGTGCTGAAAAATAGGGGGTTGTGCGGCGCCTGAATGGAGTGGTCTTTGCTATGGAAAGGTTGCGAGGTTGATCCCGGCAGGTGCGCATGATTTGGACGCCGAACAAGGTGACGTTGCTGCGAGTGGTGGTGGGGTTTCTGGCGGTGAGCGCGTTTGGCCACGGGGCATGGATGAACCTGTTGGGTGTGGCGCTGACGGTGGCGGCGATTGCGTTGGACGCCCTGGACGGGCACATTGCGCGGCGGAAAAAAATGACGACTCCGGTGGGCGCGCAACTGGACATCCTGGGCGATCGGGTGATCGAGAACATGTTTTTTACTTATTTTGCGGTGGTGGGGATGGTGTCGCTGTGGCTGCCGATGCTGTTTTTTGCGCGAGGCGCCGCAACCGATTTTTTGCGCGGCTTGGGGATAAAGGCGGGGCATTCGGGTTGGGGCGCAAACGCGATGCTGCAGAGCGGCTGGGCGAAGGCGCTGGTGGCGTCGCGCTGGAGCCGGGGATTGTATGCGGCGATGAAGTGCGCGTGTTTTTGTTATCTGGGATTGGAGCTGGCACTGACGCGCGGGCCGGTGGCGCTGCTGGGTCCCGTGTCGCTGGACATGCACGCGGCGATTCGCGCGGGTGCGCAGACGCTGGCGTGGATGACGGGCGTTTTTTGCGTGGTGCGCGGGCTGCCGGTGATTGTGGAGGGCTGGCGATTTCTGGCGAGCAATTTGGCGCAGGGGAATGCCGGGGAAGAAGCGCGGGGAGACGCGGGATGAGCGGCACGGGGGAACAGGATCGGCGCGCGGCGGCGTTTTTCGATATTGACGGGACGCTGGTGCCGGAGCCGTCGCTGGAACGGAGATTGTTTCGGGAGTTGAAGCGGACCGGCGCGATTCCATGGACGAATTATGCGCATTGGGGAATAGAGGCGATACAGCTTTTGCCGCGGGGGCTGACGGCGATTGCGCAAGGAAATAAGCGGTACCTGCGCGGATTGCGAGAGGAGCAGATTCTGGAGGCGGCCCGGCCGATTGCGTTTTTTGAAGAAGGAGTGGCGCGCGTGGAATGGCACGCGCGGCGCGGGCACCAGATTGTGCTGGTGAGCGGCATGGTGAAGCCGCTGGCGAGGATGGTGGCGATGGCGCTCGAATGCGAGTTGGAAGCGCGCGGGGTGGAGCGCGATGTACTGGTAAGTGCGACGCGGTTGGAGGAGTGCGCCGGCGTGTTTACGGGCTGCGTGTTGGGTGAAGCGAATTACGGCGAGGCGAAAAAAAGAGCGATAGAGGTGCTGGCGCGGGCGATGCAAATCAATTTGAGGGAGTCTCACGCCTACGGCAATACGCTGCTGGACCGGCCGATGCTGGACGCGGTGGGGCATGGGCATGCGGTAAATCCAGGAATAGAACTGGCGGACACGGCAATGTGGCGCGATTGGGCGATCTGGCACTGGCGCCAGGAGAAAAAATTTGGTTCGGAAAGTTCGCTTAAGGATAAAGTGAAACTCCAAACGATTAGGACACATCTATGAACGGCAAGAAGACGCGGGCATCGGAAACGCGGGGTGCCACGCAGGCATTGGCGGTTTCAGACGCGTATCAGGGAGAGGCGGCCTTTTTGGGAACGACGCAGGGAATAAGCGAACAAGCGCCGGGATTGCTGCGGAGAGAAGCGGCGGCGGCCTGGGCCGCGTGCGGCGCGTTTGAGCGGGCGGCATTCGCGTATTTTGGCGTGTCGAGCGTGCTGATCGCGCTGTTTGCGGAGCATTTGCGGCACCCGGTGCGGTTGCTGGGCGTGCGGGCGATTGTGGTTTGCGTGGTGCTGCTGCTTTGCCGGATACAGGCGCGGTCGGCGGAGAGCGCCCGCGTTGAAGGGGAATCGATTGCCGGGCAGTGGTGGCATTTCTGGCGGCACTGGTATCCCCATCTGTTTTTTCTGTTTTGTTTTGAAGAGCTGGCGCAGTTGATGACACTGGTTACGCCGAACTGGCAGGACGCGAAGCTGATTGCGTTCGATCACTGGATGACGGGCGTGCACCCTTCCGTGTGGATGGAGCAGTTTGCAACGCCAGGGCGAAATGAATTCATGCAGCTGGCGTACCTGACGTATTTTGTGTACTTGCTGGTGCTGGGCGGAATTTTGTATTTCCGGCGGGAGTGGAAAGCGTACTGGTCGGTGATGACGTACTCAATGGTGGGCTATTCGATCGGGTACATCGTCGCGATGTTTTTTCCCATTGAGAGCCCGTGGTTTTCGATGGCGGGAATGTGGAAGGCGCCGCTCAATGGCGGGCCGATTACGGCGACGATTAATTTTATCGAGCACTATGGTCGCGTGCGGGGTGCGGCGTTTCCGTCGGAGCACGTCGCGGGATCGGTGGCGGTGCTTTGGGGAGCGTGGAGGTTCAGGCGGTGGCTCTTCTGGGTGATGGCGCCGTTGGTTTTTCTGATGTGCGTGTCCACGATTTGGGGAAGGTATCACTACATTGCGGATATTTTTGGAGGGATGGTTACCGGGACGATTGGATATGTGATTGGGAGTTGGGTGATGGAGAGGGAGAGGGCGGTGACGACGGATAGCGCGGGGATGATGAGTTTTTGAGAGTGCGCAAATGCGCCCGCCGCGGACGGCGGCCGCTACAAAGGCGGGCGTGATTATTCGAGAGAGGCCAGGTCGGGGTGGGCGTTTAGGGGATGGGCTTGTTCGAAACGGGAGGCGAGGTCGAGGAGAAGAGTTTCGTTGTTGACGCCTGCAAGAAATTGCAGGCCGGCGGGAAGTCCGGACGGCGTCAGGCCGCACGGAACGGAAATGGCGGGAATGCCGCCGAGATTGGCGGGGCGATTCAGGCGGAGGAGCAGGGCGCGCGTGGAGTGGTCTTTGCCGGCGATGGAAATGTTTTCCTGGCCGATTAATGGGGCGGCGATAGGTGTAGTCGGCGTAACGAGGGCATCCACTTCGTTTTCGAGAAGCGCGAGGTGGAACCCGGCGATGAATTTTTCGCGCAGATCGAGGGCGCGCAAGTACTCGAGTGCGGAAACCTTCTCACCCATTTCGAGGCGCGAACGAACGTCTTCTCCGTAATCGGCCGAGTGGACCGGATACCAACTGGCTTGCTGGTGATAGTGCGTTGCTTCCGCCCAGGCAATCTGATTGCCTGCGTGCTCGGTCTCTTTCAGGTAAGGCAAGGATACTTCCTTCAGTTTTGCTCCCAATTTTTTCAGAGTAACCAGAGACGATTCGAACGCCTGCTGAATTTCCGGGCTGACGATATCGAGGAAGAAGTGTTTCGGAATTCCGATCCGAAGATGGGGTCCGCGAGGGGAAGAGCGGCGGGTGGAGCGCGAAGGGCGTTTGCTGTTATCTCGATTGGCGATGGCATCGAAAAGCAGCGTGACGTCGCCAACGGTGCGGGCCATCGGGCCGACGAAATCGAGCGTGGTGGAGAGGGGAATCGCGCCTTCAACGCTTACGCGGCCAAGGCCGGGTTTTAATCCGACCACGCCACAAAGGGAGGCGGGAATGCGGACGGAGCCGCCGGTGTCTGTGCCGATGCTGCCATAACAAAGGCCGCCGGCTAGCGCGGCCGCGGAGCCGCCGCTGGAGCCGCCCGGGATGCGTTCGAGGTCCCAGGGATTGCGAACCGGGCCGAAATGGGGATTGTTGCTGGTGACGCCATAAGCGAATTCGTGGAGATTGGTTTTACCGACGAGAATGGCGCCAGAATTTTTGAGTGAAGTAACGACGGCGGCGTCCTGGAGCGGAAGAAAGTCGCGAAGGAAGCCGGAGCCGCCGGTGGTGCGAAGGCCGGAAGTGTAGAGATTGTCTTTCAGCGAGATCGGAATGCCGTGGAGCGGACCAAGGTCGCGGCTGGATTTGCGGCGAGCCTTGCTGCAAAGGGCGGACTCGGCAGAGGCTGCGCCCTTAAGCGCAACCTCGGAATTGAGGGTGAGATAGGCGTTGAGGCACGGGTTCAGCCGGCCAATGCGGTCGAGAAGAAATTGCGTGAGTTCGACGGGAGAAAGTTTGCGGCTGCGATAGAGTTTTCCAATTTCAGAGATGGAGGCGTAGGCGAGAGACGCATCGGGGGGCATCAGTAGATCCGTTCCTGACGGCGCAGATTCCCGAATGTGCCGAGATTCGCCAGGATCAAGGAGACGCGAAACTGATTTTCGTTGCGCACTGTGCCGAGATTGATGCGGCGGTACTCGACGGCAAGCCCGCAGCAGCTGCCATTGTATCCGAGTTGGACGAACTGGCTTTGCAAAGTGCCAGCGTTGATGTCGTAGCTGAGACCGGTGGAGACGTTGAGGCCCTTTCCGGTGAGATTGCCGTAACCCATCATGGCGCGAATCTGCTGGGTCACCGGCTGGACGATGGGATCGCCCTGAAGACGGAAATGCGCGACGGTGAAAAAGTATTCGCGGTAAGGCTTGAGCTTGAGTAGCGTTCCGATTGTGGTGAGCTTGTGGAGTTGCGTATCGTATTCGAGGATTTGCTCGGCATCATAAGGCCCGCCCGGCGTGAGCTTTACGTCGCTGACGATAGGCGACCAGTTGCGCGGCGTGAAGGCGAATGCGAATCCGGTGATGGAATCGAGGGCTTCGAAGACGTTGCGCTGGCCGGGGATGATCGCGCCGCCGAACGTGGGATCGAAATAGTGTTTTTGCACCAGGCGCCAGGAGAGGAAATCGACGGGCTGGCTGTCGCCGGATTTTACGAAAAGATGCTGAACGATGCCGTACTCGATCTCGTTTGTGTTGGTGAGGGTGGCGTCGCTGTCGAAACGGATAAAGTCGGAGAAATTGTGCACGCCGGTGACGTAGCGATAGGTGGCGAGGGGTTCGATGGTGTGTTTGTAGCGGTGGCGAGTGAGCGGGCGGTCGAAAAAGCGTTCGAGGGTAGCGGGACGGAATTCCAGCGCAAATTCGCCGGTATTGCGGGTGATGGATTCGCCGGTCAAGACGGATTGGGCATTGAGCGAGTCGCCGTAGTAAGTGGTGCGAAATGCGGCGGAGGCGGTGAGGCCGAACAATTCGCGGAAATGGAAGGGAATTGTAACCTTTGGGGAAAATTCGGTGCGCGCCACAAAATTCGGCGTGTCCAGGAACTGGTCCTGGCGATGAACCGCGCCTGCGAACGAGTCGAGGGAAAAATAGACGGGCAGCTTTTGCCAGGGAGCCTGTTCGACGGAGCCGAAACGCCCTTCCGGGATGCTGCGAAGGTAAACGCTGTTGGGCGGACTGAGTTCCAGATAGCTGCGATCGCTTAAGCTGGCAACGTTGAAGCTGAAGCCGCGAAAATTATTGGTCAGGAAGACGGCGCTGCGAATTTCCGAATTGATGGCGTCGCTGTAAGTGTCGCCGAAGGCGAGTTGAAAGGTGAGGGAGGAGAGCTGGTTGACATCGGCGACAAAGCGCCAGCCGTGATGCCAGAGAGATTGTACTTCCAGGGTTTGCTGATGGCCCCCCTGCTTGATCGGCGGGCCGCTGGCTTGCGGAAGGCCGCGGTCGATCACGCCGAAATAGTCATAGCGAATGGAGGTGCCCTCAAAGGGCCGGGCGCGAATCTGGCCGCGTTGGGCAGTGCCGCGTCTGCTGAAGTATTCGAAACCGAGCGTGGTGTCGAACCAAGTGCGCGGAGCCCAGTATAAGGCGTCGCCGAATACGAATCCTTTCTGGGTGCTGTTGCCGATGATTGGCAGGAGGAATCCGGATTGGCGGAGATGCTCGCCGGCAGGCGCGGTCGCGTATGGCAGCCAGATCAGCGGAATGCGATAGAGGCGGAAATTGGAGTTGAGCATCGCGACGTGCTGCTGGACGGTGAGCTTGGCCTTCGGGGCGTAAAACTGCCAGGTGGGTTTTTGTGGATCGCAGATGGTGAGCCAGGAATGCTTGAAGACGTAGACCTGTTCGGAGAGGCGGTCGACTTCCTCGGCTTCGAAGTAAAGAGGATTGCGGGAAACGAGGAGACGGGGATTGGGGCGCCGCTCGAGCTTCAGGAATCCGCGGACTTTCAGGAATGTGCCGCGGCCGGTGGCGACGTTGTAGTTGGCATCGTCGGCTTCGAGATGCTGCGATTCAAAGTCGAAGATGATGTGGCCGTGGGCGATGACCTGGGATGTCGAGTCGTTGTACTCGACGTGATCGGCGCGAAGCCGCATGCCGCCGTAGGTGACGTCCACATCGTCATCGGCGATGTACATGCTGCCGACGCGGCGTTGCGCCCCCTTCGCGGTAATCTCGGCGACGCTGCCGGGGGGCGGTTGGGCGGGGACCTGCTGAGATAACGCCGGGAGAGCGAAAAGAGCGGAAACGAAAAGAAGGCAGCCGGGTCGGAAAAGTTGTCCCGGAGCGGGGATGGAAAGGAAAATGTTCACGCGGCGAATCAGTCCAAGAAAATGAAATGCTAGCCTAGCACGGGGTTAGCCGGAATTGTAGAAGAGAAGACGGAAATAAAGCGATGCGAGAAGCGAGTGCGGCTAGCCGGCTACGCCTTTTGCGGTGTGGTGAGCCTGATACCAGGTGAAGGTGCGTTCGAGGCCTTCTTCGAAAAGGACGGTAGGCTCGTAAGAGAGAAATTCCTTGGCGAGGCGAATGTCCGCGAGAGAATCGCGGATGTCGCCTTCGCGAGCCGGCTCGTATTTTGTCTCCAGTTGTTTGCCTGCAATTCTCTGAAGCATCTGGAGAACCTGGTTGAGAGAAACGGCCTGACCTGTGCCGACGTTGAATGTCCGGCCAGAGGCGCTTGGCGCTTCGCAAGCGAGAATGTTGGCCTGCACGGCGTTTTCCACGTAAGTGAAGTCGCGGGTTTGTTCGCCGTCGCCGAAGACGACCGGGGGAGTGGAATCGAGAAAGGCAGTCGAGAATCGGGAAAGCACGCCGGAGTACGGAGAGTCTGGATCCTGGCGCGGTCCAAAGATATTGAAGTAGCGCAGGCAGACATTTTCGAGGCCGTAGCAGCGGCCGAAAGTCTGCGCGTAGAGTTCGCCGACATATTTCGAAACGCCATAGGGAGAAATGGGCACCGGCTGCATGTCTTCGGATTTTGGAAGGGTGGGAGTGTCGCCGTAGGCGGAGGAAGAGGCGGCGAAGACGACGCGTTTCACTTTGTTGTCGCGGGCGGCGACCAGGACATTCAGAGTGCCGTCAACGTTGATGCGATTGGTGTCAACGGGATCCTTGACGGAGCGAGGGACGGAAGTGCGGGCGGCGAGATGAATGACGTAATCGGCCTGGAGCATGGCCTTCTGCACAACCTCGATGTCCGTGATCGAGCCCTTCATGAAGGTGATTTTGCTGCGCACTTCGGCGAGGTTGTCTTCCTTGCCGGAAGACAGATCATCCAGGACGACGACGCCATGTCCGCGGCGCACCAGTTCGTCCACTGTATTCGAGCCGATAAAACCGGCGCCGCCCGTAACCAGGTAGCGCATTCGATCCGCCTCCCACCGCAAAAGACATCTTATTGTACGATGGGAGCGGCACGCGGAGACGCGGAAAATCAGGGGTGTGGCACAAACGGTATGAGCAAGCGACTTGGAGTGGGATTGCTGATTCTGGCCGGACTGAGTGTCGCCGGCGTTTGGACGTATCGCCGGTACGAAGCGACCAAGCCGCCGGCATTATTTCCGGGAGAAGCCACGAACGTGGTTGCTCCGCGCGAGACGGAACCCATTGGCAGAGCTCCGGGTAGCAGCCCGGAGGGCGCTTCGCCAGCAACGGTGAAGGGGACGAGCAACGCGGCGGTAGGATTTCAGCCGCGGAGCGGGGAAACGCTGGACTTTATTGCGAATGTGCCGAAGCTAAACAGTGCGGTGGCGAATCTGCGGGTGAAAGTGGGCGAGCGGCGAAATTTTGCCGGCCAGGATGCCTGGCACTTGCAGGCGTTTGCGCACACGGAGAATCCCTACCGGATGGTGTTCGAGTTGGATGACGAGTTCGATTCGTACAGCGAGAGCTCGAATCTGGCCAGCCTGAAATACGAAATGCACCTGAACGAGCGGGGACAGAAGGTGGATACGGTGGAGCGGATGACGACGTCGAGCAAGGAGCCCGCGCCGGCGAATGAGGTTGCGGCACGCGTGCTGCCGGGGACGCGCGACCCGATCGGAATGCTGATGTACCTGCGAAGCGTGGACTGGAGCAACACGCGGGAAGTGAAGTCACCCGTGTTCGACGGGCATAAGCTGTACGACGTGCGCGCAGTGCTGGCGGGGAAGTCCCAGAGCGTGAGCGTGGCGGCGGGGAAATATACGACCACGAAGATTGAGATTCACGTGACGGATAACGGGACGGAAATGAAGGACGCGCATTTCTTGCTGTACCTGGCGGATGGGGCGGAGCGATTGCCGGTATTGCTGGAAGCGGTGTTGCCGGTGGCGACGGCGCGAGTGGAGCTGGTGAAGGCGCGGTAGGGTTGGTAAGCACCATTTATGGTGAGTGTTTGGCTCCGCCGTTGATATGGAGGTTGGGCCGCAACCGTAAAAGCGGAAGCTTTGCTTCAGCACTCAAAGGCGGGGCCACCTGAAGGCGCGTCCACCTGAAGGTGGACGCTACAGTTCCTAACAGAGAACGATTTTGGCGCGGTGACGAATCACGCGGCGGGTGGCGTTGCGCGTGTCGATGACGAGCTTGGCGGCGTCCACAATGGTCACGTAGTCGTAGCTGGAATGGTCGGTCGCGATCAGCACGGCGTCATACTTGCCGAGCGTTTCCGGGCTCAGGGGCACGGATTTCATATCGGAGTAGTCGTAGTGACGCATTTTGTGAAGCTGCGGGAAAAAGGGATCGTTGTAGTCGAAATTCGCGCCGCGCTTTTTAAGAATCTCCATGATTTTCAGCGTCGGTGACTCGCGCAGGTCGTCGACGTCTTTCTTGTAGGCGACACCGAGGATGAGGATCCTGGAGCCGCTGAGGCTTTTCTTGTGGATGTTCAGCGCCTCGGAGACGGAATCGACGACGTGATAGGGCATGGAGGTGTTGATTTCACCGGCGAGCTCGATGAAACGCGTGGAGAAATCATATTCGCGCGCTTTCCAGGAAAGATAGAAAGGGTCCACCGGGATGCAGTGGCCGCCGAGGCCGGGGCCCGGATAAAACGGCATGAAGCCGAAGGGCTTGGTGGATGCGGCTTCGATCACTTCCCAGACATCCACGCCCATGCGGAGGCAGAGGAGTTTCAGTTCGTTAACCAGCGCGATATTTACGCAGCGGAAGATGTTTTCGAGCAACTTGGTCATTTCCGCGGCGCGGGTGGAACTGACGGGGATGACGCGGGCAACGACTTGGCCATAAAGCGATACGGCGGCGCGGATGCTGGGAGGATTGACACCGCCGACGACCTTGGGAATTTGCGCGAGGCCATATTGCTTGTTGCCGGGGTCTTCCCGCTCGGGCGAAAAGGCTACGAAGAAATCAAGCGGCATGTTTTCGTTTTCAGGGCCCGCAGCGATGGGGCAGCGGAGGCCGCTCTTTTCCAGAATCGGCAGGACGAGTTCCTCGGTGGTGCCGGGATAGGTGGTGGATTCGAGAACCACCAGTTGGCCGCGAACGAGATTCGGCTGGATGGATTTCACGGTGTTTTCGACGTAGCTCAGGTCAGGCTCGCGATATTCGTTCAGCGGCGTGGGGACGCAGATGATGATGGCGTCCGCTTCCGCGAGCTTGGAGAAATCCGTTACGGCATTGAAATGGCGGCTATTGACGAACTGCTGGATTTTCGTCTGGGGGATGTGCTCGATGTAGGACCGGCCGGCATTCAACATCCGAACTTTTTCGGGATCGGTGTCAAAGCCGGTGACCCGGTGGCCCGCTTCGGCGAAGCGGAGGGCGAGTGGGAGACCGACGTAACCACATCCAATGATGGCGACTTTCAGTTGGCCGCCTTTGAAGAATTCGGGTCGTCTATCCGTAGCCATGAAGAGAAAAAAGCTCCTAATCTCTAATAAGGTGATGACGGCCCGAAGCACAAAGGGCCAGAATGCTCTTTTAATATAGCAGCTTCCCTCGCATCCCCCGAACGAGACTGGAAATTTTGCGATAAATTCACAGATTGGCAGCCGCGCAGAGAGGCGAAGTGGTTTGCAACTCGAGATGAGGAGCAGGCAGGAAGGCTGGTCCATCCTCTGCTTGACTGGCCAGTTGAGTTATCCTGAATGGCCAACCAAATAAACGATGACAACTGTGTTGATCATTGCGGTGAGCCTGACGGTCGGAATCCTGGTGGGGCTGCTCGGCATCGGCGGCGGCGTAGTGCTGGTACCGGCGCTGGTGTACTTGTTGCACTACGACCAGCACCTGGCGCAGGGAACTTCTTTGCTGATACTTTTGCCGCCGATCGGGCTGGGCGCTGTACGGGAGTATTGGAAAAACGGGCAGGTGGATCGGCGGGCGGGGTTTTATTGCGCCCTGGGATTTCTGATTGGCGGATATGGGGGCGGAAAGATTGCCGTGCCGATGCCTTCGAATGTGTTGAAGGCAATTTTTGGCGGCTTCCTGATGCTGTCGGCGGTGTTGCTGTGGCGAAAGACGCGCGCGATGCATGTTCCCGATCCAAGAAATGCAAGCCCACCTGAGCAAGGCCCGCTGCGCGCGCTTGGTATTTTCTGCGCAGCCGGGTTTTGCGGCGTTGCGGCAGGGATGGTGGGAATTGGCGGCGGCGTATTGCTGGTGCCGCTGCTAAGCCTGCTCTTCGGCTTCAGCCAGCACCGGGCGCAGGGGACAAGCTTGATCGCGCTGATCCCGCCGACGGGACTTCTGGCTTTCCTGGCTTATTGGAAGGTGGGCTACGTGGAGGTGCATACGGGCTTGTTGCTGATTCCCGGCGTATTCATTGGCGGAATTCTGGGCGGAAGAATGGCGCGGCAGTTAAACGCGCGTCGAATGGCGGAGGTGTTCGCCTTGTTGATGTTGCTGTTGGGAGGCTGGCAAGTCTTTTCCGCGTGGCGCGGATGACGCATACTACGTACACATGGTTGATCTACATTGCCACCTCCTGCCGGGAATCGACGACGGGGCCCAGACAATCGAAGATTCATTGGCGATGGCGGAGGACGCCATCCGCGACGGAATCACGTGTGTGGTGGCAACTCCGCACGCAAACACCGAATATCACTTTGATTATGCGAAAGTGCGCGCCGCGCGGGAGGAATTGCAAAGCCGCCTGGGGCAACGCCTGACGATCGCGACGGGTTGCGATTTTCATTTGAACCCGGAAAATCTGCTGGCGCTGAAGAATGACGCGGCGCCTTTTTGCATCAACCAGAAAGACTACCTGCTGGTGGAGTTCAACGAATTTTCAATTCCGCGAGCGATGGATCAGACGCTGCACGAATTGCATCTGATGGGTTTGCGGCCCATCATTACGCATCCGGAGCGCAATGGAATCCTGAGGTCGCAGCCGGAGCGGTTGCGGGGCTGGGTACAGCTGGGATGCTATGCGCAGGTGACCGCGGGTTCTCTTTCCGGAGTGTTCGGGGCCGGAGCACAGCAGGATGCGTGGACCTGGATTGACCAGGGCCTGGTGCATTTTGTGGCCAGCGACGGACACAACACGGAGCGGCGGCCGGTGAAGCTGAAGCTTGCGTACGAGGCTATTGCCAAGGCTCGCGGCAAGGAACTGGCCGAAGCGCTGCTGGTGGAGAACCCGAAGGCGGTAATTGGCGGCGCGGCCCTGCCATACGCGCCGGAAATTGCCAGGAATGTGGAACGGCGGAAAAAAAAGCGATTTTTCTTTTTCTGAAAATTGCCGGTTTCAGGATTTGGCAGGTTGCAAGGGAAGACCCGCCCAGGCGTTCAGCAATCCGAGAAATTCGCGAACCACATCGAGGGCGTCGCCCGTGGTGCGCCACCAGTGAGCGGGGTCGTACCCATCACCGGAAGCGCCACGAACGATGGCCTCGCCGTCTTTCGCGGAGAGTTGTTTCCACAATACCGCCGCCCGCCGGGTGTGAGCCTTTGAAGTGACGATGATGATACGGTGCAGGTTTTCCTTGCGGAGAGCCTGGCCGAACGTGTGCATTTCATCGGCGGTGTTTACGATGGGCGGCGCAAGAATGTGGATGGCGCTATCCGGTACGCCTTGATGGAGCAGAATCAGGCGGTCGTAAAATTCCTCGCCGGCATAGGGCACGGATAATTTTTCGAGCGAGGCTCCGGGTTCAACGGAATAGGAGAGCCAGACCTGCGGCGCGAGGCCCTGGTTGTAAAGCCGCGCGGCTTCCAGCGCGCGAGAAGGCATCCGGCCGCTAAGCACGGCAATGGCAGCGGCCTTTTGCGGAGGATCTTCCTGGTCGAGCCAGCGGCCGAAACTCAGGAAAGCGAGCAAAAGCAGGAAGAGGATCGAGCCGAGAATCGAAAGCCAGACGCGTGGCTTGCGGGACAGCGCATTGGGGACGATGGTCGCCGAGATCATTTGGATAAGAAGATTATACGCAGCAAAGCGACAGTTCGCGCGCGAAGCAGAAAGCTCTAGGAAATCGAGAAACGCGAACGACAGAATTGGATTGGCCAAAGTTGGCAGCGGCAAGCTAAACTAACGACTTTTGATGCATCACGGAGGCGGAATGAGAGCGGTGGTCACGGGCGGAGCGGGATTTCTGGGGTCGCATCTGTGCGACCGGTTGCTGGCGGAGGGCTGGGAGGTACTGGCGCTGGATAACCTGATTACCGGAAGCGAGGCGAACGTCTCGCACCTGGGAGGAAATGCGAAATTCCGGTACGAGAAAAAGGACGTGAGCGAGCCGCTGCGCGTGGCAGGGGAAGTTAATTATGTTTTTCATTTTGCGTCGCCCGCCAGCCCTCCGGACTACCTGAAATTTCCCATCGAAACGCTGAAGGTGGGTTCGATCGGCACGATGCACTCGCTGGACCTGGCGCTGGAGAAAAAGGCCAAGTACCTGCTGGCGTCGACGAGCGAGTGCTACGGGGACCCGGAAGTTTCGCCACAGACCGAATCGTACTGGGGCCGCGTGAATCCGGTGGGGCCGCGGAGCGTGTACGACGAAGCGAAACGTTTCGCGGAAGCGACGACCATGGCTTACCACCGGCATCATCACGCGGACACGCACATCGTGCGGATTTTCAACACATACGGGCCACGGATGCGGCTGAATGACGGCCGGGCGCTGCCGAACTTCGTATACCAGGCGCTGAGCGGAAAGCCCCTCACGGTGTATGGGGAGGGGAAGCAGACGCGGAGTTTCTGTTATGTTTCGGATTTGATTGATGGCATTTACCGGCTGAGCCAGTCGAACGAGCATTTTCCCACCAACGTCGGGAATCCAGTGGAGCTGACCATTCTGGAGTTCGCGGAACGAATTCGCGCGGAGTTTTCCGGAGCACCGAAGATTATTTATGAGCCGTTGCCGGAGGACGATCCCAAACAGCGGCGCCCGGATATTTCAAAGGCGAAGAGGTTGCTGGGCTGGGAGCCGAAGGTGAGCCTGGAAGAAGGGTTGCGGCAGACGCTGAAGTATTTCAAAGAGCAGTACGCAAAGATGACGCAAGGGCGTTAGGGAATTTTGCCCTGCGGCAAAAGCTTGCAAGGGGTTTCAGTTGAGGTCCTTCGGGGAGCATAGGACGCGCCCCTCAGGATGACAATTTTTTGCTTTTCGTTGTGAGGTGAGCAAAAAGATCAGGCGCGGCCAAAGGAATAGTAGTCGAAGCCGAGCGATTGCATTTTTTTGCTGTTGTACAGGTTTCGCCCGTCGATGACCAGACGGCGGCTCATCAAGTGGCCTGCTTTTTCCCAATCGAGGTTTCGGAAAACGGGCCATTCCGTGCAGACCAGCGCGGCGTCAACCCCTTTTAAGGCTTCGTACGGGTCGTCGAAATAGGAAACGTTCGGATAAAAGTGTTTTGTCCTGGCGATGGCCTGCGGATCGGAGGCTTGCACAACGGCGCCTTCCTCAAGCAGGCGGCGAATCACTTCTACGGCCGGTGCGAAACGGATGTCGTCGGTATTGGCTTTGAAGGCCAGCCCGAGAACCGCAACGCGCTTCCCGCGAATCACCCAGAGAGCCTTGTGCACTTTGTCGAAAAAGCGGTCGATGCGCTGCTTGTTGACGCGCTCGGCGGCTTTCAGCATGTCGAACTCGATGCCTATCGCGGCGGACAGATGAATGAACGCCTGAATATCCTTTGGGAAGCAGAAACCGCCGAAGCCGAGCCCGGCCTTCAGGAATTGCGCGCCGATGCGGGGGTCGAGACCCATGGCGTGGGTGACTTCTTCGACGTCGGCGCCGATGCGTTCGCAAAGGTCGGCGATGACGTTGGCGTAGCTGATTTTCAGGGCGAGGAAAGAGTTTGAGGCGTGCTTGATGAGTTCGGCGCTGCTGATCGTGGTGACCAGGAACTCGCCGGCGGTTTCGCCAGTGCACTTGCCGGCATGGATCGGGCAATGAAATTTCTTCTCGAGGATGGGCCGGTAGATCTCTCGCAGGGTCGCAGCGCTCTTTTCATCCTCGACACCGACGACGATGCGATCCGGATGGAAGAAATCCTCCACGGCGGTGCCTTCGCGCAGGAATTCGGGATTGGACGCGACCTGAAACTTGATACCGGCTGTGGGGGAATAGGCGGCAAGCGCCTTTTGCAGCTGGAGGCCGGTGAGCGCCGGGACGGTGCTCTTTTCCACCACGAGTTTCGGGCTGCGCGCTTCGATTGCGATTTGCCGCGCGACGTGGTCGATGGCGGAGAGATCGGCGGCGCCGGAGTCCTTCGGCGGCGTGCCTACGCAGATGAAAATAACCTCACCGGCGCGAATGGCTTCACCGGCATCGGAAGTGTAGACGATTTTCTTTTCCCGTGCGGCGCGCTGAAGGACTTCGTCGAGATGTTCTTCGTAAATCGGAACTTTGCCGGCTTTCAGCTGGTCAATGCGATTCTCGTCGATGTCCGTGCAGAAAACCTCGTGGCCGGCGGCCGCAAGGCATGCTCCCGTTACCAGTCCCACGTAGCCACACCCGATTACCGTCAGTCGCACTTGCGTGTCTCCTTATCTCAGTTGCCGGGCGGTTGAGCCGCGGATTGCCCCGAATTGGATAACTCCAGTATGCCGAAATTCCGGGGCGAAGCAGCACAGAAGAAAAGGCTTGTGCCCATTATCGCTTTCCCAGAAGAAGCCCGCGGAGGCCGAGGAGAGCAAGTTTCGGCTGGCGGCGGATGACGTGCCAGAGCAGCCGGGTGGATTCGTCGCGGTTGATTTCGCCAAGCGATTCGCGAGTCGAGACATTAAGCATGTCCACGAGCCGGGAGTAATCCGACTGCTTGAAATGATGCAGGCTGCGGCGGATCAGCCAGTGCGTGTCGAGTTCACGGCGAAGAGTGCGCAGTTCGGATGTTCCTTTTTGCAGGATGGCGTCGGCCACGCCGCGGGCGCCGCGAAATCCGGTGACAATTCCGCCGACGGTGGAAACTTTCACCTGAGCCGCGGCATCGCCCACCAGATAAACTTCACCGTTGCCGACGTTGCGCTTCACGGGGACCCACCGGTTGTAGACGGGAATGCGCGCTCCCTGCCACTCCAGCGGTTCGAAGCCCTTCTTTTCGAGAAATCGGTCGAAGAAAAGTTTGGTGGCGCGGCCCTGCTCGCCGATAACGCCAACGGCGGCGCGTTCCGGCGATTCGGGAATCATCCAGTAAAAATAAGGCGTATCGTCGGGCACGAACCAGACACGCGTGGTGTCCGGCGGGCAATCTTTGGGTAGCTTCACGACGGCCTGAACGAGAGGAACGGTTTCGACCGGCGGCCAACCCGCGACTCGGGCGACGCGGCTTGCGGCGCCGTCCGCACCTACGACGCTGGCAGCGTGCAATTCTTCGCGCTTTCCGTTCTGATCCACCCGGACGTGCAGGCCCCTGGCGTTAGGCGAGAGGTCCAGAAATCGCGTGTCGTAGCGAAATTTCGCGCCGGCCTGCGCGGCTTCCTCCGCCAGCGAGCGAATCAGCCGCGAACGTTCAATGATCAGGTCGGGCTCTTTCAGAATTATTTGCGCGGAGCGGCCGTCCGTGAAGAGTTCGAAACGCCGGATTTCGTTCAAGATACTGGAGCGAGCGGCGGCGCTGATCTGGTGCTTGAAATAGTCGGTGACGATCAAGGTACGCGGCGCGGGATCGGGAGTCGCTTTCGATTCCAGCACGCTGACGCGGCGGCCACCACGAGCAACGCGAGCGGCGGTGTATAGTCCGGCCGCCGAGCTTCCAACGACAACTACATCTTCGGTGTCCCCTTTATGGGAGGACGTGAACTTTTTCTTTTCCACCAACTCGGTTAACCCTGCTAAAGGAGAGTTTCGCGTTCGCGCCACCAGGCTAAAACCCTTGCGTCACCAGCCAGGTGGGCACGGTTAGGCATGCAAACAAACAGCGAACAAGATTATAACGAATCCCCCAGAACACACCAAACAGGGGCTAGAAAAGAAAAGCTCCAGCGAAAGAAATTGATGAGAAAACTTTAAGCTTTGCTTTTGCGTTCTTGTTTTTCGTATGGAGCGCCTTCCAGCCAGGCGACGGCCAGGAGC
>Ga0210400_10000448_pt1 | contig 46003 bp, 58 predicted proteins | sample IncBWH26MmetaG_FD_155456 | JGI IMG/M metagenome (GOLD analysis project Ga0210400, IMG submission 155456) | Forest soil microbial communities from Barre Woods Harvard Forest LTER site, Petersham, Massachusetts, United States - Inc-BW-H-26-M | ecosystem: Environmental > Terrestrial > Soil >... | reverse complement strand
GAAGCTCTCCTCCGGGCAAACAATTGAATTAAGGAATGCTACTTCTGTCGAGACGGTTACACAGTGGATTGTTCTTGAGCGAGGGCACTACAACCTCGATTCACAGTCTGCGCCTCGTGACTTCCAAACAGTATTGATCAAAGATCCCGCTCGCTTTCGCGCAACAGGCAGGGTGGAACGTAGATTTTCGAGACGTGTTTTCGGAGAGATAGCCACAGGCAGGCTCTATTACGTGGATGAGGGACATGTGGGTAACTCCGCCCACCTTGAGGTCTTTTCTGCGAACGGCGAGCACTTGGGGACGGCAGAAATAAACACAGGAGAGCTAGACGTCACGGCTCAAGTGAATGGTCGCAGCCTGAAGCTGTAGCGGCATACGGTTTGGCTGCATTTTTCCACGCCCCTTTTCAGTACACGTCAAAATGCTTATTTGCCGTTCACAGATATGATGTATTGTGGTGAACAAGCAAAAGCGCTATGCGTGGCTTCGATCGAGGGTGTTGATAAATGGCTGCCGTTCGCACAGAGATGACGGAGAAAGCACCGATGGGCAATTCCACTCGCCTCATCCGTCAGAAGCTCGCCAGGCTTGCGGCAAGAGGACGGCCCCGCGTGCTGGATCTCTTTGCTGGTTGCGGTGGCCTATCCCTCGGCTTCCATGCTGCGGGTTTTGAAATCGCTGCGGCCGTAGAAATTGACCCATATGCCGCGGCTTCGCACGGGGCCAATTTTCACGGCATCGACCCTAGGCATAGCGAGGCCCGCGACATTACCCGACTAACACCCGATGCTCTTGCTGCTGATCTCGGACTCGATTCAGTCGGCTCGGCGATCGACGTGCTGGTTGGCGGTCCTCCCTGTCAGGCATTTGCACGCGTAGGCCGCTCGAAACTCCGCGAGATCGAATCTCATCCGCAGGCGTTCAAACATGATCCGCGGGCCAGACTTTACATAGAGTATCTGCGCTATGTGGCGGCATTTCAGCCCCTCGCTATTCTGATGGAGAATGTGCCCGATGTGCTGAACCATGGTGGTCAGAACATCGCTGAGGAGATCTGTCAAGTTCTGGAAGAGAAGGGGTATGTCGCCCGCTACACCCTCCTGAACGCAGCATTCTATGGCGTTCCGCAGATGCGAGAACGCATGTTTCTCATCGGCTATCTGCGGGAGCTTGAGCGTGACGTCAGTTTTCCGTTGCCGACTCACTGGGTCGACCTTCCCCCCGGCTACGAAGGTTCGCGGTCCGTCGCACTCAAGCTGCTTGGCGAAACCGGGCTTTTTGATGAGGCATTCGACTACGTTCCTCCACCCGAAGCTAGGCCAGATCTGCCACCGGCGGTCACTGCCGGACAGGCGATCGGCGATCTTCCTTCAATCGATGCCAGGGCACTGCTCAGGTCTGGTGAACTGAGACGCGGGGCACGACGGTTCGACGAGCCCATCCCTTATGACGGACGGAGGAAAGTTTCAGAATACGCGGAATTGATGCGCACCTGGCGAGGCTACGAAACGAATGGAACTTTGACCGACCATGTCATCCGCTACCTGCCGCGGGACTATGAGCTGTTTGCACGGCTGGACCCCGGTGACCAGTATCCCGAAGCGTACGATCATGCCAGTGACATGCTGGCCGAGCGGATCGCGGCGATGCGCCGTCACGGTGTGACAATCCGCGAAGGTTCTGCCGAATATAAGCGTCTGCGCAGGTCAATTGTGCCTCCGTACGACGCAGGCAAGTTCCCGAACAAATGGCGGAAGATGTGGCGCGACCAGCCCGCCAGAACGCTGATGGCGCATCTCGGCAAGGACGGTTACAGCCATATCCATTTCGACAGTGACCAGGCGCGGACGATTTCCGTGCGGGAGGCCGCGCGGCTTCAGTCCTTCCCGGATGGGTTTCAGTTCTGTGGAACGATGAATCCGGCTTTCCGACAGATCGGCAATGCCGTGCCCCCGTTAATGGCGCTGGCGCTTGCCCGCGAGATCCGGACAGCTCTCGCACACTCCACTTACTCCACGGAAGAGAGACCACAACTGGCTGTGACAGGATAGAACATTGCCGGATCAGGAAATCATCTGCGTCCGCGCACTGACCAGCTCCGATCTGGGGTGGTTCGCCGTGCACCGTCCGACCACGGCCAGTAAACAGCGGGCGGTGAACATCAATGCCGACATTGCGACCAGACTGCTCAGCATCCGCGCGCTGGACGCCGGCGGGGTCGAACTGGGTTGCAGATGCCTCTATCCGGGCGGAGAACACACGACAAAACGGAACCTCTGGAAGGTCGGAAAAAACTGGAGGTTCGGCGGGCCAAAGCTGGAGGGGGATGTATTTAGGAACGTGGTGGAAGGAGATTTCTTGCTCCTGAGATCGCCGATCCACAACGACGGGGATAAAGAAGTCAGCTTCAATTTCATCTCTGTCGCTGCCGACCTGGAAACGCATCGATGGCTGATGCAACGTGAACCGGACCTGGAGCGCGATAGTATGACGGCCGTGGTGACGGGGAGCGATGTGTTCAAGGCTCTCGGTCTGAAGTTCTTCGGTTCCGCGAGTGATGAAACGAATCCGGCCCATCAAGCCGCGTCAAAGAAACCAGTGCCGGTTCCTGTGAGGACAAAACCTGTCCCGCCAATGCCGAGGGGTGAGGAGGCCGGGCAGATACCGCGAACCCTGCATGATCGCATCCGGTCGCCTCACATCATGTCGCAGATGCTCAAAGTGTCGAGCGATCTTTCCGCGGAAGCGCAGTACGAATTCATGAAGGTGCTGGAGTTGTTGGCCGAACAGCTGCGCCGCGCGCTCTCCGCTGCCGGCATGATCTCCGTGATCGGCCGCGGCCACAAAGCGCTGTGGAACGAGGTGCGGGGGTCGAAAACCGCTTTCGTCGACGGAGGCATGGCGAACCTCAATATGCTTGGCGCAGCACCGGTCGCGGCGCGGGTAGGCGGCTACATCGTCACGCCGGGCCAGAGTGGTGATGAACGCGAGCAGTTCATTATGGTCAAGCATCTGATCGACGAACTGTATGTTGCACCGCCGGGTGGTGGAGTGTACGCCGGGCTGTTTCCCGACACGGGTGCCTTGCGCGACGCGGCGCGGATAAGCGTTGAGAGCGCCGGCGCCGTGCATATCCTGCAGGAGCAGTCTGACGTAAAGTATCTCTTTCTTCATGGCGCGCTGGTTAATCCCGTCTCGCGTTACACCGACCTCATGGAAGACGGCAAGCCGGTGGCGGTCTTTCCGGACTTCTCTGCGAAGGCGCTCGGAATTCTTCTGCCCGCGGTAGACCAGGCGCGGACGGGCAGGGATGCAAATTTCATCCGGGTGTATCTCCGGCAACTGCAACTGCTCCAGCAAGGCGGCACGGTTGTCTGCGGCGTCGTGGAAAGAGAAAGCCAGGCCTCATCGGTTTACCGGGAGCTGGTTAAACAGGTCGTCGATAATCCGGAGGTCCCGCCGTTGCTGCCGAAATCACCGCAAGACTGGGTGGAATGGTTTCTACACATGGCAGAGCAGTTTCGCGTCACCGATGCACTGCTCTTCCGCTGTGTCCTTGAACCCGGCGAGGTGCTGACGCCTGTCGCGATCGACCGCAACGAGATGAGGCGTGCGCCTGCCGCCTGGGCCGCTGACATACAGCAGTATCCCCAACCATGGGTGTCGTATCTGCTGCCGACGGAATGGGGCCAAGCAATCCGTATCGAACTCTTTCAGAAAGACCTTCAACGTTTCCAGGAACTGGCGCGCCTAGTTATGCATTGCGCCTGGCTGCTGCCGAGATATGCGTTCCCTGTCGGGCTGGATATTGTAGACAAATATGCCAAGGTGCCGAACTGGATGACTAGACCCGTCAACACCAATACAGCAGTTCAGGCGTTGCGAAGGGCGATGGATGCAGGCGATATGGGAACCTTCAACGCCCTGCGGCATATGCTGTGCGGGTCAACGCGTGACTGGCTGTTCAGGCCGAAACTGTTTTGAGGAGGCGTCATGGGAAGCGAAACCAAGTCGTCGAACGCAGCGCAGGGAGCGGCCGTGGCGGAAGAAGAGTCCTGGCGACACGTTGGTACGGTCGTCGGGAACGCCGGGATAGCGGAATACACATTTATCCTGCAGCAGTTTCAGGCACGGGTCGGCGACATCGTCGCTGTCAGAATGGAGGTGCCGGGCGCGGACCATACGTCGCGACGCGAGATTTACGTCTGGGCACGCATCACCGACATAAGCCGCTTCAATCCATTTTTCCCATACGAGGCAGCCCAGGAGATCGCGGGCGAGGGGATCTCGCTTGAGGATACGGTTCTTTCCGGGACACGCGATCAGCTGGAAGCCAAGGCCCTTATCCTTGGTTCCACGTCGGGGACCGACGTGCGCGCATTGTTTCCATTGACGTACCCAGTCAAACCGGCGACGCGTGTTTATTACCCGCCAGCCGAAGCCGTGCGTCAGCTCCTCGTGGGAGGCCGGGATGGCGAGCAACAGATTCAGGTTGGTTCGCTGATCGCGCGCGAGGACGTTGAGGTAACGCTATCTGCTCCAAAACTGGTTGCGCGCCATATGGCGATCCTGGCTATGACCGGCGGTGGTAAAACGGTTGCCGCACGGCGCATGATCCGTGAGCTCATCGGGCACGGGTATCCATTGTTGATCCTCGACCCGCACGGGGATTATCTCGGGCTCTGGAAGTGCCGCGAACTGCTGGAAAAGGAAGCGCCGGGAGTAAAAATCCGGCTCTTTTTTCCGGAACTGTTGATGCAAAGCGAAGGGGAAAGCATAATTCTCAAGCTGATCTCCCAGATGACGGACGGACTCAGCGAACCGCAGTCGGACTATCTGCAGCACCTGCTGAATGCGGAACAAACCACGGCGGGGGAGGCCGTCCAGGACTATCTGTCACGTCTCATTTCCCGCGCAACACGCGAGATCGGAAACCCTCCGCCCGGATTTAGGGCACCCACGATTGGTGCGGTCAGACGTGCCATGAATATCGTGCTGGATCGTCTGAAGCGGATGCGGAAATCCAGCGAGATGATGCGGCGAAGTCCGAAATTGGGCGGGCTGAATTTTGAGCCGCTACCCAATCCATTCGGGCGACCGGATGAAATCATTCGTCCCGGTCAGGTCTCCATTCTGTATCTGGGCGGCTATGATCACATAACGCAATGCTCGATTGCGGCGATAACGTTGGAAACGCTGTTTGACTTCCGCGCAAATCTGACCAATCGCATCCCGCCGTTCCTCACGGTACTTGAGGAGGCACACACCTTCATCCCTTCCGCGCGCGAAGGAACGGAGGATGCCGTCTCGCTTCCCGTGATCCGGAGGATCATCACTGAAGGGCGTAAATTTGGAAGCGGGTTGTTGCTGATTTCTCAACGTCCCAGCCGCCTTGATGAAACGATCATCTCGCAATGCAACTCGTTCCTGATCCTGCGGCTCGTCAATCCGCGGGATCAGACCTTTGTGCGTTCAATCATGGAGAACCTTACGGAAGCGGACGCCCGTCTCATCCCCGGCTTCGGTCCAGGGCAGGGGATTATCAGCGGGCAGGTCGTTCGCTTTCCGTTGCCAGTTCGGGTGCAGATGGATCAGGACCTGCTAAATGCCGAGATTGGTGATGAGAACTTCTTTGATCAGGTTTCCGACTGGAAGCCGGATAAAGCATCTGGTGCGCGAACAGCAAATCAGGACGCAATCGATCAAGTAAATGCAATCGCAACCCGGCGTGGCGCGCGGGGAGCAACACCGCGACGGAATGGACGACCCGGAAAGAAGCGCTAAACAAGTGTGTTATGGCTGACGTTCTAACTGGTGAGCAGCGACACCTGAATATGAGCCGCATCAGGGCAAAAGATACAAAGCCCGAGATGCTGGTGCGGCGCGGGCTCCATGCCCGTGGATTTCGTTTTCAACTGCATCGGCGAGAACTGACAGGATGTCCTGATCTTGTCTTACCGCGTCATAAGGCAGTGATTTTTGTTAATGGGTGTTTTTGGCATGGCCATAAATGCCATCTGTTTAGAGTGCCGAGAACGCGCAGGCAGTTCTGGCGAAAGAAGATTTCTGGGAATGAAGATAGAGACAGAAAGACAATCGAAGTTTTGCACCGTGAGGGATGGCGTGTGCTGATAGTGTGGGAGTGCGCCCTTAGGGGTCCAGAGAGACTGGAGTTGGGGAGCGTGATAGAAAGAGCTGAATCCTTCTTAAAGGGAAGCCGCAGCGTGCTTGAAGTCAAGGGTCGGTGAACTGGTTATGCAATCACGGTGAATCCATCGACCCAAGAAGAAACACATCACAGCAACCCTCCACGTCGTGCGCAGTGCGCCACTAAACCGTACGACCTCCCCGCGGCAGTCAATGGAGTGAACATAACCAATTGTGCCACTCCAGATTTCAGTTCGACATCAAGTTGCGTTTCCCAGCTCTCGATTAATGCTTCATCTGTAGCCACCTAGTCCCGCAGCGAAGCTCACCCGGTGATTACGCGCTTGCCGTCCCTACTGATCGATTTCCGCCTCATGCGATAGCCCTCCGGTCGATCAACGCTTCGATGTCGGCCGTATCGATCACGAGGCTGCGCCCGATCTTTGCTGCACGAGGTTTCTTTTCCCCATATCAGTTCGCGGATGGCACAGATGGCGACGGGCGCGTATGCTGCCGCAGCAGGGATGGTGAGGAGCCTTGGGGTCATATGTGCAGGTGAGGCTACAGACCCAGATGTGGTGGGTGTTCCAGCCCTGCTGAGTTTTTTGGTGACCAAGTCGTTGTGGTCTCCAGTCATTTTTTTCGCCATCTTCTTATCGCAGTGTCCCAACATTCCCCGCCTGTGGTGCAATGCCGCACGCTTTGAGGAACGCAGCGTCAACGACCGGAATCTCGGCCCTTCGGATTCCCCGGTTACCAAGGCGTGCGATTGTCCTGAATAATCGAGTCGCAATACATGCTTGCCCGTGCACCTGATCCGATCCGCACACCGGGCATACATTCATCACGGGCAGTGGGTTGAGTCGGTCTAAATCTGCGATTGTCAGCAGCACACGAATCCCGGGCGACATGGTCACTCTGGTTTCCCTTCCCGGAGTGTTTTCAGTAGGGCGTTCAAAAACTGCAGCACCTGCTCCTCAAGTTCTTCTGGGCTTGGCTTATGCTTAGGTTCTGCTCTTAATTGCAATGTACGATCAAGTGCAGCTTCTAGTGCCTCATTTTTCCGTCGAGCCATGCTGCCTCCTCTATCTGAATCCCGCACGCCTTCAGAAACGTAACGTCTGCCAGCAGCTTGCGTTCCCTGCGTACGTCTGGCCCTTCATTCACAGATGCAATGAGAGCAAGCAACCCACAGCCGGGGGCGTGCTTTCCGTCACTCCAGCCGCAAACCTCGCAAACAAAACAGCTCATGAGAGCACCAGTCCTTCGTCCTTCATGACCTGGGCTAGCCCCCACGCATACCGATGCTCAACCACGAGTGCGTTTCCAAACCACTGGGCATCGGATTGAACATACTCGTCGATCCATTCCCTTGCATGCGGCGTCAACGGGCAGAACAGGAACACGGTTCCGTCATTACGCACCAATACATCGGGCGTGGTCTTGGTTTCGATTTTCATGGGATTCGTTTTGCAGGTCCTTTCCGCCTGCCGCATCTGCCCAAGTGGGCGGCCACCGTGGAACCCTGTTCTGTCCTCGGTTGGCGGAGATGCCGCATGGGCACCCCGCTCTTGATGCACGGTTAGAATCTCAGACTATTCGGAACATGTCTATGGCCCGTCCGTTAGGGTTACCGTAGCTGCGGAGAAGTACACTCGTATACAACGACGAACACAAGATCCGAACCGTACTCATGCCCGATGCCATTCGAGGGCCGGCCAAACAGAGCCGAGTCCACTCAGGACTAGCCACAGGAATGGGAAGTTTCAAGCGGTAGACGATGCACCCGAAGGATGATCCACCAATCACGTCTCCGTTGCTTCGCTGGCCACGCTGTACCGGGTAAACCCGAAGAAGTCCAACACACGACAAAGTCTAGTAATTTACTGGGGATCATAGACCGAGTGCTATCGGCTGGATGCGTGGGTTCCGAGCGAACCCACTACTGCAACGTTATCAATAGCTTATGAACGTCTTGTCCTATACCTCCGCGTTTTTCGTCCTAGTCGTGTGCGGCAACTCAGCCCAGGGGTCTGCTGCACCCTATTTTTACCGTATTTGGCGAAAAAGGGTGTCATACCGCCAGTCGCGACCCCGTCGCCACCAACCCCCACCCGGTCACCCTCTTCACCCACCGCTTTGGCCTGGCCCCAGCGGACGCGATGGCCGCGATGGTGGATGTGGCAATGGGACTCCGGCACTGAGCCCGCTGGATACGGCTGAATGGGTCCCATCTGGTTCCATCCCGCGCCTGTCCTGCGCTCTCGTGGGAAGGTGGTCGTGACCGGTTAGGCCGGGTTGACCGCAATCCAGCCCTTCTGGCAGTGCGGAGTACCGGGAGGCTGTCCAGTGCGTCCGGAGCCCTAAAGTCATTGCCACGGGCTCCCTGTAAGCGCGGGTGGGTGCTGTAAAGGCACGGCGAAAGTAAAGCGAACCATGGGCCACGAGGCCTCCAGATGGGCCGTCCATGGCTGGGTTAACACTCTTTGCCATTGACAAATGATCCGGTACGTTGGTAGACTACGCTCGCATGAGGGAATACCCGAATGCACACAGGCTGCCTTCACAGGCGGCCTGACGAGTTTATAGGTACTCAGCGTGTATATGCACAAAGCAGGAGAACAGATGGAAACCAATCCGAACAAGCAGTCAGGCAGTTCGCCACCATCGTCGCCCCGCATTGGGTTGACGCCGCACGACACCTCTGCCTCGACATCCGCATCCACCACTTCTGAAGTTTCACTGACAGCGACACCACTTCCATGTTTGTACACGAAACGTGCCCATCCGGGGCGACGCAGCCGACGCATCGGCAGAACTAAGGAGGATTCATCATGGGTTGGAAATCAGAAGCGCATCAGGGTTGCAACAAGATGTTTCAAATCGTCGGTGGCGGGCAAGAACGATGCATCGCGCCCACACTTGCGAACAACAGATTCTGCTGGGAGCATCAGCCGACCGCAGACGGTAAGCCGCAGTCAAGCGCCTGGTCTGCAGAGCAGATTGACGCAGCGTGGGTATGCAGCGGCGTTCGCATCGTGAACGACCGCATCGTGGTCGAGGATGACCAGCCAGAGCCGAAGCGCGACGATGAACCGGACAGCGGGGGCGGAATGTCGCTGACGATGGCAGCTGGTGCGTAAAACGTACTTAAACACGGCGGCCCCGACCAGTCATTCGGGCAGGCAGCGCGGGGACAGGGGGACGCGCTTTCACAAAGGAAATGAACCGAATGAACACCGGCAACAATGGCTTCGTAGATAGTGGCAACAGCCCGCCGAAGTCCAAACGCAAACTCTCTTGGCAGTATCACGACCTCGCCAGCAAGATTCAACTCGCCCCTCGGAAGTTCGCCGCAACAGAACTCCTACGGTTCCTCGGCAAGGCCGCAAACGATGGCGGCACGTCCCACCATGGATATGCTTCACTCGCAGCGAACACAGGCATCCGCAAACTGGACAACGTCAGAATCGCGATCCAGTATCTGCTGACGGTCGGCATCGCCGAAGTCAAGCAGCCGATCCTGACCCGGAAGACTGGCGTCGGCAAGAACACCAGTCACTACAAACTTCATCTCGGTGCTATGCAGGCAGTGGTCAAGCACCAAGGCATCTTCGACGAGGCAGGCAAACTCATCCGGCACACGAAATGGGAACGTCTGGATGGTATCCCCGTGACAGGGACACCTGCTGAAGAGGTATACCCGCAACAGGGAGACGGTATCCCCGTGACGGGGACACCCGGTATCCCCGTGACAGGGACACGGTATCCCCGTAAGGGGGTGACAAACCCTCAAGAACCCCCAATCAAGAACCCTAAAGAAAACTCTCTCAATAGAGCGCGGCCCAAGCGTTCTTTTGTTCTTTCTTCATCAGGCCCAGTGCAGGCTAACCCAGTCGAGATGGATGGAACTGCCCGTGACTCGTCCGCCGCGCCGATCCCGGTGGAACCAGCCGCGACGCTGGAGATGCAGCCCGCAGGCCAGAATGGATGGTCGGCCTGCGTTCACAAGATGGCGAGGCACATTCTGGAATCCCTCGCGCAGCATGGCGATGGTGTGCCGGAAACAATCGTAAAGAGCCACGCGTTCAAATCCGAAGACGACGACGCTTACAGAGGGGATGCCGTGGATGGCGCTCCGATCCTCAAGCCGGAGCAAGTTTATCGGACGACCATGGATGTTCTGACCGATAAGGGACAACTCGGTCGCCCGGATGTCCGGCTCAGCGACAAGCGGTTGTACAGACTGCCGTATGTGCCCGCGCCACCGAAGCCAATCGTCCCGGTCGAACCGTTGGGGCCGCGACTGAAGCCCGAACATGGTGAGCCATTCGTGCCCTCGCTGAAGTTGCACGAGTTGAAAGAACTAGTGCACCGCGTCGCCCACGCGATGGAGGACGACATCCACGCTTACGTCTGTCACGAATGCGGAACGGTCGGGCAGTCGGAACAAGACACCTGCGGGAGTTGCCTTGCCGTATACGATCCCCGCGACAAGGACGAAATCTTCGTTCTGGCCGACGCGCTGTATCCAGAACTCGTCGGCAGGCTACACGACTTAGAGACCACTGAGAAAGATGCACACGCAGCACGATCACTAGAAACGAAGAAAGCGAAATTGGAGACTCAATCATGACGACACTACTTGAACAACACCGCGCCCGCACTGCGGCGCGAATGAGCGAAGCGAAGGAATTGTGGAATGGTCTGATACCGTTCTGCGCCGTTCCGCCTGACGACACCTTGCAACGATGGATTGCGAGATTCACCGCTGAAGAACTTCTGCACGGGTTCAAGATCACGGCCAGCAAGTTCTCTTCGCTGGCGGGCACCACGTTCGATTCAGAGCGGCTGTATCGGTACACAACGAGTATCCTGCACAGCGAACGCAACGAAGGTGCCCGATGAGTGCCTACGAATCGTACGGCGGGCGCATGTTCACAACAGACTTCCTCGATGACTTTCTCGAACCCGGTGTCGCACCAACCGCCGAACAATTCCGCGACCTGAAGGCGGCATACGCCGCCCTGAGCGATGTCAGTTTGTTCAACAAGGTCATGGAAATCTTCGACAAGTTTAGTGGTGGCCATAACTTGTCGCGCAAGCCTGAGTTGTATGCGTTCCTGGTCAGCCTTCAGGAAGACGAAATCGCCAAAGACCTCGCTGCAATACAAGACCTGGCCCTCAAAGCGAAAGTTGTTGCGCGTCTTGCGCAGGTGGAGTTGTGGAGACCTAACAACGGGCGCAACGGAGGCAGCCGATGATTGACAAGGTTAGCAACGATGGCATTGTTCTGACTCTTTCGGCGCAGATCGTAGCGGGGCTGGCGAAACATTGGGACGGCGAAGACTTCGAGGATGGTCTGAGCATTGCCAAACTGAAGACGGCCATGCATATGCAGGACGACGGCTGGGCCGTGATATCCGTGGTGCTTGCGTTAATGGATGCGGGAGTCATCGAATGGGTCGGCCAACCCGCAAAGGGCATCGTCAATCGGCGGTACTCACTGAAAAGAGCGGCCCGGTGACTCACGAAGAGTTGCTGACGCAGCAGCGCCAACGCAAGCAGGCTGAGCAAGCACGTCTCGCAGTGCGGATTGCCGAAGAGCGTGCCATTCGCGACGCGGTTCTAGGAGTGCAAGATCGCCGCCCGGTTCCACGGACACCGCTCATCGAACAGCAACTCCAGTGGCTCTCTGATGCATACGTTGACCTGATGCCCATCGCGATGGGGATTACGCAGAATCCAATCAAGGCAGAAGACGCAATCAGTGCCGGGATAGAATCGGCCCTGATGCAGGTACTCGCGGGTGAGTGCAAAGCGGCCCAACTGGCGCAGTTCATCGCGTGGGTGCATCAGATCGTGCGCTTCCGATGCTACAGGCGTCTCACGCAGGGCAGCCATGATCTGCCGACCGACATGGGAGCCAAGTATCTCCGAAAGGAAGCCCGTACCGACCGACGAAGCTCGGCCTTCACTCCGACCGATGACGACGCATGGCAGCACGACTGTTATGTGCGCGATGAGTCTGCGGAGCACGATGACGATCACGAGGACGCCTAAATTATCTTTGGTATCAAAGTGTTGCAACTTTTATTCGAACAATTTGCGGGGCAGTGATACTTAGAGAACGAAGACAGAGCATTTTCCTGATGCTCGGTTCGTGAGTTGTGATCTGGGAAGATCAGCAGCACCCCAAGACATTTTCTGTAAGACCTGATGCCGTCTCCCTTCCCAGAGCGACATCACACGAACCGGGCGATTTCCTTTCATGGAAGTCGCCCGTATTTTTTTATTGCCCCGAAATTAAGTTTGCGTCTGGGTTTGGACAGAACTGGGATGCGTGCGATTCGACATAATCGGATCGACAGGACACCAACATCAACCCACGTTGCCTGCGAGGGTTAACACAGCCACCCTGAACCATCCCTGACGCACCTGACAAGTACCGCCATCCGCCGACACTCCTCACAAGGGACATTGGACGCGCGGGGCGGGAACGTCGGGACACATGGAGGATGTGATGCAGTTTAATTTCGCCGTCGAAGATGAAGCATTCGCAGAACAGCACCGCGTTCATTTGACCGAAGTACTTCAAGGTGTGCTTTCAACCCAGCTTGGAATCTTGCAAGACAACGACATCAAATCCGCAGTTGTCATTCGCAAGGGAATGGCAGGCGATGTCGTGACGAAGACCTATGAAGCTATTGAACGTCGTCGGGCGCAGCACATCGCAACGTTCGGCAATGAGAACGGATTCCGGCCATGACAATTTCGCTAGAAGATTTTCGCAAGCATATTGGCTACACCGACAAGCAACTGCGTGACGCAGCGAAACGTGACGTCGTCGCGTACACCGACGATGATGACATCGAGGTGGAAGACGACCGTCAGATCGAACAAGAAGAAAATTGAAACTTGACTTCGGGTAGCCCTCTACCCGGAAAATTGGGGCCGGATATTTTTGACCCTCCTAGTCCCGGCCCCCATTTTTCAGAAAGGATTTTATGAGTTCACGACCCGGCAACATCTTTACCACCAGTGATCGTCCGCGCGTAACTATCGTGCCGTGTGCGCCTGTCGTACGCCAGCATGCCATCGTGCTCTTTAGTGCAGGCGAGGACGTGATCCGCCAGCGGGCTCTCGACGAAATCAAACGTCTCGCGGGCGAAGACGCCAACAACGGCGCACTCGAAGTACTTCAACAGTTCATCGAGCGGAAGAACCAAGATTAAGATTCGGGGCCGATCCGCCATGCGAGGCGGATGGGTTTATACGTTTGCCCGCCACGGCCCCAACAACATTGAGCCGCCTGCCCTTCTCTCGGGGCACCATTGCCGTGGTTCCGGGCGGCTCGATAAGTTTCAACGGAGGAAACAGTGACAGACGAAAGAACAGAACGCTGGTTGCTCTGGTTGATGAAGCACATCGACCCCAACGCATCCGCGCGATATACCTCCGACTCAGTACTCGAACATCTGTACGGTCGGCCCAACAACGAGGAACAAGATGTCCGTACGAAATAGAAAAGACCTAAGCCTGACGCCAGAACAGCGGATGGCCAAAGAAGTTGCAGAAGCTGAAGCCGCAGGTGACAAGTTCAACCTGCCATCACCATATTCGATCCGCAGTGGCGACGGCCCAACTGCCGAAGGCATTCGCAGCCGGATGGGTGCCGCAGAGCGCAAGCAATTCGTCGAGACCACTCAATACACACCGCAGACGGCAGAAGAGATGAGGCAAGCGCGACTGGATCAGCAAGCCGCAGATACCTCGGCCCAGTGGCAGGCGTGGCTCAAGCAGATGATCCGCGAAAAGAAGAACATCCAACGCGAATACGCATTGGCGACCGGGACGAACAACGTCTGCCCGTTTGTTGCGAACATCAACTTCGCCAGTACGCTCGAACTCCGAGATGAGAAGGCTGAGATAGAGGCCATGAAGACTTTCATGAACTCTGAGACTTTCGCTCCATGGCGCGAACGCAACGAGGCCAATGCTGCGCGATACAAGGCGCAGATCGACATCCTGAACTTCTTGGAGGAGTGGCTCAAGATCAACTATTTGGATCAAGGGAGTCACGAGAGTTTTGGCATCGGCTTTGTGCTGCTCCACAACGCAGGGTTCATTCCGGCCCCGCTTGCAGTACCCGTGGCAGCACCAGCGCCAGCACCTTCTGCACTTGAGCAACACATCGACCGTCAGCAACGGTACGCGACCATCATCGTGGGAAACGATGAGATGGGCCGCAACTATACCGAAGCCGACTTGGATGCGATGCCAGCGAAAGAGGCACTGCGCCTGCGTCGCTTGTTCGAGAAAGGCCATCGCGGCAACCAACTGTTCGATCAATTTCTCGATACCAAGGATGCGCAATCCGCGCGTGATGCAGAGTTGGCGAAGCGAGTGCTGGCAGGCAAGTAATCGGCCTTCGGGCCAGAAAGAGGAGACATGTCGTATAACGATCAGCAGTTAAAGAAAGCGAAAGAGGAGTTCCGTAGAAAGAAGATGCTGGAAGCGTCAGGCGCAGCCAGCGGCACTTTCATCAGCCAAACAGGCCGCTCCGTAACAATGGGCACGCCGACATCGCAGGGCACGTTTGAAGCGTTCCCTCCGTTTCTGCGGTTCACCGAAAAGGTTCTGAATACCGATCCGGACATCGCCCGCATCCCAGCCGACACGTATCGCAAGATGCTGCGCGACCAAGAGAATCGCGAATTCGCCCTCGCGAAGAAATACGTGAGTGCGCTTGGTACTCCCGCAGAAGACACGCGCGAGTACACCGTCGCGGTCAACGAAGCGTGGGCTCACAGTGTGCCATACCTTCGCTTCATGAAGGCCATTCAGCTAAACATCAAGGCGGACAGCGTCAGAGACCCTGCCGTGGCGGCCCATCCGGATTATTGGACGTTCATCGAATTCAAGAAACTCACCACGCAACAGCGCGATGAGCTATCGATGGTCGTTGCGGTCTGTCTCACTAACGCCGGGTTGGATGAGTACTGCGGAGTCGAGTTAAGCCATGCCAGCGATGGTCGATGAACGCACGCACATCTACAGCAGGCTGACCGTTATTGATGTCTCTCATTCGGAGCACGGGCGATGGCATTGGTTCGTGCAGTGTTCATGTGGCTCACCTTTGCATACCGTATCAGGTCGGGACTTGCGCTCCGGAAATACCCGGTCGTGCGGGTGCCTTCAACGCGAGGTGGCAGGAAGGAAGAAACGCCAATGACCCGGCAAGTACTCTCGACCGATCTTATCGAAGTGGCCATCGCCAAGTACGCCGGATATTCGACACGATTTTTGTTCGCTGAGCAACAGTGGGCCATCCTCGATCCCGGTGATCTGAACGATTTGTTGGCCGATGTGCGTGCTGGCAAACAGGCCATCGCCGATGCACGCGGCCTTCTAAAGGCGTACGAAGAGGTACGCAAGATAATGAGGGCCAATTGATCGACATCGGCGTAGTTGTACACGGGATGGTCGTGGAAGAGGTCGCCTTCGATCAGCCGGGCGCATGGTTCTTAAGTTGCGGCCACGGTCATCGAGTATTTGCCACGACCAAGATGCTGGAGAGCGGCCCAGTAGCGTGCAAAGAGTGTGTCACCGATGCAGCAGTGCGAGCAAAGTCGGCACAGATTATGCAGCAGGCGCTCGACGATTCCGCAGCGGGCAGTTTGTTCTGATGAGGACAACGTGAACACAGAATTGAAATCAGTTCAGACAATCTACTCCGGCGAGATTACCGAAGCGGGGGCACGATGCCTAGAATGAACGGCGCCGACGAAAATGCTCTGAAGAAGTGGACTAGACTCTTCGACGAGGCTGATGCAAAGTACAACTCGGCCACCACTGAAGCGGAGGAGGACAAGTGGTACGACAGACGCGCCAATGCTGCGATAGTCATTGCAGGTATCGGTAAACGAGCCAACGCCCGGCGCAACACCATCGACCGACACAAGAGAAAAAAGAAAGCGTACGATCCGGCCAATGATCCAGAACCGGAGCACGCCGCTGACTGCGGTCTCCGTTGTGCTCGCGGCTGCCCGCACGATGCATGGCGTGACCGTCAGTACGCATATGAACTAGCGCATCCAGCGGCCGTACGTCAGACGCCAGCGCCAGTGAGGAAGATCGAAGCACCAGCGACCGAGGTGAAGATCGATCCACCAAAGCCATTGCCCGTAGTCGCGGCACCGATTGCGAAAGTTGCGCCCGCACCTAAGCCAGTTCGGGTCCCTCGGCCACGTCCTCAAATGGTACGCGAACCTCGTGAAGGAACATCCGGGTTCTTCTACAAAGAAGTTTTCTGGAACCTGCCCACCGACGAGCGCAACGCCAAGATGTATCGGGTGAATCGTGACCCCGGCCTCAAGTCTGAGTGGGATGAGATTTGTGCCACCATGCGAGCACCGCGAGAAGCCCCGCTAACCCTGAGCGAGTCGGAGAAAGCGAAGTTGTTCGCACCGCCCGTCGTACTCGATCCCACAGAGGTGTTTGCAACCGGGCGGCCTCAGACAATCGATGAAGCGCGAGCACCGTATCTACCGACCATGGCGAACGCAAAAGACGGAGGGATTAGCAACGATCCGGACAAGCGTGGCTGGCTGCCGGACTGCAAGCCCGACGAGTTGACACCTTCACGGTAAGCAAGGTAGTCCAAGCCGCAAACGATAACCGATAACCGCGACCATCGTCACGCGTTAACTGACTGGAGAACTGTGTAGGGATCATGATTGAATACCGAAATAACCTTTTACACGCCAGCAGAAGTTGCAGGCGTCCTCAAGATAAGTCCGAAGTCTGTGATCTCACGCTTCGCTGGAATGGCGGGCGTTGTGCTGCTACCGGACGAAGGTAAGCGCAAAAAACGGGAACGCTACCGACAACTCAGGGTGCCCAAGCACGTCCTAGACAGATTCATCGAGTCGAACACTGTGAAGGCCGACACGACGTTGAGCGTTGCTAGGAATCGGCGGAAGGTCAGAACGAGGGTGCAGTGACCCGAGTCGCGGAAGCCGCCATACGGGTGACCCAGCCGCCCGCTGCACAATCGAGGGGCGTATTACCGGACACAAGCACGTTTATCGGTAGTGATCTAGGGTTTGTGCGATTTCTGTTTCATGCGTGCCGAGTGTCGTGATCGGACTTAATGCCTCCACCTGGTTGCGAGTGGTGATGCTCCCCTTAACTCTCCTGGAGAAGACTGGCCTTTCCTTCAGGGCCACTTCCGACGAATGCCACCAGACGCAGAGAAGGCCGGCGCGATCGGAGCTACAGGAACCTCATCCCGATCTCAGAACCTACCGCGAATGGAACCTGGCCCCTCGACGATATCCCCGCACTAGCAATTCCAAGAAATTCTCGTTGTCCTTGCAAGAGGTCGTCGAGGCTTCGCACTTCATCCTGAAGTGATCGGCCAGCTTTGCTGCCGTCTTCTCTCGAATGTCGTACTCGATGTCCAGTCTGCGCTGCAGGAACGTTTCAATCAATTGGAGGTCATTGGGCGTTAGCGCCGCGTAGTTGATTCCGTCCGCGACTTCATCATTGGTATTAAAGAAAATCGCATCGTCGTCCGGTTTGCGGTCGTGAATCACCACCGTCCCGGCAACGTAGTCCCCGAGGCGCTTTTGCTGTGGGCTGACAAACATTACTACTGCGCCGAGGGCGTATACTCCCGGCAGCGAATCCACGGCCCGGAGCAGGTTCCTTGCCACCGATTCATAGACCGACGCCTCTCGCCCTGTCTCGTTGATCACCCTAATTCCGGCCTGCCGCTTGCCTGGGGTCTGACCCTTCCAAACGATCTCGAAAATTGTGAAATAGCCCCATTGAAAAAGGAATGCCGCCAACACATACACTGCGAGTGCCCAGCTGCTGCGGCCCACAAACGAAAAACCAGCAATCAGCAGCACGATTATCAACAGGATTGCCGCGATCACCTGAATCACGAGGTCCACAAATAACGCCATAAACCGGCTTCCGGGTCCAGCGATCTCGTATTCAAGGCTGATCTGTTCGGGGGTATCAATGGTAAGCTTCTGCGAATACGGCACAGGACGATGATCTCCAATTATTGGATCGAAACACGCAAGCCTCAGTGGAACCGCTTGCAGGAACTTCTGAACCAATGTGGCAGCCAGGGTGTCGCGAACCTCGCCCGCGCCGAGTTGCGCGAATTCGGATTACTCTATCGCCAAGTCGCTGCCGATCTTTCCATTTTGCGACAGGATCCTACAGGGGCGCACTACTCGCGTTACCTCAACCAATTGCTTGGCCGCGCACACAGTATCATTTACTCCGGAAGAAAAACAAGCATCCGCTCCATCTTCAGCTTTTTTACCACCGAATGGCCCGCGCTGGTCTGGCGCAGGCGCACATACCTGTTCGTGGTGGGTGCCGTATTTGCCGTTTGTGGATTGGCTGGAGCGCTTCTCACTTTGCAAAATCCTGACTTCGCCATGCAGGTACTCGGTCCTGCCATGATCGACAGCATCGAGCGTCATGAGATGTGGACCCACTCTATCGTTGCCATAAGACCGCTCGCCTCCAGCGAGATCGCCACGAACAATCTCTCAGTATCATTCCTGACCTTCGCGATGGGAATCACGGCCGGGATCGGAACGCTGTGGCTCATCGCCTTCAATGGCTTGCTGATGGGAGTTGTCAGTGCGGCCTGCGGCAACCATGGTATGTCACTCTCGCTATGGAGCTTCGTCGTGGGCCATGGCAGTCTGGAGATCCCAGCTATTCTACTGGCGGGCTCTGCGGGACTCCGCCTTGGCACGGGCCTGCTTTTTCCTGGACACCTTTCCCGCCAAGAATCGCTGCGCCTCGCGGGAACGGAAGCAGTCAAGATAGAACTAGGCACCATTCCCCTGCTGATCGTCGCGGGCTTCGTGGAAGGATTCATCTCGCCCACGTCGATCGACACCTCTCTCAAGGTGGGGCTCGGCTTCGCGCTTTTCACCGCGTTGCTCGCCTGGATCGCCAGCGGACGCTCTAAAACAGGTTCTTCTGCTTCGCTTCCAGGTATTTATTCAGCACTGCTCCTGTAAGTTGCGGAGCATCCACCTCGATCACATGCACGCCCCGGCTGCGCAGTCCCGCGATCGTCAACTCCCTGCGGCGGATCGTCTCTGATGCTGCCGCATAGAGATACGTCTGCTCGGTCGTCTCCGGTTCTGCAGCGATCAGCCTCGCCACATCCGGCTGCCCAAGTAGGGCTATCACCACCAAGTGACGCTTGTTCGCATGCAGGGCCGCGCTTACCACTTCGGGCGTAATGGAAAGGTCTGCGAGGTCCGTGACCCACACGATCATCGCGCGACGCTTCTGCATGGTCAGCAGCGCTCCCGCCGCATGCAGATGATCTGCCTCCGACGCCTCCTCTTCCAGCAGCGCAAGCTGATCGAGCATTGTGTGCAGATGCGAATGGCCTCTGCCCGGCAACCGACGCTGCTGGATCCGTTGCCCATAGGCGAGGAGGGCGGAAGAATCGCCGCCGAAGTTGGCGAGTTGGGCCAAGCGCATCGCCGTCTCCGCCGCGTAGTCCAGCTTCGATCGCCGGTCGTGCCGGGCGCGCATCAGCCGACCGCAATCCACCATGACCCAGATCGTCTGACTGCGCTCCGTCTGCCGCAGTGTAGTCACCAGCTTCGCGCGCCGCGCTGTGGCCGTCCAGCAGATGTCGCGACGCTCGTCCCCCGGTTGGAACTCCCGCAGGCTTTCGAATTCTCTACCATGTCCGCGTTGCCGGATCATCCGTTGCTGCAATTCGATCTGCCGGCTGCGCATGAACATCGCTTCCTGCTGGCGACTCGCGGTCAGCATGGGATACACGCGCACACTCTGCTCGACTTTGAAGCACGCCCAGCGTTGCGCGATACGCAGTCGTCCCTCATATCTCAGGTAGATCTTAGAAAACTCGTGATTGCCTCGCCGGGATGGCACCACCTCGTATTCCAGCCGCGTGCTTCCTTTCGGGGGCAACAGAGCCTCTCGCTCAATCGGCAACACCGAGAGGGCCTGCGGAACGGCATCCACCATCTCACATCGCAGTGCACGACTCGATCTGTTCACCAACGTTACGGTGATTCGTGCCATCTTTAACTGATCTAAGGCTCCGTCAAAGCTGCGCTGCACCCACAACTCATCGGGCAAAGGCAGCTTGCGCAGATCAAGCGCGAATAGGAATGTCACTACGATGTTCCAGGCCAGCAGAGTCCAAACAAACACATGCGACATGAACAGCAACGGAACAAATAGCAAACCTGCGATTAGCAACGTAAACATCCGCGGCCCGGCTGCGAAGGCCACGCGACCGTGCGGCTTGCCCGGGGCTTCGATCGCTTCCGGCCTCATCGACGTAAGCTTCACTTCGGGACCTCGACCGAGCGAAGTATCTGCTCCAATGTCTCGTCCGGCGTCACTCCTTCCAGTTCCGCTTCGGGATTCAAAGTGATCCGGTGGCGCAACGTGCATTTCGTCGCAGCCTTCACATCGTCCGGTACCAGGAAGTCACGCCCCTCCATAGCCGCGAATGCTTTCGATACCCGCAGTAGGGCGATCGTCGCACGCGGGCTTGCGCCTAAAGTAATCGCTGGCCAATCGCGCGTCTTTCTTCCCAGTCGCGCGATGTAGTCTATGAGAGTCGGCTCCACGGTCACTGCCTGCAGGTTTTGCCGTGCAGAGTCGACTGCCTCCGCAGCTATCGGTGTGAGCTCGAGCCTTTCAACCTCGTTCGGATTGAAACCCATATTGTGTTCGTTGAGGATCTTCAGTTCCGATGCGAGATCCGGATATTTCACCATAATCTTCAGCAGAAAGCGGTCCAACTGTGCTTCGGGCAGGGGATAAGTACCTTCGAACTCCACTGGGTTTTGCGTCGCAAAAACACAGAAGTATTTTGGCAACGGATAGGTCACACCATCGATCGTCGCCTGCCGCTCCTCCATAGCTTCCAACAGCGCCGCCTGGGTGCGGGGAGGCATGCGATTGATTTCGTCCACCAGCAATAGGTCGGTGAAGATAGATCCGCGGTGGAGGCGAAAATCGCCAAGCCTCATATCGAACACGTTGGTGCCTACAATGTCTGCCGGCATCAGGTCCGAATTACATTGCACGCGACGGAAACCGACGTTCAGCACGCGCGCGAGGCACTTTACCGTGAGCGTCTTCGCCACGCCCGGCACACCTTCAATGAGCGCGTGCCCGCCACACAGAATTGTCGCTAGCGTCTGCGTGACTAGTTCTTCCTGTCCCACCACTACCTTGTTGAGCTGGCTGCGCACGTGCGCAACCACACTAGCCAGAGTTTCCATCTCCTCCAACTTTCTATTTCAATCGGGTGATCCAAATGTGCATGGAGCGCACCAGGGCCATCGCGCGCCCCACTGGGAAATCGGGGTCATCTCGCGAACTCTCGACTTCGCGTAAGGTCTTGGTCACTGCAGCCAAATCTGTACCGCCCAAGCGGTGCACGATCGTCTGCGCCACCTGCTCCACCGTTGCGTCCGTGCGAACTGAGTAGCGCCGCTGCAATCCTGTGCGGAACCGTTCATAAACCACCTCTACCGATATCTGCGCGGCTCCAGCCTTGTGGTACAAGGCCGCCATGGTCTCCACGTATTCCATTGGCGCCGCTCGCGAAACTGCGACGCTCGTCCGCTGCGGCCCGAAACGCCGCGAAAATGTGGAGATAACCGCAAGCCCGATCAATGCCGTCTGCATCAGCCCCCAACGCAACGGGCTCTTCAGAATGCTATCGACAACTGTCCTTCCATTCTGGTGAAAGTATTCGTCCCAGTACACCCTCCCACCGCCAGGGTCTCCGACCGAGTTCAGCAGGAACTGCGCATTGTCTTTCTCGCGGATCGCTGAGTTCGTCATCGGATCTGACGAACTCCACCAGATCACTTCCCCGGCCCCGTATGCGAAACGCCCGACCGGTGTCTCGCTTCCGTCAATGAAGGGAGTCTCGCCGCGAGCGCTATCGAAATAAAACTGCGGTGCCATGCTGATCTCGTCAACTCCACGGGTCAAGTCCGAAGGTTCCGTCGGTCGGTAGGATTTCCATTGGAAGTGGGGCGTGCCCTGCATTGGGCGCAGCGTCGGAAAAAATGGCGACGCACTGACCCCGGTAACAACCGCGCGACCGCCATTGCGTACGAATTCCCGAACCGCCTCCATCTCACGGGCTTCCGCCGGTAGGGGGTCTGCGAGGATAAGCGTGGCTCCCGGCCGCAACTCTTCCAGCTTGCGCGGATCCTCGCTCCAACGTTGCACTGCGTATCCCATCTGCTGCAGGAGCAGGAACGCAACCTTTGTACCGGAGTTCCCCGCAGAGTACGACGAGGGAATTCCTCCCGAACCTCTGTCGTTCCATACCGCGTAACCGACCAGCAGCAGCGCGCACGCCATCAGCACAGCGAAGCCGACGAATAACTTTCTATCTTCCGGAACGATCTTCATCGGCATGCGATCAGCTCCACTTGCGCGAGGAACTCCTCGCACTCGGCCCTCGCCGGAATGCGTTTGCCGTACCACACAACTTCAAAAACCTGGCTGATGTCGGCCAGCAGAGTACGAGCGGGGTCCGATTCAGCAATCAACTGCAGATACTCGCGTGGTGTCCGTGCCTTGTCAGGCGTCCACGCACCCGATGATTCGAGGCTTGAAATCGCTGCCCAGTAGCTTGAATGTACCGCCTCACGAAACTCCCCGTTTGCCAATGCCGCCCTGGCTTCTTTCATCCACTGCTGCCAGGTCTTTGACGATGGAGAAAACGGCATAATCTTCCGTGGTCCCCGCACAAGATGCTCCTGCGTGGCCCAGCGATACAGCTTCCAGATGATAAGCAGCGCCACCACACCAGCGACCGACCAGGCGAAGACTTCGGCGAACAGCGCAGCTTGCGTGGGATTCTTGGCGATGAATGCGAAGAGCGCGATTAGAAGTCCGAATAGTTTTTCGCGAATGATCGCATCGGCATTCTGCTTGCCCACACGCTTGAATTCGCCGCGGGCGAAAATCTGATTTAGCTTTGGTTGGGCCGTTGGATCTACATGGTTGGTGTAACCGTCAAGCGCCTTTGCCTGTCGCGTAAGTCCTTCTTGCAGGCCGTGGATTTTAGCTGTCCGGTCTTCCACTTCCGCCGTCTTGATTGCGAAAAGCTGGGCATGAATATGGATGGTGGAGAATTGGAATTGTTTGCCACCCACATCGAGCTTGCATTCGACGGGGACTTGAGCAATCAGCACGTCAACATCGAATGCAGGAGTTTGAGATGCGTGGGCTAGGTGCTGCAGCAGAGCACGATATTCCGAAACCGAGCTGCATGGTAGTTGTGGGACAGCGAATGCCAGGCTGCCCCCCAGGGTGACTGCCAGGATTGTCGCCAGCGTACGGATCGACACGCGCTCAAGTCTCCTGGCTACAATGAACCTTCCGCCAGCTGCGCTGACTGCGGCAGCGACGGCTGCCCAATGAGGTTCATCAGATTCTCGATGTCGAACGCTTCCTTGCGGACGCGCTGATCGTAATAAGCAAGCGTAAGCGCGATCGCCATTAGCGGAGTGATCGCGGTCGCAACCACGGCGTTGAGAACGAGATTAAATGCCCCTGCGGCTATCGTGCCCGCGGACTTAGCTAGGGCCGGCGCCACCGCTTGCACGGCTGCTCCCAAGCCGATTGCAACCACCATGGTCAGAATCCAGGTGAGGAAGTAAATCGCAATGATGCGGCCGATCGCATCTTTCGTTAATGCAGCACTGCGCGGGAACGCCTGTTTCGCCTTAATGTCTTCAAGCACGACGGCCGGAACAGCTAGCCCGTATTTGCCCCCCCAGTACACGCCCGGCACAATCAATAAGATGAGACCAATGCCTACCCGCAAGCCAAGTTCGATTGAGGCGTAAATTACCCGGCCAAGCTTGCCTTTCACGCGCGCAAAGCACGCGCTGATGCTGGTCGCTTTCTCCAGGTAAACATCGGAGACGCCGAACGTCGTGGCTGCCGTAGATACGGCAGTCACAATAAGGTTCACGAGCAAGAATCCAAGAGCAAAAACTCCCGCAGCGATCGCTGCCCCGGCGGAGTTTCCGCCACTACTTTTCGAAAAAATGAGCAAAGCCAGTTGAAGCACCAACACGCATGCATTTGGTAACGCGCTGATCCCCGCGAATAGCACGAAATTCTGACGATAAGTTTGAAAGGTTCGGTCGAGCAGTTGACCGGTGGTAAGTGGACGAAGCGACGCTGGCATCGGCCCTCCTTAAGGAACTCAGGCGGAATAGTACCACCCTGCTCCGTTCACAGGAAGCTGAGTTTCGCCGTAAGCTAGTTCTTGCCCCACGAAATGGGGGACGCGCAGCGCCCGAAGGATACTCACACGGATATCCATTCTCGGTGGCGTCAGAGACATATTTCATGTTTTGGCGGATGCTCCCACCCAACCAAACGGTACCGTTCTAGTTCGCCTGGTCGCGGGGTTGTGATTGACGCAGCCTTTGGTGTGAAGCGAACGATGGAGATAGGTATTGGGAAGTCGGCCAGTGTAGAGTGATCGTCGAAAAGGAGCCTAAACTCCCAAGAAGTCGGCCAGTGTTCACAAATGTGCTCGTTCCAACCGGTAAGATCTATTTCGGATGCCACTTGATGAGAACAGCCACCACACTCAGAGCTGAGTTTTCTGGAGCTACATAACTACGCCTGTGCTTCGAAGGAACGCTGTGGCAGCTTCGCCAACTTGGCGTCCGGCACGAGACTCCGGTAGTGCTTCACGACGATAGCCTCGGTGTCGCCGATGGCGTCGGCCACTTCAAGAGTCGAGCAGCCGTTATCGAACAGGAATTTCACATACGTGTCACGGAACCTATGGCTCAGGTCGCCATGGGTGTAAACCTTGGCATCCTTCATCACCTCGCGCAGGTTCGTCTGAAAGAGCCCGGTGAGGGACGACAACTTGATGTCGCCGTTCCAGAACACATACTGCGGGTTTCCGTTGGTGACAGTGTGCAGTTCTTTCAGCAGAGCGGGAGTCAACTTCTGCCGCACCGTGCGCCCCGTCTTTTGCCGGGTGATGTTCAGCCACCCGCTCGCGAAATTCGTCTTCTCCAGCTTCACTGCATCCACAATCGCCAGCCCAGTGCTCACCATCAGGTGGATGAGCGCGGTCACCCGAGAACAACGCGGCTCATCAGGGAAATTTTTCGGCACCTGCGCCAGCAGACGATTGAGTTCCTCATCCGATAACGGCTGGGGCTTCGGACGGTCAGCCGCCTTGATGCGGATGCCCTTCAGCTTTAGGAGGTCGAACAAATTGTCTTTGGCGCAGGCGAACTTCAGGAACGCCCGCAGACGCTCCTGCATCTTCTGCTGCGTAATCTTTGCGAGTTCGGCCCACGTGGACAGGAATTCTACGAGGTCGTCAAGGGTGATGTCGCTGGGATAGAACTTCGAGCGCTTGGACAAGAACGCTTCGAATCGAGGCAGTTCATAGCGGTACTTGCGCAGGACGGCAACGCTCACGTTCTCGCCCTCTTTGCCGGTGATAAACAACGCGACCTTTTCATTCACCGTGACCCGGCCAGCAGACGCCGTCGCAATCTTCGGCGCAGAGTCGCCGTTCTTGAACTGCTCCTCCAGAGTGCGTTTGACCTCTTCAGCAATCGCCCATGAGCGAGTCTTTGCGGCCACGCGCTGTTGCTTGCCATTGTGGAAATATTCGAGCCACTTCTTGCATTCGCAGCGTTTGAAGAACCTGTCACCCTTCTGCTTGCAGTCCTCACTGTGGCGCACAATGATGGAAATGCGCGGAACTTCCATGTCCAACACCTCCCGCAACCTAGTACAAATACTAGTACAAAAATGGGACGCTTGTCAAATCTCTCCACACATGCCAGTGTTTATGCGCATCAGCGACAGTAGTAAATGGCGGAAGCGAGTGGGAGTCGAACCCACCGACGACATCAGAGATGCGTCCGCCGGTTTTGAAGACCGGGACAGTCACCGGACCACATGCGCTTCCGTGCTTGTAACGTCAACAACATCCGTGTTGGCGACTGGAGCAGCGAGGCCCGAACGAGGCCCGTTCCAAGCTGCCGTCAGCGAGTCCATTGCAGCGTCCATGATACCGTCTCGCAGCTTTATGTACGAGGCTCGGGTGATTTGGACGGAGGAGTGGCGCAGGACTCGCTGCACGATTATGTCCGATGCTCCGAGCTGGAACAGGTTGGAAGCCAGACCGCGCCGGAATGAGTGATACCCGGCGAACTTGATTCCAGCGCGTGTGAACGCCTCGGTGATGCGCTTCCTGCCGGTATCGTCCAGCTTGAAGAGGAACATTCTCGCGTCCGGCTTGGATGTGATGCCGTAGGCGTCCGCTGCCTTCACGCGTGCGCGGTACTCATCCAAGATCGCAGCCAGCGGTGGGATGACCGGCACCCACGAGCCACTAGCCTTCGATTTTGGCGGGTTGACGAAGTTCTTCCAAACCGTTTGGCTGATCGTCAAGGTTTTGCCGTCGTAATCCTGCCAGCGGAGTCCCTGAGCCTCTGCCCTCCTCACGCCCCCGAAGGCGCATACTGCGACGATTGCCTTGGTCTGGAGGTCCGCGTTGAGCTGATCCAGTACAGCCTTGATCTCATCCAACGTGTACGCGGTAGTCTCCCGAGGCTTGGCGCATCGGCTCGGTAGCCGGGTCTCGTGGATGGGGTTGAGCTTCAGCATGTCCAACCGGACGGCTTCCCTGCACGCTCCCGAGAGGAACGCCTTCAGATGTTTGAACGTGGTAACGCTGAGGAACTTCCTCGCTGCGATTGCGTCTAGCAACTGCTGCGCCGTGGAAGTGCGGAACTGCCAGAGCGGGAGCTGCGCCTGCGGCAAAGGCTTAATGTGGCGCCGGAACATTCCTTCGTATTCGATGTACGTGGATTCCCTTCTGGCTTCCTTCTGCTCCGGCAAATAGCTGCGTTCTATGAACTCGGCTAGCGTGAGCGAAGGTCGACGGTGACCGTTGCTATCCGGCAGTGGGAGAGCGTCCAGCACTTCCCTTGCCGCTCGTTCTACGTGCTGGTGCGTGGGGAAGTCCTCACGGCGACCGAGGAGTTGCTTGAAGCGCTGGCCACCATGCCAGAATCGGACGTAGTGGGAGCCGTGATACTCGTAGATGTTGCCGGAACCGCGCGTGCTCGGGTTGATTTGCTTCTTGGTTCGTTTCTTCATTGTGCTAATCCTCCGGCAGGATCATATAGCTAATTGCAATGCGGTCAAAAGGAAATCCCAGCGCCGTTCGGGGGCGCTGGGATGTGATGGGTGCTTAGGAGACGACGCCACAGACTATGCACGCGTCTCCGTCCAGAGTCCACGGCTCGTCGTATGACCACTTCACCTCCTCGGGCAGCACGGCGGTGTAACACTTATAACAAACCGTAGCTGGTGAGTGGCAATCGTCGCAGACTCCTTGCCAGCCTCCTTCCTCAATGAAGTCGCCGCAACATTTGCACATTCGGCAAAGACGTGCGGCCACCTGAGCGCGGAGCTGGTACAAACCCAGCAGGTAGGGATTTCTCAACTGCTCGAAGTACAGCCAACCAGAGACTGGCTCCAAGGCCGCACGGCTTCCGCTGGCGGCGTCGTCTTGAAATTCAACCTCCTGTTGAATCAGAATGGTCACGGCGTCCGCAACCTCGGTCATCCTGTTTAACTCTGCGATTGCGGCCATTTCGTCTCGTGCAGCGATTGCTTCGATTCGCGCAGCGCGTGCTTCCATTTCTTCGGTCATCTTCATTGCGAGCCTCCTTTGCGGACACGCGTCCGCCGTTGTCGTGCGTGGAAATCCCCAGCACCCGTTCTGAGCGCTGGGGTTGGTGGTGCTCAATTGGCTAGCTGCGGGTGACGGATACGATCAAGGAATCCGAAGGCATCCCTCGCTGCGTCGCACAATTCCAAGAACCGTTCGTGCGGGACTCCGAGCGTGGCTGAGCAACCAACTGCGTCCATGATCCGCTGGTCCAGATCGTAAGCTTGGTCTGGCGTCAGCCCTTCCATGTTCGTACCTTCTGTGATTGCTTCCATGGCTTCCATTTCTTCATCGGTCATCTTCATTACTTGTTCTGCGGTCTTAGGCTTTGGCCTGTACACTCCGTCTTCTCCTTTCAGCAGCCGCCCATCGGCCATAGCCTGCTCGATTCCTTCCAATATGTTGCTAGGATGCTCGGGGCACAGACCTACAAATTCCCTGATCTCATCCCACGTTCCTTCCAACCTAGCGTCCGGCGAGAGAGTGAGCACGACGTTGTGGGTGGAGTTACCTTCCTGCTGCGTGGTTGTCGTCATATCAAAATCCTCCTGCGGACACACGTCCGCGTGGTTGCGGTGCGTGAATTGGGGAATGGAAATTACTGCCTGAGCGGTTAGGAGGTTTCTCGGTTTGAACGTGCTACAGGAGTCCGAGAGTCCTGTTTTCGCGGTCCAACGTTGCGCTGGATTCGGCGAGTACTGAGGTGTGGATGATTTGAACTTATTCGCTGTTTCAACCAGCGACAGCGTAACGATACTCCCGGCGTCCGTGGCTAGTCAAGTGGATTTTGGGCAAATTACCTTGCTGACCTCTGTCCTAAGGAATTGATAAGCTGGAGGGTGCCCCGTAAGTGTCTATTCTGCGTCAACAAGGCCAACACGAGAGAACATCTATGGTCGGATTGGATATTGCAAGGACTCGACCATGCCAGGAGGCCCATTCAAGTGACGTTCGGCAGCTCTGCCCCTGTCGAGTTTAGCGGAGACGTAAAAATTAAGTGCGTTTGCTACGAATGCAATCACGGTTGGATGAGTGACCTTGAAAATAGAATTAAGCCCAATGTCAGCGGTATGGTTCACGACCTTTCGGTATCGCTGACTATCGAGGATCAGCGGGGTATTGCGCTCTGGGCAGTTAAGACGGCGATGGTTCTACAAGGTGCTATCGCACAGGGCCGCACGCGCTTTTACACCACACAGGAATGTGAGCAACTGCGAGTATCATCGCTTATTCCCGAGAGGACGCTGATTTGGGTTGGTCGTCTTTCTGAAAGTGCGCTGTTTGCCGCTGGTACGCACATTTGGCAACAGGACAACCTCGGAGTAACCCACAGTGGTCATGCCGCAACATTCATCGTCGGCTATCTAATTTTTCAGGTTCTCAGCATCCGTGTTGGGCCTCAGTATTACGGCAAAGCCGCTCGAACTGTTTGCCGCGACGGACCCTGGGATGACTCTCTGTTCGGAATCTATCCCCCCAACCAAACAGTTGAATCGGTTTACGAAACCGGATTGCTGCCTCAACCGTGATTGTAATTACCAAGCAATGAGCGCTGAGTGCTCGGCAACTTCGGGCCTCGGTGTGGTTATGAGTTATGAGTTAGTTACTACTGTGTTCTTGCATTCTAAAAGGGTAGGCTACCCTTTTTGTGCTTCGTTTTGACCTACCGGAAAGTGACCTCGTGCATGCACACCGCGAGGCTATTCGAGGAGCGAATGCGCGAACCAAATGCGTTTCGTGCCTCCACAACTGGCCAGAACATGGCCGGGGGAGGTTTGAGCCGGGGAGCCGGAAGACCATCAGCGAAGCACATATTTATTGGGGTGCGGCCCCGGCTCAAACCTCGATACCCTAGACTTGGAGGTTTGGACCGGGGGGACATATAACTCCGTTATATATGTCCCACCACCCCGTATCCTAACGACCGGCTCAAACCCATTTGAGCCGGTTTGAGCCGGTTTGAGCCGCTAATTCTCAGAACTCAATTCTCAGCAGTCAGCACAACGCGAAACCCTTTCTCGGTTCCGGCTCAAACCAGCGGCACATTGATTTCTACAGGCGGAATTGGGGCGTTTAATAAATCGCCGAAACGCTAGCTTTGCCGATGTGTCTTCCGATATGGTTATTGAAGTGTTTGGGCGGACCGAGTATTGATTACTCGCATAAAGAGAGTTCGCCAGTTGTGAGCCGGTTAGAGGGCACGTTGTAATACCTTCTGGGTGGGCTCACTGAACCAGACTTCACTGGGAATCCTGTTTAAGGAGTACGCCCAGTGAACGTCAGACCTAATCCCGTAGGACTTCCCGAATTTGTATTCTCCACTCCGGCTCCCTTAGTCGCCGCATGGCTGTGTTACGCCGATCACCTTCAATACATGCGCTATGACGTGGAGCGCAACCTGTTTCTGTTCTACGACCCAGACGGCGATAGCAAGCGCATCATCCATGAGTTGTCCCTAGGTGATCCGTCCGTCAGCTTGAAGAAGTTCGAGAAGATACACCGCAACCTCCGCGACGAAAAACACCGCGCTCAGCTCAAAGCCTCAGCAGCCAGACGCGAGGTGCGCCGTGGCCAATAAGAAAGCACTCAGCGCCGAAGACCATGCCCTGTTAAAGAAGTTTCGCGTCACTCCCAAGGTGGTCGCTGCGGCCAAGCTGCGCCGTCTGGACAACAAGCAAGCTCGGTTAGAGCTGGGCCTGGGAACCTCGGTCATGTCCAACGATATTGGTGGCCTCGGTTTCACCGGCTGGGACCTCGCTGGAGAGGAGCGGGGCATTCTCACCGTTCGCCAGGACGATCCTGACGCGGAAGCCAAGTACATGTCTCGCAAGGGCAGCGATGGCCGCTATCTCGGAACATTGCCCGGCGCTCCCGCGAAGTTGAAGAGCGGCGCAAAGGTCATGCTGGTAGAGAGTTTCAAAAGTGTTCTCGCCATCACGTCAGCCGCAGAGCGCAGCAGTCAGAACATTGTTGTGGTCTCCACGAACGGCTGTAATGGCTGGCTCCAGAAACAGGATGATGCGGAATCCGAAGCGCTGCCGGACTTAGACCTGTTGGCCGGGCATGACGTAGTTATTTGTCTGGACAGCAACGTCGCCACCAAGGCTGACGTGAAGAAAGCGGAACTGCGGCTGGCGCTCCACCTCACAACGAAGGTAACGGCAAAAAGCATTCGGTGCGGTCGCGTTCCGCTAGAGGATCAAGTCAATGGGCCGGACGATTATTTGGCCGAACATACGGACAAGCAATTCTGGTCCATCGTTGCCGAGGCGCGGGAACCGTGGCTGGTCGGCAACACGTTCGCCACGTACGACGCGCTGGTCAACGCTAAGGAGCCGGAGTTCTTGATCGAGGACGTGCTTCAGGATCAAGGCATCTGCGGCATTGGCGGATTGAGCGGCCACGGCAAGACGTGGATTCTGCTTTCGATAACTAAGGCTCTGCTGACCGGTAAAAAACTGTTCGGGTACTTCGCCGTAAAGCGGACGGTCCCGCGAGTGTTGTATCTCACGCCCGAAGTCCAGCTGGGCCAATTGAAACTGCGCCTGAAGAAGTTTGGGCTGATGGAGTTCGTTCAGAGTGGCCGCTTGCTGGTTAGGACCCTGAGCGAAGGTCCCGCGCCAACGTTGTTGGAGCCGGACATATTGATGGCGGCTTGTGGTGCGGTCACGTTCCTCGATACGGCGGTGCGTTTCATGTCGGGCAAGGAATCGGCCGCAGAGGACAACCGCGACGGGTTGGCGGTGAAGTGTTTCAGCCTGCTCCAAGCCGGAGCCGTCAGCGTCATCTTCAATCATCACTCACCGAAGGGATTCCAGAAGGAGGACTACATGACCCTAGAGAACGTCTTTCGAGGCTCCAGCGATATTGGCGCGCAGTTGAGTGGCGCATGGGGGGTGCGGCAGATTGATGCGGAGAAGAACATTGTCCACATCGAGAATCTTAAGCCTAGGGATCAGGACCCGTTCTCCCCGTTCCAGATAGTGGGCCGACCATGCATTGATCGTGATGGTGACTTCTGTATGGCCCGCAACCCCGGACAGTGTGGCCCACTATCCGAGTACGTGAAAAAGTCGCAAGGAGGTCGCCCAGCGGACGATGGGAAGAATGAAAAGTTTGTATTCATCCGCGAACAGTTGGCGGCAGGCGTTGAAAGCAGCTTGAAGATCACCGAGGAGCTAAATAAGAAGTTCGATTCCAAACATGGGGACAGAACTGTTCGCGGATGGATACAGGTAATCAAGAAGCCCATGGATATCAAAGGCCAGGTGAAGTCATGACCACAAAGAAAAGAAAACAACCCGGTCCACGCCGGTCTAACGCGGTGATCGCAACACGCAGAGAAAAGATTCTGGCTCACCTGAGGCAGAAACCAGACGCGACCGTGGCCACCATAGCCAAAGCCGTCAAGGTTCCGCCACGGACGATTACGTTTGACTTGAAGGCTCTCCGAGACCAGCTACAAACGACCAATCAGGCATCTTTTGCCGACTTCGTGAAGCGGCAGGTTGAGTTGTTAACCAATGTGATTGAGGACACCTACAACGGCACCATACCGCCAGAGGTCGCCAACGCTGTGCGTGGATTGTTCGATTCGATAGCCAAGCTGACCGGCAGCAACGCTCCCGAGAAGCACCGCGTATTCACCGAAAATCCGTGTGAGCAACTGGCTCAAGGTCCCGCCACGCTCGTGTTCGTGGGCGACAAGGACGAAGCTGATGACGAAAAATACGACGGCCAACAAGTGTTGCCGGCCACGGACTCGCACCCGCTTCCGCGTCCGAAATACGAACCGGAGGATGTGCTCCAGAGGATGCGTCGCAACGCTGGCCTGCTGTCGACGGGCGAGACTGACACGCCCAACGATGAGGAGTCATGAAGCATGGAGGACGTAGACCACGCTCAGGACGTAAACCTAAGAGCCCCGCTCACGCACGCATCGCCATACTGACTCACTTCTTAGATGGACATAGCGTGCCCGAGATTGCCTACATGACCGGAGAGCCGGAGGCTGCTATTTACAAGTGGTTTCTAGATGGCGCGGATTTTAAGGATGTGTTGGACTTGAAAACCATTAATCAAGCGGAAAGTCCTTTGACCGACGTGGGAGGCGAGTCATGATCATTAAGTGGACATTGACCTCACGTCCGAACGCGCACGCGGACTCCGGGAGCTGGAGCAAGGCCAGATTACGCGGGAGCAGTTTGTCCTGCGCATGCGGAAACTTTGTCGAATCGTGAACCAAGAGATTGATAACGGAACGTACCAAGCAGCTCATAGAGAAAAAGGAGTTACAAATGTTAAGCAAAACCGAGCTACTAGCAAGAGAAGCCAAAGCACGCAAGAAGCACATCGCGGAAAAGGCTAACAAGGAAGTTGTTTCCCTCGTGGAATCGTTCGTCGCCCTCGGTCTTAGCCGGGAGAAGGCCATCGTGGCTGCCGGAGCGGAGAAGATCATTGCCGACATGAAAGCAGCCGGTGTTGATCCCAAACTCGGGTCCACGCTGGTAAAGGAAGTCATCGCAAACGAAAAGCCTAGCTCGGACACGTGGGCCAACCTCATCGGCTGCATGGGAGGAAACTGATGCGAAGCAGCCTACCGGCGCGAGAGCTTTTTGTCGACCCTCACCGCATCGACGCGGTACAACTTGCGAAGAACCTCGCGGAGATGAACAAAAACGCTCCGAAGCCCAGCATCGAATTTGAACTGAGTTCGATTCCCGAGATGGAGCACCGGCATCTCCATATGCAGGAAGTAATCACGGACCGTGCCCTATCGGCGGGCAAAGCTGCCGAGGAAGTCATCACGTGGGAGAAGCACTGCAAGGAACTCGGGAAGAAAATTCGAGCGCTCGAAAAGCTAACTGGTCCCGAAGCGGTGGGCGTGGGACGTTTGCGGAGAGATTTGAACAATCACCGCGCATCGCTGGAGTCCGCGCAGGATACTCTCGCCGACTGGAATCGTGCTTACAAAACCCATTCCGTCATAGGCGAAGCTGCGCAGAAGCTGCTGGCCGCGTTCAACAAAGATGAACTGCCGCTGCTGAAGCGGCTGCTGGCGCTGAGAGATTTAGCAGAGTGAATTTGTACAAAAGGTCGTCTCTGCCTCCTGGCGACCAAACAGACCGGGAGAGGCGCAAAAATCCTTTCCCGGCTTTAACTTTTGAAAGAGTTGCGAGTGTGCTAACGCGCGCAAACGGGAGCAAGGCCAGATTGTAGTGCCGTACGTCAGTACGGCGGGTGTTGCTCCCCGCTTCCTTTTGACCTTCCGGCCTGAGCCTCCGGGAAGATGGCGGTGCTTGTTGCCTTGAAAGTTGGGGTTAACAAGCACCGCCGTCAACACAGAACTTATTCGAGGAGAGTCATGACCATTACGCTCCGGCAAGCGATAGCCAAGGCAGAACGAGTACGGAAGCAGCAGAGGGCTCGGGCAAACGCGGAACTCGCTCACGAAGATACAAGCCAAGGATTTCACCACATCGAAATCTGCGCCCACTTGGACTCGCTCGGAGAGGACGGCGACGAGTGGTCCAACTCGGTCACCGGTGAACGATATTGACGCGCAAAGGTCCCAAGAAGCGAGTCCGCCGGAAGGACATGGCGCAGGCGTGGAGGATCATCCGCCGTCAGTTTCTACAGCTGGAGGACTCTACCGGCACAATCCGCCGTGCGGATGGGCTGATCGAGCAGCAAGCCGAAACGATCCGAGGTCAGCTCCGGGAGGCACTCCGCACGGCGAAGGTGATTGAGATGATGGCTAACGACGCGAAAGAGCCTCCCACGGATAAGTGGTTCGGATCACCGAGTCGCTGGGTCAACTAGTCTCAAACTTGGACAAGGGGACGAAAAAAGTCGTAGCCAACGCGCACCGCGCCAAAACTTCTTCCAAACGGGTGAACTAGGGCGATTACACTCAGAACGGGGTCAATGAGTGTAATCGGGATGTTACGCCAATTGACAAAAAATAGAGTGGACCTGCTTTTCTGCAACCTGGCGCCAGCGATGGGTAGTGGGCTACGGTGCGACCTCAAAGACCACGCCGCAGCCTTCTTCCCCGCAGGGGCTTCCTACGTAACCACCATTTCCTGTCGTGCCAAACAAGTGTCCCGCTAAGTCGAAAACCAACCCGCGTCCCGGAAACGCCCCATCGTTGCCTTGGCCGAAGGAGTGCAACACACTTTCGGTCCACTTGCCGTCCGCCTGTGGGACCAACTTGAAAACTACGCCACAACCGAGGCCATAGCCGAGGGTGCAATCGTATTTGCCTCCCCAAGCTGCGGCCCCATACAAATCGCCCGATGTGTCGAGCACCAGCCCTGATGAAACAAGACCTCCTCCGAATTTGGCCCGATTAAAACGGTGTAGGACGGTCTCTCTCCATTTTCCGCCTGCTCCTGGCGTGAGCTCGAACGCGATGCCCCAGCCGTTCTCGATCTTACCGCTGCTGACTGGCGTTGCGCCGTATAGGTCGCCGGAACTATCGAGCGTGACACCGTACCCGGGGTAGATTCCGTCCCCGGTAAACCCGCCAAACGAGTGCAGAATTTCCTCGCTCCACTGGCCGTGCCGCTCGATTAGCTTGAAAACCGTTCCATAGCCTTGGTTACCGCCGTATTCGGTGGTCCCATAGAGATCGCCCGAGGAGTCGAAGACCAACGGCGCTAGCGGCTGCTCACCGTCCCTGCTCGAAAAAGAATACAGCACCGTCTCTTTCCACTTGCCCTTACTATCGGGGCTCAGCTCAAATACCACCCCGCAACCACCCTCGCAGGCGGACAGGTTGCCGCCGCGGGATGTTGTGCCATATAGGTTGCCTTTGGAGTCGAAAATCATCCCGGCATAAGGCCACAGTCCATCGCCAGCCTTCTGGAAAAACAGGTGCAGTATCTTGTAAGTCCATTCGCCGCCGCTCCCGCGCTCCAACTCAAAGGCCACGCCGCAGCCCAGGCCGCTGCACCCGTTCGGACCCCCGTACACCGTTGTCCCGTATAAATTTCCGGCCTTGTCCGCGACTAGGGCACCGCCGGGGGCAGAGCCATCGCTGCCTGTAAAGAGATGCAATACGGTCTCGTTCCACGCGCCGTCCGAACCGCGTGTCAGTTGGAAGACTGCGCCCGAAGGGCCGTCCGCGGAGCAGGTAGTCGTGCCAGCCGCTTCAGTCGTGCCGTACAGCGCGCCGTCCGTGCCGACGATCACGCTCGTCGGTCCACATCCATCCGTCCCGTGAAAGGCGTACAAAACCTTCTCCGAGGCTGCCCACGCGCCACTCGCAACCGCGAGGATCAGCACCAACCCCGCCAGCATAAGACCACCACGCTTCGAATTCATATTCAAGTCCTCGCGTCCGGGGGTTTCAATCGGGCGGACCACAGACTCCGTTGATTCTCCGTCCGCCCCCGCACCGAGTCAAGATGCAAAGTTTTACCGCAGGCCTGAATCCGGACCTCCTTCGTCCAGGCGCGAAACCGTTGAGGGTTCCAGCGATAACTGACGAAATCAGGCCATTACACTCTTTGACTATAGTTACTCAACGCCCGAATCCGAAGCGGAGGGAAGCGTTGGTCTAGAATTGGAACCTACCCACCTAGCATCAATTCAGGCGTGACTTTGCTTGGTTCTCAGCCCTCGGGGCTCAAGCCAGCTCCCGGTCCAAACTCCCGGTCCAAACAACCGGGAGCCTCTGCACTTGCGGCTCGAATTTACAGCAAACCGCCGGTCCAAATATTTCCGTGAAATCCGAGGCCCGAACGAGGCCCGAAGTGGGGTTGGATTGTTCCAACCCCACCCGGCGAAACCCAATAAATACAAACAATCCAAGTCTCACCGGGTCACAATTTCCGTTTTGAAGACCGGGACGGTCACCGGACCACATGCGCTTCCGTGCTGTTCCAAGCAGCTGATTCCGCTGCGCGTTACCTTCGATTCCGCTTACCAAGTCGCCACGCTCCGAATCAAGTTAAAGCACGTTAAGATTTTGAGCATGAAACTCGAAGGCGGTTGCAGAAGGGCAGTATATCCTTGATCGCAGGAGTCTGGTACGTCCGATACTACACGGGACCGAAGGCGTCCCGCCGGATGGTCCGCCACAAGCTGGCGGAAAAGTCGGACAAGTTCCACTCTGCCTCGTGCCTGCCGGTTCGCCAGCTGGCCCACCGCCACATGGCGGCGGTGAACGAGGATCTGGGGGCCGAGACACTCTCGCCAAAGATAAAGGAGTTCTTCGAAGGGCAGTACATCCCCTGGGTCCAGAAGTCCAAGAAGAACTCGACCCAACTCTCATACCAGCAAATCTGGGAACAGCCTCCTGCTCGGTCACACCACGCCGAACGTCACCATGAGGCACTACCTGAAGGCCAACAAGCAAGCACTTGCCACAGGGCTCAAGCAGCTTGAGGACTCTCTGAGGAAGTGACTCCAACGAAACGGTATACTACATCTTCAAGAGAAGGCCGCAGAGAAACAGTGAGGCTTTTGCTCAGGCCTGCTTCACGACATCCCCTGCTTTTGCTGGTTCCAAGTGAAAATTTGGGTCATTAAAAAGACGGTATAAACCTTCACATTTGTGACCTGAGGACCTGACGATGACCCTCGCCAAATAGACTGAGCGAGGGAATTGCCATTTGGGATTGCGCCATTGGTGAAAATAAGCCTCGTTATTCCAGCCGAAGCAGTCCTGTTCATCATCGAACCTAACTGCGATATCTAGGAGTTCACTCTCTCCTGCATAGATATCAATCCGTGACTCAGACGTCATGCGGCCGATGTCGAGCATCTCAAATTCAACTGTGCGACTTGTCCTACTCACAATTGGAAGCGAGACAGGCTGAGGGGAATTTACCCAGCGAACTGGCATTTTGTCTCCACTACTTAACGGCTCTCCACTGAGTTGATGAAAAGTGATCTCTCCTCGACACTGCTGCGCAGGTGCACGAACTGTCCAGCGTGCATACCACGGTAGGGCTTCGTTGTGGAGCCTCAGACGAAGATGCCTAGCCTTTTTTGCAGGGGCATTAACTTCATATACCAAGTCGAGGGGAGGATCTATTGAAAGTAACAAACTGGGCCGGTACAAACGGGCAACCCAAACCGTGATAAGGATGGAAAGTATCGCTCCGAGGGCTGCACCAAGGACGAGCTGCGTTAGAGGCCCCATATCAAACCTCCTGTTTCCATCTTCGGACAATTCGAACCACTAGTTCACTTGCATTTAGGTTCATGATTACTACACCAATTGTTCACGCCGCGAAGGTCGAACATCTTCACTTTCTCCCCGGTCAGCTCACGGAATGCCAAGAAACCAAGAGCAACAGCATCGAGGTGCTTGTCGTTTTTGATTAACTCCACTAGTTCGTGAAGGTTCTGTGGCGATTTCCAACCCGGTGTCTGAGGCCTGTTGGTAAAGCCCTTTAGAACATCGAACCAGCTCTGGCCGCTCGTCTTTTGGGGACCTTCCACCCAGCTTTCCTCAAAGTCCTCGGCTGTGGTCGTCAGTGTGCTTCTTGCAAACTGCAGGGTATCAGGGTCCGTGGCGCTGTTTATGACTGCGTTCAGTTCGTCCAAGCCAAATCGAAACCCCAGCCGCATCCTAGCTTGATCTTCCGTTATCTGCCCTATCATCAGGACACGTTTTTGGATTGGCTGCAGTTTCGGCGTGATCTGCTGCTCTATCATCCTGTCGGTAATCGCTCCGATCTTCTGCTGTGCCGCTTTCTGAATCTGATCGTTGATGTTCTTGTCTTCAAACGCCTTTTCCACAGCAGCCTTGGATTCCGAAGTGGCGACGCTTATAGCTGCTCGCTTTGCATCTCCGCGGATATCTTTGAGACTGGAATAAAACAGGAAGCCAGCAAGTCCGACTAGGACTCCCGCAATCGTGAATACGAAAGTCACGAAACCACCAGCAAGCCACACTAGATGCTTGAAGTACCCGACCAGGTTCGTGTATTCAGCTTGGGGCCCCTTGGCCATAGAACGGCTCCTGTGTTCCTGGGATCAGACCACTGAAATCGAACGCAATTCTGCTGGAGGGAAGGAAGCCGATATTCTAGCACCAGCGACGGACAACAGCTCGCAATGTGGCGAATCAGCAACTATTGGTCTCATTTCCTTCTCATCTCTTCGAGGATCAGCGGCATCAAGAGGCGTGCCAGGTCCACTGCACGGGTCCACGTCACGTGCTTCTTGACCCAGGCCCACCAGCTTTGCCTCTTCTTACGAGTTCGTCTTGCCGCCTTAGAAATTGGCTTCATGTCTGTTACTTCTTAGTGCCATTTAACAACGCCGAAACCTGATCAGGAGCGGCTAAGTTTCATGCCCAAAGTAAAAGTTGGTCCTCAGTCTGTGGATTTCGACGGCTACCGGATTCCGACCGCTCTATAAAACCACGGAGCAGACAAAATGGCTCAGCAATGTCTTCGGAAAACGAGGAGAAAAGGTTCTGGGTTACTCCCGCCTCGTCGAAGGTAATTTGTCGGGTCTCGGGACGTGCGGCAATGATGGTCGAATGGACGCGGAAGGTTTCAGGGAGTGGCTCGGCATGACTCATCTCAAACCCCACACGCAAGATTCCGGGGGCTGGCCCTGGCTTTCGCCACGCTCCAAAGCGGGGAGCCCTGCCCTTCTCCGTTCTTTGAGGGCGGGGCTTTTGAGAACCCAGGGACAGGCGGGGCGCTTCCTAATTCCGCCCGCGATGCTCCCTCTTTTTCTCCTTGACGCCGAACTTCCATATGGATAACATAAAGTTAAGTATATTATCCACGGGATAATATAAGTTCTGTTACAACTTAACTAGGCGATGACCCGCATTCCCTGCCTAATGCCTATCCGCCCGCTGTCCCTTGAGCGGAAGCGATTCGTTTTGCAGGTTGCGAGTCCCGAAATTCGCATGGAGGCCCACGCCCCCGCGGTAACTCCCATGATCTCTAGATTTTGCGTGTAACTCCTTTAAACTCAAAGATCTGGCACATAGCCATTCCTTAAGTGCCTTGTTTTCTAGATTTTGCTCCGAGGGGGGGTACCCGGTACCAAATAGTAAACTCCTTCCCAAAGTGGAACGAAGCAAGGGGCAAGTTGATCACGCCCTCGCTCAGGCACCGTCCCAGCGGAGGACACGAGTCTACGCCCTATGCGCTGGCGGCTTGGGCCTTTTGCATCAGGCGGCGGGCGTGGGCGATCAGGTCGGCGACTTCGAAGGGTTTTACCAGGCAGGGCACACTTTTTTCCTGCAGAAAGCTGCGCACTTCCGGTTCTGCGACGGTGGAGAACGTGAACAGCAAATGTTTCTCCATGCCGGGACAATTTTCTACGAGCCAGCCATGGACTTCGCGGACGCTGCCGGTCCCCTGGCTTTTGCCGTCGATGATGATGGCGTCGAATGACTGCTTGAGCAGGAGCGACTTCATTTCTTCGGCATTCACCGAGGTGACGACTTCGGCTCCCGCTCCGGTCAGCACATCGCGCTCGAACTCGAGCACCGCTTCTTCATTCTCGATCAGCAAGACCCGTCCCGAGAGGACGGCTTCGCGGCGTGCGCTCGGCAAGGCCTTTTCTGCACTCGCTCTCTCGCCTGCGGAAGGCAGCACAACTTCGATGACCCCGCCTCCGTTCGCGCCGTTGTGCGCCCGGATCTGTCCGCCATGCTCCTGAATAATGCCGTAACAGATGCTGAGGCCGAGGCCAGTGCCCTTGCCCACGCCCTTGGTGGTATAGAAGGGATCAAAAATGCGATGCGGTTCCTTGATGCCGGGCCCGGAATCGTGAAATTCGGTGTGTACGTTTCCGTCTTTGCTATGGACACGCACCTTTAGGGTGCCGCCCTGGCCGGCTTCCAGCATGGCGTCGACGGCGTTGTTGATAATGTTTAGGAACACCTGCTCGAGTTGATGAGGGTCGGCCGTGACCGCGGGAGACGCGGTTTCGAATTCACGCTCCAGCCTAAGATTATTTACTTTTAAGTCGTAATCCCGCAGGCCAAGGGTTTCGTCCAGCACCTTGCAAATGTCGACGTGTTCTTTCTGAGGCTTGCGCTGGCGGGCGAAGGACAACAGGCTTTGAACGACCCGGTGAGTGCGCTGCGCCTGCTTGAAGAGCTTGCTCACGAAGTCGGCGGCGCGGTCGTTCAGTCCTTCGCTTTCGAGAAGTTGCGCGTAGCCCAGAATCGCGGTCAGTGGATTGTTCAGTTCATGCGCAACGCCGGCGATCAGCTGTCCGACCGCTGACATCTTTTCGCTCTGCAGCAATTGTTCCTGCGTCTTGCGCAAATCTTCGTAAGCGCGACAGGTCTCTTCGTAGAGCCGGACTTTCTCAATCGTCGTAGCCAACTGGCGCCCGATCGCAACTAACAGGTTTTCATCGTTGCTGGTGTATACACGGTTTTCGCGACTGCTGATCCCCATCATGCCAATGGGCGCATCTTTGCTCCACAACAGCACCCAGATCCACGAACCCGATCCATCGGCGCGGATAAACTCCTCTACCGGTGAAGGCAGATGCGGCAAGTACTCCGGCGTGATCACTTCGGTGCGGGAGCGAGTGACCAGATCTCCAAAGCCACCAAGGAACTGGACTTCGGACAGACGGGCACGATCCGCACTCCGTTGTCCCCACCCGGCACGGCGGCGGAAAGTCGTTTGGTCCGCGTCGCCGAGATAAATCGAACCGGTCTGCGCGCCCAGCAGTGAAATGACCTGGCGCAGGGTCAGGTTCAGGATCTCGTCCAGATCGAACGACTGGGTCGCGATCACGGCCATGGCGTTCAAGGCATTCAGCTCACGGTTACGTTTGCGGATTTCGTCTTCAGCGCGTTTCTTCTCGGTGATGTCGAGCAGGAATCCCTGATAGCGTTCGATCTTGCCGGCTGAGTTACGGGTGGCGAAGCTGCTTTGCAGCACCGTCACCAGGGTTCCGTCTTTTCTCCGTAACGTGACTTCAAAGTTCCGGACGTAATTGTGGGCTTCAATCTCGCGATGAAACGCGTCGGTCTGTTCGGCAGAGGCGGAGAGCTCGGTATCGAGATCCATAGCCATCAATTCGGCGCGGCTGGCGTAGCCCAGCATGCGCACGAAAGCGTCATTGCAATCCAGCAATTTGCCGCCCGGAGTGGCCACAAACACGCCTTCCTGAGCTTGCTCGAAAATCAGCCGGTACTTCTCTTCCGCATCGTGCCGGTCGGTAGTATCGTGCACCACGTGGATGGTGCCCTTTTGCTGGCTTCCGTGCTCGCTGTAGGACGAGGTGGAAATCATGCAATTGCCACCGAAGCATGGGTCCTGAGCTTCCTGAATGCCTTCCTCAGCGATCACGCAATACGGACATCCTTGCCATTCCCCTTGCCGCGGCAGCACCGCTTCACAGGGCTGCCCAATCACGTCGGCGGGGGCTTGCCCGAGGCGTTGCAGCAGCGCCATATTCGCCTTCATGACTACGAATTCGGCGTCGTGCACCAGCACCAAATCCTGAATCGAATCGAATGTGTTCGCCCATTGCCGATGCGAACGCAGAATCTGCTCGACCAGCCGGAGATTTTCGACGGCCAATCCCAACTGATGCGCGCTGGTGACGAGAAATTCCATGTCGTCCGGAGTGTATGAAAGCCGGTGACGACTGCCCAGCGACAGAGTTCCGATCACCGACTTCTTCCCCAGCACCGGCAGGGTCACAACATGGTGAAAGCGTTCTCTCTTCAGATGCGGCCGGCTGGTATCAGCGGCTGTCGAAGTTTCAATCACCATGGGCACGCTTTCGGAGAGCATGCCTTTTAGGGATTCATCCAAGGGTACCGAGGCGCGGTCTCGCACATAGTCCGAGGAAAGCCCGATGTGTGTAGTGAGTACCAGGCTGTCGGTCTCCAGCAGCCGGAACCAGGCCGCCTGCACGCCCATCAGAGACTTTAGTTCTCCGAGCGCAGTCTCGGTCATCGGGCCATGTTGCTGCGAGCGCGTGATCGTGGTGGTCAACGCATTCAGCACACCGAGACGGCGAGTGCGCATTCGGGAGTCGTCGAACACGATCAGCAACATGCTCAAGCCAAGGAGTAAATCAACCCCCATGCTGAAACCAGTAGGCAAGTGAGCATTCAGCGGAGCCCAATCGAGATGCACCAGCAGCAAGCTGATACTTAGCAACCACGGTCCTATTTCCCAGCGCGCCCAGCGGAAACGGATCAGTTGCAAGGCCGCGGCAAAGGTGATGAGGCGATAGGAAGCTTCCAGTGCCACCCGCAAAGCGAAGGAATCCGGCCACCACAAGACCCGCAGCGCTGCGTAGGCGATGACTGCGATGGAAAACGCCAACAGCGGCACTAACATTTTGCGGGCATGGCAATACACGAAGACTGCCGCGGAGAACAGACACAATGCCAGCACGAACTGCGATTCAGAAACTGCTACCGCATAGCGCGCGGCTGAATCGCCGCCCGGGTGATGAATTGTCCAACTGGAAACGAAATAGGCCAGCCAGCCCAGAATCCAGATCAGCAAATAACGTTCGCGAAAGGTGCGAAATACCAGTAGGCCTGCGGCCAGAATAACCAGAGCGGCGGATTCCGCCGCGACGAACTTCGGAAACGGGAGGTCCACCAAAGCGTAGCAGGCAAATAGGGCAAGGCTGTTCATCGCAATCAATGATGTAAGGGCTCCTTTCTTAATAACATGCCTATACCGTGAGGCAATGGGCTTTCCCCTTGCGGGTCATTACTTTCGGAACCGCGAGGTTATAAGGTCATAATCCAGGAACTCCAAATTGGGGCGCAATTCGCGGTACACTGGAAATGCCATGCCCGCCGAACGCATCCTGGTTGTCGACGACGAAGACGCCATCCGCGAAATCGTTTGCTCCATGCTAGCCGCTGCCAACTATAAGACCCGCCAGGCTTCCTCCGGACTTAAGGCACTGGCCATACTCGATGCCGGCGAGGAATTTGAGCTCATGCTCTCCGACCTCATGATGGCCGACCTCGATGGCATCGGACTGCTCGAGCGTACCAAGGAAGGCTATCCGGACATGCCCGTGGTAATGGTTACCGCGGTGCACGATATTTCAGTTGCCTTGGCCGCCATTCGCAACGGCGCCTACGATTACCTGTTAAAGCCCTTTGAGCGTGAACAGTTGCTGGCGACGGTACGCCGGGCGTTGGAGAATCGCCGACTCAAGATGGAAAATCGCGAGTATCAGACCGGACTCGAAAGCATGGTCCTCGCCCGCACCCAGCAGCTGCAGAATACGATGGCCGATCTGGAGCGTTCTTACGGCATGACCTTGGAAGCCCTGGGCGGAGCGCTCGACCTCAAGGACGCCGAAACCGAAGGCCACTCCCGGCGAGTTACGGTTTTTACCATTGCCATCGCCCGTGCCATGGGACTACCGAAGGATCAAATTGACGTGATTGCCCGAGGGGCGTTTTTGCACGACATTGGCAAAATGGCAATTCCCGACGCCATTTTGCGCAAACCCGGCAAGCTGGACCCAGACGAAGTCACCATCATGCGGGAGCACTGTTACCATGGATACCAGATACTAAAAAAGATTCCGTTTCTGAAAGAAGCAGCTGAGATTGTTTACGCTCACCAGGAACATTACGATGGAAGCGGCTACCCGCGGCAACTGAAGGGCGACGAGATTCCGCTGGGAGCACGGATTTTCGCGGTTGCGGACACCCTGGACGCGATCACCTCCGACCGTCCCTATCGCGGCAAGCGGTCGGTGGCAGAGGCCTGCGAGGAAATTAAAGCCTGGTCGGGACGCCAATTTGATCCCGAAGTAGTCGAAATATTCCTCACCATGCCAGAGAAAATCTGGCCCGATCTGCGCAAGGAAATCGACACCCAGGTCAACCGCTTCGCCTATTCCACAGCCAAAGGTTCATCCTGATTTACCGGCCATCCCTCAGCTGCCTTGCATCATTTCTTGCAATTATCCCGAGTTTTGCGTTCTTCTATTAGCGGACGGCGGACGCGCAGAACTTAGTGTGCCGTCATGCGGGGAGGCGCACTATGAAAGCTTCGGTCACGGTCGTTGCGATGTTGCTTCTCTACGGGCTGGCTCTCGGACAGGATCGTCCTACAATCACAGCGCAGCCCAATACCGTCTTCGTCGGCGCGGATGGGAAATTCGAGGCAAACCCCGACACCGCCGTGGTGCAATTCAACATTTCCACACAAGAGAATGACTCACGGACAGCTTATGATCGAGCCTCGAAGCAGGCCGAGCAAGTTCGCCAGATCCTGCGCACCAATGGCATCGAGCCAACAGCGGCGCAACTCGGCTATTTCTCCATCGAGCCCGTCTACGACTACAAGCAGGCGAAACGCAAACTGGTCGCATACCGGGTCAACGTAAACGTCTCGCTCAAGCTGAAGAACTTTTCGAAGATTGCGCCCATCGTGCAGCAACTATCCGACGGCGACATTACCGACGAGCAGTCCATCAGCTACACCCTTGACGACATCGAGGCCGCCAAGACGAAAGCCGTCGAGGATGCCTACCGCCACGCTCGCGCCGAAGCTGAAGCTGTAGCCCGTGCCGGCGGACGCACCCTGGGTGAGTTGTCTTACGCGTCGGTCGATACACTCGAGAACTTCCGCCCCATGCCCATGCAGCCGGTGGCGAGAATGAGCGCGATGGCGCAAACCGCGCCTGCACCCACCGAGCAATTCAGCCCACAAACGACTTCGGTGACAGCTCACGTAAACGCGATGTTCACGCTGAAGTAGTGTAGGCGCGGGCGCCATCGCCCGTGCCGGAGTCGCTAGAACCATCACAATCGGACTAGAACGCTGCATCCCTTGTAGGGATAGTTCTTCGATTACCAAAGACCTCGCGAAACCAGGTTCTGGACTCTGTACCAAGTGCATCTGGAGCCTGCCCGCCGCGCTCCGTAGACTCTCGCTGATACAAGTTTGCTGTGCTTCATCGCGGGCATAAGTTCGACCGCGATCACTTCAGTAACCAGCCCGGTTTTGCGACGAGGGTCAAATCGTCCTATGCATATGCAGTGGATGAACTCGTATAGCATCCCCATCTTCAGTTTGGTCAACTACATCCCGCTTGGGGCA
>Ga0210400_10000447_pt1 | contig 46036 bp, 40 predicted proteins | sample IncBWH26MmetaG_FD_155456 | JGI IMG/M metagenome (GOLD analysis project Ga0210400, IMG submission 155456) | Forest soil microbial communities from Barre Woods Harvard Forest LTER site, Petersham, Massachusetts, United States - Inc-BW-H-26-M | ecosystem: Environmental > Terrestrial > Soil >... | reverse complement strand
TGGGTGAACTTTCTGGCCCATTTAGGGTTTCTCCTCGTTCTGGGTCTCGGGCCCTTCAGTGGCCGCAGACTCGTCGGCGGCGGCGGCGTTTGTTTCCGGCTTGGGTGCGTCAGCTTCGGCAGGCTCGTCGGCGGCGGCGTCAACCGCCGCCTCGGCGGGCGCATCAGCGACGGCGGGGGTCTCTTCGACCGCCTCCGGCGTCACCGTGGTGGCCTCGGCCTCGGCCTCTTCGGCAACCTGCTCCTCCGCCACTTCTGTGACCTCACCAGCTTTCGCCTCGGCCTCGGTGGTCTCGGGCGTCTTCGAGTCGGCCTTCGGCTTGGGCGCGGCCTTCGGCTGGGCGGGCGCGGCCGCGGCGGCACGCGCGCGCGCCGGCCTCCGGGGAGCCTGCTCCAGGGCCTCGACCACGGCGGTGATGTGGCAGGTGCGCTTGAAGATCGAGAAGTACATGCCACGAGCGCGCGCCCGGCCGCGTTTGAGCGTCGGTCCCTCGTTGACGACGATCCGCTTGACCACCAGGGCGTCCTCGTCCTGGCTGAAGTTGTTGGTGGCGTTGGCGGCCGCCGACTTCACGACCTTGCCGATCTCCTGGGCGGCGGCCTTGGGCGTGAAACCGAGCACCACGAGGGCGTCCTTCACCGGCATCCCCACCACGGTGGCGGCGACCAGCCGCGCCTTGCGGGGCGGAATGCGCATGTAGCGAGCCTTGGCTTCGACTTCCATCAGACCTCGTATCTCATTACTTGAGCGAGCTACTCCGCTCGGTGTGATGCCCGTGGCCGCGGAAACGGCGCGTGGGGGCGAACTCGCCGAGCTTGTGGCCGACCATGGTCTCGGTCACGAAAACGGGCACATGCTTGCGCCCGTCGTGGACCGCCAGGGTGTGGCCGACGAACTCCGGGAAGATGGTGGAGCGGCGGGACCAGGTCTTGATGACCTTCTTCTCCCGCGTCTCGTTCAGCTTCAGGACCTTGTCCAGCAGCCGCGGCTCGCAGTACGGGCCCTTCTTGGTCGAACGGCTCATCCGCGCTTACCTCCACGACGCCTGACGATCATCTTGTTGGTCGACTTGTTGCGCCGCGTGCGGTAGCCCAGGGCGGGCTTGCCCCACGGCGTCTGCGGGTTGCCACCGGCGCCCGACCGACCCTCGCCACCGCCGTGCGGATGGTCGAACGGGTTCATGGTCATGCCGCGCACGGAGGGGCGCTTGCCCCGCCAGCGGCTCTTGCCGGCTTTGCCGACGTTCTCGTTCTCGTGGTCGAGATTGCCGAGTTGGCCGATAGTCGCAGTGCAGACCACCGGAACCAGCCGGACCTCGCCCGAGGGCATCCGGACCTGGGCGTAGTCGCCCTCTTTGGCCAGCAGCTGCGCGGCGGCGCCCGCGGAGCGCACCATCTGGCCGCCTCGGCCGAGCTTGAGCTCGATGTTGTGGACGGTGGTGCCGACCGGGATGTTGGCGATGGGCAGGGCGTTGCCGGGCTTGATGTCGGCCTGCGGGCCGGCCTCGACGCTGTCGCCGACGCGGAGCCCCAGCGGCGCCAGGATGTAGCGCTTCTCACCGTCGATGTAGTGGATCAGGGCCAGCCGCGAGCTTCGGTTGGGGTCGTACTCGATAGCCGCCACCTTGCCGGGGATGGCGATCTTGTTGCGCTTGAAGTCGACGATCCGGTACTGCTTCTTGTGGCCGCCGCCCTGGTGGCGCACTGTGATCGAGCCGCTGTTGTTGCGGCCCGCCTTCTTGTCGAGCTTCACCATCAGCGCCTTCTCAGGCTTCTTGCCCTTGGTGACCTCGTCGAAGGACGAGACGCTCATGAAGCGCCGTCCCGGGCTGGTCGGCTTGTACTTCTTGACAGCCATCAGCCGCTGCTCGTCTCGAAGAGGCGGGCGATCTGCTGGCCGGGGGCCAGCGTGACGACCGCCTTCTTGCGCTTGGGGTCGAAGCCGCGTCCGTTGCGGCGCCGGCGCTCCTTGCCCTGGACCGTCATGGTGTTCACGGCCACGACGTTGACCTCGAAGGCCTCCTCCACGGCGCGGGCGATCTCGATCTTGTTGGCCGACGGGTGGACGTCGAAGGTGTACTTGCCGAACTGCATCGCGGAGTAGCTCTTCTCCGAGATGAGCGGCTTGAGGATGACCTCGGACGGAGACCTCACGCCAGCACCTCCCCCACCTGGTCGACTGCGCCCTTGGTCATCAGCAGCCAGTCGTGGTTGAGCAGGTCGCGGACATTGAGGTTGCGGGTCAGGATGACCTTGACGCCGACCAGGTTGCGGGCCGACTTCTCGGCGTTGAGGTTGTGGTTGTCGAGCGCCACCAGCACCGTCCCCTCGATGCCGACGTCGGCCAGCACGCCGACGAACTCGCGGGTCTTGGGCTCCTCGAAGTCGAGTGCCTCGACGATCACCAGGCGACCCTCCTGGGCCTTCGCCGACAGCGCCGAGCGAAGCGCCAGGCGGCGCTGCTTGCGGGGCATGTCCTGGGCGTAGCTGCGCGGCTTGGGGCCGAAGACGACACCGCCGCCGGTGTACTGGGGCGCGCGGATGGAGCCCTGCCGGGCGCGGCCTGTGCCCTTCTGGCGATAAGGCTTGCGCCCGCCGCCGCGAACCTCGGTGCGGGTCTTGGTGCTGGCGCTGCCCTGGCGCGCGTTGGCCAGCTGGCGGATCAGCGCCTGGTGCAGCAGCCCGGTGTTGACCTCGGCCCCGAACAGGTGCGGGTCCAGGGTCAGCTTGCCGGCGGCCTTGCCACCCTTGCCCTTGATCTCGAGGTCGGTGACGGCCATCAGGCGGCTCCGGTGATGGTGACGATGGCGTTCTTGGGCCCGGGCACCGCGCCGCGGATCATCAGCAGGTTGCGCTCGACGTCGACCTTGACCACAGTCAACCCGCGGGTGGTGGTCTTGATGTTGCCCAGCTGGCCGGCCATCTTGACACCCTTCCAGGTGCGGGCGGCATCGACCGAGCCGACCGACCCGGGCTGGCGGATGTTGTGCGAGCCGTGGGTGACGGGCCCCCGCCCGAAGCGGTGCCGCTTGACCACGCCGGCGAAGCCCTTGCCTTTGGAGGTGCCCACGACGGCGACTTTGTCGCCCTCGCTGAAGACGTCGGCCTTGAGCTCTGCGCCGGTCTCGATGCCCTCGGCGACCTCGCCGCGGAACTCGATGATCCTTCGCTGCGGCTTGGTGCCGGCCTTCTTGTACTCGCCGGCGACGGGCTTGGTGACCCGCGCCTCTTTGACCGCGCCGAAGCCGAGCCGGGTGGCCGCGTAGCCATCCTTTTCGACGGTGCGCAGCCCGACCACGGTGCATGGGCCTGCCTCGAGCACGGTCACGGGCACGGCCACGCCGCGCTCGTCAAAGATCTGGGTCATGCCCACTTTCCGTGCGATGAGGCCTTTGCTCACAGCTTGATCTCGATGTTCACGCCGCTCGGAAGAGAGAGGCGCATGAGCGCGTCCACCACCTTGGGGTTGGGGTCGAGGATGTCGATGATCCGCTTGTGGGTCCGCATCTCGAACTGCTCACGCGAGTCCTTGTCGATGAACGGCCCCCGGATCACGGTGTACTTGTTGATCTCGGTGGGCAGCGGGATGGGGCCGGCGATCGACGCGCTGGTGCGCCGAGCCGTGTCCACGATCTTGTCCGCGGCCGAGTCCAGGACCTTGTGGTCGTAGGCCTTCAGCCGGATTCTGATTCGTTGCGCCATCTCGCTGCCCTGAGTTCCCTACCGCTTAGGCCGTGATGCCGGTTACGACGCCGGCGCCCACGGTCCGGCCACCCTCGCGGATGGCGAACCGCATGCCGTCCTCGACCGCGATCGGGGTGATCAGCTCGACAGTCATCTTGGTGTTGTCACCAGGCATGACCATCTCGACACCCTCCTGGAGGATGACCTCGCCGGTCACGTCGGTGGTGCGGATGTAGAACTGCGGCCGGTAGCCCTTGAAGAACGGCGTGTGACGGCCGCCCTCCTCCTTGGTGAGGACGTAGATCTCGGCGTCGAACTTGGTGTGCGGCTTGATCGACCCCGGCTTGGCCAGGACCTGGCCGCGCTCGACCTCCTCACGCTTGATACCGCGGAGGAGACAGCCGACGTTGTCACCGGCCTGGCCCGAATCGAGCAGCTTGTGGAACATCTCGACGCCGGTCACGACCACCTTGCGGGTGTCCTTGACGCCGACGATCTCGACTTCCTCGTTGACCTTGACCTGGCCGCGCTCGATCCTGCCGGTCACGACGGTGCCGCGACCTTCGATCGAGAACACGTCCTCGATCGGCATCAGGAACGGCTTGTCGATCTCGCGCTCCGGCTCGGGGATGTAGTCGTCGACCGCGTTCATCAGTTTCAAGATGCCCTCGGCGGCATCGGCGTCGCCCTCGAGCGCCTTGAGGGCGCTGACCCGGATGATGGGGGTGTCGTCGCCGGGGAACTCGTAGCGGTTGAGCAGCTCGCGGACCTCGAGCTCGACCAGCTCCAGCAGCTCCTCGTCGTCGACGGCGTCGACCTTGTTGAGGGCGACGACCAGCGACGGCACGTTGACCTGGCGGGCCAGGAGGACGTGCTCACGGGTCTGGGGCATGGGGCCGTCGGTGGCGGCGACCACCAGGATGGCGCCGTCCATCTGGGCCGCGCCGGTGATCATGTTCTTGATGTAGTCGGCGTGCCCGGGGCAGTCGACGTGCGCGTAGTGCCGCTTGGCGGTCGAGTACTCGACGTGGGCGGTGGAGATTGTGATCCCACGCGCCTTCTCTTCGGGCGCATTGTCGATCTTGTCGAAGGGCACGAAATCAGCGCCACCCTGGGCCGCCAGCACCTTGGTGATCGCGGCGGTCAGCGTGGTCTTCCCGTGGTCGATGTGACCGATGGTGCCGACGTTCATGTGCGGCTTCGACCGGTCGAACTTCTGCTTACCCATAGTTTTGTGTGACTCCTCCTAGCTCTTGGTCTTCGCGATGATTTCTTCGGCTACAGACTTGGGGACTTCTTCGTAGTGGTCGAACTCCATCGAGTAGCTCGCCCGGCCCTGGGTCATCGAACGCAGCTCGGTCGCGTAACCGAACATGCTGGCCAGGGGCACGCTGGACTTGACGATCTGGGACTTGCCCTTGCCCTCCATGCCGAGGATGTGGCCGCGGCGCGCGGTCAGGTCGCCCATCACGTCGCCCATGAACTCCTCGGGCATGCTGACCTCGACCTTCATGATCGGCTCCAGCAGCACCGGCTTGGCCTTGTGGACAGCGTCCTTGACCGCCATCGAGCCGGCCACGGTGAACGCCATCTCGCTGGAGTCGACGTCGTGGAAGCTGCCGTCGTAGAGCGTGGCCTTGACATCCACCATCGGGAAGCCCGCGAGGATGCCGTTCTGGAGGGCCTCTTCGATGCCCTTGCCGGTGGGCGCGATGTACTCGCGGGGGATCTTGCCGCCGACGATCTTGTCGATGAACTCGAAGCCGGCGCCGGCCTCGTTGGGCTCGATCTCGATCTCGGCGTGGCCGTACTGGCCGCGGCCGCCTGACTGGCGGATGAAGCGGCCGGTGCCCTTGGCCTTCTGGCGGATCGTCTCGCGATAGCTGACCTGCGGCTTGCCTACGTTGGCGTCGACCTGGAACTCGCGCAGCATCCGGTCGACGATGACCTCCAGATGGAGCTCGCCCATCCCCTCGATGATGGTCTGGCCGGTCTCCTCGTCGGTGTGGACCCGGAAGGTGGGGTCCTCCTCGCTGAGCCGCTGCAGCGCCACACCCATCTTCTCCTGGTCGGCCTTGGTCTTGGGCTCGATGGCGACCGCGATCACAGGCTCCGGGAAGGTGATGTTCTCGAGCACCAGGGGATGGTCCTCGGTGGTGAGGCTGTCGCCGGTGGTGGTGTCCTTGAGCCCGATGGCGGCGGCGATGTCGCCCGCGAACACCTCTTCGAGCTCCTCGCGGTGGTTGGCGTGCATCTGCAGCAGCCGGCCGATTCTCTCCTTCTTGCCCTTGGTGGCGTTGAGGATGTAGCTGCCGGTCTTGAGCGTCCCGGAGTAGACCCGGAAGAAGGTCAGCTTGCCGACGAACGGGTCGGTGGCGACCTTGAAGGCGAGGGCGGCGAAGGGCTGGTCGTCGCTGATGCCGCGCACCTCGACGTGACCCGACTTGGGGTTCAGACCCTCGACGGCGGGCTTGTCGAGCGGGCTGGGCAGGTACTCGACGACGGCGTCGAGCATCGGCTGGACGCCGCGGTTGCGCAGCGCCGCGCCACAGATGACCGGCACCAGCTGGGTCATCAGGGTGCCCTTGCGGAGGGCTGCCACTACCTGCGCCGGCTGCACCGGCTGGTCCTCGAGGTAGGCGTGCATCAGGTCGTCGTCGAAGTCGGCGGCGGTCTCCAGCATCTTCTGGCGGTACTCGTGGACCTGGTCCTTGAGCTCCGCCGGCACCTCGGTGGACTCGTGGGTGGTGCCCAGGTCGTCGGTGTAGATGATGGCCTGCTCGGTGACCAGGTCGACGACGCCGTTGAAACCGGCTTCGCGGCCGATCGGGATCTGGATCGCCACGGCGTTGGCGCCGAGCTTGTCCTGGATCGAGTGCAGCGAGCCGAAGAAATCGGCGCCCATCCGGTCCATCTTGTTGATGAAGGCGATCCGGGGCACGTCATAGCGATCGGCCTGGCGCCAGACCGTCTCCGACTGGGGCTCGACGCCGCTGACAGCGTCGAACACGGCGACGGCGCCGTCGAGGACGCGCAGGCTGCGCTCGACCTCGACGGTGAAGTCCACGTGCCCGGGCGTGTCGATGATGTTGATGCGATGGCCGCGCCACTCCGCCGCCGTCGCCGCGGAGGTGATGGTGATGCCGCGCTCCTGCTCCTGGACCATCCAGTCCATCGTGGCCGCGCCTTCATGCACCTCGCCCATCCGATGGATGCGGCCGGTGTAGAAAAGGATGCGCTCGGTGGTCGTGGTCTTCCCGGCGTCGATGTGCGCCATGATCCCGATGTTCCGGGTCTTCTCGAGCGGGAAGGCCCTGGCCTTCTTGACTGCGACGTTCATCTTCTTTGGCTGCCCCCCGGTGGTTGCCGATGGGGCCGGCCTTGACTCCTCAATTACCTGGCTCAAAGCGTTCTGACTGTGTCCCTAGTAGCGGAAATGGCTGAAGGCCTTGTTCGACTCGGCCATCTTGTGGGTGTCTTCCTTGCGCTTGACCGCCGCGCCGACGTTGTTGGAGGCGTCCATCAGCTCGTTGGCGAGCTTCTCGGCCATCGACTTTCCGGTGCGGGTGCGGGCGTAGCGGATGATCCAGCGGCGGGCCAGCGCGGCGCGACGGTCGGGCCGGATCTCCACCGGCACCTGGTAGGTGGCGCCGCCGACTCGCTTGGGCTTGACCTCGAGGATCGGGGTGGCGTTTCGGAGGGCGTTCTCAAACGTCTCCAGCGGATCGGCGCCCCGGGTCCGCTGCTTGATAATGTCGAAGGAGTCGTAGACGATCCGCTCGGCGGTGCTCTTCTTCCCTCGAAGCATCAGGCAGTTGATGAATTTAGCCACGCCCCCGTGCGTGTACACCGGGTCGGGAGTGATCACCCGCCGCTGGATACGTGCTCTGCGTGGCATTAGGCGTTCACCTGCGTGGTTGCGTGCTGTGCCCTGGCGGCGATCATCACTTGGCCTTCTTCTCGCGCTTGGCGCCGTACTTGGAACGTCCCTGGGAGCGGTTCTTGGTCCCCGAGGTGTCCAGGGTGCCGCGAATCACGTGATAGCGGACACCCGGAAGGTCCTTGACGCGACCGCCGCGGATTAGCACCACCGAGTGCTCCTGGAGGTTGTGACCGATGCCCGGGATGTACGCGGTGACCTCGATTCGCGAGGTCAGGCGTACTCGGCAGACCTTGCGCAGAGCCGAGTTCGGCTTCTTGGGTGTGACCGTATAGACGCGCACGCACACTCCCCGCCGCTGAGGTGAGCTCTTCAGCGCGGGGGCCTTGGTCTTCTTGACAATTGGCTTCCGGCCCTTGCGGACCAGCTGGTTGATTGTGGGCAAGCTATTCCTAAAGTGAGTTCGAGGCCCCCTCTCGCGGCACCGGATTACGGTGCCCAATGCGATTTCGAGCGAGGCGCGCTCAGTCGGTCACGGCTCCGCACCCCAAGGCGCAGCCGAATACAGCAGCGATCTTGAGACGCGAAGGCAGAGTTTAGCAGATGGCGGGAACTTAGCACAGGAGGGAAACCGTTGTGCAACCACGTTCGAGTGTGCTTGCGTACGCCTACATGGCAAGAGGCGGCCGAGGGGGGCGTCGAGCATACGAGGGCGGTGGGATCGGTGCAGGGCTGGGGAGCCGCCCTGGCTCGCGGCATAGTGGGTAAGGCGTCGGTGGTTTTCCAGCTGGGACGCTGGGGGGCCGGCCGCCCTTCCTTGCGTCGTTTGATGGAGGGCTGCGGTGGATTTCTGGCTGGGGCGCTGGCACCGGCCGCCATTGCGCGCGTCGTTTGATGGAAGGCGGCGGCGGATCTCCGTCTGGGGCGTATGGGAGCGGCTGCCTCGTGAGCCTCGTTTGTTTGATCGAGGGCGGCTTTTCGTCTCCATCTGGGCGCTGGAGGGTCGGATCGGATCGAATCGCAGTCATTCGAATCTGAGACGCGGGCAAAACGGGGAATCGGCGACGGCTGCGGCGGTGGCCTGGTCGATGTCGTGCTCGCGGCGGCGCTTTCAATCACAGGAGTCACCGGATCGGCGGCTCGGCACAGCACCCCTAAAGCACACATCCGACCGGCGTCCGTCGCGAGCACCGGAGTTGATAATACGAACATTTGTTTGCTATACTCGGAGTATGTCCGGGGGGAAAGGGGGAGTTTTGCCAAGCGACCAGGGGATGCGAGACCTGGTTGCGGCCATCGATCGCTTCTGCAGGCGTGACAAGGCGGGCCGAGACGGCCGCGAGATCGAGACCGAGCTGGTCGAACTCCGCCAGGCGCGCGATCGGCTTGACCTCGAATTCTCCGAGACGGCAGCCGATTTCGCGGCCACCTCGCTCGCTGAGCGGGACGGCTGGATCTCATCCATCGAATGGATCCGCCACAACTGCCTGATGGGCAGCCACGCCGCGGCAGAACGCGTCTGCGTCGGCGAGCGGATGCGCGGGTTGCCTCAGGCTGTGGCCGCTGTCGAGAACGGCGAGATTGGTTTCGCGCATCTCGCGCTTATGGCCCGGACCGCAGCTGCCCTGGATGATTCCGAGACTAGCCAGGTGTTCGATGAGACTCCGCTGCTGGAAAAGGCCCGCGAGTTCAGCGTCGGCCGTTTCCGGCACCTTTGCCAGCACGCTCGTCATGCCAACGACCCCAAGGGATACGCGGCCACCGAAGTCGAAGCCGTCGAGGCGCGAAAGCTGGAGTTGAACTCAGGCGAAGACGGTTGGGTCTTTGTCCGCGGCGTTTTGGATGCCGCCGGCGGCGCGACCCTGCGCACGGCGCTCGAGCCGATGGCCCGGCGCTCTGGCGCCGGCGACGATCGGCACCGTGATCGTCGAATGGCCGACGCGTTGGTGGAGCTCGCCCTGATAGGACTCGACACCGGCGCGGTCCCCCAGCGGGCCAGCCAGCGGGCGCACCTCCAGGTCACTGCATCGCTTGAGACGCTCCTTGGCGTGGCGGGCGCATCAGCTGCCGAGCTCGAGTTCTCGATGCCGATATCGGCGCGAATGGTCGAGCGTCTGGCGTGCGACGCCACCGTCACCCGGGTCCTTGTCGGCGCGGAGTCGGCGATCGTCGATGTTGGGCGGGCCCAAAGGGTGGTGCCTGGCGCCACCCGGCGCGCCCTCAATGTCCGCGACCAACACTGTCAATGGCCGGGGTGTGAGCGTCCGGCGTCCTGGTCGGCCGCTCACCATCTCTTGCACTGGTGCCGCGGGGGGAGGACCGACCTCTCCAACCTGGTTCTGCTGTGCCACCGGCACCACTGGATGGTCCATGAGGGCGGCTGGCAAATCGCCCGCGATGCCACCGGTCGGATCCTGACCGTACCGTCAGCCGCCTATCTGTCGCGAGAGTGGTGTCGGGGCCCGGATCGGGCCGTCGCCTAGCTCCAACCCCAAGAGGTTTTGCCTCCTCGTTCTTAGGCGTACGCAAGCATACTGGCCCGTTTGCACAGAGGCCGTGCTCTGTGATAAGTTGAGGCTGGCCGGCCGTTCCAGCTGTTCGTCGTCCAAGCCCGGCGCCACACATTCACCGCTGGGAGAACCGCCGCCGAGTGAGAGTTCGGTGAAGGCCTGGATACCGGCAACCCTGGTCGCCGTTGTTCTTGCGATCGGCATCGGCGCCGCCGCTTACATCACCGTCGGCCACGGCGCCTCGGGCTCACCTTCCCCTTCCCCCACTCTCGATTTGCACTCTGACGCTGCCGTGATCGCCGCGATCAAGCACTACTACGATGTCGAGAATCAATCGCGAAGGACCGGCGATATCGGCCCGATGGCCGGTGTGACTGCGGGCCCAGGGACGCCGGCGTACGAGAACTTCAAGGCCTTCTTGCAGGAACAGGCCAGCGAAGGGCGGCACTCAGTCTCCCTCTCCGATCAGTTTTCTCATTGGTCAGTAACCCGTGCAACTTCGCAGGCGACGGTCCTTTATACGTTGATCCAGCGAGGCCACGATACCGACGCGACCACCGGCGCAGCTGTCGAGTCCGACATGTCGACTCCCCCGACTCACTACCGCGCAACGTTGCATCTGGACTCTGCCGGATGGCGCATCTACCAACGTGACCTCCTCGGCCATGACTAGGGTCCGGATGGCTGCAGCAGGAATCGCCGCCGTGGTCGTGTCGCTGCTACCTGCTATTCCGGTGGCAGGCTTCGGAACGGCAGACGTAACCTTCCAGACAACAACAATCCAAGGACCACCCGGAACCTCGTTCGTGTATTTCCAGGCCCACGCGTCCTCGGGCTCCACAACCACGGTCCCAACCCATCGGTTCGCGGCGTGCCCTGTCCCCTACTACGTAGCGTGGAAGAACATCGTGTACCGGCCGACGTCGACCAGCTACGACATCGTCATCTACCGGTGCTCGAATGGGCAGCCCATCGACAATCAGCAGCGGGCGGGCGAGCTCCTGTGGTCCCCCGGGCAGCAGACACTGATCGCGGGGGTCGCGGATCAGAACGCGAACGGGCGGCTGGTGTACGCGCTCAACGTCTCGCTGAGCCCCGCGGTCGTGAAAGCGGGGCAGCCGGCGCAGGTGCTCGCGGCCATAGCTGACGATTTCGTCGCGCAGGCCGATCGCACATTGAATGTCGCGGTGGATCCCAACGGGTGGGCGGTGACCTCCTGGACCGTCGATTTCGGCGATGGGCAGACGGCCACGCTCCCGGGCGGGTCGAAGTCGATCAGTGCCAACCACAATTACTCACAGCCGGCCGCCTCGGTGCAGCCCAGGGTCACGGCTCACGTCGCCGGTACCGCGCGGATCGCAGATTTCGACCCCGCCACCGGCGACATTGTGATGCTGACGGCGCCGTTCACGGTCGACGTCACCAACAGCACCACGGGCGCCGTGGCACAGCAGCCGGTCGTCGGCTACTCGGCGCCCCAGGTCCGGGCGGCGCTTGTGTCGGAGCTGTCGCCCTCCGCGCCGCCGGCGCTTCGCCGCGGCTTCGACACCATCGAGGTGCCGCGGGGAACGACCGTCTATCTGTACGTCAGGCCGATCGTGGATCGCGAGGGACAGATGACGCTCGACGGCGTCGCCGCAGGCAGTGGGCAGACCTCGATCCTGTCGTGGATCTTCCGGTCGGGCTCCCGCGATGGGCCTGCGGGCCAGATCACCTCTGCCGGCACGAGCGGCGCACCGGCAGACCCCATCGTCCAGCAGTGGAACACGCCCGACGCCATCGGGCCGGCCGGGCCGGTCCCGTACTACGTCACGCTCGATTACACCGTTAGGACAACATATCCCAACGGGCAGACGCGCGATTTCAGCTTCTCCGGCAACGTGCCTGTGACGGTCGCCTACTCCGCAAACTCAGGCTGAGATATTGCTGGCGCGGCCCGCCATGGGGCCGCGCCCGTCGCCGCCAACTCCGGCTGAGATAGGGCTTCCCCAGCCCTCGACCGGGCCGCGCCCGGCGCCGCCAACTCCGGCTGAGACTGGGCTGGCGCAGCCCGCCCTACTCCGCCAACCCCGGCTGAAAACAGAAGAGGCGCCCCTCTCGGGGCGCCTCTGAAACTGCAAGCGCCGCAGTGGCGCCCGGAAACCCTAGAGACTGAGGTCGTCGATGCTCGGAGTGTGCTCGACGGCCTGCCCGACGAGCTCGCCATCGATTTCGCTGTCCGGTGAGGCTTGCTGGCCCAGGGCGTACTTCGCCTGCTCCTCGCGGAGCTTCTTGTAGTAGTCCAGGCCGGTGCCTGCGGGGATCAGCTTGCCGATGATCACGTTCTCCTTGAGACCCCGCAGGCGGTCGACCTTGCCCGCGATGGCGGCCTCGGTCAGCACCCTGGTGGTCTCCTGGAAGCTCGCCGCCGACAGCCAGCTGGCGGTGTTGAGCGCCGCCTTGATCAGGCCCAGCAGGACCGTCTCGGCAATCGCGGGCTCGCCGCCCTCGGCCAGCGCCTTGCGGTTGGCCTCCTCCCACTCGAACTGGGAGACGATGTCGCCTGGCAGCAGCTCGGTGTCGCCGGCGCTCTCGATGCGCACCTTGCGCATCATCTGGCGAACGATGACCTCGATGTGCTTGTCGTTGATGTCGACGCCCTGGCCACGGTAGACGCGCTGCACCTCCTCCACGAGGTAGCGCTGCACCGCCTCGCGTCCGAGGATGCCGAGCAGCTCCTGGGGGCTGATCGAGCCCTCGGTGAGCTGGTCTCCCGCCATCACCTGGTCGCCCGGCTTGACCCTGATCCGCGCGCCATGAGGAATCGCGTACTCGCGCGCGTCCTCGTCTACGGTGCGGACCTTGATCTCGCCGCCGACGTCAGTGACGGTGCCCGCGTGACGGGCCTGGACCACCACCTCCTCGCCGGCTGAGGTCTTGCCCCGAGCCAGCTCGGCGCCTTCGGCGACGGCGTCGCCCTTGGCGACCATCGGCATCACCTTCTTGCTCTTCAGCTCGTAGGCGGTCTCGTACACGTCGCGCTGGGTGATCTTGACCTTCTGCTGGCCGGTCTCTGCCTTCTCGATCTCGACCTCACCATCGATGTCGGAGATGATCGACTTGCCCTTGGGGATGCGGGCCTCGAACAGCTCCTCGACGCGGGGCAGACCCTGCGTGATGTCGGTACCGGCGACTCCACCGGTGTGGAAGGTACGCATAGTCAGCTGGGTGCCGGGCTCGCCGATCGACTGGGCGGCGATGACGCCGACCGCCTCGCCGATCTCGACCAGCTTGCCGGTGGCCAGGTTGCGTCCGTAGCACCTGCGGCAGACGCCTTCACGCGACTGGCAGGTCAGGACCGACCGTACCTTCACCTGCGACAGCCCCGAGCCGATGATGGCGCGGGCCAGGTCGTCGGTGATCTCGGTGTTGTCGCGAGCGATGACCTCCCCGGTTGCCGGTACGACAACGTCGCCGGCGGCGAATCGCCCGGCGATCCGCTCGAACAGAGGCTCCGTGAGGGAGCGCTGCTCGGAGATGTCGCTGACCCAGATGCCGCCCTTGGAACCGCAGTCTTCCTCGCGCACGATTACGTCCTGGGAGACGTCAACCAGCCGGCGGGTCAGGTAGCCCGAGTCGGCGGTTCGCAGCGCGGTATCGGCCAGTCCCTTGCGGGCGCCGTGAGTGGAGATGAAGTACTCCAGCACGGTGAGGCCCTCGGAGAAGTTGGCCTTGATCGGGAGGTCGATGATCCGACCGGTGGGGTCGGCCATCAGGCCACGCATGCCCGCCAGCTGGCGGATCTGCTGGATGTCGCCTCGGGCTCCCGAGGTGCTCATCATGAACACCGGACTGAAGCGGTCGAAGCTCTTCATGGTGGCGTCGGTGACGTCCTGCGTGGCCTTGGTCCAGAGCTCCACGGTGGCTTCGTAGCGCTCGTCCTCGGTGATCAGGCCGCGGCGGAACTGGCTGTCGACCGAGTCGACGTCCTTGTCCGCCTGGGCCACGATGCCCACCTTCTCCTTGGGCGTCTTGATGTCCATCGCCGAGATCGTCACGCCCGCCTTGGTGGCGAAGGCGAAGCCGATCCGCTTCATGTCGTTGGCGACACGGGCGGTGGTCTCGTTGCCGTACAGCTTGAAGATCTCCCCGACCAGCAGGCGCAGCGCCTTCTTGTCGAGGGTGCGGTTCTGGTAGACCATCGGCGCCAGGTCCGCGTGGGTGGGATCCTGGCCGATCGGCAGGACCTCGTTGAAGATGACCCGCCCGGCAGTGGTGCGGATCCAGTCCTTCTGGCTCCGCAGTCTGACCTGGATGGGCTGCTGCAGCTCGACGTGGCCGCCGTAGTAGGCCATCATGGCCTCCTCCTCGGTTCCGTACGTCGGCAGCTCCTTGAGGTCCTTGGTCTCGTGGTCGGCGCGCTCCGCGGTCAGGTAGAAGCAGCCCAGCACGATGTCCTGGGTGGGGCTGACGACGGGGTGGCCGTCAGACGCCGAGAGGATGTTGCTGGACGACATCATCAGGTTCTTGGCCTCGGCGATAGCGCCGCTGAAGAGCGGCACGTGCACGGCCATCTGGTCGCCGTCGAAGTCGGCGTTGAAGGCGTGGCAGACCAGGGGATGGATCTGGATCGCCGAGCCCTCGACCAGCACCGGCATGAAGGCCTGGATGCCAAGACGGTGCAGGGTGGGGGCGCGGTTCAGCAGCACGGGGTGCTCGTGGATGACCTCGTCGAGGACGTCCCAGACCTCGGGGCGCACCCGCTCGACCATCCGCTTGGCCGACTTGATGTTCTGGGTGTAGCCCTTCTCCACCAGGTCGCGCATCACGAACGGCTTGAACAGCTCCAGCGCCATCTTCTTTGGCAGGCCGCACTCGTGCAGCTTCAGCTCGGGACCGACCACGATGACCGAACGGCCGGAGTAGTCGACGCGCTTGCCCAGCAGGTTCTGCCGGAAGCGTCCCTGCTTGCCCTTGAGCATGTCGCTGAGCGACTTCAGCTTGCGATTGCCGGTGCCGGTGATGGCACGGCCACGGCGGCCGTTGTCGATGAGGGCGTCGACGGCCTCCTGCAGCATCCGCTTCTCGTTGCGGACGATGATCTCGGGCGCGCCCAGCTCCAGCAGCCTCTTCAGCCGGTTGTTGCGGTTGATGACGCGGCGGTAGAGATCGTTGAGGTCGGAGGTGGCGAAGCGGCCGCCGTCCAGCTGGACCATCGGGCGCAGCTCCGGTGGAACCACCGGCAGGACCTCGATGATCATCCACGTGGGTGAGGTGCCGCTGCGGCGGAAAGCCTCCACCACCTTGAGGCGCTTGATCGCCTTCTGGCGGCGCTGGCCGCTGGCCGACTTGGACTCGTCGCGAAGGCGGAAGGCCTCCTCGGCGAGGTTGATCCGGCTGAGCAGCTCGCGGACCGCCTGGGCGCCGATGCCCGCCTTGAACACCTTGCCGAAGCGCTCGGTGAACTCGCGGTACTGGGCGTCGGTCAGGATCTGCTTCTCGTAGAGGCCCTCGAGGTCGGCACGCGCCGTCTCCAGGTCCGCCGAGAGCGAATCCAGGTCGGCCTGCATCTTCTCGCCGAGCTCGGCGACCTTGGCGTCGAAGTCGGCCTTCAGCTTCTCGACCGCGGGGGCGACCGCCGCCTTGGCCTCGTCCTGCTTGGCCTTGAAGCCGGTCTCGACCTTGGCGATCACCTCTTCGGCGGTCTTGCCCAGGCCCGCCGAGATCTCGGGCGTGAAGACCTCGCTCTTCTTGACCACGACGGTCTCGAACTCGGTCTTGGCGCCCAGCGCGAAGTCGCGGGTAGCCTTCTTGCCCTCGGTGGTCTTGATCCGCTCCTGTAGCTCCTGGACCTCGGTCATCACCTTGTTGACCGTGGTTGTCATCTGCTCTTCGAGCTTGGCCACCTCGGCCTCGACCCCGGAGGCGGCCTCCTTGGAAGCCTCGTCGAACTCGGTCTGCAGCTCGGCCACAGCCTCGTCGTGCTTGCGGCGCACGTCCTGGCTGGGCTCGTCGCCACCCGGCGCCATCTTGCCAAGCGCCTCGGCGCGGGCCTCCTCGTCGATGTTGGTGACGATGTAGTTGGCGAAGTAGATGACCTTCTCGAGGTTGCGCGGGCTCATGTCCAGCAGCAGCCCCATCCGTGACGGGATGCCCTTGAAGTACCAGACATGGCTGACCGGGCTGGCCAGCTTGATGTGGCCCATGCGCTCGCGGCGGACCTTGGAGCGGGTCACCTCGACGCCGCACTTGTCGCAGATGATGCCCTTGTAGCGGTACCGCTTGTACTTGCCGCAGTGGCATTCCCAGTCCTTGGTGGGACCGAAGATCTTCTCGCAGAAGAGCCCGTCCCGCTCCGGCTTGAGGGTGCGGTAGTTAATGGTCTCCGGCTTGGTCACCTCGCCGTGGGACCAGGACATGACGGTGTCAGGCGAGGCCAGGGAGAGACGTAGGGCGTCGAAGTTTTCCAGTTTCAGCATGTGTGTCTCCCTTGCCTACAGGTTGTCCAGGGACTCGTCCAACTCGTCCCGTTCGAGGTTGATTCCAAGATCGACCGGCGCTTCCGGAAGGTCGTCCTCGGTGAGCGTGATCTGGCGCTCGTCGTCGGAGAGGATCTCCACGCCAAGCCCCAGGCCTTCGAGCTCCTTGACGAGGACGCGGAAGGACTCGGGGATGCCGGCGTCAAGCGTATTCTCGCCCTTGACGATGGCCTCGTAAGCCTTGACGCGGCCCACGATGTCGTCCGACTTGACGGTCAGGATCTCCTGGAGGATATGGCTGGCGCCGTAGGCCTCCAGGGCCCAGACCTCCATCTCACCGAAGCGCTGGCCGCCGAACTGCGCCTTGCCTCCCAGCGGCTGCTGGGTGACCAGGCTGTACGGGCCCGTCGAGCGGGCGTGGATCTTGTCCTCCACCAGGTGGTGCAGCTTCAGCATGTAGATGACGCCGACGGTGACCTCGTGGTCGAAGGCCTCGCCGGTGCGACCATCGCGGAGCTGGATCTTGCCGCTGCGCGGCAGCCCAGCCCTTTCCAGCTCGTCCTCGATCAGCTCCTCGGGAGCGCCGTCGAAGACCGGGGTGGCGATCTTCATGCCCATCGCGGTGGCGGCCCAACCCAGGTGGGTCTCGAGGACCTGGCCCAGGTTCATACGGCTGGGGACGCCGAGCGGGTTGAGCACGATCTCGACCGGCGTGCCGTCAGGCATGTAGGGCATGTCGTGCTCGGGCAGGATCCGCGAGACCACACCCTTGTTGCCGTGGCGCCCGGCCATCTTGTCGCCGGCCGAGAGCTTGCGCTTCTGGGCGACATAGACGCGCACCAGCTGGTTCACGCCGGGGCTGAGCTCGTCCTTGTTCTCGCGGCTGAAGATCTTGACGTCGACGACGATGCCGCGCTCCCCGTGGGGCACGCGCAGCGATGAGTCGCGGACCTCGCGGGCCTTCTCGCCGAAGATGGCGCGCAGCAGGCGCTCCTCCGCCGACAGCTCCGACTCACCCTTGGGGGTGATCTTGCCGACGAGGATGTCGCCAGGGCTTACCTCAGCGCCGACATAGATGATGCCGCGCTCGTCGAGGTTCTTGAGCGTCTCCTCGGAGACGTTGGGGATCTCCCGGGTGATCTCTTCGGGACCCAGCTTGGTGTCGCGGGCCTCGAGCTCGAACTCCTCGATGTGGATCGAGGTGTACTTGTCCTCGCGGACGATCGACTCCGAGATCAGGATCGCGTCCTCGAAGTTGTAGCCCTCCCAGGGCATGAAGGCGACCAGCACGTTGCGCCCCAGGGCCAGCTCGCCCTGGGCGGTGGCGGGACCGTCGGCGAGGACGTCGCCCTCGCCCACGCTGTCGCCCGCGCGAACGATGGCGCGCTGGCTCAGGCAGGTGCCCTGGTTGGACCGCACGAAGCGGTGCAGCGGGTACCAGTCCAGCTCGGGGCCCTTCTTGGCGTTGCCGGCGTCGACCTCGACCAGGATGCCGAGACCTCCGTGGACGTCAGGCCGCTGCAGGTTGTGCGACTGGACGTAGCCCTTGGGCGGCGGCGCGGCGGTGCTCATGACCACGCCAGGGCGGCGGGCGACGACCAGCTCGCCGGAGTCCTTGGCGGCGAAGTACTCCATCCCGGTGCCCACCACGGGCGACTCGGTCTCGAGCAGGGGGACCGCCTGCCGCATCATGTTCGACCCCATCAGGGCGCGGTTGGCGTCGTCGTGCTCCAGGAACGGGATCAGCGCGGTCGCCGCCGAGACGATCTGCTTGGGCGACACGTCCATCAGGTCGATGGTGTTGACGTCGACCACCTGGAAGGCGTGCTTCAGGCGCGCCGGGGTGCGCTCCTCGGCGAAGTGCTGGTCCGCGGTCAGCGGCGCGTTGGCCTGGGCAACCGTGTACTTGTCCTCCTCGTCGGCGGACATGTAGACGATCTCGTCGGAGACCCAGGGCTGGATCTTGACGTCGGCGCGGGACTTGACCAGCGCGGCGACGTCGTCCTTGGTCAGCTTGTGGCCGGCCTTGAGCGAGCTGCCGTTGGCCTTGACGCCCTCGCGGAGGACGCGGTCGACCAGCCGGGGGGCGTGGTCCTTGTCGGCGGGCAGGTCACGCCAGACCTTGCGGAAAGGCGTCTCGATGAAGCCGTAGTCGTTGACCCTGGCAAAGGTCGCCAGCGACCCCATCAGTCCGATGTTCGGACCTTCCGGCGTCTCGATCGGGCATATCCGGCCGTAGTGGCTGAAGTGGACGTCGCGGACGTCGAAGCCGGCGCGCTCGCGGCTGAGACCGCCGGGGCCAAGCGCCGACAGGCGCCGCTTGTGGGTCAGCTCGGCCAGGGGGTTGGTCTGGTCCATGAACTGCGACAGCTGCGAGGAGCCAAAGAACTCCTTGATGGCGGCGACCACGGGGCGGGCGTTGATCAGCGAGGCAGCCGTGACGGTGGCGGCGTCGCAGATGGTCATGCGCTCCTTGATGATCCGCTCCATGCGGATCAGGCCCATCCGGAACTGGTTCTGGAGGAGCTCGCCAACGGCGCGCACCCGGCGGTTGCCGAGGTGGTCGATGTCGTCAGCTTCGCCGTGGCCGTTGTTGAGCTGGATGAGCTGCTTGATGATCGCCACGAAGTCCTCGTTCTCGAGGATGCGGATGTCCTTCTTGGGGTCGATGCCCAGCTTGCGGTTGAGCTTGTAGCGCCCCACCCGGCCAAGGTCGAAGCGGCGCGGGTTGAAGAACAGCGACTGCAGCAGGCTCTTGGCGTTGTCGACGGTGGGCGGATCGCCGGGGCGGATCTTCTTGTAGAGCTCGATGAGGGCTTCGTTGACCGTGGTCGACGGGTCCTTGTCGAGGGTCGACTGGATGTAGTGGTGCTCGGGGTCGATGTCGACGTCGGCGAAGAGGCCCAGGATCTCCTCGTTGGTCTCGTAGCCGAGGGCGCGCACCAGGCTGGTCACAGGGATCTTGCGCTTGCGGTCGATCTTGACGGTGAGGATGTCCTTGTTGGAGGTCTCGATCTCGAGCCAGGCGCCGCGGTTGGGGATCAGCTTGGCGGCGAACAGGGTGCGGCCGGTGACCCGGTCCTCGGCGTCGGTGTAGTAGATGCCAGGGGATCGGACCAGCTGAGAGACGACCACCCGCTCGGTGCCGTTGACGATGAAGGTGCCCTCTTCGGTCATGATCGCGAAGTCGCCCATGAAGACCTCGGTCTCCTTGATCTCGCCGGTCTCCTTGATCGTCAGCCGGGTGTTGATGCGGAGCGGCGCCGAGTAGGTCATGTCACGGGCGCGGCACTCCTCCTTGTCGAACTTGGGCTCGCCGAAGGAGTAGTCGACAAAACGCAGCTCGTAGTTCTTGCCGGTGTAGTCGGTGATTGGGTTGATCTCGTCGAAGAGCTCCTTGAGGCCCTCGCGCCGGAACCACTCAAACGAGTTGAGCTGGGTCTGGATCAGGTCTCCAACCGTCAGCATCTCGGGGATGCGGCCGTAGGAGTGGCGGTTGGTTCCGGCAAGCAGGTGAGTCGTCATACGCGGGGGTACCTCCGGGCGAAGATGGGGCGAGCGAAGAGAGCAGAAAGGGCGAGGGCGCGGCGGGCTAGGGGACGAGGGGTCGGGAGGTCAAGGAGAGGGCTGGAGATGAGGCAAGAGGTCCGGGGAAAGAAAAAGTCCCCTCTCCTGGATCGGGGACTGCAGGTCAACTAGCGGCTACCACTGCCGATATCGTAGCACAGCATGTGACAGCCAAGCAAAAACGACGGCGGTCAAACCGTCGTTTGCTCAGCGCAGTATACACACCTCCGCCCCCCGGTCAATAGTTGTGCCCGCCTAACGCGGGCACAATGTGACAGCTTGGCGCGCCGCAAACGCGGCGCGCGGCTTACTTGATCTCGGCTGAGGCGCCGGCCTCCTGGAGCTTCTTGGCGATGCTCTCGGCCTCTTCCCGGGCCACGCCTTCTTTGACCGGCTTGGGAGCGCCGTCGACGAGGTCCTTGGCCTCCTTGAGGCCGAGCCCGGTCAGCTCGCGGACGGTCTTGATGACGTTGATCTTGGCGTCGCCGGCGGCGTTCAGGATGACGCTGAACTCGGTCTGCTCCTCACCGGCAGCCTCGCCTCCACCGCCTCCGGCGGCGGTCGGCGCGGCGGCCACGGCGACCGGGGCGGCCGCGGTGATGCCTAGCTTCTCCTCCATCAGCTTGACCGCGTTGACGACGTCAAGCACGGTCCACTCCTCGAGCGCTGCGACGAAATCCTCTGGGGTTACCTTTGCCATTTTCCTAACTCCTTAGTTGGCCGCACCGGCGGCTTCGAGCTTCTGCCGGTAGGCCTCAAGGCCGTTGGCGAGCTTGTTGACGGCGCCCTGCATGGCCGATGCCAGCTGGGCGACGCTGTGGTTGAGAGTGCCCGCGAGCTGTCCCAGGAGGACCTCGCGGCTGGGCAGTTCGGCAAGCCTCTTGACGCTGTCGGCGTCGAGCACCTGCTTGCCCAAAAGCCCGCCCTTGATGACCAGGCGGCGGGTCTGCTTGATGTAGTCGTTGACGACCCTGGCGGTGGCGACGGTGTCGGCGTATCCGATCGCAAGGCCGACCGGGCCGATCAGCTCCGGCTCCAGGACGTCGAGCCCGCTCTCCGCGGCGGCACGCCGCGCGAGGGTGTTCTTGACCACCAGGTAGTCGATCTCGGCGGCGCTGAGCTTGCGGCGCAGCTCCTGCATCTGGGCAACGGTCAGGCCGCGATAGTCGGTCACCACCAGGCCGGTGGCGCGCTTCAGCTTCTCGCTGATCTCTTCTACGGCCTCGACCTTACGTGCGGTCGGCATGCGGTCCTCCAGGTACACCGAAGGCCTCCCCGCAATACAGGAAAGGCCTTTCGCCCCGCGGGCACCAGCCCTGGAGGTCGCGCTTCTCGCCTGCGTAGGAGATTAAGGGGCCGTGGCCCCGCCGTACGGTCTTTGGCTATTGAGTTGGTTCCGGCGGCGCCGGGTCAGTTGGGAACTATATCAGCGGGAGCTGAGCCGGCCGGCGGCGGCGGCGTCGACCCGAGTCGACGGCCCCATCGTGCCGCTGAGGTAGATGCTCTTGAGGTAGACGCCCTTGGCGGCGGCCGGCTTGGCCTTGACCACCGACTCCATCAGCGAGCTGAAGTTGTCGAACAGCTGGTCCTCGCTGAACGACGCCTTGCCGATGATGCTGTGGACGACGCCGGTCTTGTCGACCCGGTACTCGACCCGACCCGCCTGGACATCCCTGATCGCACGGGCGAGGTCAAAGGTCACGGTGTTCGACTTGGGGTTGGGCATCAGGCCGCGCGGCCCCAGCACCTTGCCCAGGCGCCCGACGACGCCCATCATGTCCGGCGTCGCCAGGGCGACGTCGAAGTCGAACCAGCCGTCGTTGATCTTCTTGGCCAGATCCTCCCCGCCGACGAAATCGGCGCCGGCGTCGGTAGCCTCGCGCATCTTCTCGCCCTGGGCGAAGACCAGGATCCGCTGCTTCTTGCCGGTGCCATGAGGGAGCACCACGGTGCCGCGAACCATCTGCTCGGCGTGGCGAGGGTCGACCCCCAGCCGGATGTGGGCCTCGATGGTGGAGTCGAACTTGGCGACGCTGGTCTCCTTGGCCAAAGCGACCGCGGCCTGGGGTGCGTACTCCTGGTCGGGATCGATCTTGGCCGCAGCCTCGCGGTAGCGCTTGCCTCTTGCCATGCCTTATTCCTCCTGGTGGTCCGTGCGAGGGCTCTCGTCCTCTCCCACCGGTGCGGCCACAAAGGGCCGTTCCGAAACCTCGATTCCCATCGAGCGCGCGGTGCCCTCGACCATACGCATCGCCGCCTCGATGTCGGTGGCGTTGAGGTCGGGCATCTTGAGCTGGGCGATCTCGCGGACCTGCGCGCTGGTCACCGCCCCGACCTTGTCGCGGTTGGGACGCCCCGAGCCGGACGGCACCCCGGCGGCCTTCTTGAGCAGGTCACCGGCCGGCGGTGTCTTGGTGATGAAGCTGAAGCTGCGGTCCTCGAGGATGGTGATCTCGGCCGGGATGACCTGGCCGATCATCGACTGCGTCTTCTCGTTGTAGGCCTTGACGAAGTCCATGATGTTGACCCCGTGAGGCCCCAGCGCGGTGCCCACCGGTGGAGCCGGCGTTGCCTGGCCGGCCTGGAGCTGGATCTTGACGATGGCGCGAACTTTCTTCTTGCCCATCCCGGCTCCTAGTGGAGGCGCTCGACCTGGAGCAGGTCGAGCTCGACGGGCGTCTCGCGGCCAAACATGTTGACGAGGACCTTGAGCTTGCCCTTGTCGGCCATGATCTCGTCGACCTTGCCGTGGAAGTCGCTGAAGGGCCCGTCGACGACGCGCACGTTCTCACCGACCTGGTACTCGACCTTAACCTTGGGCGCCTCGGCCTTGGTCTGCTTGACGATGGCCTTGATCTCGTGCGGCTGGAGCGGGATCGGCTTGTTGCCGCTGCCGACGAATGAGGTCACTCCAGGGGTGTTGCGGACGACGTACCAGGACTCGTCGCTCATCTCCATGTTGACCAGGATGTAGCCGGGGAAGATCCGCTTCTGGACGTGACGGCGCTGGCCGTCCTTTATCTCGATGACCTCCTCGGTGGGCACCAGGACGTCAAAGATCTTGTCGTGCATGTCCATCGACTCGACGCGCTTGAGGAGGTTGTTGCGGACCTTCTCCTCATGGCCCGAGTAGGCGTGGACGACGTACCACTGACTCTCGGCCGGTTGGCTCTTGGCGGTTTCGCTCATCAGCTCGCTCCGTACAGGAAGTTGGTGCCCTTGCCCAGCAGCAGGTCGATGACGGCGATGAAGATCGAGATCGCCACCACGGTGCCGACCACAACGCTGGTCATCCGGATCAGCTCCTGCCGGGTAGGCCAGACCACGCGACCGAGCTCGCTGATGGTCGCGCGGAAGTAGCCCATGTTGGCGGGCTCCGCGTAAGTTGTCTGTTCCTCTCTGGCCATGATTCTCCTGGTTAGACCGGGTGGCTGACGGTTGGTGGGGTGGCAGGGGCGGAGAGACTCGAACTCCCGACCCACGGTTTTGGAGACCGTTGCTCTACCAACTGAGCTACGCCCCTCCGCCAACCCGACCGGCCAGCACGACGGGTTGCTCCACCTGGCCTACTTGGTCTCCCGGTGCTGGGTGTGCTTACGGCACCGACGGCAGAACTTGGCGAGCTCCATCCGGTCGGGGTCGTTCTTCTTGTTCTTGGTGGTGGTGTAGTTGCGTTCCTTGCACTCGGTGCATTGCAACGTGATGATGGTGGCTGGCAATTTGAACCCCTGACAAAAATAGAACCTAGGGCCGCGCCCCAGGTGTGGGCAGAGTATAGCGCAGGCCCGAGAGCAGCGCCAATACAGGCGCGGACGGCGGTGCGCTGGGCTATCTTTGGCGGAATATGACGGCTTGGGAAATTGGCTCGACACCGGTGGCGCGGTGGCACTCCCGCCCCTGGCTCAGCAGGGCAATGCGGACCGCTGTCTTCATCCTGCCCCTGGTGCTGGCTGCGGAGACCGACCTTCTCTGGAGCCGGCGCTATCCCCCGCCCACAGAGCTGCAGCAGATGTTGGTTTGGCTGGCCGAGATCTTCTTGATCAGCGCTGTCGTGCTCGGGGTCACGCGCTGGATTGCGCGCCGCCTGCTGCCGCTGGCGGCGCTGCTGAACGTCTCGCTGGCGTTCCCCGATGCCGCCCCGTCGCGCCGGGAGGTGGCCAGGCAACGGCCGCGCGCTGCCGACCTGGAGCGAGAGGCGACTCGCGCGTACGTCCTGGGCGAGACCGAGGACCCGGCCGACCGTGCGGAGACGGTTCTGATCCTGGCGCGAGCGCTCAGCGCCCACGACGAGCGGGCCCGGGCGCATACCGAGCGGGTGCGGCTGCTGGCTCAGATGCTGGGCGAGAAGATGCAGCTGATCCGGGACGATCGCGACCGCCTCAACTGGGCGGCGGTGCTGCACGACATCGGGAAGCTGACCATCGCGCCGGCGATCCTGAACAAGCCCGGAAAGCTGAACGAGGAGGAGTGGGAGATCATCCGGCAGCACCCCGAGGTGGGAGCCCGGCTGGCGCGCTCGATGCTGCCCTGGCTCGGCGACGAGCTCGGCAGGGCGGTGGAGCAGCACCACGAGCACTACGACGGCTCCGGCTACCCCAAGGGCCTGGAGGGAGGTGAGCTCTCGCGTCTTGGCCGTGCCCTGGCGGTGGTCGACAGCTTCGAAGTCATGACTGCGGCGCGCCCCGGCCACGCGCCGATGACGGTGGGGGCGGCGCGCAAGGAGCTGGATCGGTGCTCCGGCACCCAATTCGACCCGGCAGTGGTTCGGTCCTTCGACCGCATCCCGACGGCGCGCATCTACCTGGCTCTGGGCCCGATGTCGGTGATCTCACTGTTCCCGGGAATCCGCGGGCTCCCCGGCACCCTCGGCCGAGCGCTTGCACCGATCGCCAACGTCGCGGTCGCCGTGGTGGCGGCAGCTTTGGTGCTCGGCGCAATGACCGGAAGCGGCGCGCTCCGGCAAGTCACCGGACCGCCGCCGCCGCCTGTCCTGCGGCCTGTGGGGCCGGTTGCACTCACCACCGCTGGGACGTTTGGAAACTATTTCGCGCCGTTCACCACCAGCCACGTCGTGGCGGTGAAGAAGGCGTGCGCCCTGGGCATAGCGGTGGACACCGCCCACGTATACGTCAGCGGCTGCGATGGAACGATCATCCGGGTTCCCCTCTCAGGCCAGTCCCCGACGCAACCACCATTCGCCCGGACGGTCGGCGCCGACTCCAGCCTGCTGATCGACCGGGGCCACTACTACTTCGCCGCGCGGGGCACCGCCCCCGGGGTCATAGGCATATTCACGTTCGATCCGGGCACGCTACTGCCGGGGCCAAAAGTCGTCGACACCGCTGGGGTTCTGGGCACGGCCGCGGATCCGCTTGGCGACAGCATCTTCGCGGTCGGGGCCGCCGGTCTCTATCGTGTGGACAACCTCCTGGGGGTTCGGTCGGTTAGCCTGATCGCCGCTGGGACCTTCGACGGCGCCGCCGTAAGCCCAAACGGCTCCACTGTCTATGTGCCGTCGGGTCAGTCCGTCGTCGGCTTCGATCGATCCGGACACAAGGTTGCCACGATCGATGTTTGCTGCCACAACCCGGACGGCCTCGTGGTGCTCCGGAGTGGCACCAGAGCAGGCGCCGTCGACATGTCGGGGAGTATCTTGGTCAACGCCAACGACGGAAGCCTCCTCCGGATCGACACGACTCATGGCAACCTCGTTTCGGTGGTCGCCAGCGGAGGCCAGAGAGGCGACTTCATGACCTTGGGCCCGGACGGCTGCATTTACGCCAGCCAGGGGAACAGTGTCGTGCGCATGGATCCGTGCCTCACGGCGGCCTCAGGCTAGACGCTGGTCGAGGGTATGGAGCCCACTTCGGGACTTGAACCCGAGACCTCTTCCTTACCAAGGAAGTGCTCTACCACTGAGCTAAGTGGGCCCGACAAGGCGGCTGGGAGTGGGCAGGGAGGGATTCGAACCCCCGAAGGCAAAGCCAGCTGATCTACAGTCAGCCGCGTTTAACCACTTCGCTACCTGCCCGTGCGCCCAGGCCGTCACGGATCGGCAGAAGATTATCACCAGCTCCTTTTTGGCCCACCAGCCCCGTAGCATGGAGAATCGCCCGGTGTTGATACGGAAAACGAAAGCGGGAGTTGTCGCGATTGCGGCGGCAGGGGCCCTCGCCGTCGGCGGCGCGGAGCTGCCCACGGCTGCGGCGACCAGCTCATGGACCAACTACCACTTCGACCCGGGACACACTGCCAACGACACCGGCGAACCTCCCATGTCCTCTGTCGCCTCCCTGTGGACATCGAGCGCCTTTCTAGACCCAACCATGACCCGGACGGATCGCGTCTATGGCGAGCCCCTGGTCCTCAACGGCACGGTCTACGTCGCCACCCAGCGGAACGTCATCTACGCCCTTGACGCCACCACCGGGGCAACCCGTTGGAGCCTGTCACTGGCGTTGGCGCCGTACAACCTGCCGTCGGTGCCCAGGGCCAACGTGACGACTGCCGCGGGGATCGGCAGTGGCTGCGGCAATATCGACCCGATGGGGATCATCGGCACCTCGGTGATCGACCCAACACTCGGCGCCGCCGGCACCCTTTTCGCAGCCGTCGAGACCTGGGATGGGACCAATAACAGCACTATCCGGCACGAGCTGGTGGCGGTTGACCTCGCCGGACATAGCGCCACGCACGTAGACATCGACCCCGTCGGGGTTGGCTTCGACACCGGCGCCACGAGGGCGCTCGAGCAGCAGCGAAGCGCTTTGGCCCTGGCCGGCGGCCGGGTGGTCGTGACCTATGGCGGCCTCGCCGGCGATTGCGGCGCCTACCACGGTTTCGCGGTCAGTCTGCCCGAGAACCTCACCGGCACGGCAGCCACCTTCGAAGTCGACAAGGACTACACCAGGGGCGGGATCTGGGCCGCGGGCGGGCCCGCCGTCGACGCCTCCGGCAATGTCTACATAACGACAGGGAACGGCGCCGAGCCGAGCAACACCTACGAATACTCCGACGGGGTCATCAAGCTCAGCCCCACCATGCTGGTGCAGGACTACTTCGCCCCCTCGACCTGGTCGAGCGAGAATTCGTCAGACCTCGACCTCGGCTCCCAGGGGCCTCTCGTCATCGGCCGCCCGATCGGAAACCCGCTGATCTTCGCCACCGGGAAGCAGCTGAACGGGTATCTCCTGGACAGCGGCAACCTGGGCCACATCGGTGGCCAGGTCTACGGTGCCAAGGTCTGCGACACCGAGTCCTTTGGCGCCTCCGCCTTCATGGCCACGGACAGCACCGCCGGCTACCTGTACGTGCCCTGTGGTGAGGGCCTTCGCGGCCTTGCCTTCGACACCTCCAACGCATCCGCGCCGACGTTTGCCCGCAGCTGGCTGGGCCCCTCCGACGCCACCGGACCCCCGATCGTCGCGGGCGGGGCGGTCTGGGTCCGCGGCAGCGGCAGGCTGTACCAGCTGAGCCCATACACCGGCGCCGTGCTTCAAGCCATCGGCGGGGTGGACACCGCTTACAACTTCAGCACCCCGACGACCACCGGCGGCTCGCTTTTCTACGCCGGGAACAACCACGTCGTGGCATTTGCCGGCAAATCCGAACAGTGGTCTGGATGGGCGCCTTTGAACGGAGCGAGCTCTGGTCGGGTCGCCGTCGCCAGTAACCTCGACGGGCGTCTCGAGGTGATGCTTCGCAACGCCGACGGCGCCATCTGGCACGCTTGGCAGCAAGCTCCCAACGGAGGCTGGTCCGGCTGGTACTCCATGGGCGGCAACCCGGCGGGCGATCCGCAGCTCGGAAGGAACAAGGACGGCCGCCTTGAGGCCTTCGTCGTCGGGACCGATGGCGAACTCTGGCATGCGTGGCAGTTGACCCCCAACGCTGGCTGGAGCGCGTGGTACCCGCTGGGTGGCTCCCTGGCTGGGCGCCCCGCCGTAATCAACAACCAGGACGGCCGGCTCGAGGTAATTGCCAGGGGCAGCCAGGGCGCGGCATGGCACGCGTGGCAAACCGCCCCCAATGGTGGCTGGTCGGCGATCTATGGCCTTGGCGGGTCGGTAACCGGCGACCCATCTGTTGCGAGCAACTCGGACGGTCGGATCGAGGCCTTCATGCGCGGCGCTGACGGGGGCTCCTGGCACATCTACCAGGTGGCGCCAAACAGCGGCTGGAGCGCCTGGTCCTCTCTTGGCGGGCTGACGTCGGGGTCGCCGGCGGCGGCTGTCAATCTGGACGGACGCCTGCAGGTGTTCGTCCGAAGCTCCGACAACAACCTCTACAGCGCATCGCAGGTATCGGCCGGCGGCGGCTGGTCCGCCTTCGGATTCAACGGCGGACCGATCGACACCGACCCGGCTGTCGGACGCAATCTAGACGGCCGTCTCGACGTCTTCGCCTCCAACTACTTCGCGCCACCCAACGGGTTCGACCGGCTCTATCAGGGCTGGCAGTCCAGGCCCGGTGGCCCGATAGTCTGGGGCGGCGCACTCGCCCTCTTCCCCAGCGGAGCGGTGGCGACGGTTGGCACGGATGCCGACGGTCGACTCGAGGTCTTCGATCGGGCTGCGGATTCCGCGGTGTGGCACGCCTGGGAACTGGCCCCCAACGGGGGGTGCTGCGCCTAAGCGGCGGTCAGTTTTTCAAAAATCAGGGCTAGCCCTGATCCAGGAGAGCGGTGGTCGCCCCAAAGTGATCTAATGCGCAAACGGCATCCTTTCAGCGGGGCGCCGGTCGCGCAGGGCGCCTTACGGGCGACCCAAACGGTCACAAGGAGAGAGATGCCATGAATCGACTTGGTCGTGTCATGCGTTCTCGCTTGGGGGTGAGCGTAGCGGTACTGATGGCGACGGTCGCCACCCTCACGATGGGAGGACCCGCGGCAACCGCCTCGGGGAGCTCAACCGGGCTGGCGCTCGGGGACAGTGTGGTGTTCGGATTCATCACGCAGGCCGGTTTCGAGTATGTCAACGCCAACAACTTCGTCGGCTTCCCAGAGCACGCCGGGCCCCAGCTGCACCTCCAGGTCAGCAACGCGTCCTGCCCGGGCGAGACGTCCGGGAGTCTCCTCTCGACCAGCACTACCGACAACGGCTGCCAGGCTTTCCGAGCCACCGCTCCGCTGCACGTGCCCTACACCGGCTCGCAGATCGACTACGCAACGTCGTTTATCCGTAGTCACCCGGAAACTCACCTGGTCTCGATCCTGATAGGCGCCAACGACCTGTTCCTCCTCCAGAAGACCTGCCTCGGCGACACGACCTGCATCCTCAACGGATTGCCGGCTCTCTTCGCCAGCGTCGGCCAGAACCTCGACGCCACATTCCTGGCCTTGCGTAACGCCGGCTTCCACGGCGTTCTGGTTGGCGTCACTTACTACTCGACGAACTACAACGACCCCTTGACGACCGGTATCGTCCAAGCTCTGGACGCCGTCATCGCCGCCCATACCAAGGCGGCCGGTGGTGTGGTCGCCGACGGTTTCGGCGCTTTCTATGCGGCCTCAGCTCCGGCCGGCCACGAGCCCTGTCATGCCGGCCTGCTCAACGTCAACCCGGCGGCGACGTCAACCTGCGACGTCCACCCAAGCCAGTCGGGCCAGGAGGTACTGGCCCGGGCGGTGATCGACGCGTTCGAGTCGGTCCGCAGCTAGCCAAATCACGCGGTGGGCGGCGCCTGGGCGATGGCCCGGGCGTCGCCCCTTGCTGGAGCCGGAAAGCTGGAGCCGGCGGTCGGAATCGAACCGACGACCGGCTGTTTACAAAACAGCTGCTCTGCCTCTGAGCTACGCCGGCCGGCAGTCAGAGGTTAGCGAACGCCGGCCAGACGGAGTACGGCTGGTCCGCAGGCTATCCTGACGGGAATGGCGAGACGCCAAACGCTGGCCTTCGCAGTGGCTCTCGCCGTGGCAGCCGTGTTTCTTGCGCTGGTTTTCCGTGCCAGCAACGACGCCGCCATCTACAACCGCTACATCCAGCGGTTCGCCACCTCGCTGACGCTGCCCCCGGACTACCCGCCCGCCACTGTTGGCCTGTTCGCGCTTGGCTACCTCCCGCCCCTACCCGACTTCGCCCTTGTCTTCGCCGTCTGGATGCTGGTCGTCGCGACAGCGGGTCGGGCACTCCTCGACAGGTTTGTCTCGAGCCAGGCTGCCCGAACGTACTCGCTGCTGCTCGTGCTGGGATGTGCCGCGACGGTGCTGTCGAGGTTTGACATCGTGCCAGCCGTCCTGACCCTGGTGGCCCTTCTGGCGATGGAGAGAAGGCGATGGACGGTTGCGGTGCTTGTGCTCGCGGTGGCCACCGACCTCAAGCTCTACCCGGGAGTGTTACTTCCTGTGGTCCTGGCTGTGCGCGCGGTCGACACCGCGGGGGCCCCCCACGAGGCCGCGCAGAAGCGCCGGGACATCGCTTGGATGCTGACCGCATTCCTGTCGGTGGTGGCTCTGGGGCTGGTCGTTCCGACGGCCATCGGCAGCCTGACCGGCCACTCGCAGCCCTTCCTGTCCGCGGCGGAGGGACGACCGATCGAGATCGAATCGGTTCCGGGATCGCTGCTCTGGTTGGCCCATTTCCTGGGCGCTCCTGCGGCCGTGGTCGAGAGTTATGGCAGTCGCAACTTCACCGGGGTGCTGGAGACGCCGCTGCGAGTCGTGGCGGGCGTGGCAACCGCAGTCGGCCTGCTGTTTGTCTACTGGGCGACCTGGCGGCGCCGCCTCACCGGGCGGCAGGCCTTCCTGCTGACCATCGGTGTCCTCCTGCTGACGAACAAGGTGTTCAGTCCCCAGTATTTGATCTGGCTGATTCCGTTTGTCGCGATCGCCGCCGAGGCATCGCTTGACTGGTTGCTGGTGGCGGCATTGACGGTGCTGGAGTACCCGGTCCTGTTCTCGGTGGCAAATCTGGACCTGCAGGTCGGGTCGGGTCCGTTCACGGCGCTGGCGGTGGTCATCGGGCTCCGGAACCTGGCGCTGGCGTTCGCCATCGGGCGGATGACGATGTCGAATATGCGGGCGACTAGAGTCCCTTAGCGGTGATGAACGGGTTCTCGTGCATCTCTTCGCCGATGCTGGTCAGCGGGCCGTGCCCGGGGTACACCACCGTCTCGGGTGGCAGCTGGAAGAGCTTGCCTTCGATCGATGCAACCAGCGCGTTCCAGTCCCCGCCGGGCAGGTCGGTCCGGCCGACACCGCGCCGGAACAGCGTGTCGCCGCCGAAGCAGCGCTGCCCCAGCAGAAACACCACCGAGCCCTGGGTGTGGCCAGGCGTGTGGATGACATCGAAGAGCAGGTCCTCCCAGCCAACCGCCTTGCCCTCGCTGAGCTCGTGGTCGATGATGGGTTTGCCGAACTGGTCGGGATCCAGGCCGAATTGGCGGATCACCGTCGGGTTGCGCTCCAGCTGGACCAGGTCGAGCGGGTGCATATAGGTCGGCGCGCCGGTCTGCTCCTTGATCACGGGAACTCCGAAGACGTGGTCGACATGGCCGTGAGTGAGCAGGATATGGTCCACCTTGAGGTTCTGCTTGTCGATGAAATCGGACACCTGCTCGACCTGCAGGCCGGGGTCGATGACCAGCGCGGACCGGGTGTCGCGACGCTGGATGATCAGGCAGTTCTGGTCGAAGTAGCGGTCGGCGAAGATGGTGATCTCGATTTGCTCGGCGATCGATTCGGTCATGTGTCGCCCCAGCCGGTCATGGGCTCGACCGGCGACGCTGCCGGAGCGCCTCATAGAGGACGATCGATGCCGCCACCGCCGCATTCAGGGAACCCACGCGACCCAGCATAGGCAAGCTGACAAGCTGGTCGCACCGATCTCGCACCAGGCGGTGCAGCCCCTCCCCCTCCGAACCCACCACCAGCGCGACCCTGCCGTCGTACTTGGCGTCGCCGTAATCCATCTCTGCCTCACCGGCAAGGCCGACCGTCCAGTACCCATCCTGCTTCAGCCGCTCCAGCGTCTGCGCCAGGCTGCTGACCATCGCCACCCGGAGGTGCTCTACCGCTCCCGCCGAGGCCTTGGCGACGGCGGGCGTGATCTCGGCCGAACGGTGGCGGGGAATGACGATGCCCGCGACCCCGGCCGCCTCGGCGCTGCGGCAGATGCTGCCCAGGTTCTGCGGGTCCTGGATCCCGTCCAACGCCAGCAGCATCGGCGCCGGCTCGCTGGCCAGCTCCCCCAGCAGTTCGGGCAACTCCAGGTAGCGCCGGCGTCCGACGTAGGCGACGACACCCTGGTGGGAGTCGCTGTGGCTGATGTCGTTGAGGCGCTGGCGGTCGACCTGGTCGACCTCGATCGAGCGCCGGCTGGCCAGCTCCAGGATCTCCTGCAAGCGCGGCTCTGGCTGTGCCGACGCCAGCACCACCAGGCGCTTGACGTCGCGACCAGCCCGAAGCGCCTCCAGGACCGGGTTCTTGCCGTACACCAGCGCCGCCGGCTGGCGCTTCGACTTCATGGCTCTCAGGCGGGTGAGGTGACCAGCGCGACGGCGAAAGCCGAGATCGCCTCCCCCGCACCTTCGGGGCCGAGGCCGTCGGTGGTCTTCGCCTTCAGGCCGACGGCGTCGGCGCCCACGCCAATGGCGCCGGCGAGCTTCTCGATCATGGCGTCGCGATAAGCGCTCAGCCGCGGCACCTCCAGGACGACGGTGACGTCGACGTTGCCGATCGCAAAGCCGGCGCGGCGGACCCTGCCGGCCACCTCTGCCAGCAACTCCAGGCTGGAGGCGTCCTTCCAGCGATCGTCCGAGCTGGGAAAGTGTTGCCCGATGTCACCCATGCCGGCGGCGCCCAGCAGCGCGTCGGTGAGGGCGTGACATATCGAGTCGCCGTCGGAGTGGCCGTCCAGACCGAGGTCCCAGGGCAGCGTCACCCCCGCCAGCACCAGCGGCCGGCCCATCACCAGCCGATGGATGTCGTAGCCCTGGCCGATCCGAAAGCTGGGCTGCCCCTCCGGCACGCGCTCAGCCGGCCTCGGCCGCCATCGCCCGAACGTGGGCGGTGACCACCGGGATGTCGTCGGCGGTGGTGATCTTGATGTTGCGGTACTCCCCCGGCACCACTTTGACCGGCAGGCCCAGACGCTCTACCAGCTCGGCGTCGTCGTCGACCACAGCGCCCTGCCGCAGGCCCTCTTCGTGAGCTCGCTTGAGGGTGGCGAAGGCGAAGGCCTGGGGGGTCTGGACCGAAACCATCGACGATCGTTCCACCGAGCGGCGGACCATGCCGGTCTCGTCCACCTCCTTGCACGCGTTTCGCAGCGGCAGGCCGGCGGTGGCGGCGCCGTGCTCGGCGGCAGCCCCGATGACCCGCGTCAGCAGGCCGGCCGAGACCAGCGGGCGGGCGCCGTCGTGGATCACGGCGATGTCAGGGCCGCCCGCCGCTGCCAGGTGATCGACGGCCAGCCGGATCGAATCCTGGCGCCGGCCGCCACCGATGATCAGCTCCAGCGGCAACCGGGTGGGGAGCTCGTTGAGCACCGCGGCGAGGGCATCGAGGTTGTGCTCCGAGGCGACGACCGTGATCGAGTCGATCAGCTCGCAACCGTCGAGGGCGAGCACCGACCAGGCCACCACCGGACGGCCGTCCAGGCGCAGCAGCAGCTTGTCTGCCTCGCTGCCCATCCGCAGCCCCGCGCCGGCGCAGGCGAGGACCGCGGCGGTGCCGCTCAGGCCTCTCCCCCATGGACAGCCAGGGGCGGCCCGGTGGCGGCGGCGGCGGCCGCGAAGATCATCCTGCCGGCGGCGGTCTGGATCACGCTGGTGACGGTAACCGTAACCGAGTCTCCGATGTGGCGGCGCCCGCCTTCGATCACCACCATCGTGCCATCGGCCAGGTAGGCGACCCCCTGGTTGTGCTCCTTCCCCTCCTTGAGCGGGGTCACCGTCATCTCCTCCCCGGGCACCACCGCGGGCTTGATCGCGTTGGCCAGGTCGTTGATGTTGAGGACCCCCACGCCCTCGAGCTGGGAGACCTTGTTGAGGTTGTAGTCGGTGGTCAGGATCGAGCCGCCAAGCTCATGGGCCAGCCGGATCAGCTTGTGGTCGACCTCGTGGATCGCCGGGAAGTCGTGGTTGGTCACCTCCAGCTCGATCCCCTCCATCTTCTTCAGCTGGTCGACGATCTCCAGCCCGCGGCGCCCACGGGCGCGACGCACGGGCTCGGCCGAGTCCGCCACCGACTGAAGCTCGGCGAGCATGAAATGCGGCGCCACCAGCTTGCGGCTGAGGAACCCGGTGCGGGCGATATCGACAATGCGGCCGTCGATGATGACGCTGGTGTCCAGGATCACGGGACTGACCCGGTCCATCGGCCAACCTCGCATCAGGGCGATGAACTCATCGCGTCTGGTCAGCCCCAGGGTCAGGCCCCAGTAGCCGAAGAGCAACGCCAGGGCCGCCGAAACGATGATGTTCAGGCCGTAGGGCAGGTCGCGCAAGAAGTAGCCCACCAGCGCCGCCATGATCAGCCCCACCGCGAGGCAGACGATGGCAGCCGCGAGGTCGGGCAGCGGGGTCTCCTGGAGCTTGTTGCCGACCCAGTCGAAGGGGCGGATGGTGACGTACTCGAGGCCGAAGAAACCGAAGATGCCGCCGGCCAGCATGCACAGCAGCGGGATGTAGACCAGGGGACCCGTGTCAAGCCGCGTCTGGTTCTCGATGAAGAGCGCGTACTCGAGCCCGGCGATCACCCCGACCAGGACTCCGATCCCTCGGACCACTCTCCTAGCGGTCACGTGGATACCTCCGTCGCCGCGAGCGGCTGCCTCATCGGGGTCAGTCCTCGCGGTATCTATGAATAAATGGATGAAGCCAACGGACCCACTGATGAGGCCCGGGAATGAATCACCTCAGTATCGCACCACGCCGATGCGGTGCAAATACACCAGCGCCACGTTGAGTGGCGCCAATCGAGCCCGGGCAGGGCGCCCGGGCCCGCCGCGGATCAGGTCTCCGGGTCCGCCTTCGGTGACGCGCCGGCGGTACCCGCGGGCTCGGCCTTCGGCTCCTTCGGCTCCTTTGGTTCCTTGGGCGCCCGCTCCTTCTTGCCGCTGACCGGCTGGTGGGTGATGTTCACCTCGCCCTTGTCGTCGACACCCACAACTATGGTGTCGCCCGACTTGTACTTGAACCGCAGCAGCTCCTCGGATAGCGGGTCCTCGATCAGCCTCTGGATCACCCGCCGCAGCGGGCGGGCGCCGTAGACCTTGTCGAAGCCCTCGGTGGCGATCTTGTCCTTCGCCTCCGAGGTGATCTCCAGCTTCATGTCCTGGTCCAGCAGGTGCTGGCCGATGCGCGCGACCATCAGGTCGACGATCTGGCGCATCTCAGGCGGGGTGAGGCGCTTGAACACCACGACGGCGTCGATGCGGTTGAGGAATTCGGGCCGGAAGACCCGCTTCAGCTCGTCCAGGATCTTGGACTGCATCTTCTTGTGGTCCTGATCGGTGGTGTGGTCGTCTGGCACCGACGGCTGGAACCCGAGTGAGAGCGACTCGCCCAGACCCGAGACGCCGAGGTTGCTGGTCATGATCACGATGGTGTTGGCGAAGTTGACCGCCTTGCCCTTGGCGTCCGAGAGGCGCCCGTCTTCGAGGATCTGCAACAGCATGTTGAACACCTCGGGGTGGGCCTTCTCGATCTCGTCTAGCAGGACCACCGAGTAGGGACGCCGGCGAACCGCCTCGGTCAGCTGGCCACCTTCGTCGTAGCCGACGTAGCCGGGAGGCGAGCCGACCAGCCTGGCGGTGGTGTGCCGCTCCATGAATTCGGACATGTCGAGCCGGATGATGGCGTCCTCGTCGTCGAAGAGGAACCGCGCCAGCTGGCGGGCGAGCTCGGTCTTGCCGACCCCGGTGGGGCCCAGGAACACGAAGGAGCCGATCGGCCGCTTGGGATCCTTGAGCCCGGCGCGGGCGCGCCGGACGGCCTGGGAGATCACCTTTACGGCCTCGTCCTGGCCGATCAGGCGGCTGTGGATCTCCTCCTCCATCTTGAGCAGCTTGGAGGTCTCCTCCTCGACCAGCCGTGAGACCGGCACCCCGGTCCACGAGGACACGATCTCGGCGATGTTCTCCTCGTTGACCTCGGGCATCTTCTGTCCCAGGTCGTCACGCCAGGCAGCCTCGGCCTGGACGTACTTCTCCTTGAGCTTGCGCTCCTGGTCGCGGAAGCTGGCCGCGGTCTCGTAATCCTGGGAGGCGATAGCCTCCTCCTTCTGGATCATCACCTCGCGGATCGCCTTCTGCTGGTCGCGCAGGTCGTCAGGCAGTGTGGTCAGCTTCATGCGGACGCGCGCGGCCGCCTCGTCGATCAGGTCGATCGACTTGTCGGGCTGGGCGCGGTCGGCGACATAGCGGGCAGAAAGCTCGGCGGCGGCGGTCAACGCCTCGTCGGTGATCTTCACCCGGTGGTGCTTCTCGTAGAGGTTGCGGACGCCGTGCAGGATGGCGACCGTCTCGGAGAGGTTGGGCTCGTCGACGAACACCGACTGGAAGCGCCGCTCCAGGGCGGCGTCCTTCTCGATGTACTTGCGGTACTCGTTGAGCGTGGTGGCGCCGATGCACTGGATCTCGCCACGGGCCAGGGCCGGCTTGAGAATGTTGGCGGCATCGATGGCGCCCTCGGCGGCGCCCGCACCCACCAGGGTGTGGAGCTCGTCGATGAAGAGGACGACCTCCCGACTGGAGCGGATCTCGTCGAGGATCTTCTTGAGCCGTTCCTCGAACTCGCCGCGGTACTTGGTCCCGGCGACCAGCGCCCCCATGTCCAGCGTCAGGACACGCTTGCCGATCAGCGATTCGGGGATGTTGCTGGCGATGATCTGCTGGGCCAGGCCCTCGGCGATGGCGGTCTTGCCGACGCCGGGCTCGCCGATCAAGGCGGGGTTGTTCTTGGTCCGGCGCGACAGGATCTGGATGACGCGCTCGATCTCCTTCTCGCGGCCGATCACAGGGTCGAGGCTGTTCTTGGCCGCAAGGTCGGTGAGGTCGCGGCAGAACTGGTCCAGCAGCGGCGTCTTGGACGGCTTCTTCTGGGCCTGGGTGGTCTCCTCCTCGAGGCCCGACTCGTGGAGCAGCTTGTCGATCTCGCCGCGAACCTTCTCGAGGTTGGCGCCGAGGTCCTCCAGGACGTGCGCCGCGATGCCCTCGCCCTCGATCAGCAGCCCCAGCAGCAGGTGCTCAGTCCCGACATAGTTGTTGCCCATCCGGCGGGCCTCTTCGAAGGAGATCTCGATCACCTTCTTGACCCGGCTGGTGGGGATGATCTGCTGGATGATGATCCGCTCGTTGCGCCCCAGCACCGACTCGATGGTGGCGCGCACCTTGTTGATCTCGACGCCCAGGTTGTTGAGCACCTTGGCCGCGAGCCCTTCGCCCTCACGCAGCAGCCCGAGCAGCAGGTGCTCGGTGCCGATGTAGCTGTGGTGCGAGCGCTCGGCCTCTTCCTGGGCCAGGGTCAGGACTTTCTTGGCTCGCTCGGTGAAGCGCTCGAAGGGGTACATCGACACGGTGGGCTATCTCCTTTGTTATGGGGCGATGACTGCGATGCTTGCTGGTGACGCCCGGAATCTATTATGACCAACCGCCGCCGAAGCTAACCAATTCCGAACACCTCGCGACGGCCCAGGGTAAAGAGTCCTGAAGACCGGTTAGTCGCGGATGAGAGCGGGGCCCCCCGGCCCTGCCAGCCCTTTACGGAGCCGGTTACTCCTCGTCGGAGTAGTCGTTGTACTGCGAGTAGTCCTGCGCCGGCTGCTCGGGCAGGCCCTGGGGCCGCTCCTGCAGCTGCTTCAGCGAGAGCGAGATGCGGCGGCGCACCTTGTCCGCGTTGAGCACCATCACCTCGAGCTTGTCCCCGGGCTTGACCAGGTCCTCGGTTTTCTCGACATGCTCCCAGGTCAGCTCGCTGATGTGGAGTAGGCCCTCGATGCCGTCGTCGAGCTGGAGGAAGGCGCCGTACTTCTTGGTCTTGGTGACCTCGCCCTTTACCAGCGACCCAGGCGGGAAGCGCTGCTCGATGGTCTCCCAGGGGTCCTCGCTCATCTGCCGCAGCGAGAGCGAGATCCGGGAGAGCTCGTGGTCCAGCTTGATGACCTTGACCTCGACCTCGTCCCCCACCGAGAGCACCTCGTTGACCGAGTTGACCCGGTCCCAGGAGAGCTCGCTGATGTGGATCAGGCCGTCGGCGCCGCCGAGGTTGACGAAGGCGCCATAGGTGGTCAAGCCGCTGACGCGACCCTTTACGACGTCGCCGACCTGGAGCTTCTCGAACAGCTCCTCGCGCTGGCGGGCGCGGTCCTCGTCCATGGCCGCCTTCTGGCTGACGATGAGGCGGTTGCGCTTGCGGTTGACCTCCAGGATCTTGACCTGGATCTTCTGGTTGAGCAGCTCCTCGGGCTGGTTGGCGAACTGCCGGCTTACCTGGCTGGTGGGTAGGAAGCCGCGAAGCCCCAGCACGTTGACGATCAGGCCGCCCTTGTTCTGCTCCCGAACCTCCGCCTCGACCACCTCGCCGGCCTGCTCGCGCTCGGCCGCCTCGGTCCAGATCCCCTCGGCCTTGGCGCGGCGCAGCGAGAGCACCACGTTGCCGTCCTCGTTCTCCGGCTGGAGGACGTAGACCTTGATCTCGTCGCCCTCGGTGAGCTGGATCGCGTTGGGGTCGCCGCGCATCCCCAGCTCGCGGTTGGAGATGACTCCTTCCGACTTGGAGCCGATGTCGACCAGGACCTCGTCCGGGTCGACGCGCACGACGGTACCGTCGACGATGTCACCGTGGCTGAGCTGGCGGATGCTCTGGTCCTCGAGGTCGAGATAGTCCTGCATCGTGAGGACGCCCTCGAGGGCATCTGAAGTGGTTGTGGTCAAAACTGAGGGATCATAGCAAAGGAACTTGGGCCCGCCCTCCCGTCAGACGAGAAGGGTCAGCGACATGTCGAGGGCGGGAGCGGAGTGGGTGATGAAGCCCGCTGAGATGTAGTCGGGGTGGGCGGCCGCGAAGGCACGCAGGGTGTCCAGCCGGACTCCACCCGATATCTCGACCTCCGCCCGACCCGATGCCCGCCCCACCGCCTCGGCTGCGAGCAGAGGCGTGAAGTTGTCCACCATGACCCGGTCGACGCCGGCGTCAAGCGCCTCCTCTAGCTGCTCCAGGGTGCGTACCTCCACCTCCAGCCGGGTGCCCGGGCGGCTCTCCCTGCAGGCGGCGACCGCCGCAGCCACGCTGCCGGCGATGGCGATGTGGTTCTCCTTGACCAGGAACATGTCGAACAGGCCCATCCGGTGGTTGAGACCGCCGCCAAGGGTCACCGCGTACTTCTCCAGTGCCCGCATCCCGGGCGTGGTCTTACGGGTGTCGAGCAGCCGGACCCCGGTCCCCTCCAGAGCTCGCACCGCCTCGGCGGTGGCGGTAGCCACACCGGAGAGGTGCTGCAGGAAGTTGAGGGCGGTGCGCTCCGCCACCAGCAGCGAGCGGGCGCGCCCGCCGACGACGGCGACGTGGTCGCCGGGCGAAAGGTGGCTGCCGTCCACGCAAGCTGCTTCGAAGTCGAGCTCCGGATCGACGGCGTGGAAGACGGCCTCGGCGATTTTGACGCCGGCGATCACCCCCGGCGCCTTGGCCTTGATCCGGGCCAGGGCGGTGCGGCCGGCGTCCACGGCGGCCTCCCCGGTGATGTCGCCATCACCGACGTCCTCCGCCAGGGCCAGGCGGACCAGCTCCTCGACCGCGGCGTCCCGGAGCACCGGGACCGCGGTCGCGGGGTCAGACAAGCTCGAAGGTCGTGCCGCGATCCACGTGCTGGATTATGTGCCCCGCCCACCGCTTCGACAAAGCCGGATGATCCTGGCGATAGTGGGCGCCACGCGATTCCTCGCGGATCAGGGCGGCCTCGCAGAGGAGCCGGGCAGCCTGGTGCTGGGGGGAAGCCGAGCCGTCGCCGATTCGGTCCAGCGCCGTCCTCAGGCGCTCCGCGTCGCGGATCAGGCCCGCCGACTGCCACATCAGCTCGGGCAGCCGGGACAGCGTGATGGGCCGGCCGGGACCGACCTCGATCGCGGGCAGGGCGGCGCGGCGGCGTCCGCCAGGGGCCCTCGCGGCCCACGCGTCGCCTCCGCCGCCGACAGCGGCAAGAACCCGAGCCCCGCCGGCGGCGACATAGGCGGCTGCGGCCCGGGCGGCGCGCCGGCTGAAGACGACCGACTCCAGCAGGCTGTTGCTGGCCAGCCGGTTGGCGCCGTGGACGCCGGAGCAGGCAGCCTCGCCGCAGGCGAAGAGACCGGGCACGGTTGTCGCGCCTATCAGGTCGGTGCGCACACCTCCGATCATGTAGTGGGCTGCCGGGGCGACCGGGATCAGGTCGGTGGTGATGTCGACTCCCAGCCTCAGGCAGGTGGCGTAGATCTGGGGGAAGCGGCTTCGAACCCGGTCCGCGCTCAGGTGACGGATGTCGAGGAAGACATGGTCGGCATGGTCACGCTCCATCTCCGTCCAGATCGCGCGGGCGACCACGTCGCGGGGCGCCAGCTCCGCCTGCGGGTCGCTGTCCACCATGAAGCGCTCGCCGCCGGAGTTGACCAGGATGCCGCCTTCGCCGCGGACCGCCTCGCTGATCAGGAAGCTGGGCGCGCCCTCTTTCCGAAGCGCCGTGGGGTGGAACTGAAAGAACTCCATGTCGGCGAGCTCGGCGCCGGCCTGGTAGGCCAGGGCGGCGGCACTGCCGTCGGCCGTGGGCGGGTTGGTGGTGTGGCTGAAGAGGGCACCGCCACCGCCCGCGGCCAGGATCACCGCGCGGCCGCGGTACTCCCGCAGCTCGCCGCCCGACTCGGCGACGACGCCCACGCAGACGCCGTCCTCGACCAGCAGCTGCCGGACGATGTGGCCCTCGCGGGTCTCGACGCCGGCGTCGCGGAGGGCATGATGCAGGCCGCGCTGGATCTCGGCGCCGGTGGTGTCGCCGCCGGCGTGGATGATCCGGGGTTGCGAGTGGGCGGCCTCCCGACCCAGGGCCAGCCGTCCGCCCTCGCGATCAAAACGCACGCCCAGCGCCATCAGCTCGCGAATCCGGCTGGGTCCCTCCTCCACCAGCACCCGCACCGCCTCGGGGTCGCAGAGGCCCCGGCCGACCTCGATGGTGTCGGCCATGTGCTGCTCGGGCGAGTCGCCCGCGCCCATCGCCGCGGCGATACCGCCTTGGGCGTACACCGAGTTGCTCTCCCCCATCGCCGTCTTGGTAAGCAGCAGGACCGTCCCCGTCCTGGAGGCGTGGAGGGCGGCGAAGGAGCCGGCAATGCCGCTGCCGACGACGATGAAGTCAGCGCCGGCGCGTCGTGCCGAGGGAAGCGCCACTCAGCTCGCTGGGATCAGGCGCCGGTTACCGGTCCCGACCTTGACCACGGTGGGCTGGTAGCCCGCAACCTCGGACTCGGCCAGGTTGGCGTAGCTGATGATGATGACGATGTCGCCCGGCCGGGCCTTGTGGGCGGCCGCGCCGTTGAGGCATATCTCCCCCTCCCCGCCCTCGATCGCGTAGGTCACCAGCCGCTCGCCGTTGGTGACGTTGACGACGTGTACCTGCTCGTGGGGCAGGATGTCGGCGGCGCGCATCAGCTCCCGGTCGATGGTGATGCTGCCCTCGTAGTCCAGGTTGGCATCGGTGACCGTTGCCCGGTGGATCTTGGACTTGAGCATCAGGCGTTCCATGCGCTCGCCCCCTCCAGCGCGCGGCGGCTGACTGCCCCCGGCAGGTGGTCCAACAGGTCGCTGTCGAGCACCCTGGCGTTGTCGATAAGACGCGCCCGGCCGACCGCGGCGGCGACCACGGCCAGGCTCTCCTGGTCGATGGCGCGCGCGGGGCTGAAGTCGCTCGAATCGACGATGGCCACGTAGTCCAGCGTCACCCCGGGGCTGCCGGCCAGGTCGGCTCGCATCGCCGCCAGGATCGACTCAGGCTCCGATGCGCCCACGGCCGCCATCGACTGCGCCCGCGCCAGGGAGCGGACGAGGGCCAGCGCTTCCTGGCGTTGCCGTTCGTCGAGGTACCCGTTGCGCGAGCTCATCGCCAGTCCGTCGGTCTCGCGGACGGTGGGGCAGCCGACGATCTCGACCGGGAAGCCGAGGTCCCTGACCAGCGCGCGTATCACCGCCAGCTGCTGAGCGTCCTTCTGACCGAAGTAGGCACGGTCCGGGGCGGCGGCGTTCAGCAGCCTCGCAACCACGGTGGCGACGCCGGTGAAGTGCCCGGGCCGGGATTCGCCCTCGAGCGGCAGGGCCACGGCACCCGGACTGACCCTGGTGTCGGCCCCGACCGGGTACATCTCATCTACCGTCGGGTGGAAGAGGATGTCCACTCCTGCGGCCTCGAGCTTGCGGCGATCTTCGTCGAAGGGGCGCGGATAGCCGGCCAGGTCCTCGCCGGCGCCGAACTGCAGGGGGTTGACGAAAACACTGGCGATCACCCGGTCGCCCGGCTTCCGAGCCGCCGCCACGAGGCTGAGGTGGCCGGCATGAAGCGCTCCCATGGTGGGCACGAAGCCCACACCGATCCCCTGCCGGCGCCAGGTCCGGGACGCCTGCCGGAGCTCAGCCACCGATTCGATGATCTTCATCGGACCGCGCGCACCACCTTCTCGACCTTGATCGCTTTGGGCGTCCGGCTCTGCCCGTAGATCGCCCTTTCGGCCTCGTGGTCTGGCTTGGCCGCGGCGCCGGCGCCATAGCTGTACTCCAAAGTGGGGAAGGCGCCTGACTCGACCTCGGCGATGTACTCGCCGACCGCCCGGGTGATCTCGCCGCGTAGGTCGGCATAGCGCTTCACGAACTTGGGCACCTTCTCACCGCTGAGCCCGAGCATGTCCTGGATCACGAGCACCTGCGCGTCGCAGCCGGCGCCGGCGCCGATGCCGATGGTCGGGATCTGCAGCACTGAGGTGACGCGGGTACCGAGGTCGGCGGGAATGCCTTCCAGGACGAGGCTGAAGGCGCCCGCCTGCTGCAGCGCCAGCGCGTCGCGTTCGATGCGCTCGGCCGCCTCGTCGGTCTTGCCCTGCACCTTGAAACCGCCGAACTGGTTGACGAACTGCGGTGTCAGGCCGAGGTGGGCCATCACCGGGATGCCCATCTCGGTCAGCCGTCGCGTCATCTCGACCACGCGTCCGGCACCTTCCAGCTTGACCGCGTTTGCGCCGCCCTCTTTGAGGAAGCGGCCGGCGTTGCGGATGGCGTCCTCGACGCTGGCGTGGTAGCTCATGAAGGGCATGTCGCCGACCAGCAGCGCGTTGTCGACGCCGCGGCGGACCGCCCGTGTGTGGTGGAGCATCTCGTCGACCGTGACGGGCAGCGTCGTGTCGTACCCCAGCATGGTGTTGGCCAGCGAATCGCCGACCAGGATCACGGGGACCCCGGCCTCGTCGAGGATCCTGGCGGTGGTGAAGTCGTAGGCGGTGAGCATCGCGAAGCGCCTGCCCTCCCGCTTGTACTGCTGCAGGTCTTTGACGGTCACACTCATCGGCTCTCCTCGAGTAGTTGGGCAACAGCCTCGCCGCCGGCGGCCGGGCGGCCGTCCTTGCGAGCCTGGCGAAGCGCGAGCTTGGAGACCGCCCGGTAGGCGGCCTCGAGGTCGGGATCGGACGACAGGGTGCGAAGGTGGGCAGCGACGGTTGCGGCATCACCGCGGGTGACAGGACCGGTGAGGGCGCCCGGCAGTCCCGAGTCCAGCGAGGCCTCCAGGCCTCCGCGGACCAGGCCGGTCAGGCCTTGAAGCGCCTCGGCGCGGTCCACACCCTGCTGTTCCAGCAGGTCGACCGCCTCCGCCAGCAGAGTCATGCCAAGGTTGGCGGCGATCACCGCAGCGGCGTGGTAGGCGACCCGGGCGCCCGCCGGGAGCTCGAGCTCGACCCCGCCCAGGTCGGCGACAAGGCCTGAGATCACCGGTCGCGCCGCCGGCTCAGCCTCGACCGCGAACGTGGTACCGGGCGGGATCCGCCACCCGGAAAGAACCTGGAGGGGGTGCATCGCGCCGGTGGCGTAACCGGCCGCCGCCAGGGGCGCCAGCTCCGCCAGGCCCAGGCTGCCGGCCAGGTGCAGCACGATCCTTCCCTGCCCCGGCCCGGCCTCTGCCGCCAGCGAGGCGGCCAGCTGAGCCACCCGGGCATCGGGCACCGCAAGAATGGTGACGTCCGCCTCCTGGAGGGCATCGGCAGCGGCGACCAGCTCGCCGTCGAGGTCCGACGCCAGGCGCGTCGACGAATCGCCACGCCGGACGATCAACAGTCGATGGCCGCGGCGCGACAGGCTTCGAGCCAGCGAACGCGCGGCACGGCCGCTACCCACAAATCCAACGGATAGGGAGTCAGCCTGTTCGGCGCCGGCTACCTGCGGCCTGCCGAACGGCACCCCATCGCTACGAAGCGAACCTTCCATATTCCGTCCCGGTCTTTCGATCCAAGCGGGTCAATCTCCTGCACCCCGGTGCACCGTGTCAGCTGGACGCATCTCTGTCGCCCGCATTTGTGCAACCCGAACAATCGGCATTATATGCCGGTTAACCGCAGGCCAAGACAATACCTGCGCGGAGACCCGAAGCAGCCTCGAAAGTACCCTCTCAGCATGCTGAGGGCCCTGATTTTCGATTTCGACGGCCTCATGGTGGATACCGAGTCCCCGGCGCTCCACGCCTGGCAGGAGGTCTACCGCCGGCACGGCCAGGAGCTTCCGATCGACGTCTGGGCCCAGGTGATCGGCACCAACGAGATCCGGTTCGATGCCGTCGAGCACCTCGAGGGACTGCACGGGGCGCCGCTCGACCGCGAGTCCCTCTACGCCGTTCGAGACCAGCTCAAGACCGAGCTGACCGATGCCCAGCCGCTCCTACCGGGAGTGCGCGAGCTGCTCGAGCACGCCCGCGCGTCCGGGATCGAGCTGGCGGTGGCCTCGAGCTCGAGCCACCTCTGGGTCGACGCTCATCTTGACGTGCGAGGCGTGCTGGAGGCGTTCGGCTGCATCCGGTGCCGCGACGACGTCGCGCTGACCAAGCCCTACCCGGACCTGTACCTCGCCGCCCTGGAGTGCCTTGGCGTCGCCGCCAGCGAGGCCGTGGTCTTCGAGGACTCTCCCAACGGCATCGCCGCCGCGCGGGCCGCCGGCATCTTCGTAGTGGCCGTGCCCAACGCGATCACGGGAACTCTCGACCTCACCAGCGCCAACTTTCAGGTGGAGTCGCTGGCCGTCAAGCCTCCGGCCGAGCTGCTCGCAGAGCTAGAGGAGAGGCTCAGCTCCTAACCTACGAGCCCTCCTCGGCGGCTGAGGCGAAGGAGGCGACGAGCACGCGCAGCGAGCGTACGAAAAGTACGTGAGCGAGAAGCGTAGGAGCCGACGCCCGGATCGGGCGCCTAGGAGGGCGAGAGTCCTACGAAGGCGAAGGTTCTGGCCTAAAGGGCCTAGCGCCCTCCTTAGCCTTGCGTTCGGCCTCTTTGGCGTCCTTGGCGACTTTAGCCTCGCGCGTCCTCGCCTGCTCGGTGATCGACGGTCCGCTGGGGATGACCTCTTCGCCGCGGAGGATCTTGTCGAGGTCGTCGCCATCGATGGTCTCGACCTCCTTGAGGTACTCCGCCAGCTTGATCATGTCGGCCTTGCGGCGGGTCAGGATCTCCTTGGCCTTCTTGTAGCCGGCGTCGACGATGGCATGGATCTCCTCGTCGATCTCGCCCGCCATCTCCTCGGAGTAGTTGCGCTGCTCGCCCAGGTCGCGGCCGAGGAAGACCATCTCCTCGCGCTGGCCGAAGGCCCGCGGGCCGAGTCGGGTCGACATGCCCAGCTCGGTGACCATCTTCTTGGCGATGTCGGTGACCCGACGGATGTCGTCTCCGGCGCCCGAGGTGATCTCACCGAACATGACCTCCTCGGCCACGCGGCCGCCCAGGGCCATGGCGATTCGGT
>Ga0210400_10000446_pt1 | contig 46111 bp, 38 predicted proteins | sample IncBWH26MmetaG_FD_155456 | JGI IMG/M metagenome (GOLD analysis project Ga0210400, IMG submission 155456) | Forest soil microbial communities from Barre Woods Harvard Forest LTER site, Petersham, Massachusetts, United States - Inc-BW-H-26-M | ecosystem: Environmental > Terrestrial > Soil >... | reverse complement strand
CGAGAACAGAACCAAGTTTTTGGCCAATCTCGATAAGCTGGGATCAAAAGCAACCACTGATACCCAGAAGCAGGCGATTGCGACTTTCAAAGCCGCTGTCCTCGCCGCTTTCACGACCAGGAATCAAGCTATCGACGCCGCAGTGGCCGCTTACAACACTGCCGCTCAGCAAACTCTCAGCGGCCGGGAAGATAAAGTTAAAGCCGCGGCTACAACTTTCCAGTCTGCGGTTGCCGCTGCAATTTCCCAAGCCAAAACTGATTGCACAAACAAAGTAGCTCCGGCCACAGCCAGACAGACCATGAACGCCAGCATCCGCACCGCAAACCAAGCTTTCCGCACAGCAATGTCGGCTCTGCCTGACGGCACTCTGATTAGTCTTGCGAAAACCCGCGACACGACCATCCAAGCGGCCAACCAGGCATTTAAAGCCGCGGTTGCTACCGCCCGAGATGCTTTGAAAGCGGCTTTGGGTAAAACCACGGCTGCCCCGACACCTATGCCGACTCCCACACCTACAGTAACCCCAACCACCGGCCAATAATCAGAATTTATCAAACACCTCAGCCGTTGGTTGGGGTGTTTTGATTTTCACTCAAAATTTGTTATAGTTAATATACAAAGGCGTTTGAGCCAGCAATCAACTGGCGAGCCGGCGGAAGAATTATCAGAACCGCCCGTTAGCTTGGCGTAAACAAGCACAATTAAGAGCCAAATTGGGTTGGTACCTCCCGTCGTGGGAACCCAAGTAAGAGGCTTTTATTTTATTTAATTCTACAACTATGTTTAAACCTATTGAGCCTAAACCAGATTTTCCGAAACTTGAGGAAGAAGTTTTGAAATTCTGGGAAGAGAATCAGATTTTCGAAAAATCTTTGGAGCAAACCAAAAACGGCAAACCGTATACTTTTTATGACGGTCCGCCTTTTGCCACCGGCCTGCCGCATTACGGACATATTTTGGCATCAACCGTGAAGGATTTGTTCCCGCGCTACCAGACAATGAAGGGGCGCTATGTCCGCCGCCGCTGGGGGTGGGACACGCACGGCTTGCCGATTGAAGAACTCGTAGAGCGCAAGCTTGGGATCTCGGGCAAAAAAGATATCGAAAAAATTGGCATTGCCAAATTCAACGAAATTTGCCGGAGCATGGTGCTGCAGTTCGTGGACGAATGGCGCAAAACCGTGCGCCGAATCGCGCGCTGGGTGGATTTTGACAATTCCTACAAAACCATGGATCGCGACTACATGGAGTCGGTCTGGTGGGCTTTCAAACAAATCTATGACAAAGGATTGGTTTATGAAGGCCGAAGAGTTTTGTTGTACTGCCCGCGTTGCGAAACACCGATCAGCAACTTCGAAGTCGCAATGGATAACAGTTATAAAGAAGTCACGGAAGAAGCAGTCACAGTTAAATTTAAAGTTAAAGGACAGGAGAATACTTATTTTTTGGCGTGGACGACCACGCCATGGACTTTGCCAGGCAACGTAGCTTTGGCCGTGGGCGAGGATATCGAATACGTCAAAGTCAAAGTTGGTGATGAATTTTATATTCTGGCCAAGGATAGGTCTCCCGTTGTCATCCCCGACTTGATCGGTGATCCAGCAAAAAGCTTATCTCTGGATTCCCTCGCCTCGTCTCCGACGAGTCGGAGCGGGCGCTTGCGCGGGAATGACAAAATAATAAAAGGCAAAGATTTGGTCGGCTTGGAATACGAGCCGTTGTTTGATAAGAAATGGGCGGAAGGGGAGAAAGGGGCTGAAAATGCTTTCAAGGTTTATCCGGCGGATTTTGTAAACACGGAAGAGGGCACAGGCATCGTGCATACCGCGGTTGTATACGGCGAAGACGATTATAATCTTGGCATGAAAGTTGGGTTGCCAGTCGTGCCGATGCTGGATGAAAAAGGCAAATTCAATGACAAGTCCCCAGAGTTTATTCATGGCCAATATTTCAAGGATGCGGAAAAGCCGATCAAGAAAGATTTGCAAAATCGTGGATTGATTTTCGCCAAACAACAGTACAAACATTCTTATCCGCACTGCTGGCGCTGCGGTACGACGCTTTTTTACAATGCGATCCCGGCCTGGTTTATGAATATCCAGAAAATTAAATCCGGTTTGCTGGAAACCAATGAAAAAGAAGTCAACTGGTTTCCGGATCATCTCAAGCACGGCCGTTATCAGAAATCCGTCGAGGCGGCACCTGACTGGAATATTTCCCGCAACCGCTACTGGGGCAACCCGATCCCGGTTTGGAAATGCGAAGCCGGGCACCATACCGTAGTAGGCAGTATCAAAGATCTAGGATTGTCTCGGAATACTTTTTATTTCACCAGGCATGGCGAAGGCAGGCAAAATGTTTTGGGTCTCAACGATAGCTGGCCGGAGCCGGAAGTTTTCGATCTGACTGAAGCAGGGTTGAAAAGAGCTGCGGTGATGGCGGAAAAACTGCGTGCCGTAGGCGGCGTGGATTTGATTTTTACCTCGGATTTACTGCGAACCAAACACACGGCGGAAATCGTGGCCAAACACTTGGGTATGCCAGTGGAGACTGACCCGAGACTGCGCGAAGTAAACGTAGGAAAAGAATTCAATGGTAAGCCGTACATTGAATATAACAAGCAGTTTCTTTTTGAAGATCGATGGGAAAGAGCACCTAAGGATGGAGAAACCAACGTGCAAGTTCAAAAAAGAATGCTTGATTTCGTCCACGAAGTCAATCGGAAATACGAAGGCAAGAAAATTTTGGTCGTCAGCCACGGCGATCCGCTGTGGACGTTGATGAAATATTTTGGCTCCGAACGGCCTTACCCAAGTTTTGCCGAAGTTTTCGAAATGGACGTGTCGATTGCTGATCTGCACCGGCCGTATATCGATGACGTGGTTTTGAAATGCAAACAGTGCGGCAAAGATGCCAGACGAACCCAGGAAATTTTTGATTCCTGGGTTGAGGCCGGATCCATGCCGTTTGCCGAGTATCATTACCCGTTTGACCAGAAAGAAATTTTTGAATCTCGTTTTCCAGCTCAGTTCGTAGCCGAGTACATCGCTCAGACGCGAGCGTGGTTTTATGTTATGCACGTAGTGTCTTACAATTTGTTCGGTCACGCGGCGTTTGAAAACGTGGTGACAACTGGGACGATTTTGGCCGAAGACGGATCGAAGATGAGCAAGTCGAAAAATAATTACCCTGATCCGTGGGAGGTTTTGGAGAAATATGGCGCAGACGCTCTGCGGTTTTATCTGATGAATTCGCCGGTGATGAACGCGGATAATTTGAATTTCAGCGAACGCGATCTGGCCACTGCATACCGTAAAAATATTTTGATCCTTTGGAACGTCTTCAATTATTTCGTGACTTATGCCAACGAAGCGGGCTGGGAACCGAAACCGGCCGGTTACAAACCAGACTTAACAAATATTTTGGATCTTTGGATTGTGGCCAAGACTCAAGAATTGGTAAATCAAGTCACGGATGAATTGGACGGCTACAACACAGTCAGAGCGACGCGAGCGATTGAAGATTACATCAATGAACTGTCAACTTGGTATTTGCGCCGGTCGCGCGGACGGAAAGATGATCATTTTTTCGGCTCATTGCGCCACGCGCTCATGGTGCTGGCCAAAGTCTCAGCACCAGTCATGCCCTATATGTCGGAGTTGGTTTATTCAAACTTAAACAAAAATCCTGAAGTTCTGTCCGTGCATTTGGTCAAATGGCCGGACAAAAAAGAATTGAGCGGCGAGCAAACAGAACTTTTGGCTCAGATGGATTTGGTGAGAAGTTTGGTGGAGCAAGGACACGGTCTGCGTAAATCGGCGAATATAAAATTGCGCCAGCCGCTGTCCTCGTTTACATACACTGGCGGAAAGCAATTGGCAAAAGAGTTTGAAGAAATTTTGGCAGATGAACTGAATGTTAAATTGGTTAAATTTGGTGACAAGCTGGAATTCGATCAAAACATCACGTCCGAACTCAAAAAAGAAGGTTTGGCGCGGGAATTGGAGCGGGCGGTGCAGGAAATGCGCAAAAAGTCCGGGTTAAAGGTTGGCGAAACTGTAAATTTGACTTATGATACAGATGATGGTGAATTAACAGCCGCCTTTGAGATATTTGATAAGAAAAAGACGTATATAGGGGAGATAAAGAAACAAAAAGGCGGGGAACAAGTCGAAATTGATGGGAAAAATCTCACCATCGATTTGAGGAAATAATGAAATACAAGAAACTTACAGGAATTGTTCTCAAGAAACAAAACTACAAAGAAGCCGATCAAATACTGACGGTTTGGACTCGGGAAGAGGGCAAAATCCGCTGTTTGGCCAAGGCTTTGCGCCTGCCCAAAAGCAAACTGGCTCATGCTGTGGCGGATCTCGGGTTATCTGAGGTGCATCTGGCCGGCAACCATCTGCCTGTATTGATTGGCGCTCGGCCCATCCGCCAGTTTCGGACAGTCCGCGAGGACCTGCAGAAAATGGCGATTGGGTTTTATGCCGCAGAACTGATGCTGAAAATGACGGCTGACGAGCATCCGAACCCGCCGGCGTTTAATCTGCTGGCCGAATTTTTGCACAGCCTTGATCAGACTGATTATTCAGAGAAGTATCATCCACTGCTTGAATGTTTCTCTTTGGATTTGCTGGATGCGCTGGGATTTAAAATTCCGCAGAATTTTACCACTCCCAAGATCATGTCCATGGACATTGACGAAATAGAAAAAACCCACCGAATCATTAACCGGTTCATCGAATACATTTTGGAGCGCAGTGTGCGGTCGGAAGCGTTTCTAGCCCAGTCGCAGGTTTAAATTATGGATGATCAAATTTTAGACAACAAAACCAGGCAGGAAATCCCGATGATGAATCGGCCCGAGCCGGGCTGGAAAAATTTTTTCCGCAACAAGCCGATAATCATATCTGCGGCCGTCGCTATTGTCTTGATCGGCGTGATCGTCTGGTATTTCGTATTCCGCGGCGGGGGAGCAGTCGCACCTGCGTCAAACAATGTCGTACTTCTGATCAAAGGGCCGGACCAGATCGTCTCCGGCAATGAACCAGAATACCATGTCACTTACCACAACGGTGAAAATGCCAACTTGGTAAATGTCTCGCTGGAAATGTTTTATCCTTCCGGCTTTGCTTTTAAATCGGCCAAACCCGTGGCCACCTCTTCTTCCGGCCAGGCTTTCAGTCTGCCGGTTTTACGCTCAGGCGGCGACTACGACGTGACGATCCGCGGCAAGCTCACAGGCAGTACCGGTGAAGACAAGCTGATCAAAGCAGTACTGCATTACCGGTTATCAAATTTTAATTCAGAGTTTGTGGCGACGCAGAGCATCCATACCGGGATTCTGCCGCCCAACTTGACCATGGATATCAACGGCCCTGTGGACGTGGTCGCGGGACAAGATTCGACCTTTACTATCGCCCTGACCAATGTCTCGGCGCAGGATTTCGACAATTTGGCCATACAGATGACTTATCCCGTCGGATTCACGTTCACTTCCGCCAATCCGCCGGGCAAAACCAGCAATTTTTGGCTGCTGCCGCATTTGGCGAGCAATAGTTCGGCCAGCATCGAGATCACCGGCAGTTTCAACGGCGATAATTCGGAAGAAAAATTAATCAAGGCGGATTTGGGACAGATGATCAACAACGTCTTCGCGCCGCAGATGACTTCCACCGCGACATTTAAAATTATTCCATCTTCGCTGGGAATTTCCCTGACCAGCAATGCCCAGAACGGGATTGTGAAATTGGGCGATACCATCAGTTACAATTTGAAATATTCAAACCAAGGCAACATCGGATTGAACAATCTGGTGATCACGGTCGCGCTGGACGGCTCGGCTTTGGATCTCGCCAGGCTTTCGGCGCCGAATGCGATTGTCAGCGGCAGCTCACTTGTCTGGAAAGCCGCAACTTTGCCTAATCTTACAGTCCTGGCGCCCAATGACAAAGGCGAGATTAATTTTAGCGTCCCGGTTAAACAGGCCTTGACTACAAATATAAAAAATCAGACAGTAAACGCCTCGGCTCAGATTTCCGCCGACGAGGCCAGCAAACCGACCAAAGCGGCAGACGTAAATTTGAAACTCGGTTCCAGCCTGGGGCTGACCGTGGGCGGCAGCTACGTTTCTGGCGCCGCTCCAATGCAGGTGGGTAAAACTACGATTTTCGCCATGACATTGACGCTGTCGGATCTCAGCAATGATCTGTCCAACACTGCTGTTACAGCCTCGCTTCCTTTGCCGCCGCAAGCCTGGAAAAATGTAATCGTACCTGATGCGGAAAAAAATCGCCTCAGCTATGATCCCAACTCCGGGAAAATTATTTGGAACATCGGTGACCTGGCGGCATTCACCGGGAAGTTTATTCCGGCTTTGAAAGTGACATTCCAGCTTCAGGTGACTCCTACCGAAGTCAACCGCGGCAAGGACATGCCTCTGTTATCCAGCATCACCGCCACTGGCACCGATACGTTTACCAATCAAACGATCCAAAGCGCAAAAGTTGATTCGCTGACTACGAGCACGATCAACGACAGCGTGCTCAACAGCAAAGGAACGACAGTACAATAAGTATATAGGGGATAGTATATAGTATTTAGAGAATTTAAAAGAGCCCAGCATTAGCTAGGCTCTTTATACTATACACTCGTCTCTATATACTCCTTACGGGTGGACGTAAGCCAGCGGGTTTACTCGGTTACCGTCTTTGATAATTTCGAAATGCAAGTGGATGCCGGTAGCACCGCGGACACGGCCGGTATGGCCTTGTTTGGCGATCAACTGGCCTTTTTTGACGTAATCACCGGCAGATACGTATAACTCAGAAGCATGGCCGTAGCGAGTCTTGAAGCCCGAGCCGTGGTTGATCACTATAGTATTGCCGTAGCCGTTGGTCTGATAACCGGAAATCTCGACGAACCCGTCAGCCGCTGCATAGATCGGTTCCATTTTGCTGTCGGAAATATCCAGTCCTGTATGGCGGGACGAGAAGCCTTGAGTAATCGTCCTGACCGGAGTTGGCCATATAAAGTCGATTATGCCGCCAGCAAAATCTTGGGGAACCGCCGCGGTCTTCAATGTAACTTTACCGCTGTCGTTTTGGACGAATTTCGGTGCCGCTTTGGGTTTGACCGGCAGATTCACGCTGTCCATCGGGATAACTACGACGGCACCGGCCTGCAGATCGTCAAATGATTCCAAATTATTGGCGTCCAAAAAAGCGCTCTCAGTGATTTTATATTTGTTCAAAATTGCATCCTGGGTGTCACCAGCCTTGATAGTGTATGTGATCCCAGTAGTAGGAAGTATGGTCAGGTCTTGTCCTGTTTTGAGTTTGGCGGAGTCGTCAATTTTATTTTCCATCATCACTGTTTGCGGCGAGATGCCGAAGCTCGAAGCGATGCTGACTACCGTATCGCCGGACTGGACTTTATATGTGGTCAAGCCGTGGCGGTAAAAGTTCTGCGTGTCGGCCGGATTCGTTTTCACTATAACTTCGCCTTGGATAGTTGTCGGATTTTTTGACGAGGTTTGAGAAGCAGTCAGCACCGAGCTCGTAGTCGATTGCGCCAGAGCAGTAGAGACGAACTGGTCGGTCGGGGCCAAAATTGTAGTCGTGTCTTTTTCCGCCAGCAGAGCCTGGTTGAACTTCGGATTATTTTTCAGAAATGAAAAAATCACACTTTGGTCGGATGCGGAAACCGCGCGAGTGTGATTGAGGGAGAAGTTGGCAAAGACAGCGAGGATAGCCAAACTCAATACGGCAAATTCCAAACTGAAACGAGCGACGTAGTCAGTTAAAGACAGCGGCAATAAATGCCGGGAGTGGAGGGAACGAAAAGGATGAATAGTAAATCTTCCGTTTGATCTCCAAGTGGTTTTGACCTTGAGAATCCTAGAATTGATTTTTTGTTTGAAGGAGGAAGGAAGCGGCAGCTTTGTTTGCTTTCGGACGGCCACTTTTTTGGTGAGGCGGAAAATAAGAACTCCTTATAAACTCCATTTCGGAAGCTTGCTTCATGCAACAGTAATAGTGGGTGGTTTCAGCCGAAAAGCAAGCTGCCTAGTGGGTTAAATGTTCTAACTCAAAACAATCATAACTACCTTAACTCGTAGCTCCAATCCTACCAAAATGAGCTCTGCTCGTCAACAGTTTAAGCACCGGCTATTGTATATAACTATGCAAAAAACGCGGTTTTGCAGGTAAATTTTTGGTGGAATATCCACAGAAGCTTATCCTCGTAGAGTAAGCGGCGTAAATATGTAATAATAGTAAAACATGAGACAGCAATCAGCAGAACAAGCGGGATTAAACATTCAACAGCTCGAAGCGGTGAAAGCGCCGCTCGGGCCGGTTTTGATATTGGCTGGTGCCGGCAGCGGCAAGACTCGGGCTTTGACCATGCGCATAGTTTATTTGATAAAAAAAATGGGCTTAAGCCCGCACAATATTTTGGCTGTGACATTTACCAACAAAGCGGCGGGGGAGATGAAACAGCGAATTACGAAACTTCTGGGGAAAGAACATTCTGATCTGCCGGCCACTGGAACTTTCCATTCCATCGGCGTCAGGCTGCTGCGCGTCGAATACCGGCTTGCTGGGCTGGGCCAGAATTTTCTTATTTACGATGACTCGGATCAGGAGAGCTTGCTCAAGGATATTTTACTGCGGCTGAAAATCGACCCGACGAAATACAAGCCGTCGCTTTTCTCCCACATCATTGACCGCGCCAAAAATAATTTTCAGGAACCGGCGGACATAGAGGAGTCAGACAAACCGTTTACGAGAATCGCCATGAGAGTCTACGAAGAATATCAGCAGCAATTACGGAAAAACAATGCCGTGGATTTCGGCGACCTGCTGGTCCTGCCTGTGAAAATTTTTGAAGAGCATCCGGAAATTCTGAGCAAATACCAAAAACTGTGGCAATATATTTTGGTCGACGAATACCAGGACACGAATCACGTCCAGTACAAATTCATCCAGCTTCTGGCCTCGGCCCACAAAAATATATTCGTCGTCGGCGATGACGCCCAGGCGATTTATGGTTTTCGCGGCGCCAACTTGCAAAACATTCTGGATTTTGAAAAAGATTATCCTACTGCCAAAATCATCCGCCTGGAACAGAATTACCGATCCACCGCACCCATCCTCTCAATCGCTGAAAAAATTATCGAGTTGAGCCCAAGACAGCACAAGAAAAAACTTTGGACCGAAAACACGCAGGGAGCCACGCCGATTCTATATTCAGCCGACGACGAGCTGGCTGAAGCTTATTTCGTCGCTTCCAAAATTATAGAAATTCAAGACGGCGAGGCGGGCAAATCAAATGAACTGCAATATGTGCCGGAAGAAGACGAGACGATCCTGGGCCGGATCATGCGCAACGCCAGATCGAAAATATTGCCAAAACTGGCCAATCGGGTGGGTCTGAACAACATCGCGGTACTTTATCGCACCCACGCCCAGTCCCGCGTTTTAGAAGAAGTCATGATCGAAGCATCGATTCCGTATCAAATTGTCGGCGGTCTGAAATTTTATGAACGGCGGGAAATCAAGGATATAATTAGTTATTTGCGACTGCTGGTGAATCCGAATGATCTGGTCAGTCTCAAACGCGTGATCAATGTGCCGGCACGAGCGATCGGGCCCAAGACTTTTGATTTGCTGAAAGACGCGCTGATAGAAAGAGATGAAAAAAGTCTGGCCAAGCTGATGGATGCGCGGCCGCCGATCAAGAATTTTTTTGAGATGCTGAATATTTTGTCCAGCCTGGATGAGTCAGGCAATCTTTTGGATTTGCTGAAGCAGACCTTGAAGCTTACGGGCTACGAACAGTTTCTTCGTGATGGGTCAGAAGAAGGGGAGGGACGGTGGGAAAACGTCCAGGAACTTTTCAACGTCGCCGGTTCTTTCAGCCGCCTGCCGTGGAAGGAAGGCTTGAATAAATTTTTGGAAGAAGTATCACTTATGACCCAGGCCGACGAAATTGATCTCAATTCACCGAAGGTGACTTTGATGACTTTGCACCAGGCGAAGGGTCTCGAGTACGACACAGTTTTTTTGGTCGGCCTCGAAGAAGGAATTTTGCCGCACGCAAGATCTCTGTTAGACCCCAAAGATATCGCGGAAGAAATTCGCCTCGCTTATGTCGGTGTGACACGTGCCCGCAAAAATTTATTTCTCATCCACGCCCACAGCCGGAAGCAGTATGGCGCCAGAAACATCAGCATTCCATCGAGAATTCTCAAAGCGATACCGGAAGAATTACTAACAATCCTATGAAGATTTTCGATTTCCAACAATTAAAAAATTATTTGAAAGCCCGCGGGCTGCGGCCGAAAGATTATTTGGGCCAGAATTTTTTGGTGGACGAAGCAGCATTGAACGAAATTGTAAAAATAGCAGATTTAAAAAACACTGATACGATACTCGAAGTCGGGCCAGGCCTCGGTGTACTGACAGGCGAGTTGATAGAAAAAGCCAAACAAGTCTGGTCAGTGGAAAAAGATCCGAAAATGGTTTCGATTCTCCGCGGCGAATTTGCGGGCAAGAAAAATTTGAAAATCATCAATGAAGATATTCTCCGTTTCCACGTCAGCCGAGAGCTACCCACCGATTACAAAGTCGTCGCAAATATTCCTTACTATCTCACCAGCAAGCTTCTACAATTTTTTCTTGAACAAGAACATCCGCCGAAACTGATGGTGCTGATGATTCAGAAAGAAGTGGGGGAGCGGGTGATTGCCGCCGCCGGCGAGCTATCGATCCTCGGTATCAGCGTACAGGTTTACGCGGACGTGGAAATCGCGGCGCAAGTTTCGAAGAATTCTTTTTGGCCGGTACCAGAAGTTGATTCCGTAATTCTGAAAATTACGCCGAAAAATAAATATCCTGAAATCAAAGACCCTGAATTATTTTTCCGTATCATCAAAATCGCTTTCGCGGGAAAACGGAAGCAGCTGCACAATACTTTAATTCACGGTTTGAAATTGCCTAAAGAGGAAGTTTTAAAGCTTTTGCTTGACGCCGAAATCGATCCAAATATCCGTCCTCAAGACTTAAAAATTGAAGACTGGATTCGACTATATCAGCAAGTAGCGAATAGAACGGCGTGAACTCTGGACAAGTAACTTTTTTTGTGCTATAATAATAGTAAGTTATAGTAGGTTTTGAGAGCTGTTCGAAACAAAAACAAAGTAAAATCAAATAAAATTAAGCAAAATACCGGATTTCGACAACCCTATCTTTCGGGCTGTTGATCTTATTTGAGAGAAAAATGTTTAAAAATAAAAAGAAAAATCAGTACGGAACGTTTTTAGTTGGCAAGGCAGGATACAAAAAAATAAGCCAATATTTTGTCGCGACATTAACTGTCGTGATTTTTGTTTTTGGTATCGGATCGTTGATCATAAACCATGCTAAGACGAAAAAAGTCAGCCAGAATGTAGTCGCTTCCATACCCTCAACAATTCCAGGATGGTGGCTGCAGAAATATTTTGGATCAAGCACATGTGATCGACCAGATTATTGTGGTCCCAATGCCGACCCTGATCACGACGGCTTGACCAATGCGCAGGAATTTTATTACCACACTGACCCGCTCCAAGCTTATACAGTAGGCGATTCAATGAACGACGGCCAACTAGTCGCCGCCGGATTCGATCCGAGTCGAAAAGGCCACATGACTTTTGACCAAGTAGTAAGTCCAGATAACATTTTGGGTGAGAGTTTACTAGTAGGTCAAGATTTTAAAAATATTGTTGCTCAGCAAAACGATATAAATAAAGTTCCTTTGCCGCTCGCTACAAATGATCAGCTAAATGTCATACCAGATGATAGTCAAAAAGTTTACGAAACATATTTTTCTACAATACAAACTACAATAAACAGATATTTTACTCAAGATGAGTTAACCAGCATTAGCCAAACGTTGAAGGCGAGCAGTAATTCGGATCTGGATAGCATAAAAACTAAAGCTGGTTTGTTGACCAACGATTTGAGGGCGGTCACCGTTCCGCAACGGATGCTTATGTATCACAAATATCTTTTGGCCTTTTTCGATCTGATGCCAAAAGTTTTGCTCAGCAATGGCGATCCTGCCTTGAATAGCTCGAGTACTGAAAGCGATGTGTGGTACCAGAATGCTCAAGCGTTATTTGTAACTGTTCAGAAACTTAGCACAGAGGCGAAACGGATTAATCAACCAGCTCCAGTAAATCCATGATTTTATCAAACGTAAAATTATTCGTTTTTAAATTCCTCATAATTTTATTGATTGTGAGTCAGTTTGCTTTTGTTGCTACTTATTTATTGACGCCAAAGCCTGCAGAGGCTTTTTGGGGCGCAGCCGATCAAGCGTTTAGCTATGTGATGGTCAATATCCCGCAAGTTGTAGAAAAAGTCGCCATGGGGATACTCGAAAGAATTGCTGTGAACTACGCCAACAAATATTTAACTAGATTCGTCCAGCAAGTTTCGGATAAGTATCGAATCGGTGATTTTCTAAATTATGATAAATATTTATCGAACTACTATTTGACGAACGCCATTCTCAGGAATGTACAAGATCCAAATTTAAGGCGTGCTTATCAACTGATGATAGGAGTCAGTCTTACGGGCGATACGCAAGGGACGACAGGTACGGACCCGCGAAAAGCATTGATTCCACAATTGAAAGCTGCGATGGCTCAATACTATACAGATCATGGAGGAATTGATCCGAATAAAATTTATTATCCTGCAGCCAATATTACTGATCGCCAATATTTTGCTATGGCTCAGTCATATTACGCGAATCCTCCCAGCTTTACAGAACAGAATTTGCGCGGTCAATTCGGTGCTTTGCAATCTGAGGCCACTACTGCTGCTCAATTGGAAGTCTCGGTTGGTAATGGATTGAAAGCAGGAAGAGTCATCGGCGGATTCTGTAGTAATCAGACGGATAATGCGAGTTGGGGTAACACTAATGCTGGTAAAGGCTGGGATCCTGTCAGCTGTGCCGCTGCCGGCGGTAAATGGAATGCCTCCGCTTTGGATATTGCGAAATCATTCATTAATAATCCGGCGGCGACTATAAGTAACTACATAGATAAAGGAATTGACTCGATTTTTAAAGGCAACTTTGATCCCACAAACATTTTCGTCCAGATCGGCCAGGCTCTGGGGGATTTCCTATTCACAAAGCTGGATTTGAATTCGACAGGCAGCACCCTTGGAAATGACGGCTATGATCCTAATCAATATAGCAGCAACAATCCGGCGTCGCTTAAAACTATTGATATAGACGGTGATGGCATTCCGGATGTTCAAGATAATGATAAAAATGGAATAGTAAGTGTCGGAGATGTCTGCTATTTCGGGTTGGTAGATCCAAACCAGGATCCTACCAAACCCCCGGTCTGCATACCGTCAAGTGATCCCAGAGCGGGTGGTTCAAATTATTTTACACCGTTTTGTAAATCTGTAGATGATGCTGTTGATGAAATGAAAGCTTGGGTTGATTTTCAGCAAAAACACATTAGCCAGATTCAAGGCTCGCCTACAACGCTAGACAATATATTCGGAGTTTTGTTTGGTCACCAGGATCAGACAGACTTCACTCACAACGAAGATGCCCAGCTCTGGGGTGAAGAAGGAAGTAGAGCCGCCAGCGCGATTAGTAATTTAATACAAGGCATCAGGAGTCTTAATTCTACGAGACCAGGTGTAGATGACATAATAGTGCAACTTAATCGATATTATGTCTGGCAAGGTGAAATTAACGAACGTTTAATGGGCCATGCTGATACTGATTTGGGACACAATCGCGGAGGGTTTATTAACTTGGCAAAATACTCCTCGGAAATCAGAGACTATGTCGAACGAATTAGAGCTACCTTGGTCAACTGTACCAAACCCGACATCACCGCAGTGACGCCGCCAGTGGTACCACCAGACGTGAATACGCCCAACAGCGGCACAACAAATCCTCCCTGCACCTCGAAAGGCCAAGCAGAGCAGAGTTTTATACTTCCTTTATTGAATGCCGTAACTTCCGATAATCCAGTGACCTCTCCTCCTTCCCAAACTTATATAAACTCAATAGAAAATATAGTTAACATGACTAATTCGGAATTTTCTCTGGTAACCGGAAGCAGCGCAGCGTATTACAAAGCTTCGAATTCAGTCTCGTTACCCGAGTTCCATGCATATGGTCCGCTTCCGACGAGACTACTTTCTCCATCTACAGGTTTACCTTGGGATATCACAGTACTCTGTGTGCCGCCGGGAACAAATCCAAGTCCAACTCCATCCCCGACGCCTGCACCGGCTCCGACACCTACTCCAACTCCGCCTTCAACTTTTAGTTTAGTAGTTGCTATTACTGGTTCAGGAACTGTAACCGATGGGACAGACAGCTGTGTTTCGACTTCTACTTTGAGCTGTACAAAAAATTACCCTCCAAATACAAATGTTACTTTGAAGGCTACGCCTGCTACAGGCAAGACGTTTGCAGGTTGGGGAGGGGATTGTGTCTCTTTTAATACCAACCCGGTCTGTACGGGTATTATGTCAGTTAATCGCAATGTCACAGCCAAATTCCAATGATAAAACTAAAGTCATTTAAATTTGTTGCGGTAATAATGCTGGCAACAGTGATTTTGCCAAATTTTGCTTTTGCAGCAGCTCCAGATGTTGGTCCTCAACTGCCAACAAACGGAATAGTTATAAATGACGCCGCTTACATCGCGGCCCAGGCAAATTCCGCCGCTTGCGGCACATTTAAAGATAATTTATGGAAAGATTCGAATCATGCATTCAAGGCAATGTGGTGGGCAGGTGTAGTAGTTTTGAATACCCCCAATCCTATACCTGTAACTCCAGCTTGCTATATTGTTCCAGGTAGTTGGAATGATGGGAATGCCAATAACCCAACAGGTGATAATCCAAATAGCCGACCCGCAGGATCAACTGCTTTGGAGAATCAAATAAAAAACAGTTCTTTGGGTATTTCTGCGGCTACTTTTACTCAATACGAAACCCAAGACAATAACGAACGCAACAATGCTGGTCCGGCAAGCAGAATAGTTGGTTGGATTTTAGAAGGAATTTTAGGCGTAGTCGCAGCTGTGCTGGCTCAAGTCACAGCTTTAGCAGGAACAATTTTTGATAATACCGTTTATCCAATTTTACATATTACTGAAATGCCGAATGTAGTTAATATTGGATGGGCAATAATACGTGATGTTTGTAATATGTTTTTCATATTGATTTTAATTGTGATTGGCCTGGCTGCCATACTACGGATCGAAAAATATGACTACCGTCATTTATTAGGCGAGGTTATACTTATGGCCCTTCTAGTTAATTTCAGTAAAGTTATAGCTGTAACAATAATGAATTTTGTTAACTTGATTGCCGCAATGTTTTGGAATGGCATAGGATTGTTTCAAATTTATACGACTTTGATGAGAATTGCTAATCCTGTCAATGATCTAGGAACAGCCACGGCCAGTGGATGGATGGGAGCTTTGGCCGCAGGAATTGGAAAAATTTTATATATGATAGTTGCTTGTGGGGCATTTCTTATCCTTGCCGGAATGTTTGTGATCAGGCTTGTAGGACTGTATGTTTTAATTATTTTTTCGCCGATCGCCTATGTAGCGGATATTTTACCAGCGACAAAAGATTATGCCCATGCGTGGTGGCATCAATTTGTCCATTATTTGATTTGGGCGCCGGTTGCTTTGTTTATGCTGCGTTTGGGTATTGTAGTAGTTAATTCCAGCAGTCAATTCAGCGTATTAGGTGGAAATACCAATGATTCGGCATTTACTTTTTTCATTCTCGCGGCGTTTTTGCTGGCCGCTGTGTTGGTCGCAGAACATGCAGGTATGGTGGGTGGAAATATGATTGTAAATGGGGTAGAAGGATTAATGCATAAAGGCTTTGAAGCTGGTGATATGTGGCTTGCTAGAGGGGCGAATAGAAAAGGTGATTCTACTACAGCAAAAACTAGACGAGCTCTCTCTTATTTAAGCGTAGGCTCTTGGCAGAAAGGCTGGCAACAAAGATTCCAAACAAAAGAACACGAGTCTTATTTAGTTGCAGCAGCTCAACGCCACGATACGTTTAATAAATTAATTGGAGGCCACTCCACAGATTATGGACTTAAAGCAGAACAGCAGTTGGTTGCTGACGAAAAGAAGTTGATTCACACCAAAGGCAATACAGAATTGATTGCTGGCATGCAAGGAGCTATACATGCTAAAGAAGGCGAAAAGGCTTTCGCTTATGCTCAATCTTTATTTGAAAACTACGATGGGAACGAGGCTTTGTCTAGAATGGGTTATGGCACCGATCATGCTGGTTTCCAGGAGTTTATTGAAAAAGAGTTTGTACCTTTAATGGGTAAAGAAAAAGCTTATCGATTAGCTTATGATTTGTCCAGAACTGCCGAAGAAGCAAATCATTGGAACTATGCTCGTGCGTTTACAGGGGTTATGGGCAGAGACGGTAAGGTTCGCTACGAAAAGAATACTGACGCTGGATCTGAAGTACTGGCGGAAATTGCCAAGATGAATCCTCAGCAAGCCGCTCGTACTTTGAATCGTCTGGGCCGTGGGTTTATAGAAGTTGATATTCCTGAATTGGATGCTGAAGGCAAGGCGAAAACTGATGAACACGGAAATGTTATGACCACAAGAGTAAACCTTGGTTTGGATGAATGGGGAAAGAAAAATCGCCAAACTATCGATGCCAAGAATGCGGGGGATTTCCAGAATACCGGCAACATGAACACATCATATAATTATATGTTGAACGATTCTACGGGCACTTTGAAGGATAACAAATTGCTCTGGCTGAATTTAGGGAATAGATTTGCCCGGATGACTCCTGAACAAAGAGCTCAGGCTCAAAAATTGATATCAAATGCCGGAGTGCGCGCGGTTAGAGACGCTGAAGGCAAAATTGTCAGAGATAAGACAAGCGGAAAAGTAGTGGTTGAAAAAGAATCAGCGGATGAGACAAAAGCAAGGGTATTCACAATTCAACAAGCCTACGGTTTTCTTAAAGATGGGAGTATTAAAGTCAGCGATCTAAAGGAGTTTAAGGATTTGAGAAATGAATTAATAAATCATGCTGAAGAAGATGGTCGCGATCTTAAACTCGCAAAAGAACTAAAGGATTTAGGAGACAAATAGCTACATGACTGAAAAAGTAATAACCGATCAAAATATTGACGAATTTTCCGGACAGCTTGGTGATAAGGATGTATATGACCAAGTAGCTTTTATTGTCGATTTTGTTACTGAAAGTTCGGCTTCCGGAGAGTCTTATCGTTTTTTGGAGAAACTCCAGAGAGCTTTGAGTAAGAGTCAGCTAAATGATGAGTTAAAACCGAAATATCAAGCATTAATTTTAAAGTTAGAGTTCACCGCTTTACCTATGCTGGAACTTTCGGAGTCCCAAGAATTATTACAAAATAATTTCCTTTTTGGTCTTCAGAATGGAATTGATATTCGCGATAGGGTTCGACGAGTTTTTGGCGGCGCTGATTCCACGGGCCCTGAGGACATAAATAAAAAAAGCGCTTTGACTCAAGCGCTGGAAACAAACTCCGAGAAAATAGGATCTAAGTCTATTTCTGATTGGCTGGCAGAATACAAAAAAACAATTGGAAATAACACGCCTGGTACATTGGAAGTTGTTAGTTTTATCACAGGAGACCAAGCCACCAATCAATTAGATGATAATTCGAAAGAATTATTAAAATTAACTTTATTTTTTTACGGTTGGCTAAAATACAATTCGATAGACATTGCCGAAGCTTTGGGAATGAATAGGCCTTCTTCAATTAATTCATTTAGTTTTCCAGCCAAATCTTTAGATATCCCAAAGCCTGCAAGAACATTTCCAACCGTCCCATCACCAGTGGTTAATATTCCAGCTCCAGTCATTCAAACTCCTCCGGTGCAGACGCCGGCTCAGCCGCATGAGATGACGGCCTTTGAAAAAAAACTTGCTGAGATTTCTTCGCAACAGCAGCAGCACGGGGAAGCTTTGGAGGTTTTGAAACGCAAACTGGAAGAAACGGCGGGGTTGGGCAAGACCGGCGAAGTCATCCAAGAAGTGAAAAAAGAAATTTTGGAAGTGAAGAAAGAGGCGAGCGCGATACCTTCGCCTCAGGAAATCAAACGCGAAGTCGAAACACAAGAATTGCCCGCCCACATCGAGAAAGATCTGCCCCTGCCAGCTCGACCAGCAGAACCTCAGGTCAAACCCGAGATTATGAAACCCGTGATTAAATTTGCTCCAGCGCCCAAACTTTCACCGCCAATTAATCCAAAACCAGCTGTTCCGAAGCCGATTGCTGAAATACCGAAAGTATCGATTACGCCCAAAATTTTGAGATTTGTGCCTCCTATGGCCTTGCCATCGCTCGATCAAATCCGGACCCCGGAAGATTTACAAAAAATTGAACGAGGCCATTTACAGCAGGGAGAAATCAAAAATCAGATTGAACTGTTGAAATCCAAAATTTCCGAATTAAGCCGAACCAAGCGGATTTTGCCGTACCGTCTGGTCAATGCTTTCGAACAGAGTCCGCTGTTCAAAGCTTATCAAGCTCACGGCAGTGCGAAATTCGCCGGCAGTGAAAACGGAAGCTTGTCTCAGGAAGAATTCGAAGCCGTGGCAGATTTAAAAAAAGAGCTAGAAAAGTTATAAGAAGGTTATAGGCTAGAGGTTGTAGCAAAAAGAGTCATTATGGCTCTTTTATGTTATAATTTGAAAAGTCATTGCGAGGAGGCCGGCCATTAATGAATGCTGATTGATCAAGCAGTCGCTCGCGATGGGTTTTCCTTTTTTTTCTTTATGCTTAAAGTAGTAATTGACACTAATCTGCTTATCGACGGGGCGTCGGATTTTTATAATTACGGCAACCGGATTATAGATTTGGTCATAGCAGGACAAATCGAAGCGTACGCCAACAAATCGACTTTGCGCGAGAATAAATTTTTGACCGGTCAAAAAATACCCGACGAAGGCTACCGCAAAAAACTGGAATATTTTTTCGAAACCGTAAAACCGATCGGTTACATTGGCCGTTTGGAAGCAGCTGAGGATGATCCGCAGGACAACAAAATTTTGGAATCAGCCGTAGCCAGCGATGCTGATTATCTCATCACCTCCGACCGCCATCTGCTGAAATTGGAAAAATACAAAAGCGTACGCATAGTCCGGCCGTCGAGTTTTTGGCAGATTTATGAGGACGAAGGCGAAGGCTGGTCGAATTGGCTGAGAAATTTTATAAAGTAACCTCAAACCATCCCGGAATTTCGTTTTTCAAGAATAATCTTTGGCGAAATATCCGGGATCTTGATATAGATCCCGGATCGCCGCATTGTGGATTAAACAATTGCGGCGTCCGGGATGGTCATGTTGTGCAAAGCTTTGATATCTAGATAACTTTGTGTTATAATATAAGCACGTTTTAACAATAAGAAATCAAAACAAATGCAGTTTGCTGTGCCTCAATTTACAGATGTTGAGGATAAATTAATCGGACCCCTGACGCTCAAGCAATTTTTGATTTTTATGGCAGCGGGCGGGGTTATTTTGTTTTTTTACTCTCTGCTCAAGCTTTCGATTTTCTTTTTCTTTTTCGCCATCCCGGTAGGCATACTGGGGCTGGCCATGGCTTTCGGTAAATTCAACGGCCGGCCGCTGTATGGCTACACCGGCGCCTTTATAAGTTTTGTGGCCAAACCTCAAGTGCGGATTTTCAAGCGTGAAGAGCCTGATGTGATTATCTCATTCAAGACTGAAAAGAAAACCGAGACCAAGCAAGCCATCTCGCAAGAGTCGAATACCAGCAGTTTGAAGAAGATCGCGATTTTGCTCGACCAGAAAACCGCCGAGGAAAAAGAATTAATCGAAAAATAGTTCATGGCCCGACCGGAGATGCAAAACATACCGACCAGCAAGCCCACAGCCTCGACCCAGGCGTATTTGGATATCCAGGAAATCAAAGAGGGAACCGTGGTCATGCGCGACGGTTCGATCCGCGGCATTTTGGCCGTGTCTTCCACCAACTTTTCCCTGAAAAGCAACGATGAGCAGAATGCGCTAATTTCGTCTTACCAAAATTTTCTCAACTCTCTGGAATTTTCGATCCAAATTCTGATGCAGTCGCGGAAACTGGACATCAATTCATATCTCGACAAACTGCGGAGTATCATGCAGCAGCAGACCAACGAGCTTCTGCGCCTGCAGACGCAGGAATACATCGAGTACATCAGCAAGCTGATCGAGTTTGCCAGCATCATGAACAAAACTTTTTACGTCATCATCCCGCTCGGTACTGGGGCGGTGAAGTCGGGAATTTTTGACAAAATCAGCAATCTTTTCAACCCAGCAAAAGAAATATCTATCAAGTCCAGAGATTTCGAGAAAGCGCGGGAAGAACTTTCCAAACGCGTCAATCAGGTCAGCTCCGGCTTGGCGCAGATGGGTTTGAAAACAATTCAGCTTAGCACCGAGGAACTGATCGAATTGATGTACAACAGCTACAACATGGACACAGCGAGCCCGCTGAAAATTAAAAATGTCGATGACCTTGATATAACCAGAGGCGACAACAAATAATAGTATGGCCTTACCTAATATATTTTCTCCCAAAAAACAAGAGATTGATCCGAAGCGCGAATTGCAAAGGCAGATCGTGGAAAAGGAGCGGGAATACCGCCGCGGCTTGAATACTTTGCGGGATTTGATCGCACCATCGGCATTTCGAGTGGCGCAAAATCAAGTCGAAGTCTCGGGCAAATTAGCTCGGTCGTTCTTTATTTTGTCTTATCCGAGATTCGTGTCCGTCGATTGGCTGGCCCCGATCATCAGCCTCGATGCGCCGATGGACATGTCGATGTTTATCTATCCTATGGATACGGCGGACATGATGAAAAAATTGCGCAACAAAGTCGGCCAGCTCGAAGCATCGATGCGAGTCAGCTCGGAAAAAGGCAATGTTCGCGATCCGATGCTCGAAACCGCTTATCAGGATGTGGAAAATTTGCGCAACCGGCTGCAGCAGGGGACGGAAAGATATTTCCGATTCTCTATTTATTTTACGATTTATGCCAACGACCAGAAGGAACTCGACCAGGTGTCATCGACGCTGGAATCGATCATGGGCTCGAAGCTGATTATCATCAAACCGGCGGTGTTGCAGATGGAGCAGGGATTTAATTCCACACTGCCGCTGGGCAACGACGAGCTGGCGATTGCCCAAAACATGAATACCGAGCCGCTGAGCACGACTTTTCCTTTTGTCTCGTCCGAGCTGACCACCAACGACGGCATTCTATACGGCATCAACCGCCACAACAACAGCTTGATATTGTTTGACCGCTTCCAGATGGAAAACGCCAACTCAGTAGTCTTCGCCAAATCCGGCTCTGGCAAAAGTTATGCCGTGAAATTGGAAATTCTGCGCTCTCTGATGCTCGGCACTGACGTCATAGTCATCGATCCTGAAAACGAATACAAGCATCTGGCCGGTGCAGTCGGCGGATCGTTTTTAAATATTTCCCTGAATTCCGATTCCAGAGTCAACCCGTTCGATCTGCCGCGCGCCATCGAAGGCGAGAGCAATGAAGACATCTTGCGTTCATCAGTCGTGAATTTGCTGGGACTGATGAATCTGATGCTTGGTAAGCTTGATCCCACTGAGGAAGCGATTATGGACCGCGCGATCTGGGAAACTTATGCCAAAAAAGATATTACGGCCAATGCCGATTTTACCAATGTCGAACCGCCGATCATGCAGGATTTGGTGGAAGTTTTGGGCGGGATGGTCGGCGGCGAGAGCCTCGCCCAGCGCCTGACCAAATACACACAAGGAACTTTCTCCGGCATTTTCAACCAGCCGACCAATATCAATCTCAACAACCAGCTGGTGGTATTCTCCGTGCGCGATCTGGAAGACCAGCTGCGGCCGATTGCGATTTACGTAACTTTGAATTACATCTGGAACGTGGTGCGCTCTTCGCTGAAAAAAAGAATTCTGGTGATCGATGAAGCCTGGTGGATGATGCAGCACGACGATTCGGCCAAATTTTTGTTTGGCATGGCCAAACGTGCGCGCAAATATTACCTCGGAGTGACGACCATCACCCAGGATGTGTCTGACTTTTTACAGTCGCCGTTCGGCAAGCCGATCGTCACCAACTCCTCGATCCAGCTGTTGCTAAAGCAATCACCGGCTGCGGTGGATGTGATAGTGGATACATTCTTTTTGACGGAAGGGGAGAAATACCTACTGCTGGAATCCGATGTGGGTGAAGGAATATTTTTTGCCGGCATCAAGCACGTGGCGATCAAAATTATCGCATCCTATATGGAAGACCAGATCATCACCACGGATCCGAAAAGAGCTTTGGAAATCGAAGAAGCCAAAAAACAGCTGAAGAGCCAAAATAAAACCGAGTAGCTCATGCCGAACCTAGATGAAGAATTGCAAGACCGAAGTGATCAGGATTTTCAGGACGTAGCCCAACAGCCGGAAGTGGATGAGGAAGAGCAACAGGAAGAACAGCGCCGGATGGAAGCCATGGCGAATTACCAGCAGCAACAGCGAAGGCAAAACCAAGCGCAGCAAAGTGTACAAGGTGCTGTGAACACGGTTCAAACTGCCCAGAAGTGGTATAAGCGGTATCAGAAAACAGTAGTCGTCTTGCAATTTTTAGGAGCTACTTTTCCAGTTTGGGGCACGATTTTGCTGGCGTTGTTTGTGATCATGGGCTTCGTCGGCGGCTGTAATGGATCCACGGAGTTTAGGATTGCCAGTTTGGGCGCCTGTGAGCCGTTTATCGTGGGCACTGGCGGCCAAAGCGGCGGCGCTGGGCAAACGACGACAATTCCTTCCGGACTCCTCTCGGTCATACCCCAGCAATACGTCAAACCAAGTGCGTTTGGTCCCGCAAAATTTGATTACCCGAAGCTTAATCCTAATTTTGCAAATATCGTAAATCAAATTATGTCGCAGGCGCAGTCGCAAGGCTTAAACGTTCTGGTGACCAGCGCCCTGCGGCAACCCGGAGGGCCGGAAGGCTATAGCTGCCATTATTTGGGTGAAGCGGTGGACATTGATTTTCAACCGGCTATTCCTATCGGTGCAAATCAAACTCCGGCCAACGCGGCTTTGATTGATAAACTTCTGACAATTGTTCGAGCCGCAGGACCTGGATTTGTGCAGGATGAATATAGGCGTCCTTCCAGAGGTGCTACCGCCGGTCACGTACATTTGGGTTTGACTTCAGATCCCAATTGCACAGGAAGACAAAGTGAAGTTGCTCAGTATTCAGGTGAATATACAATGCCTTACTAGATGAATAAACGATTAATAATTTTTATAATCATCGGGGTGTTAATTTTGCTGGGCATAAGCGGAGCGCTTTTCTGGGCGGTCAAAAAACAAAAAGCCGCCGTGGTACCGAAGCCGCTGGGGATCGTTAAAATTTTGGACGAGTCGGTGATTTCTCCGGCAATTGCCTACAATAATAATTCCGTCTGGTACTTCAATGCCGAAGGCAGACTATTTAGCATCAACACCGACGGATCGAATTTATCCGAATTTACCATGCCCGCGATTTCCGGCAGTTTGAAAAAAGCTTTGTGGCCGAAAGACGGGCCGGATTTTATCACCGTGACCGGCAATGGCACGAGCGAGATCAAAAATTACTTTAACAGCAAAGCCAAAATTTTCACCAACCTGCCTGCCAATATCCAAAGCCTGGACTGGATGCCGGACGGCAAACGCGTGGTTTATGTCTGGCTTACCGGCGGCGGCAAATCACAACAATTGGTTTTGGCTGATGCGGATGGTACAGGATTCAAAAAAATCAGCGATCTATTCTGGCCGGATTTGGCGGTGAAGGCGGGCAATGACGGCAAGACAGTCCTGATGTACCGCACCAACGCCGCTGGCGATACCAACAAAGTTTATGCGGTAAATTTGAATACCGGGGAAATTTCCACCATCCTCAGTTATGGTAAAAATATAGCGGCCAGCTGGCTTTCTTCCGGCAACAAATTTCTGTTCGCACAAAGCTCGACCGCTACGTATCCGAAAATTTTTCTTTATGACATGGATAGCAACCATGCCACTGATCTGGGGCTAAACACGATTCTGGACAAAATTGTCTCAGACGCAAGCGGTAAATACTTATACGCGGCTGTGCCGAAAAAAGATAATTCCGGCGATACGTTCGTCAAGATTGATTTGGGCAGTCTTGCCAATCAAAGTTATTTCGACCCGTCTTCGGAAGTGAGAGTCAGAAATATTATGCTGGCCGGCAACTCAGTTTTTTATACAGACAACCGTGATGGAAAGTTGTATACGATTGGGAATTAAAAAGTATATAGGGGATAGTATATAGTATATAGAGATAAAAAGAACCCAGTAGTAGAAGTTTGATCGCCTGCGGCGAAAAAATCAAACTTCACTACTGGGCAGGGCCGAGATGGTGAAAACCGTCTCGGCTTTTGGAACGTTTGGCGTTCCCTTGAAAACAACTGGGCAACCCCTGGGAAGAGCTACCCAGCCGTTGCTCTAAATAGTGGGCGAGGAATATGCCTTCCCTGATGCTGTCAGGGAGAAAGGTTGTCTTCCTGGCATATCTAGAGCAACGCCCTTAAAGGTCTAAAGCACAGAACAGCATCAGATCCCCGATTTCTGTCCTTGAGGCTTTTAAAGGTTTGGCGTGTCAGTAGACTCGCACGTAGCGACCGACGACGGCACGAACCAGTGGCTTCCTGGCTGTCCTCGCTTGATCGCTTCTTTCTTTGCCCGCTTCGTCCTCGAGACGCTTTGCGTCTCTCGGCGAAAGTTCCACCTCGGTGGCTACAGGCAAGAATCGGCTCAGCACGCCGGCGACGCCGACGAATTTTCCGTTCAGGCTTGCGCGATTGAGTGTGACTTCCGTACCCGCCTTGAGATTGAGATCGGGCTGGTCGTTCCTGAGCTTGCCTTTGATCGCGGAACTTAGTTGAAACGTATTCATTGTACCTCCGGCGACGACGAAACGTTGATAGGCGAGTGACCGCTAGATGGAAGTGAGCCGAATGTTCCTGGAGTGGATCAGGTTGAGGGTCTGCTGGTCGAAGTCGACAAGCGATCCGTTAAGCGGAGCGGCGGCGACCTCCCGCATGGGGTTCAACGAGTCCGGGTCGGGGATCACCTTGCCATCCGCAGTAACGCGGAGCACACGGAATTCCGGCTTGGTGAAGCCCATTTTGATCAGACCGCGCTTGAGCACTTCGAACCTGTCCCGCTTGATCTGCACGGTGAGAGGCGGGTTGAAAACCAAATCGGGCATAAACTAAACCTCCTTGAACGTGGGACGAACTGGTTGACCCAAGAATTTTATCAGAACTATTCCAGATGCACAAGAGGCTGAGCCTCGATTTTCTGTTTCAGCAGCGGATGTTTGGCAAGTTTTAAATCCTCATTCAGCAAGTGTTCAGCGTAGTCTTTTGACCGCTCCACCAAATCGAGATTATTGAGAGTCGCGATTTTGAAATCATAGCCGGATTGGCGCGTTCCATAAAGGTCTCCACTGCCGCGGATTTGTAAATCTTTCTCCGCCAATTCAAATCCATTGGCGCTTGAGACAAAAGCCTGCAAGCGGGGGTTGGATTCGGCAGACGGATCGTCAGAAAAAAGCAGGCAGTAGGATTTGTGCTCGGCTCGACCCACACGGCCGCGGAACTGGTGCAGCTGCGCCAGGCCGAAACGCTCGGAGCCTTCGATCATCATCACTGAAGCGTTGGGCACGTCCACGCCGACTTCGATGACAGAAGTGGAAACCAAAATTTGGATTTCATTGTTTTGAAATTCCTGCATTACGGATTCTTTGTCTTTTGGCTTCATCCGGCCGTGAAGCAAGCCGACTTTGAATTGCGGAAAAACTTCTGTAGACAGTTTTTTAAATTCCGCAGTGGCCGATTTTACTCCCAGCTTATCCGACTCCTCGACGAGAGGACAGATGACGAAAACCTGGCGGCCAGCGGCGATCTGTTTGGCGATAAATTCGTAAGCTTTGGCGCGGTTTTCTTCCGCCACGATTCTGGTCACGATTTTCTGCCGGCCTGCGGGCATTTCTTTGAGAAGCGACAAATCCAGGTCGCCATACAAAGTCAAAGCCAGAGTGCGGGGGATTGGTGTAGCGCTCATGGTCAGCAGATGCGAGTTGCTGGATTGCTTGAGGATTGAGCGCTGAGCCACACCAAATCTGTGCTGTTCGTCGATCACTGTCAGTACCAAATGTTTAAAAGTGATTTCTTTTTCCAGCAAGGCGTGCGTGCCCAGCACGACTTTGGCCGCACCGGAATTGATCTGCGCGATCAGGGTGGCGCGCGAAACCGGATTGCCGCTGAGCTTGGATTGGGAAGATGTGAGCAGGGCGGCATTGATGCCGTCCTGAGCAAAAAAATTAAGCAGATTGTTGTAGTGCTGAATAGCGAGAACTTCAGTGGGTGAGAGCAGAGCCGACTGCAGATTGTTTTTCGCCATCAGCCACATAGTGAGGGCGGCGATGATAGTTTTGCCGCTGCCGACATCCCCTTCGAGAAGGCGGTTGGCCGGATAAGGCTTGCTGAAGTCGGCGATGATTTCATCGAGGGCTTTTTTCTGGCCGTCGGTCAATGCATAAGGAAGAGCCGCGATTTTGTCCGGCAGATTTTTGTGAATATCGATTTTGAGCGAATGCAGGCGCTGTCGTTGTTTTTTGTAAGCCAGCACGCGGAGCTGGGTTTGGAAAATTTCATCAAAAGCCAGGCGGTTCTGAGCCTGTGCAAGCTCCGCGTAGTCATTTGGGAAATGAAAAGCTTTGACGGCTTTGTCGAGGCTCGGAAGCTGTTCTTGCCGCAAAATATCAGGGGGTAGGTATTCGGGTATCGAAGCTTTGTCCAGATAAGTTTTGATGATATAGCGCAGCTGTTTCTGGGTCAGGCTGGCTGTGAGCGGGTAGAGTGGGACCAAGCGGCTGGTGTGGATTTGTTCGTCGCGCAGCTGTTCGTAAACCGGATTTTGGAGCTGGAGCTTGTTTTTGGCCAAGCCGACTTTGCCGGAGAACACGAACTCCTCGTGCGGCTTCAAAATTTTTGACAGAAACGGCTGGTTGAACCAGACGCACAAAATACTGCCCGTATCGTCTTCGACTATGGCTTGGGTTAAGGAAAACCGGCGGACTTTGGTGCGAAAACTTTTTGATTCCAGAATCCTCGCTTTGATATTGGCGGTGGTACCAGCCTGCAACTCGTTGATTGGCGTGAATTTCGAAAGATCGTTGTGCGTTCGCGGGAAATAAAAAAGCAGGTCTTCAAGTGTTTTGATACCCAAATTCCGCAAAAGTTTGGCTCTCGCCGGCCCGACCAGATAAAGTTGTTCGATTGGAGTATTTAAAGAAAACATAAAAATAAAAGCAGCTTATGCCGCTCTTAGTATATCAAATTATTTTCATGGTGCACCCGGCAGGGATCGAACCTGCAGCCTTAGGTTCCGCAAACCTACGCTCTATCCATTGAGCTACGGGTGCCTGTTGAGGTTAAATCTTATCAAATTTTGAGCTTTCTGGCCAGAGTCTCTGACAGAGACTCTTCCTTGTCCAAATCTTCCGGCAAATATCGGCCGAGGACTTGCTTTAGTTCGACCGGATCCTGTTTGCCCAGCTGTAAAGTGATTTTGTTGTTGATGTATGCGGAAGTTTCGAAATTCAGAGTTTTGACCTGCGGAGGATTGTAGACGATCCAGAAAGTTTTGATAACTTTGAAAGGATATATCACATGCCCTGCCGTGATGCCGGTTTTGGTAATTTTGTATTGGATTTCCGCGGATGGCTGGACTGATACGATGAGAAGCACGACGATGATAAGAAAAAATGTAATCAGAGTCAAGGGACTGCGGGTATAAATTGCATAGGCGAGCAGGCCCAAGGAAACCAGGGCAAAAAATAGGTACCAGATCGGAGAGCGTTTCGGCTGGATGTGGCTCTGTGCTGTCCAAGACAAAGTTTCAGAAATGTTTTTATTTTGATTCATAATTGGCGGTGGGGGAGAGATTCGAACTCTCGGTCGGCGTTAACCGACTCCGGTTTTCAAGACCGGTGCACTAAACCGCTATGCGACCCCACCATAAAGAAATTCTACCATTTTCCAGCACCACAGAAAAGACCACGATTGCTCGTGGCCTGTTCCGCATATGAGTTTCAGCCCCCCTTTTGGGGTTTATTTCAAAACTCGGCTGATTTCCGCCTTCGCATAAAGCTAAGACGGATAAATTAATTATGGACTAAACCATAATTAGCAAAAGTTATTTAACTATCGGAGAGTCTGTATTGGCAGCCGGAGCTGGTGTTTCGGTGTTGGTTTCAGTGACTGCGGTGATTTGTGTTGCGTACGATTTATTATCCTTGATTTGGCCGGCGATGTCAACTAGTAATCCTGCTTTCAAATCTTTGGCCGAGGTGTTTATAAACTTCGTATCTTTCGTCAGCAAGAATTTGGCAGTGCCGATGCTGACCGAGACATCAGTTGCAGAAGTCAGCTTGCCTGAAGCTTTCACCGAATTATCCATGACTATCGGCGGAGTTTCCACTTTCAGGCCGGCTTGTTCGAGGTTTTTGATTGCTTGTTCCTGAGTTTGAGCGGTCTGCAGAGCCTTGTCGATTTCAATTTTGACCTGGCCTTCGCTTTGGATAGAAGCGGCTCTGAGCTTGTTGGAAATATCAGTGAGTTTGTTTACGATCGAAGTTTTCGGCCGCTTGCCCGAAGCGGTGACTGCGGCAGTGGCTGATTTTTGCAAATCATTGACCGTGGCTGCGATGATTTGCTGAGTCTGCTGGTTGCTGAGCTGGCCGGATTGGTTTTTTTCCAAAACTTGCTGGACTTCTTCGGCGCGGTTGTCGGCAAATTTGATTTGCAGTGCGGCTTTTTTGTCAGCCGGAGCAAGCTTCAGTTCGATGTTTTCGACAATTTTTTTCAAAGGATAAATCGCAGAGCCCGGTGAACTGTCCAGAGCGGCGACCGAAGTGCCGAGGGCCAAGCTGGTGACGATCAGCAAAGTGGCCACGATGCCGGCTCCCATGCGCAGGTATGGTACAAACGCACTCAAGGAACTCAACCAGCCGGATTTTTCTAATTCCGGAATGGAAATGCGGTCCAGGATTTGATTGCGGACGCGAGCCAGGTCTGGAGCGGGGATCGAGGCTTTGGGAAATTTGGAAAGTTCGGAGAGCAAGTTGGCGAAAGGGGAAGTCTGGCGATTTTTCTTCCAAGCCGAAAGATCGCGGTTTTCTTTCGCGGCTTTGGCCATTTCTTCAATTAGTCTTTCATCAATCGCCATTTTTCTTGGTCAACAATTCTTTAAGTCTTATAATCGCCCGGTGCTGAAGGACGCGAATCGTACCTTCGGTTTTGCCCATGATATAGGAAATTTCGTCGTTGGATAAATCTTCAAAAAACTTATATTTGATGACCTGCTGCTGGTCTTCCGGCAGGGAGCCGAGCACTTGCAGTATTTTGCGCTGTTCAAATCCGAGATTGGTCTGGTCTATAGGATCGGCTTCATCTTCCAGGAAGTCCTGGACATCGGCCAGGTTCACCGTTTCTTTCTTAAGCCGATAGTAATCTATGATGTTGTTTTTCGCGATCTGATAAAGCCAAGCTGACAGCGCGGTTGGGGAATTTACCTGATTGATTTTCCGCCAGCTTTTTACAAACGTATCGGAAAGGATGTCTTCGGCGACTTCTTTGTGGCCGACGCGGAAGTAGATAAATCGGTAAACTTTGACTGAAAAATGGTCGTAAATTCGGGCGAAAGCCTCGGAATCGCCACTTTGGGCCTGTTTCAGTATTTCTTTCAATTCTGCTTCAGTCATAGATTAAGACGTTATATGCGATAATTCGTTACAAAAGTCAACCTTAGTTTACCATAATTGACTACGTGCTCAAATTTGGGCTAAAATTAGCTGGAATGAGGAGAGATGGCCGAGCGGCTTAAGGCAGCAGGTTGCTAACCTGCGACGGCTTATACCCGTCCCGTGGGTTCGAATCCCACTCTCTCCGCCAAATGAATCTATGAAATATTATATATTATATATTTTATTAATTATTGTAGTTTTACTAATTGGTATTTTTATGTTTGATGGGAAGACTAATTGGCAGGATGATACTACTCGCATACATTTTGAAACATGCTCATACCGCGGAATTCAAGTTGAATCTCTGAATATCAATTGGGTCCTCAAGAAAAATTGCACAAATATTTAATATATGAAAATTACGAAGTTTGGGCATTGCTGTTTGCTGATAGAAATCTCCGGCACCAGGATTTTGACGGATCCCGGGAATTTTACTACGGCTCAGGATGAGTTGAAAAATTTTGACTTGCTGTTGATCACGCACGAACATCAAGATCATTTTCATCTTGATTCAGTCAAGAAAATTTTGGCCAACAATCCCGGCGTGCCGATTATTACCAATTCAGCAGTAGGAGCTTTGTTGGACAAAGAGGGGATCAAACACCAGATTGTTGCCGAAGGACAACAGACAAATTTTAAGAATATTCCCATCGAAGGATTTGGCCACGAGCACGCGACAATTTACCAAGATTACGGCAAAGTCGAAAACACCGGATACTTTATCGACAATAAATTATTTTATCCCGGCGACGCTTTTACCGATCCAGGCAAACAAGTTGAAATTTTGGCTCTGCCTGCCGGCGGGCCGTGGATGAAAGCGAGCGAGGCAATTGATTATGCCAAAAAATTGAAACCGAAAAAAGCTTTTCCGGTTCACGACGGCATGTTTCTGCCGCATGCCAATTTCACGGTCATGCTGATGAAGGGATTTTTGGCTCAGGATGGAATTGAATTTACTCCAATTGAAATCAATAAAGAAACGGAATTATAATCAAAGGGCCGATGAGGCCCTTCTTATGAATTCGCTTTTTTATATTTGTGCGGCTGAAGATTTACCCATGAGCCGCTGAGGCGATCCAGACTTCGGCGGTTTTGGCGGATTTCAGAAGTTTGGCCAGCTCATTGGCAGTAGATCCTGAAGTGACCATATCGTCGACCAGCAGGAGTTTTTTGTCTCTGGCATCACCAATCAATTTGAACGCATTGTCCATGTTTCGTTTGCGCTGGTCGGCCGAAAGCCGCACTTGCGGCTCGGTGTATTTTTGCCGGACCACCAGCTGTTCGTCGATCGGCACTTTCAGCTGGTCGGCCAAGGTTTGAGAAAGCAGGGAAGCCTGGTTGAATCCGCGCCAATTGAACCGGCGTTTGTGCAAAGGCACAGGCACGACGATGAAATTTTGGAAATAATTCTCCAAACCTTGGTCATTGATCGTTTCTACCAAAATTTGCGACAACGGCAGAGCTAGGCGGGATACGAAATCATATTTGAAAGTTCGGATGATGTTTTGCACGAATTTGTGGCTGTGTGTCAGACCAGCGATGGCGCCATCGACTGAATTTCTAGTCACGCATTCCGGATGAGTTTTGCCGTAAGGTGCTGGTTTTTGGCAGACCAGACATTGTTGTTTTTCCATCCGTGGAAGTTTGGCCTGGCAATTTTGACACAAATAAGACCCCTCCGTGCCGCAGACCAAGCAAGAAACAGGAAAGACTAGGTCGGTGACAAATCCGCCTAGTCTTTTGATGTTTTCGAATACCTGCATGTTATGCGCGGGCCAATTCTACTTGTTTAATCTGAATGCCATCGGCACCCACGCTGATTTTGGCTTCAGACATCTCCATAATTTCACCGGAAATAATTTTTTCAGCCAAAGGATCTTCGATCAGTTCCGCGACGTTGCGGCGTATGAGCCTGGCGCCTTGCGCCGGATCATAGCTTTTTTCTGCCAGATATTTCGCCACGTCTTTGTCCACGGTAAGAGTAATGCTTTGCTGTTTCATCATGCGATCCACCAGATAGTTGAGTTCGAAGCTGACGATTTTGCGGATTTCTTCCATGCCCAGCGGGCGGAAGACTACGATTTTGTCGATGCGGTTGAGCAGTTCCGGGCGCATGGCTTGGCGCAGACTGCCCAGGACATTATCTTTCACGCGGTCGTATTCGGCATCAGCTTTTTTGCGTACATCTTCTTCGACATTACTGCCGCGGTCCGAAGCAAACCCGATGCTGGCCGCAGAGCGGGTCAGATCGCTCATGCCGATGTTGCTGGTCATGATGATGACCGTGTTGCGGAAATTCACCCGTTTGCCGGAAGCGTCGGTCAGTTCTCCTTCTTCCATAATTTGAAGCAGAATATTGAATACGTCTGGATGCGCTTTTTCAATTTCGTCAAAAAGGATTACCGCGTACGGTTTTTTGCGGATCTCTTCAGTCAGACGTCCGCCTTCTTCGTAGCCGACATAGCCGGCTGGAGCACCAATCAATCTGGCGACATTGTGCCTCTCCATAAATTCGGACATATCGACGCGGATAAGCGCGTCGCGGTTTTCAAATACTTCCTCAGCCAGAACTTTGGCTGTCTCAGTTTTGCCAACTCCGGTGGGCCCCAAGAATAAGAAGGAGGCGATGGGGCGTTTCGGAGAAGTGATGCCGGCCCGCGCGCGGCGGATGGCGGAGGAAATAATTTTCGTGGCTTCGTCCTGGCCCACTATCCGGCCTTGGAGGATTTTTTCCAGTCCAATCAGTTTTTTGCTTTCGGATTTCAACAGTTTCGTCAGCGGGATTTTGGTGATCGTCGATACGGTGCGGCCGATATCTTCGGAAGTAATCTGCAGGGAAGCCAAGCCTTTTTTGCTCAAGGTTTTCTGGTATTCTTGTTTCTGCTTTTTTAGCTTGTCTTCTTGGGATTTGAGGTGCAGGGCGGTGGTGAAGTCCTGAAGCATCACAGCCTTGGTTTTTTCTTCTTCCAGGCGCTTGAGTTCGGTTTCGATTTTTTTCACGACGCGCAAGTTGCGGACTTTGGTATTCAAAGTTTTGGTGTAGGCTGCGGTTTCGTCGATGAGGTCCAGGGCTTTATCCGGCAGGAAGCGATCCGTGATGTAGCGGGAAGAAAGTTCTACCGCGGCTTTGATCGCGTCGTCGGTGATAATGACATTGTGGTGCTTTTCATAATTTTCGCGCAGGCCGATGAGAATCTCCACTGACTCTTCGTTTGACGGCTCTTCGATCAGGATCGGCTGGAACCGGCGCTCGAGGGCGGCGTCATGTTCGATGTGTTTTTTGTACTCAGCCAGGGTGGTCGCACCTATGACGCGGATCTCCCCGCGAGCCAAGGCGGGTTTGAGGATATTGGCCGCGTCCAGTGAGCCGGTGGTGGCTCCAGCGCCCACGATGGTATGGAGTTCGTCGATGAACAAAATTATATTGTCATTGTCTTTGACTTCGTCGATGACTTGCTTCAGGCGCTGTTCAAATTCGCCGCGGAACATGGAGCCGGCGACTACCAGTGCCATATCCAAAGTCAAAATCTTTTTGTCGAGCAAAGTATCGGGAATTTCCTGTTTGGCGATGGCCAGGGCCAAGCCTTCCACAATCGCGGTTTTGCCAACTCCGGGCTCGCCGATCAAGACCGGATTATTTTTTGTGCGGCGGTTGAGGATGGATATCAGCCGTTCGATTTCGTTTTTGCGGCCGATCACCGGATCAATTTTCCCTTTCAAAGCTTTTTTCGACAGGTCAGTGGTGAAATAGTCGAGTGCCGGTGTTTTGGAATTTTTCTCGCCGGGAGCGGGAAGCTCAGGCTGTTCGTCGACATTGAGCAGATCTGGGAAGCGGGAGACGTTTTCGAAAATCGACAATAGGTTTTTGCGAAGTTCCGAAACCGAAACTTTGAAGTTCAGAAGAATAGACTTAGCTTCGTCGGAATCCATATCGCAGATGCCGTAGAGGAAATGTTCAGTACCGATGAACTGGTATTGGTAGCGGCTGGCGATGATCGCGGCTTTCTCGATTACTTCGCGCAGATTATTCGAAAGCTTCGGCTGCCATTTGTCAGAGATGTGATTTTGGTTCATGCGGATTATCTCTTGCCTCACGGTTTCGGAGCTGACTTTATTTTTCAGTAAGATTTCTGACGCAAAAGACGCCTTTTCTTCGACGATGCCATACAAAAGGTGCTCAGTCCCGATGTGATCATGGTGCAAATCCTCAGAAATTCTCTGGGAAGTGATCAGGGCGTTCTTGGCCCTGCTGGATAAACGTTCAAGGATGAATGAAAAGTGATTCATAATGGGTTATACTATACTTATATTATACCAAATGTGTCAAGTAGTCTATGATAGCTTACGAAAAGGCAGTCCAACTGCTGAAAATCCGCCCTCATCACGCCAATGAGTTAGCCAAAAAACTGCTCATACGCGGTTTTAATCGTGAAGATGTGGACGCGGTTATACTCAAACTAGCTGAATTGAAGCTGATTGACAATGATCTATTCGCACAAAATTACTTGGAAGAATTGCTGCGATATAAATCTTTTGGCTACTACGGAGTTAAGGCTAAACTAATGAGCCGGGGGATTGCAAGCAATGAAGCGGATAATTTATTGAAAGAAAATTTGACTATAGAAAAAGAATTGGAAATCGCGGAAAAGGTAGTGATGCGTGAAGGGCGAAACGTGAAACGTGAAGATAAAATAAAGCTTGCGCAAAAATTACAGAGAAAGGGTTTTCGCAGCGAGGTGATAAGGCTAGTAATAAGTAATAAGTAATTAGAAAATCAAGATCCATTCCATCCCGGACGCCGTCTAATTAGTCGAATATGATAGTCAAAAAGAAAAGGCCGGTCGCACTAGTGCGACCGGCCTTTGAAGAGCTCATTTTAGGTTCACATTGATTCCAGCCGTTTGATCCGTTCTTCAATCGGCGGGTGTGTGTCGAAGAGATTTGAGAACATCGACGGATTGGCGTGCAAAGGATTGATGATATAAAGATGTGCTGTGGCATTGTTGGCTTCTTCCAGGGGCTCGGTGTCAGCCGCGATTTTTTTGAGCGCCGAAGCCAGGCCTTCCGGATAACGCGTAAGCAAAGCGCCGGATGCATCGGCCAGATATTCCCTTTTTCTCGAAATCGCCAACTGGATCAAAGTCGCCGCAATCGGTGAAAGAATCGCCAGGATAATCCCGATCAATCCAAAGATGGCAGTGGCTTGGTTGTTGTCGCGGCTTCTGCGGCCGCCGAAAAAACTCATGCGCAGCATCCAGTTGGAAAGCAGTGTTATGACACCGACCAAAACTACGATGATCGTGGAAAGCCGGATGTCATAGTTGCCTACGTGCGACAGCTCGTGCGCCATGACACCTTCGAGTTCCTGTTTGGTCAGTTTGTCGCGAAGGCCAGTCGTGATCGCCAGCACTGAATGTTTCGGATCGCGGCCAGTGGCAAATGCATTCATGGCTGCATCGTCAATGAGATAAACTTTCGGCGTAGGCAAGCCCGCGGTTATAGCCAGATTTTCCACGGTGCGGTACAGCTCGGGATCGTCAGCTTTTTGCACCTCGCGCGCTTTCGACATTGCCAGGACAATTTTGTCTGAATAAAAATAACTGCCAATGCTCATGAATACGGAAAGTCCCACAGCCAGCGGCAGAAGAGCCGGGGATTGGAAGTACTGCGAAAACACCCAGCCAAGTGCTATGACCAGCACCAGGAAAAATGCGATCAGCAAAGCAGTCTTTTGTTTATTGTGAGAGATTTCGGTATAGATCATAAGTAAGTATAAGGGAGAGTATAAGTATCAGCCCTTATACTAATACTATCCCTAAAATTGTACGTTCACCGGTTGGCCTTCGGGGCCTTTCTCGTCGATGTCGAAGAAGGCGCGGGTGACAAAACCAAACATCGAAGCCAGCATGTTGGTCGGGAATGTCTGAAGTTTAGTGTTGAAGTCGCGGACGTTGCCATTGTAGAATCGTCTGGCCGCCTGGATTTTGTCTTCGGTGTCAGTCAGTTCGGATTGCAGAGACAAGAAATTTTGATTGGCTTTGAGGTCAGGGTATTGTTCAGCCACAGCGAGCAGGCGGCCGATAGCGGAGCTTAGTTCTCCTTGCGCGGCTTGGAATTTCGCCATTTGCCCCGGATCGATTTTCGTAGGATCAATAGAGATGCTCGTAGCTTTGGCCCTGGCTTCGGTTACTTTTTCAAACGTGCCCTGCTCGTGAGCAGCGTAACCCTTTACCGTGCTGACCAGGTTTGGGATCAGATCGTAGCGGCGCTTCATCTGAACCTCAATGTCTGACCAGGCTTCGTCGACACGGTTTCTAGACGTGATTAGGCTGTTGTAAATGCCGATGAGACCCAGCACCAGCAATATGAGAATTATCCAAAATATGAGCATAGCGATTCCTTTCTGTTTATATGGGTTTATGGTATAATAAACCATAACTTATGGCAATATCTCTAGACGAAGTCAATCGGATCGCGAAGCTTGCAAGGCTGGCCTTCACAGATGACGAGAAACAAAAATTACAGCACGAACTGTCCGCGATTTTGGATTATGTGGATCAGCTCAAACAAGTTGAGGGCAAAACCGACACTGCGATAGCTGAAGACCCGGATTCTATAAATTTGATGCGCGATGACGTAGTGGAAATGCGTGAATCGCCGGAAGAATTTTTGAAACAAGCTCCGAGCAGGGAAGGGAATTTTATTAAGGTGAAAAGCGTTTTGGAATAACGTAATACTAAAAATACGAATTCGCATTCGAATGCAACGAATGCTGCAAATTCGAATCATTAGTATTATTCGCATGGAATTCGTAGTTTAGTATCGCTTAATCTCTTAATCTATGGACTTTACAGATCTAACAATCAAATCAGCGTCCGAGCTTTTGGCGCACAAGAAAATTTCGGCCATCGAGCTGACTCAATTGTCGCTGGATCGGATCAGGCAAGTGGATGACAAACTGCACGCTTTTCTGCATGTGGCTGAGCGTGAGGCTCTGGACGCGGCTTTCCGAGCCGACCAGGCGATTGCGGATGGCGAAAATTTCGCTTTGACTGGCATTCCGTACGCTCTCAAAGACAATATTTTGTACAAAGGCATGCAGGCCACGGCCGCATCGAAAATTTTGGAAAACTACAAAGCGACTTACGACGCCACAGTGGTGAAAAAACTTAACGAAGAACTACCGGTTCTAATCGGTAAAACAAATCTGGACGAATTCGCCATGGGTTCATCCACGGAAAATTCTGCATATGGCCCGTCGAGAAATCCTTACGACACATCGCGCGTCCCGGGCGGCTCGTCCGGCGGTTCGGCTGTAGCTGTGGCGTCTGGCGAGGTTTTGTTTGCTCTAGGCACTGACACCGGCGGCTCAGTGCGCCAGCCTGCTGCTTTTTGTGGCATTGTGGGTTTGAAACCAACTTACGGCCGCTGTTCACGGTATGGTTTGATTGCTTTGGGATCTTCGCTCGACCAACCTGGGATTTTGGCTAAGACTGTAGAGGACACAGCTGCAGTTTTGGAGTTGATCGCCGGACAAGACATGCACGATACGACCAGTCTGCCGAAACCAGTGCCGGATTATTCCAAATTTTTGACCCAGAGCATCCAAGGCATGCGGATTGGTATTCCGAAAGAATGTTTTGGCGAAGGAATCGATCCGGAAGTCCGCGGGATTATAGATTCGGCCATCAAAAAAATGACAGAACTTGGCGCCGAAGTTTCGGAAATGAGCCTGCCGCATTTTTCATACGCCCTCGCTTGTTACTACATAATTTTGCCAGTGGAGATTTCCGCCAACCTCAGCCGCTACGACGGCATCCGCTACGGTCTGTCCGTGCCTGGCAAGACATTGGAAGAAGTTTATTACAATACTAGATCCCAAGGATTTGGACAGGAACCGAAACGCAGAATCATGATTGGGACTTACGCTTCGTCAGCCGGTTATTTCGATGCTTATTACAAAAAAGCCAGGCTCGCCCAACAGCTAATCCGCAAAGACTTTACCGAAGCTTTCCAAAAGTTTGATTTGATTCTGACTCCAACCACGCCCACTGCCGCATTTAAATTCGGCGAGAAATCTGATCCGCTGGCCATGTATTTGGCGGACATTTATACAGTCGGGATGAATATCGCCGGCGTGCCCGGTATGTCCATGCCTGCGGGTGCTACAAAATCCGGCCTGCCGGTGGGGATTCAGCTGGTAGCCGGCCATTTCCAAGAAGAAAAATTATTCCAGGCAGGGCATGCTTTGGAACAATCTTTAAACTTAAAATTAAAACCAAAATTATGAAAAAGAAAATTGCGGTAATTTTTTGCTTAATCGTTTTGATGACGCCGTTGTTGTCGTTGGCTCAAACAACAAATAATCCTTGCAGCGTCAATGGAATCGGCAATCAAAACGTTTCCTCTGCTTTGCCCAAATGCGTCAATCAAATTTACGTCTGGTCGCTGGGCGTGTCAGTGTTGCTGGCCATGCTTATGATCGTGCTGGGCGGCTATTATATTATGACTGCGGGCGGCAATGCCGAACAATCGAGCAAAGGCAAGGAATACATCACCTCAGCATTGATCGGCGTGGTTATACTTTTTGCCGCGTATTTACTTCTCAACGAAATTAATCCTGATTTGGTTAATTTTAATTTAAATTCTCTTAATGGTTTGAATCCCAGCACGCAAAATCAGACCTGCAGCCAGCCAAGAGGGTGTTAACATGAAATACGAACCTATCATCGGACTTGAAGTCCATGTCCAACTCAAAACCGCAAGCAAGATGTTTTGCTCGTCGCCCAATGCCGAAGCCGCAGGGCCCAATGAACACATTTGTGAAGTCTGTACTGGCCAGCCAGGAACGCTCCCCGTAATCAATGCGGAAGCTGTGAAAAAATCCGTGATGGTGGGTCTGGCTTTGAATTGCGAGATTGCCGAGTATAGCAAATTTGACCGGAAAAATTATTTTTATCCGGACCTGCCGAAAGGCTATCAGATTTCGCAGTTCGATATGCCGCTCAACGGCAAAGGGGAGATGGAACTGATCGTCAACGGCAAATCGCGTACCATCGGGATCACCAGGGCGCATTTGGAGGAAGACGCTGGCAAACTAATCCATGCACAAGGCCATAGTTTGGTGGACTACAACCGCGCGGGCACGCCGCTTCTGGAAATCGTCAGCGAGCCGGATATCCGTTCGGCCGAAGAAGCAAAAGTTTATCTGCAAGAATTGCAGAATCTGATGCGCTATCTGGGCGTATCTGATGCGGATATGGAAAAAGGCCACCTGCGGTGTGATGCCAATATCAGCTTGCGCAAAGCAGGCGAGAAAGGATTTCCGCCGTACAAAGTGGAAGTCAAAAACATGAATTCGTTTAAGGCCGTAGCCAATGCGATTGACTACGAGATCGAGCGCCAGGCGGAAATTTTGGACAACGGCGAAATCCCGAAGCTGGAAACCCGCGGTTGGGTGGACGACAAAGCGATCACGGTTTCCCAGCGATCAAAAGAAGAATCTCAGGATTATCGATACTTCCCTGAGCCGGATCTGCCTATTATGCATTTTACCAGAGATTTTTTAGAAGATTTGCGGTTGCAGCTGCCCGAATTGCCGAAAGCCAGGAAAGCCAGATTTTTGAATGAATACAAGCTTCCAGAAAAAGATGCTCAAATTTTAGTTACATTCAAAGAAATGGCAGATTTTTTTGAACAATTGGTTTCCGAGCTTGATGAAAGACTGGAGATTGAAAAAGGATTAGACCGTACTTTGTTAATCAGAACGGCAGCAAACTGGTGTTTAAATATGTTTTCAGCGTTGTTGATAGTACATGGTGTTAAGATGATATCTGATTCAAAGATTAAACCTGGCAATTTTGCGGATTTAATGATTTTACTTGTTCAAGGTAAGGTTTCAACACTCGCTGCAAAAGAGGTTTTTGAGAATATGTTTGAAACAGGTGAGCACGCGCATAATTTGTTGGCGAGCTTAGGATTAGAACAAGTTTCTGACGAGTCCGTGATTTTGGACGCTGTGCGGAAAGTAATCGAATCCAATCCCAAAGCCGTGGCCGACGCCAAAGCCAACCCAAAGTCAATCGGTTTCCTCGTTGGCCAGGTGATGAAAGAGCTTAAGGGTAAGGGGAATCCTCAAATTATCAATGAATCAGTGAAGAAAGAATTGGGTATATGAATTTAAAGACCATTGCAACAATCAATATGATAGGTGTTGTTTTATCGATTCTCGGCGGCTTTTTCTGTTTTTTTATGGGAGCTCTTTCTGGAAATAAGGAGTTGTTCTTGTTAGGGTTGATCGTATTGATTATTCTGCCGGTAGGAATAGTTTTAAAAAAGAAATGGGTTGGGATTCTAACTATATTAGTTGCAATTTTTATAATCTATCTTTCAGCGCAGAAAAATTTCGGATATGTACCCTTAAATTTGTCGGCAATAGTAATATCATTGTTTTATGCCATTTATTTTATGATTCCTGGCGTAAGAAATATCATGTCGGAAACATCGAATTTGTCTTCGACTCAAGTTAAATTGCCGCTATTTTTAAAAATAGTTTTAGTAGTATTAGCTGTATGCTTCATTTTATATTTAGTTTTTGGCCGAGCCCTAACGGAGTAGAAGTAGTAGAGCGAAATGAAAGACCCTGACTTTCGTCAGGATTGCAAATAATTCTTCACAAGCCGTTTGGCTTGTTTTTTTATTTGCTACTTTTCGCTCGACGGAAAGAAAGAAAAGTTGCATCAAAAGAAAGTCGGAAATTTGCCGGACTCGCAACATTTGACATATCTAACCGATTTTTTGTCGCTCGGACAGCGGCCCGCCCGTACCGAACGGTACGTTCGGGCGGGCAAATTTCCATTTTAAACTGCCAGTAGATTTACTCCTGTCTCAAATAAGAACTAATAAATTTTTCAGCTTGTGGTTGGTTTTTGATCCACTTAATCCTTGAATCAGTTTTGAACCAGGTCATCTGGCGTTTGGAGAATTTGTGGATCGCATTTTTCAATTGGCCAACCATTTGATCATAAGTCAGATGGCCTTGTAAATACAAAGAAACAAATCGGTATTCCAGCCCCAACTCTTGCAGTCGTTTGTGACTGATTTTATTTTTGAGAAGTTTTTTGACTTCGGCAATTAAACCTTGTTTCAATCTTGCATCAAGCCTTTTGTCGATCAGTTCATAAAGTTGGTTTTGATCCTTTTTGATTCCTAGGATAAGCATATTGCTGGATTCCCGCTTTCGCGGGAATGACAAAGGGGAGATTGGCGTGCCGGTGGCTTTGATTATTTCTATCGCCCTGATCAGGCGGCGGGGATTTTTGGCATCAATGTTGGCGGCACGAGCAGGATCAAGTTTTTTTAGCATTTTAAAAAGCTCAATAGTAGATTTTTTTTCAAGCTGGCGGCGAAGTTTCCAGTTCGGTTCCACTTCCGGAATTTCCCAATCATCTATCAATGAATAAATATAAAAAGGCGTGCCGCCGACTAGGAACGGCAGTTTATTTTTTGACTTAATTTTAGCTATCGCTTTTTTGGCCAATGCTTTGTATTCCGCCACAGTGAATTGTTTTTTCGGCGACTCTACGTCAAGCAAGTGGTGGGGAACAAGTCTTTGCTCAGCTTTTGTAATTTTTCCTGTACCAATATCCATGCCTTTGTAAACCTGTCGGCTGTCGGCGGAAATTATTTCTCCTTTGAATTTGCGGGCAAGTTTAATTGCCAGGCTAGATTTGCCAGATGCAGTGGGACCAAGTATGACCACGAGTTTTCCCTCCCCTTTCAGGGGAGGGTCGTGCGAAGCACCGGGTAGGGTAGCTACCCCACCTCTGTCCAGCCTAACCCTAAGAGGGGAGAAAAATGTCATGTGTCTCACTTACTTTTCTTGGCAATCTTAAGGCCGGCGAATTTGGATGGCCGCTTCAAAGCAGAACCGTGGACTCGCATCCGCGGGCGTTTCTTTTGTTCGCGCTTTTCAGCTTTAGTACCATATTCTGGGTGCTTTTTCATATTCGTATACATTATAGCTCATCCAGGCTTTTCGTTTTGACTATTATTTTGCTATGATGCAAATCCTTGGAGGGACTCATGGAGGAAGTTAAACCAAAGCTGCTGTGGTTTGACTGCTGTGCTTGCTGTACCCGCTGTATTCCTGTCGGAGCCGGTCTCAAGGTTGGCGGCCGGATTTTTTGCAGTGAAGAGCACGCGTTTATCAATGCGCGATATCTTCGCCTCTGCAAAAAAGCGGTCGAAAAAGCGAAACGGTACGACCGGCCTGACAAAAAAGGCGAAGTCGACTACCGCGTCGCGGATTTTTACCTGAGAACAAAGCTCGGCACCCTAGTATTTAATACGCCTGCATAATCGCCGGCGTTTTTTATTTATTTTCTTTTTTTTATTTCTTCCAAAAGATTTTTGATGAATTTATCCAGTTTCATAGAACCCAGGTCTTTTTGATTCCGGCCGCGGATAGAGACTGATTTGGCCTTCATTTCTTTTTCGCCGATGATCAGCATATACGGGACTTTTTCAATTTCCGCTTCGCGGATTTTTTTGCCTACCGATTCCGCGCGGTCGTCAAGCTCGGCTCGAATGCCATTTTCTTTCAATTGCTTGAGTATCTGTTCGGAATATTTATTTTGCTTGTCCGTGATCGGCAAAATTTTGGCTTGCACCGGAGAAAGCCAGGCTGGGAATGCGCCGGCATAGTGCTCGATGAGAATGGCCAAAAATCTTTCGAATGAACCCAGCAAGGCCCGGTGGATGACGATCGGAGTTTTTTTGGATCCGTCTTTGTCCACGTACTCGAGATTAAATCGTTTTGGCATTTGGAAATCTAGCTGGACCGTGGCCAGCTGCCAACGGCGCCCAAGCACGTCTTTGATCTGCATGTCGATCTTCGGGCCATAGAAAGCGCCGTCGCCTTTGTTGATTTCATATTTCCATTTGGCTTTTTTCAAAGCTGCAGCCAGAGCGTCTTCAGCTTTTTTCCATTCTTCAGGACTGCCCAATGCTTTTTCCGGCCGCGTGGACAGATAGACTTCGTCGATTTCCATGCCGAATACTTTGTAAATTCTTTCAATCCGTCCCAGAAGCTCGGTCACTTCATCCGAGACCTGATCAGGAGTCAGGAAAATGTGGGAATCATCCTGCGCAAATGCGCGGGTGCGGGCGAGACCGCCCAAAGCGCCAGAAACTTCGTTGCGCATCAGCGTGGTCATTTCTGCAAACCTCAGCGGCAGGTCTTTGTAGGAATATAGGCCTTGTTTGTACAAAACCATATGGCCCGGGCAATTCATCGGCTTCATGGCGAAGTCGCGGCCTTCGACTTTGAACACAAACATGTCGTCTTTGAAATGATCCCAGTGGCCGGAAATTTTCCAAAGTTCGGCATCGAAAAGCTGGGGAAGTTTGACTTCCTGGTAGCCATCGCCGTAAGAAAACTCGCGGGCGAATTTTTCCAGCTCGTTGCGCACCACAGTGCCTTTGGGCTGGTAAAATGGAATGCCGGGGGAAAGTTCGTGGAATAAGAACAGGCCAAGTTTGGGGCCTAGGACTTTGTGGTCGCGCTTGCTGATTTCTTCTTGAAGCTGGAGATATTCATCCAGTTCTTTTTTGGATTCAAAAGCCAGGCCGTAGATTCTCTGCATCTGCGGATTTTTTTGATCGCCGCGCCAGTAAGCGCCGGAGATTTTGTTTAGCTTGAATGACTGAGGGTCTATCTCGGCAGTAGTTTTGACGTGCCCGCCGCGGCAGAGGTCGATAAAGTTACCAGTTTTATAGAGGGAAACTTTGTCGGCGGGGAGCGGGGAGCGGGGAGCGGGTTTGGTGTTTTGTTCTTCAATCTCGTCGAACACGGTGGTCCCATGCTTCTCGATGTCTTTGATCAGCTGGACTTTGAACGGCTGGAGGTGGTGATCGAAATAAGTTTTGGCTTCGTGCGTGCTCATTTCCTGCCGCTCGAACGCTAGTTTTTCTTTTACCAAAGCCCGCATTCTTTTTTCGATTCTAGCCACATCCTCTGGCGTCAGAGAACGCGGAAGCAGAAAATCATAGAAAAATCCATTTTCGATTACCGGTCCGACACCGAGCTGGGCTTTCGGAAACATTTCCATCACCGTGCTGGCTAAGATGTGGGCAAGAGAGTGGCGGATGTTATGCAATTTTTCTGATTGTTCTTTCATAAAGTTGGCAGTTATTAATTAATAGTTGTAGATAAAATAAAAACCAAGCACAATTGCTTGGGGTCCGTGGACGTTTCCACCCAATCTTTAACTTCATTAACTCTCTTTAAACGCAAGAGGTTAGCGGAGAGCTCCATGGTTGGTAGCCATTTCATTGCCCTCAAATACTGGTTTAATTATAAATCCAAGCCGCAATTAAGGCAAGTTGCTTCCAAGCAGTTCTTTTATTTTGGTTTTTAGCTCGTCGTTGAGATTGATCCGAAACGGTGTTTTGACTTTTTGTTCCTTGATCATGAGATTGACGCTTAAATCTCCCGGCGCTGATTCAAAAAGAGATTTGAGCGAAGCAAACAATTCATCCGTGGCCGCTTCCGGGATTTTGATGGTGACGGAAGATGGGGGACCGGGTAGCGGGGAGCGGGTGCCGAATTCTTTGAGATCATCTGCCAGGAATTTCGGCTCGCCGTCTTTGTCGGAGAGTTTGCCGGTCACGAGCACGATTTTTTCTTCTGCAATCAAATCCTTGAACTTGGCATACAAATTTGGGAAAACAATCAATTCAATCATGCCTGTGGTATCTTCAAGATCGACGAAAGCCATTTGCTCGCCTTTTTTTGTGATGATTTTTTGCACGCGCGTGATTACGCCGCCGATGGTGGTGTTGCTGATTTTGTTTTCAATCACGGATTTGACCGGCTGGGCGACCTTTCTCATCGCTTCGGCATGCTCTTCCATCGGGTGCGATGTGACATACAGCCCGAGCAGTTCTTTTTCCCAGCTGAGGCGTTCGCGTTTGGCGGCCGGCTCCACTTCCCGAAGCTTGAGTTTGGCTTGCGGCATCAGATTTGCGCCGAAAAGGCTGCTTTGACTGGAGTTGGCGTCTTTTTGCTGAGAGCGGGTAAATTCCAGCACTGCTTCGGTGTTGGCCAGGAGCTGGTTTCTCTCGCCGAGGCTGTCGAGGGCGCCGGATTTGGCCAGGGCTTCCCAGGATTTTTTGTTGAAGTTGCGGGTCTGGACTCTTTTGACGAAATCTTCGATCGATGAAAATTTCCCGGCCGCTTTGCGCTGTTCGATAATTATTTGCACCACATCCGATCCCAGATTTTTGATGGCCGAAAGTCCGAAACGGATATTGTTTTCATCGATGACTGTGAAATTGCTCAGGCTTTCGTTGACATCCGGCGGCAGGACTTGGATTCCCATTTTTTTGCATTCTTCCACAGCTTCGGCGATTGTCGGCATGTCGCCGGCTTCAGCGGTCATGACCGCAGCCATGAATTCCACAGTGTAGTTGGCTTTCATATACGCCGTCTGATAGCTGACGATGCTGTAGGAAGCGGAATGGGATTTGTTGAAGCCGTAAGCGGCGAAAGGTTCGATCCAGGCCCAGATTTCGGATGCTTTGTCTTTGCTCCAGCCTGAGGTCTGCATGCATCCTTTGATGAATTTTTCTTTTTGCTTGGCCATTTCCGCCGGGATTTTTTTGCCCACTGCTTTGCGGAACTTATCGACTTCTTCCCAGCTGTAGCCGGCGAGGTCGTGGGCGATAGTCAGCAGGTCGTCTTGGTAAACCAAAATTCCATAGGTTCGTTTGAGAATTTTTTCCAATGCCGGATCCATGTACGATACGAGGCGCGGGTTGTGTTTGCGTTTGATGTAGTCGGGGATAAACTGCATCGGCCCCGGCCGGTACAGAGCGATCATGGCCATGATGTCGAAAATGCTGTTCGGCCGCAGATCCATGAGATACCTGGTCATGCCTGATGATCCCATTTGAAATACGCCAAAGGTGTGGCCTTCAGATAAAAGTTTGAAGGTTTTTTTGTCCGGATGCGGCAGATTGTAAATGTCGATTTCCACGCCATGCCTTTTTTGCGCGATTTTTACCGCTGCTTCCAGAATCGAAAGATTGCGGATGCCCAGTAAATCGAGCTTGACCACGCCCAAGGCTTTG
>Ga0210400_10000445_pt1 | contig 46239 bp, 40 predicted proteins | sample IncBWH26MmetaG_FD_155456 | JGI IMG/M metagenome (GOLD analysis project Ga0210400, IMG submission 155456) | Forest soil microbial communities from Barre Woods Harvard Forest LTER site, Petersham, Massachusetts, United States - Inc-BW-H-26-M | ecosystem: Environmental > Terrestrial > Soil >... | reverse complement strand
CCACGCGCATCCCTTTTACAATTCCGAGCAGCAGAGCCAGCGCTACGTCCGCCTCGACCGCCCGCAAGCTTACGTCCCGCCCACCTCGCTCTTCTTCGACGAAAATAGCAAAGAAATCTACGAAGCTGCCATCGCCCGCGCCTGGAACTACTACCGCGAGCTTTCTTCTCTTCTCATCGCTGACGCCCGCGCCATTCTCAACGACATCTGGCACATCGGCCCGATGTCCCACCCCAAACGCCTCCAGAAAATCGAGCGCTCCGCCGAAAAGCGCGCCATCGAAATCGCCCGCTACGTTTTGCCGGTCGCCGCCTTCACCACCATGGTGCACACCATCTCCGGCATCGTCCTCCATCGCCTCTGGCGCACGTGCGCGGCCTCGGACACGCCCAGCGAAGCGCGCGCCGTCATCGGTGCCATGGTCGCGCACGTAAAGGAAATCGACGCCCAGTTTTTCGATCGCTTTGGAACCGAACCTCTCGAAGAATTGCCCGAATGGAAAAACGCGATGACGCTGCCGTCCGCCGGCGAAGCCTTCGCCCGCGAATTCGACGCCAAGCTCAACGGCAAAACTTCCCGCCTCGTCGACTACTCCCCCAACGCCGTCCGCGTCGTGGCCGAATCCTATCGCGCCGTCGCCGGCCTCACGGAATCTCAATGCAGCGACCTCGAAGCCATCGACCGCCTGCTAAATCCCGCCCGCAATCTCTACCGCCTTGAAACTCTCAACGTCGGCGTCCACGCCCCCATCATGCGCGCCCTTCAGCACGCCAACTACACCTTCGCCAAGAAAATCAGCCACACCGCCGACAGCCAGGACCAGCGCCACCGCATGGTGCCCGGCTCGCGCCCACTTCTCACGCTCGCCGACACCCGCGAACCCGACTACATCACGCCTATGCTTCTCGCCAACAATCCTCGCGCCAAAGAAGTCTACGACCGCGCCATGCACGACGCTTGGTCCGTGAAAAATCAGCTCCTTGACCGCGGCGTGCTGCCCGAAATCGCCCTCTATCTTCTTCCCAATGCCAAATCCATCCGCCTTTACGAATCCGGCTCGCTCCTCCATCTCCTCCACAAATGGACCATGCGCACCTGCTTCAACGCTCAGGAGGAAATCTACCAAGCCTCCATGGACGAACTCGCCCAGCTCCGCGAAGTCCACCCCGAACTCACCCGCTACATCGGCCCGCCCTGCCACATCCGCGCCGGCATTACCACTCCGATCTGCACCGAAGGCTCCCACTTCTGCGGCATCAAAGTATGGCTCGACTTCCCCAACATCAGCCGCCGCATCTGAAACGTAGCCAGCCGTTTAGGCATCCTATCCCTGTAGTTGGAGGCCCATCATGCTTCGCAGCCCTGTCCACTCCATCGCTTCAGCCCTCGCCGCAGTCTTGCTCCTGACTCCATACTCCTCCGCCTTCGACACCCCGTTGTCTGATCAGGCCGTCCGTGAGGCCTACTTCCTCGGCCAGCGCCGCGACGAAACCATGGCCGATCTCCTCAACAAATACACAAAATTCCTGCCAGCGCCCAAAACCGGTCCGGACATCGCCTCCGTCACTGTATTCACTCCTTTCGCTCTCCTCGTCCAGCAATCCAGCCAGCACACCTCGGGCTACAGCGCCCAGCAAGCCGCGCTTGACCATCGCGATCAGGGAGAATTTGTAAGAATCATCGTCCAAATCCAACTTACCCAGTCTTATGCCTCAGTCATCGTTCGCCCCACGGGGACGCACTCTGGCTCTCCCAACGGCTTCGTCCCTCGCCCCTATGACTTCTGGAAAGACTTCGATGTTCAGGTTTCCAGCGGAGACAAGAAGCTGAAACCTTTCTCTTCCTCTGGCCAGCCTAATCTCTTCTGCTCCGATGAAGGTGGTTGCGAACTTACCGGCGCCACTCTCCAGTTCGATTTTTCCGCCGAAGACTTTGCCTCCGGCTCCGCCACCATCGATGTAGATCCCCCCGAGGGCGACCCTCTCTCCATCGACTTCGACCTCGACCACCTCCGCTGACTTCTTTGCGCCCCAGGCCGGTCCTGCACGAAACAACTTCCTTCTGCTGCCGCCGCCGCGCCCCGTTCAGCGGTATACTTTCCCTAGGGATTGTCCTAATGCGGCAAGTCTTTCGCGTTCTCGCCAGCCTCCTCATGGCCCTTTGTGTGGCTCTGCCTGCTTCTCCCTTTCAGACCCCTCTTTCCGACGAATCCATCCGCGAAGCCTATTTCCTCGGCCAGCGCCACGATGGCTCCGTCGCGCGCTTCTTCGACGAATACGCCAAGCATCTCTCGCCGCCCAAGTCCGGTCCGCACATCTCTTCTATCGTTTTTCTCACTCCTTTCGCGCAATTCACGCTGTTCTCCGACGGCTATATCGGCAACTACAGCGCGCAACAAGCCCTGCTCGACCATCGCGGCCGCGAGGAGTCCGTCAAGATCACCGTCGAAATCTACTTGACCACCACCTACGGCGCTTTCATCTCCAATCCCGCCGCCGCGGGATCCCGCTCCTCCTCCACCCTCATCCCGCGCCCCGCTGATTTCTGGAAAGACTTTCGCATCCAGGTCTATAACGGCCGCCAGCTTCTTTCCGCATCCGATTCTGAAGGCCGCCCACTGTACCGCTGCGGGCGCACCGGCCCGTGCCGTCCCCGGGGCGCCGCCGTTGATCTGAAATTCCCCGCCGGCGCCTTCACCTCCGATACCGCTACCATCGAAGTGATTCCTCCGGAGGGCGACCCCGTCTCCATCGATTTCGACCTTACCCGCCTCCGCTGACCCGCTTCCGCCTCCTGGCCTTCTGCATCCCTGTCCCAGACTCCGGCATCCTAACTAGCTAGTGTGCGGGTGAAACTGTGTAAACTTCTGTCCACAGGCTGGCGCTCGTCGCGGCTGTGGATTGGCACACTTCAGATTCAAGCTAAGTGTCTTGAAATCAACACTTGTGAAAATGCCCCGCAAGACGCGGCTCTAACTATCTTTAGAATCAACACTTATGCGACGGCCCACAAGTGTTGATTCTAAACCACTTAGCGCAATGTTAAGTCCTTTAGATGCAACACTTATGAAAAACCAGGGGGTGGGGCCGATTATGGTTAACTAGACATTGAAGGAAGGTTACCTGCCCTGAGCGAGCACGCTGAGTCGAAGGAAATCATGTTGGATCCAGTCAGTCGAGATACCTGCTACGAGGAAGCCGAACGATCTCTATTTAAGACGCTCGGTGGTTTCCTTACTACCTTCTTCTCACGACCTCCAGCGCAAGGTCACCGGCCCGTCCATGGGATGCGCCATCGCCTCGCCGGTCCGCCGCGACTCAATCAGGTTAGCCTTCAGCGCGAAATACCATTTCGCTGGCCGGTCCGCATCATCGATCAGCATCAACTGCGGATTGTGTTTCAATCCTTCCGCCTGCTGGATCATCGTCTCCTGATCCTGGCGGAGAAAAATCTTGCCGAACATCCTAAAAATCGAAACCGGCAGAAAGAAAAGATCCCACGCCGCCACGAAATCGATCCGGCAAAGGTCCCGCCGCACCGGAGTCACCGTCGCCCGGCTCGAAAACCACATCTTGCCGCTGCGATCCTCTTCCGTGCGGATATTCGGCAGCACAAAATCGATCGTCGTCGTCACCGGCTCGCCTGTGATTTTCTTCAGCAGCTGATATGGCGCGCTGTTCGTGCTCGGCGAATGCGGGCTCATCCGGAAGCCGTTCGGAATCGGCTCGAACTGCTTGGCTTTCTCGTGAATGCTCCCGCGCTTCCGCCAGAACCACGACTGGTGCACGAATGGCCCGTGCGCCGGGTCCATCAACCCGATAATCCCATGATCGATGTGCGAAGGCAGCTCACAGGAAAGATGCGTGATCCTGTATTTGTCGCTGAAAACGGTAAGCGCCGGCGCCGCGGGAGCCGTCTCCGGCAGCTTAGTCCCCGGCGCATTCATATAAACCCAAACGTAGCCGTCCCGCTCCTGGCAGGGATAATGCCCCGCAAAAATCCGTTCTACTTTCAGCTTGTCCTGGCTCGAAAGCGAAGGAATCTCGACGCATTGCCCGCTGCAAGCATCGAACCGCCATCCGTGATAACAGCACTCCACCACTCTCCCGTCCAGTCGCCCATAGGAAAGCGGCATGCCCCGGTGCGGGCAAGAATCGCGCATCGCAAACACTTTCCCCTCGGAGGTTCGTCCCAGCACCAGCGGCACTTCCAGCAGCATCGCCGTCACCAGCTTCTGCCCGCGAACCGCCGTGCTCCGTGCCGCCGGATACCAAAAATCCCACAAAAATCCAGCATCGGCCCGAGCCGCCGCCTCCCGCGCCGCTTCAGCATGTGTCTGCAACATGGTTCGCACTGCTTCGCTCATGGCCGATTGGCCGCCGGTTCCGGTAGCGCCGCCTTCCAGGCGGCATCTTCCAGCCGCATCGTAGTATACCGCCTCACACGGGAGCAACCGCGGCTAGGTCGCCGTGCCAGGTCGAATAGATGGTTCACTTTGCGATTGCATTCTTCCAGTAATGGAGTTATAATACTCCGTACTTGGAGACATTGGGAGGATCATGTGGCCACACTCAATCGACTCCCCGCCGGCATTGCCTGGGAAAAACCGGCGGATCTTTCCGACAAAACTGTTTTAAAACGGCTGAGTCCGTCGGCCGTGAAAGCCTTTTTGAAAATCCGCGAGCTTTGGGAATTGCGGGATGAAGATGCCAGACGAGTGCTTGGCGGCATGTCCAACGGCGCATTTTACGAGTGGAAGCGAAAAGCGCGCGCCCCTCTGGACCAGGACCGCTTGACCAGGATTTCCGTGCTGACAGGGATCTTTAAGGCCTTGAATATCCTTTACAGCAAGAAACTCGCCGACCGCTGGGTCCAGTTGCCAAATGAGAACTCCATGTTTGAAGGGGAAACTCCTCTTACCTACATGATGAAAGGTGGCCTGCCCGCCATGCTTCGCGTCAGGCAGCTTCTGGATTCACGCCGCGGAGGGCAATAGGTGCTTCCTCGCCTTTCCGATGTGTCCCGCAATGGCACGCATCGCTTGATTCCCTCGCGCTACAGCGACAAAGACGAGAGTGTTCTCGCGAGGCTGGCCGATGATCCCGATGACCTGAGCGCCTTATTCGCGCTTGAAGGAGCCACGAACGACCGCCTCCTCGGCGAAGCGGGGCTTCTTCCCGGCATTTCCGTCCGGGAACTCGTTTTCGGTCTTTCGTACTCCCACATTGTCAACGCTGCGTTCACGCATACCCGGCCTCTCGGAAACCGTTTCAGCGGGCCGGAGCGGGGCGCTTGGTATGCGGGGTTCTCCCTTCAAACCTCGGAGATGGAAGTTGCCTACCACAAGAGCAAGGAATTGCAGGAAATCAAGTGGCAGCAGGAGGAGGTTTTTATCTATGTCGATTTCCTCGCTGACTTTCACGGGAAATTTCACGACATTCGAGAGGATCGTTCCCTTGAAAATTGCCTTGATCCGGACAGCTATACCGCCTCACAACAGTTGGCCAGGGAGCTTCTCGAAGCAGGATCAGCCGGCGTTGTTTATCCCAGTGTCCGGCACAAAGCTGGTACCTGCATCGCGTGTTTCAGGCCCGCCTTGGTAAACAATGTTCGCAAGGGTCCCCGCGTCTCTATCACATTCAAAAACGCGCTCGCCCCACCCATCATTGAGCAGTCTAAATAACCAATCATGCCCACTAGCGGACGTCTAGCCTACGACGACCGATGATACGGAGTTTAGTATCGCAATCTGTCATATACTGCCCGGCAGTGCCGCTAGCGCGGGTGCCTGCCTTCGCTAATGATTTCGGGAGACGAGATGCAATCGCAGACAGTCAAAGAAGCCAGATGGTGGTGCACTCAGGGTGGCACGTCTGATCTGAAAGTCGCGCGCCAAGATGCTCTCTCCTACGGTAAGCGCAGAGAGCACACTTTTCGAGTTAAAAATCCACCCGAACATAGAGAAATGGTTTTTCTTACCCACCACATCTTGGGCATTCAACGCGAGAGGGGATTCTCGGGTGGCCTCATATGGCTTCGCATGTGGTATGTCGGGAGTCCGGAGTTAGTGAAACCGGGCTGGAGAATCATTGAAGACATGCGGCGCGCGCATGGCGATCTACGTTCTCTCGACATTGCGCCCGCACAAGTGTTCCGCGACGATGAATTGGTGGAGTTGCATGCTTTTCTGATTCAAATGATGGCCTACGGCTGGTCCGGATACTACGTGCCAAGCGCCGAAGACTTTTTTCTGGATTTCAGAACCAGCGAGAGATTCTTTTGTGTAGCGAAGTCAGCGGAAAGGCTAAAAACCCTGTATTCTTCATTGAAATCCTGGAACCCCGCGAGCGAAGTGCCACGTTTCTCAAAGGCGCTGTCGAAGCGAGAAGCCGCAAGGACAAAACAGATCCTATAGCTTCCACTAGCAAACATTGCTAGCCAGTCGCTAAATCGGGACTTGCCCCACAGTGGTCTGATTTGCGTGATTTGGGATTCGGCGCTATTCTTATGGCAGAGCAAATCGATGTACGCCGCTTTCTATTAGCTGACCCTCCCACCGCGCCAACATTGGAGCGGCGCAATTCCCATTTTCGATTTTCCAATTTCGCTTTTCGCATTCGTTATCATAAGGATTTGCCATGGCTACATTGACCCTTACTGAAAAGCTGGACCAGCTTGGCGCCCGCTACGACGAGCTTACGCAGGAACTTTCTTCGGCGGAGATCGTCTCGGACTCCGCACGCTTCCAGAAGGTCGCCAAGCAGCAATCCGAACTTGGCGAGATCGTCGCCAAGCACCGCGAATTCAAGCAGATTGAAAAAGACCTCGCGGGCGCCCATCAGATGCTCGTCGAAGCGGAAGACCCCGAGATGAAGCAGATGGCGCACGACGAAGAAAAGGAACTCACCGCGCGCAAGGAAACGATCGAGCGCGAACTGAAACTCCTGCTTCTCCCGAAAGATCCGCTCGACGAAAAAAGCGTCATCGTGGAAATCCGCGCCGGCACCGGCGGCGATGAAGCCGCTCTCTTTGCCGCCGAACTTTTCCGCATGTATTCGCGCTACGCGGAAACGCAGGGCTGGAAGGTTGAAATTCTCGAAAGCTCTCCATCTTCCCTCGGCGGATTGAAAGAAGTCGTCGCCGCGATTCAAGGGCAAAAGGTCTATTCCAAGCTGAAGTACGAGAGCGGCGTGCACCGCGTCCAACGCGTTCCCGCCACCGAAACGCAGGGCCGCATTCACACTTCCGCCGCAACAGTAGCGGTTCTCCCCGAAGCCGACGAAATCGACATCAAGATCGAGGCCAAGGACTTGCGCATCGACACCTTCTGCTCTTCCGGCCCGGGCGGTCAGTCGGTCAACACCACCTATTCCGCTGTGCGCATCACGCATATCCCCAGCGGGCTGGTCGTCTCGCAGCAGGACGAAAAATCACAAATTAAGAATCGCGCCAAAGCCATGCGCGTTCTTCGCGCGCGCCTGTACGAACAAGAGCAGGAGAAACGCCAGGCCGCGCTCTCCATTGAACGCCGCGGCCAAATCAAAACTGGCGATCGCTCCGAAAAAATCCGCACCTACAATTTTCCGCAAAATCGCGTAACCGATCACCGCATCGGCCTGACTCTCCACCAGCTAACGGAGGTAATGGAAGGCAAGCTTGCCCCGCTCGTCGACGGCCTTGTCGAACACTTTGAATCGGAGCGCCTCCAACAGGAACTCGCTAGCGCGTGAGTAGGACAGACATTCCTGTCTGTCTCTCTACGACTTTGCCGAACGACCACGGACAGGCAAGAATGTCTGTACCACCAAAAGCTTCTCCGCGAAACTCTGTGCTCTCTGCGTCTCTACGTTATATTTTCTTTTGGGTTGTTGGTCCCAGCTGTAAGTCGTCGAGAGTGAGGGAATGCCTGACGTCCGCTACACTCTGAAACAAGGTCTAGCTCAGTTGCGCGAAGCGCAAGTCCCCTCCTTCACGCTAGCCGCCGAGCTTTTGCTCCTTCATGTCCTCGGCCGCAACCGCGCGTGGATTTACGCTCACCCGGAGCAGGAAATCTCGGATATAGACGCCGCGCGCTTCTTTGCATTGATCGCCCGCCGCACGAATGGCGAGCCGACACAGCATCTCACCGGCAAACAGGAATTCTGGGGCCTCGAATTTGAAGTAACACCCGACGTGTTGATTCCCCGCCCCGAAACCGAGCACGTCATCGAAGTCGCCCTCGACCGCCTCGCCGTCCGCGAACTCCGCGCCGGCCGCAAGCAAACTCTCACCGGTGAAGGCTTGCAAATCGCCGACATCGGCACCGGCTCCGGCTGCATCGCCATCGCCTTAGCCAAGGAACTACCCGGCGCCACCATCTACGCCACGGACATTTCCAGCGCCGCGCTAGCCGTCGCCCAACGCAACACCACTCGGCATTTCGTCTCCGATCGCATCCGTCTCCTAGAATGCAATCTGCTCAATGGCTTCATCGATTGCGGCCAAGCAAACACGGGCCTCTCCGTTGCGCCTAATGTCGAACACGGGTCACGGATCAAGGAACACGGATCACATTCGTTCGATCTGATCGCCAGCAACCCACCCTATATTGGCCGCCGCGAAGCCGCCACCCTCATGCGTGAAGTCCGCGACCACGAACCTGTAATCGCACTTTACGGCGGCGAAGAAGGCTACGAACTTTACGCCGATCTAATCGCCCAAGCAGCCGCGCATCTCAAGACCAGCGGGATCCTCGTCCTCGAACTCGGTCACAACAGCCTCCCCGCCGTCCAGCCGCTCCTCGACGCCCCCACCTGGACCAACGTAGCCGTAACCAACGACCTAGCCGGAATCCCCCGCGTCCTCGCCGCCGAACGGTTGTAGTGGACAAAACCGCGGCGTAGCCTAGGGGCATGCCGGACTTCGCACGATTCCGCGCCAAGCATGGGCCGCTCGATGAGCGATCGGCGGAAGTGACGGCGTCCATTTTGCATGTGGACATGGATGCGTTTTTTGTTTCGGTGGAATTGCTGGAGCGGCCGGACTTGCGCGGAAAGCCTGTGGTTGTCGGCGGACAGCCGGATCAGCGCGGCGTGGTTTCCGCCGCGAGCTACGAAGCGCGGAAATACGGGATTCATTCGGCGATGCCGCTGCGCACGGCCGGACGTCTCTGCCCTCACGCGATTTTTTTGGATGGCCATCACGAAAAATATGGGGAGTGGAGCGATCGCGTCGCGACCATTCTCGCGAGATTCTCTCCAATCGTCGAAATGGTTTCGATTGACGAAGCGTATCTCGATCTCGCCGGCACCGAGCGATTGCACGGTCCACCTCTCGCAGCAGCCGACAGGTTGCTTCGAACAATCACGGAGACAACATCTCTTCCCTGTTCCGGCGGCCTCGCCGCGACGCGCCTGGTTGCCAAAGTCGCATCCGATCAGGCAAAACCGCGCGGGCTCGTGTGGGTGCCTGCAGGCAGCGAACAGCGATTCCTCGCGACGCTGCCGGTGAGAAAAATTCCGGGCATAGGCGAAGTGACGGAGCGCGCGCTGCGCGCCCTGGGCATTGAAACCGTCGAGCAGATCGCGGCAGTGCCGCAGGAAAAATTGGAAAGCATTTTCGGCCAGTGGGGAACAGCGCTCTATCGCAAGTCGCGCGGCGGCGATTCCTACGAATTTGTAATCGACGCCGAGCCAAAATCGATCTCGCACAATCACACTTTTGGCGAAGATACCGGCGACGTGGAAGCCTTGTCCGCGATGCTCAGCCATCTTTCGCAGAAAGCCTGCAAGCGTCTCCGCGAAGCCGGCCTCGCCACGCGAACGCTCACACTGACAATTCGCTACGCCGGCTTCGAAACGCACACGCGCTCCAAAACGCTCGGAGAACCGACGAAGCTCGATTCCGACATTTATGCCGTGTTCCAAGAGCTCTTTCGAATTCATCGCGATGCGAAGAGAAAAGTGCGGCTGCTCGGAGTCAGCCTGAGCGGCCTGACGCACGGCGGCGAACAACTCGATTTGCTGGACGCCGAGCGCCGCGCGAAACTGGAAAAACTCACCAGCGCCACGGACCGGCTCCGCGACCGTTTCGGTTTCGGCAAAGTGCAATTCGGCGGCTCGCTCCGCCACGATGAAACCGGACACGATCGCGACGATTCGTAACTTCCAGCGAATCCACGGCCGAATGTCCTATACTTTATCTTCCGTGAACGACCTTCCATGAGCGCTCCTCCCATTCCCGGTATCTCTCCTCCACCCCCTCGGCTCCATGGGATGGATCGCGTGCGCCATTTCTGGCAGCGCGTCAGCGAAGGCCGGCAGATCGACGATCTCTGGACGCAGTTCGTAGCCGACGCGCGCTCCAGTTACGGTTTCTATGACCGCGACGTCGACTGGGAAGAAATTCACAAGCTGCCGCGCTGGCGCCGGCCGCTTCATGTAGCGAGGCAATTTTTCTGGGCGCTGATTCTGAAAATGTCTCCCGCGCGGCGCGTTCTTCTTCTAATCGCTCTTGTCTTGATGGCGGTGTCTGCGATCAACCAGCAGACGAACTTCACCGGGATTGCCGTGCTGCTGTTCGTGCTGCTGCTTTCCCTGGAGTTGGCGGACAAGGTCACCATGAAGCGCGACCTGGAAATCGCGCGGGAGATTCAAACCTGGCTGGTGCCATCGCAGCCGCCGGAAGTTCCGGGCACGAACATCGCTTTCGCGACGCGTCCGCAAAATTCAGTGGCCGGTGACTATTACGATGCGTTCTATCCTAATCCCGAGGATCGCGAAAGACTGATGGTGGTGATCGCCGACGTCGCAGGCAAAAGCGTTCCCGCCGCTCTGCTGATGGCGACTCTGCAAGCGAGCCTGCGCACCATTGCGGGAGAAAATGCTCCGCTAGCGGATCTGGTGGCGCGGCTGAATCGCTACGCCTGCGCGCACAGCTTGAACGGCCTGCGCTTCACAACGGCGGTTCTTTCGGAGTACAACCCCACATCGCGGAGGCTGACGTACGTCAATGCCGGACACAACGCGCCGATTCTTCGCCGCGCCAACGGCGCGCTGGAAACGCTGGAAGTCGGGGGCTTGCCGCTGGGCATTCGTCTGGATCGCAGTCACGAAACTGCCTCGCTGGAGCTTAGGTCGGGCGACGCGCTGATTTTCTTCACCGATGGCGTAATCGAGGCGTTCAATGAATCGGGAGAAGAATTCGGAAACGAGCGCTGGCTCAGCGCCGTTCGCAACCTGCCCGATTGGGATGCGCAGCAAACCCTGCAGTTCCTAATGAAGCGCGTGGACGAATTTACCGGCGCCACGCGGCAGTCGGACGACATCACCTGCCTCGTCTTTCGCTGCCGTTAGTTCTCTGCCGAAACTCTGGTATACACGGACCTCCCTTCGCGCGCCCGTCTGTCGCATAATCACTTCGTGACGCCACGCGAAATGGCCAACTCGATTTGCGATACGCTGCGGAGCAACGGCTACCAGGCGCTGCTGGTGGGCGGCTGCGTGCGCGACTTGCTGCTCGGCCGCGAGCCTGCCGACTACGACGTGACCACCGATGCGACTCCGGAGCAAGTGATGACACTTTTTCCGGAGAGCATCGCGGTGGGCGCGCAGTTCGGCGTAATTCTGGTTCCGCGTGATGGGCTGAAAGTCGAAGTGGCCACATTTCGCTCGGACGTAGGCTACAGCGATGGCCGGCATCCGGACAGCGTGGTTTATTCGAAAACGCCTCAGGAGGACGTGCAGCGCCGCGACTTTACGATCAACGGCCTGCTGATGCGCCACGACAACAGCGAAGTGCTCGACTATGTCGGCGGACAGGCGGACCTCGAAGCCAAACTCATTCGCGCCATCGGCGAGCCGGATCTTCGTTTCGCGGAAGACAAACTGCGCATGATGCGCGCGGTGCGATTCGCCGCGCGTTTCGGATTCGAAATCGAAGCCGCGGCGTTTCGCGCCACTCGACGTCACGTGGCCGAGATCCACCAAGTTTCCCCGGAGCGGCTCCGCGAAGAACTTACAAAAATGCTCACCGAAGGCGCGGCGCGGCGGGCGTTCGAATTGCTGGATCAAACGTGGCTGCTCCAGCAAGTCCTTCCCGAAATCGGGGCGATGAAAGGGGTCGAGCAGCCGCCGCAATATCACCCCGAAGGAGACGTGTGGATTCACACGCTGCTGATGCTCGAAGGGCTTCCCGTTGGCGCTTCGCCGACGCTAGCCTGGGGCGTTCTCCTTCACGACGTGGGCAAGCCGCCCACGTTCCAATCCGCCGAACAAACGGGCGATCGTATTCGTTTCAATGATCACGTGGAAGTCGGCGTGCGCATGGCCGAAGCCATCTGCAAGCGATTGCGATTCTCCAACGAGGACACCGATCAGATCCTCGCGCTGGTGGACAATCACATGAAGTTCGGTGCCGTCGAGGAGATGCGCGCTGCGACGCTCAAGAAATTCGTGCGGCTCCCACGCTTCGAGGAGCATCTGGCGCTGCACCGGCTCGACTGCCTTTCCAGCCACCGGCACCTGGAATCCTACGAGTTCGTCAGGCGCTTCCTGGAGGTAACCCCTCCGGACCAGGTCCGCCCGGAGCGGCTGTTGACGGGGGATGACCTCCAAGAAATGGGGTTCCGGCCCGGCCCGTTGTTTGCTGAGATTCTGCGCACGCTGGAGGATGCGCAACTGGACGGGCGCATCAGGACACGCGAGGAAGCCGAGGAGTTTGTCAGGAAGCGGTTTGCTTCAGAGGAGCGAAGGACATCAAGTAATTGAGCAGATGGCCGGTAGTAGGAAAGCGGCATTCAGGCGCGATCGACTGGGCCTCTTGAGCCGTAATATGTTGAACACAAAGATGTTAGTCGTAATTTTGCAGGTGGACAAGGGTTCTGATAGAATATGAGCGTGTGATGCTAAGATTTCATGCTAGCAACTTTAATACTTTTGAGCACCCTTTTCCTGACGCTTGCATCTAAAATTGTATTCCACCGCCCCTTTTGGGTGGCGTGGATGACCAGGGGGATACATGGCTGAGAAAAAATTTGTCGTGCCAGAGGTTCTTCCCATCCTGCCGGTTCGTGACACCGTCCTGTTTCCGGGCGCTGTCCTGCCATTGACCGTGGGACGGGAAAGTTCTTTGGCGTTGGTGAATAGTCTGCATGGCGACGAGAAGTTGCTGGGCGTGGTGGCGCAGCTCGACCCGCGAGTCGAGGATCCCGCGGCCGCCGACCTCCATAAACTCGGCACGCTTGCCAAGGTGCATAAGACCGTAAAAATGCCGAATGGCAACGTGGTGATTTTTCTGGAAGGTCTGCAGCGCATTCAAGTGCTCGAATTGATCGGCATACGTCCTTATTTGCAAGCGCGCGTGCAGTCGGAGCCCGACATTATCGGCGAAGCGGACACGGAGCTGGAAGCGCTGCAACGCAATGCGCAGGATCTTTTCCGCGACGTGGTAAGCCACTCGCCGCAGCTTTCCGATGACTTGCAAACGGCGGCCATGAACATCGATCATCCCGGCCGGCTCACAGACTTTATCGCCGGCACGCTGCCGTCGCTCTCGACGCTGTTGCGCCAGGAATTGATCGAAACGTCCAGCGTGCGCAAGAGGCTGGAAACGCTGATTCGCGAACTCTCGAAGGAGCTTGAGGTCCTGGAGCTGCGCTCGAAGATTCACGAGCAGGTGCAGGAGCAGGTGAGCCAGAACCAGCGCGAATACCTGCTGCGCGAACAGATGAAGGCCATTCAAAAGGAACTCGGCGAATCCGACGATTCCATGCAGGAGATCGACGAACTGCGCAAGAAAGTGGAAGAAGCGGCGATGTCCGCCGAAGCCAAGAAAGAGTGCGACCGCGAGCTGAAGCGGCTGGCGAAAATGACGCCGGCTTCCGCGGAGTACATGGTTTCGCGGACGTATCTCGAATGGATGACGTCGCTGCCGTGGAGCAAGTCCTCGGGCAGCGCGGAAATCGACATTACGAAAGCGCACGAGATTCTTGACGAAGACCACTACGATTTGCAGAAAGTGAAGGAACGCATCCTCGATTACCTGGCGGTGAAAAAACTTCAGCCGGGGATGAAAGGGCCGATCCTTTGCTTCGTGGGGCCTCCAGGCGTGGGCAAAACTTCGCTGGGCAAATCCATCGCGCGTTCGCTGGGACGCAAGTTCGTGCGCATCGCTCTGGGCGGCATGCACGACGAAGCAGAAATTCGCGGCCACCGGCGCACGTACATCGGCGCGCTACCGGGACAAATTATCCAGGGACTGAAGCGCGGGGAGACCAACGACCCGGTGATGATGCTGGACGAGGTGGACAAGCTCGGGCGCGATTTCCGCGGCGACCCTTCCTCGGCGCTGATGGAAGTTCTCGACCCGGAGCAGAACAACGCGTTCCGTGATCATTACCTGGATGTGCCGTTCGATCTCTCGAAAGTGCTGTTCATCGCCACGGCCAACTGGATGGATCCCATCCCTGAGCCGCTGCGCGACCGCATGGAGATCATCGAATTGCCCGGCTACACGGGCGAGGAGAAGCTGCATATTGCGCACAAGTACCTGATCCCCAAGCAGACCGCCGAGAACGGCATAAAAGCAGGGGAGCAGATCGAATTCACCGACGAAGGGCTGCGAGAAATCATCCACAGCTTCACGCGGGAAGCGGGCGTGCGCAACCTGGAGCGGGAAATCGCCACGATCACGCGCAAACAGGCGCGGCGCATCGCCGAAGGCACGACGGAAAAGATGGTTGTTACACCGGAAGTGGTCCGCGAATTCCTGGGCGTGCCGAAATTCCGCACGGAAAAGGAAGTCGAGGAGCGCGTCAAGCGGCCCGGCGTAGCCGTCGGACTGGTCTGGACGCCGGTGGGAGGCGACATCATCTTCATCGAGGCCACGCGCATGCGCGGCGGCAAGCAGTTCACCATGACCGGGCATCTGGGCGAAGTCATGCAAGAATCGATGACCGCGGCGCTGACCTGGACGCGCGCGAACTGCGAGCGCTACGGCATCGATCCGGACTTCTTCCGCAAGCAGGACATTCACATCCACGTGCCGTCAGGCGCGGTGCCGAAGGACGGCCCGTCCGCCGGAGCGGCGATGGTCACGGCGCTGGTCAGCCTGCTTAGCGGGCGGCCCGTGAAAGACCGGCTGGCGATGACCGGCGAGATGACGCTCTCAGGCGTGGTCCTGCCCATCGGCGGCGTGAAGGAAAAAGTGCTCGGCGCGAAGCGGGCGGGCATCACGCATGTCCTGCTGCCCGCGGACAACGAGCCGAATGTCGTGGCGGATCTTACTCCGGATATTCTCGGCGACATTAAAATCACCTACGTGCGCACGCTGGACGAAGTTCTGGAGCACGCGCTGCAGAAAGAGGCGGTGACGCCGCCGATCGTGCCGCAGCCGGAACCAAAGCCGAAGCGCGTTGGCCCGGATAGCCCGCGGGCGATTCACTAAGGCAGCGTCCGACCTCTGAAGCAGGGGCACGATATATCGCGTCCCTGCACAGAGTGTCTTTAGCAGGCCCCCGAAGTGACCGGGGGCCTTTTTCATTTCAGGCAACGCCGGAAGCCAAGCTACAGACTCCTGCTACCATATTTCCTGGAATATGCCGCGTGAAAAACAAAACGCGATCGATGCGCCCGCGGAACTTGCGCAGCGCGTTTCGGAGGCGCTGCTGCGAGAGCGCCTGGTGCCGCGATTCATGGATTCTTACGTCGTCGAGAACGGCCGCCAGGCGCTCCAAGTCCACGCTTCGCTCTACCGCGATCTTCTGGCGCTGTTGCAGCGGGAGGCGCTGCTGGCTCTGACGGTACGGACGCTGGCGATCGTCTGCAACGAGCCGCGGTCCGCGGGCAAATCCAAACCGCGTCCCATGCTGCGGCGGGATGCCACGGCGTTCCGCAGGAAGTTTCTGGCGTCACTGACGCGCCAGCAGGGCTGGACCGCGGGCGATGCGCTCGATTTTCAGCGCGACCTGCAAATGTACGAGGAGCTGCTGGCGCGGGCCGCTGCGAAGCACCGCGCGCGCAAGCCCTTTGAAGCGGCGGACCATCCCTTCGTCGACCGTTGCGCCTTTTTGCTGGATTCGTCGTTCATCGAGAAGGCCAGGCTGGCCGCAAGCAAGGCGCTGACGGAAATCGAAGAATTGGCGGCGGCCGTAACGGAGCAAGTTCGAAGTGGGCGAGTTCCTGCGGGGCGGCGATAGAACACTGGCTATTCGAAAAGGTCTTCCTTCCAAAGACGCTGGCCGGCGAGCGAAGTATAAAAACCCCACGCGGCGATGGCCACGAAACCGAGCAACACACAGAAGGAGCGGGCCGCATACCAATAGGAAAAATCCAGTGTGATAGGCACGTTTAGAAGGACATCGACGGTTAGCACGGCCATGGCTAAAGCGATCAATCCGAAGCGCACAACGGCGAACGCGGCGATGCCATAGATGACCAGCCAAATGGGCGTTTCAATCAGTGGGTGATCGGCGCCCAGGACTTTCGGCACGGTAAAAAGCAGGACGAAAATCGCGGCGGCCACCCAGCGATTCTTGACCAGCACACGCAAGAGAACCACAAGGAAAAAAAAGATCAGCGTCGTCTGAATCGAGCCGACGATTCTGACGAGCCCGAGAGCGATCGACTCGCGAACGCCCTCGAGAAACTCCTCACTTCCAAACTGCGGACTGGCGCCCGCGCGAGTCAGAAAGAAACTGCCGAGCACGAAAGTGAAGACCCAGGAAAAACCGAGAAGGACGCCAAAGAGAAGGTCGCGGCCGACCAGGGGATCGCGGAGACGCCCGCTTATGAAGCGAGTCCAGGAGATGATGGTTTGCGGCCAGTTACGGCGCACATAGGGCTCGAGAGCGAGATAGAGCACCCAGATAAAACCAGAAACGAAAAGGCCGGTGCTGACGGCAAAGAGGATCATGCCCGCGGTGTCCAGAGTGGGAACAAAATGGGATCGAAAAAGACAAATGGAGAGCTCAAGGGCAAAAACGAGAGAAGCGAGGCGCAGGGCGCCTTGGCGGTCACCCTTGCCCCGCGAATAGTTGCGATATGCAAGAAATATGCTCCCCGCGAAGATGACCAGCGCGATCGAGAGACCGATGATTTGGCTCGTCTTGTCCGCGCGCGTGCGCTCCGCCTGGTTCATGCGCTGTGGTTTCGTCCAGGGGCCAATGAGGGCGAAAAACACGGGCTTGCCGCGGCGAGCGGCGGCTTCGACGTGCAAAGGACGACCGCTGCCCGGCCAAGCGCCATCCCAGGCGGCGCGCGTGTCAGCGGAGGCCAGCGAATCCCACGAGGATTCCACAGAATGAAATTGGGCGGGGTCAAGTCCCGCGGCAGCGAAAAGCGGAAGCCAATCGGCAGGCCGGGAGGATGGCGGGCTCTCCTCTTTTTCCGGGGGAATCGCCTGGAAATAGAGCAGAGCTCCCTCTGGATCGAGTTGAAGATTGATCATGCCGGAGAAAATGGCTGGCGGATCGGAGAAGGTGACAACACCGGGAGTCAAGGACTGATTCCAAAAGCCTTCGGGGCTCATTTCGCGGGGACTTTGCCGAAACCAGTAGCGGAGCACGGGCGGCTGTTCGGCGAGCACGCGGTCCCACTGGGGACGCTGTGAACTATTCTTTTCAAGATAAGCGAGAAAATCGCTGTCGTAAGTGAAGCCGTCGGCTCTGTCGACAGGCGGAGCCGAATAGCCCAAGCTCGCAATGATTTCGCGGGACTTTTTGGCGAGAACCTCGGGCGGATTTTCGGCGTGGAGACGTGCGAGGCCGTTTTCTTTGATCCCTACAGCGACAAGCAGAACGACTCCCAGGAGCACTGCCGCTAGGCAGGCAATCGCGACGCGGGGCGCGAGGCCAGCGGTTCCACCAGCGGCGGCCACCATCTGTGGCGAAGGCGTCTCGCCCGCGGCGAGCGCGGCGGCAAGAGGATCCCCACCGGGGAGTGCGGCGGCGACTTGCAACGCTGTCGCTGGACGCTTTTCCGGATCGGTCTCCAGGCAACGAAGGATGACGCGCTCGACCAGGGGATCCAGATCGCGCACTAGAGTCGAAGGATTTGTGACCGTCCCGGACTCGCGCTGCTTCATCAATTCCGGGAGCGTGGCGGCTTCGAAAGCGCGCTTGCCCGTGAGAATTTCGTAGATTATGAGGCCGAGTGAATACAGATCGCTCTTCGTGCTGACTTCGCGGCCGGCAAGCTGTTCCGGCGCCATGTACGCAGGCGTCCCAGCGCGAACGTCCGCGCCTTTGATGCTCGCTGCGACGCCGGCGAGGCCAAAATCCATGACGCGAATTTTGCCGGCGCCGTCGAGCATGACGTTGGCAGGCTTCAGGTCGCGATGAATCACGCCGCGTTCGTGCGCCGCCGCCAGTCCCGCACAGATTTGCCGCGCGACCTCGGTGGCTTTGTCCGGCGAAAGCCTGCCGATGCGGCGGACCACCGAAGCAAGATCTTCCCCATCGACATACTCCATCGTCAGGAAAAGAGTTCCGCCGGCTTGGCCAATGTCAAACATGCGGCAGACGTTGGGATGAGAGACTTGCCGCGCGGTGCGCACTTCTGCGTGAAAACGCCCAAGCGCCGCGGCGTCCTGTGAAAGCGCTTCAGGAAGAAATTTCAACGCCACGACCTGGCCGAGGGTTAAGTCTTCGGCGCGATAAACTTCACCCATTCCTCCGCGGCCCGCCAGGGCCACAACGCGGTATCGTTCCGCGATGATTTGCCCTGGCGTAAAGCGGCCGCCGCCGATGGGGTCGGAACTCGTCAGCGGATTGCCGCTTGTAGGTGTGCGCGGAGTTCGCGGGGAAGAAGGGGACGCCAGAGTTTTTCGCGCGGCCGGAGTTGACGGCGACAGCGTTGCTCCTTCGATGTCGGCTTCATCCCCAAGCAAAGTAGCGCCCGTGTCTGGATCGACGGCTTCTCCGCAGGAAGTGCAGAACCTCCCGTTGGGAGAAATTTGTGCGCCGCATTTTGCGCAGAACATGGGAGGCGGGAATTCTATCACTGGTCCCGGCCTGCCGCGAGCCGCGCCCGCGTCTACGGCTAGGAAATGCGTTCGGCCTGCACGGCGGTGCCGTAAGCCAGGACTTCGGTGACGCCTTGCATCACTTCCGTTGCGTCATAGCGCATCCCGATCACCGCGTTGGCGCCATGCTCGCCGGCGTGTTGCAACAGCAGTTCGAAGGCGTCCTCGCGGGTCTTCTCGCAAAGGTTCGTGAGGATGGTGATGTTACCGCCAATGATAGTCTGGAGCGCCGCGCCGAGATTCCCGATCACGCTCCGCGAGCGCACGATAATTCCGCGCACGATCCCAAAGTTTCTTACGATCCGGTATCCCGGCAATTCCAATGCTGACGTCACCATTCCGAAATCCACTCGTGGCATTTTTGTTCTCCTTAGAACGGGCGTTTACCGCTGCGATTCTAACCGTTCGAACGGCGCTCCGCGAGCACTGTTCCTCTGCTATCCTCGAAGAGCGTGGAGACCTCATTTTATTTACTGGCGTTTTTCCAGATCCTCCTGGGGGTGTACCTCATCTGGCAGGCCTGGCAGTGGCTCGGCTACGTGCGCCGACGCTTGCACGCCGATCCCGGATTCTTCTCGCCTCGCGTGGCGGTGCTTTGCCCTTGCAAAGGCATCGAGCCCGGCCTCGAGCGCAATCTCGTATCGCTGACGGAATTCGAACGCCAGAACTACGACATTTTCTTCGTCTTGGCCTCCGGCTCGGATCCCGCTCGCAGCATCGTCGAACGGGTCGCCGCGAGTTCCAAGGTGAAGGCCCACGTCGTCATCGCGGGAAGCCCCAGCAACTGTGGCGAGAAGGTGAACAATTTGCGGGTGGCCGTGGAACAACTGCCGCCGGAATTTGAAGTGCTCGTTTTCGCCGATTCCGACGGGCGCCCCGGAAGAAACTGGTTGCACCACCTGGTGGCGCCGCTGGGAGACATCAGGATCGGCGCGACGACAACCATGCGCTGGCTGATTCCCAATCGCAGCAATTTCCCCACCGCGCTTCTCGCCGCCTGGAACGCGCCAGTGGTCACCATGCTTAGCGAGACCGGGAGAAATTTCTGCTGGGGCGGCGGCACCGCGATTCGCCGCAGCATCTTCGAACAAGCGGGCGTCCTGGACGAGTGGAAAAATTCGGTGAGCGATGATTATTCCTTGACGCGCGCGCTGGAGCGCCAAAACCGCCCGATTGTTTTCATCCCGGAGTGCTTAACCCTTTCTTATGCCGAGGCCAATTTCCACGAGTTGCTGGAATTCACCAACCGCCAAATCCTCATCACCCGCGTGTACGCGGATCGCGTCTGGGCGCCCGCGACCGCCACTCATCTTCTGTACTGCCTGACGCTGTTACTCGGTGCGATGCTGATCTTAAGCAACCTCCTCCAACAGCGGCCCTATTTCCACATCGCCACGCTCACTTTTCTTCCAATTTTGCTTTCCTCCCTCCGCAGTTCCATCCGGCTTATTGGCGTCACCGAGGCCCTCCCTGCCGCGCGCTCCCAGATCATGGGACAAGCCTGGATTTACATTCTGTTAACAACTGTGGTCCCCTTCCTCTATCTTCTGAATTTTGTGAACTCTTTCGTCACACGAAAGATTCGCTGGCGGGGTTTGGTCTACGAATTGATCAGCCCGCAGCAAACGCGCATCGTTTCCTTTTGAAATTCCAAAGGAAGAATGCGGGCCGTGGCACTTTTCCACAGGGCATTGACCAGTTTCGTGCTACAGAATATGTTCCCGCGCGATTCAGACTTCTGTGGATAAAGGTGGAAAAATTTCGATGACAGTGCAATTCCTACCGTCAAATCCGCTTGACAGCCTCCCGATTTCAGCGTAAGTCCTCAATTCCTGAGCAAGTTGCCTATTCTTCCCAACGGCAGAATATTTGCAGGGAAGGAGGGTTCGGCAAAATGGTTCCAGGCCAACTTTCAGGGAGTCCTCGCCCAAGCCTGGTCGTTGCCGCACAATGGGTAAGAATTGCCGAGCCTTAGCCCTCGTTCTTGGCCTCTTGCCTGACGGTCTTGGCACAACTGGGGACACGCCTCGTCGAGGGGCGAAGAAAAAAAAACTTAAAGGCTTCGATTACGTCATGAGGCTGCATTCGGAGGGGGTGCACGTGAAGGTGATTCGCAGAAGTGAACACCCGCAGCAATTGACAAATTCCCGCCCGGCTTTTCCCCGCGATGTTTACTTTTTCTATGAAAAGAATTCTGGTGTAGCCCATTTTCACGTCGAAGCCGGCCCCGACGGCAGGTTTCCCGTGGACCAGGCTGCCGGACTGCTGGCCATGCACTGCATGGTGCGGGGCCAGTCCACCAGCGATTACGTGGTCATGGTCCAGGCCGAAGAGGAACTCCTGGGAGGCCTCCACGAGAAAGCCAACCAGTTGCTGGAGGCCGGGAAATCGCTCGGCGGCCAGGTGAAGCTGACGCGCCGGGAAGATGAAGTTCTCTCCGGCCTGATGAAGAGCCTTGCCAACAAGGAAATCGCCGCCAACCTGAATCTATCCGAGCGCACCGTGAAATTCCATGTCTCCTCGTTGCTCGCCAAGTTCCGCGTTCGCGGCCGCATGGAATTGGTGCGCGAGGCTTCGCGGCAAAGCGCGGGCGGCATGCCGATGCCCATGGCATTGGCAACGGGGGAGGCACGCAACTTTGCGCCCACGCCAAAGACTTATCCTGCACCGCGGCGGTCTGTAGCCGTGGTTCCCTTGGCGAAGCGGCAATTGATGGCCTGATTCGGACTCCGTTCCAGTTTTTTGAGGCAAATAGAAAAGCCCCCGATCTTTCGGGGGCTTTTCTATTTTTGGACTGCTTGCGAGCAGCGACTACTTCTTCGCCGCATCGTAGAGTTCAGCGGCCTTGTCCCAATTGACGACGTTCCACCACGCCTTGATGTAATCACCGCGTACGTTCTGATACTTAAGGTAGTAGGCATGCTCCCAAACGTCCAGACCCAGGACCGCCTTGCCACCTCCGGCGAGCAGATAGGGAGTGTCTTGATTCGGCGTCGAGTCGATCGCCAGTTTCCCATCTCGCACCACCAGCCACGCCCAGCCGGAACCAAAGCGCCCCAGGCCGGCGGCCGCAAATTTTTCCTGAAATCCGGCAAACGACCCGAACGTCGAGCTGATCGCCGCCGCCAAATTCCCCTTGGGCTCTCCGCCACCGCCCTTCTTCATGAGCGTCCAGAAGAGCGTATGGTTCCAATGGCCGCCGCCATTATTGCGTACGGCGTTGCGGATATTCTCCGGTACCGAGTCGAGACCTTTGAGAAGGTCATCGATCGACTTGGCTTGCAGAGCGGGTTGGCCTTCCAAGGCCTTGTTCACGTTGGTGACATAAGCGCCATGATGCTTGTCATGATGGATTTCCATCGTCTTGGCGTCTATGTAAGGCTCGAGTGCGTCGAACGAGTACGGCAGGGGCGGCACGGTAAAGGCCACGGGTTTTTCCTCCAGAGTAAGATTTGAATCCGAATGGTTCGCGGTGCCGGCGCGCAAGAGGCCAGGTGCAGCATTTCCTGCCCCGAGGAATCCAGCGCCGACGATACCCGTATTCCACAAAAAGTTACGACGATTCATGGGAACCTCAGCAGCGCGGAGGGCGAATCGACCTGCGGGTGGGATTATACCGCTAGTGCCCGCAAGATGGTAACCCGGTCCGGGAAACCGTGATCCCTCGGCTCTCACCGGATTTCCCGTCGGGCTTACGGCTGCTTTTCACCCAACAGCTTTTCCCCCGTAGGATTATTGGATGCGTGAAAGCGCCCAACGGGCAGATTCGGCGAGGACTTCATCCTCCGAAGCCGCCAGGCGCTCTAAAGCATCGGCCACCCTGCGATGCTCCGCCATGCGCGGCCGTACACCGGAATTCCCGAGCGCGATGCAGGCGTTCCGCAGCAGGCCGCGCCATTTGGTGCGTTTGATGGGGCTTCCGTGAAAGAGTTCGCGAAAGTCCGCCTCGGTAAGTCCAAGAAGCCATTCCAGCCGGGGAAGGTAGAGCGATTCGTCTTGCGGAGGGAGGGACGCGCCGGCATCGTTTTCTTCCGGTGCGGGAAAAACTCTTGGCTGGAACGGCGCCCGAGTGACCATCGGTGCGCGCCGGTTCCACGGGCAAACATCCTGGCAAATGTCGCAGCCAAAAACGTGATTTCCCATCGCCGCGCGAAACTCTTCCGGGATGGCGCCCCGCAATTCGATCGTCAAGTAGGAAATGCACTTTCGCGCGTCCATGACGTAAGGCTCGACGAAGGCCTGTGTCGGGCAAGCGTCCAGGCATCGCCGGCAACTCCCGCATAAGTCCGGCGGCGGCAGTTCGTTCGCCCCGAGCGTCGGTTCGAGATCGAGAGTGGTCAGAATGACGCCCAGAAAAAAGAACGAGCCGAGCATCTGGTTCAGCAGCAGCGTATTTTTCCCCAGCCATCCCAAGCCGGCATATTTGGCGAGCACGCGCTCCTGCACGGGTCCCGTGTCCACGTAAGCGCGTGCCTCGAATGGCGATGCAAATCGCTCGCGCAGGGATTCCGTAAGCGCCTCTAGTCTTTCAAGCAACACCTCGTGATAGTCGTCGCCCCAGGCATAGCGGGAAATCCACCCGCTCGGCTTGTCGTCCTTAATGGGCAGCGCCGGATCGGTGGAAAGCGGCTGCGCGGTGCTGTAGTTGAGCAGGCCGACGATGGCGCTCCGGATTCCCGGCATGGCGGTTCGCGGATCGGCTCGACGGGGATCAGCGAGGTACCGCATTTCTCCGGCGTAGCCCCGCGTGAGCCACTCCGGCGTCTGCTCCAATTCGGGAAATTTTTCCGCGCGCACTACCCCGCAAAGGTCGAAACCCAGAGATTTCGCCTGGTCAACAATCCACAGGGTATCGGCAAGCGGCATCATTCAGGAAATTGTGCCGCAATCATGCGAACCATGCGAGCAGGAAGACAAACCACGAAGGGCGCATGGGAAGGGGCGCCTGGACAAATTCAGGTGAAGCTTCGCAGCGCCGTGCTCTCGTCCGTATACACGTCAAATACGGTAAACAGCTTGGTGATCTGAAGAAGGTCTTTGACTTTCTTCGTCAAGTGCAGCAGCTTCAGGTCCCCGTTCTGATTCTTCACCGCCGTGTAGCCGCTGACCAGTTCGCCGATTCCCGAGCTGTCGATGTAGTCCACGTCCGCCAGGTTCAGCAGAATCATTCTTCTTTGATCATCCAGCAGCCCGCGAATCGTCTTGCGCAGCAATGCGCTGCCGTCTCCCAGCGTAATTCGGCCGCTCAGGTCCACAACGGTGACTTGTCCGGCGTCGCGATGCGTCGCATGTAATGACATCGATTTCCTTACGCTTCCCGCCGACGCGTCGCGTCTTGTCCGCTTTGGCCGTTCGGGGAAGCGCTCCCCGGAGCAGGCAGTTTCTTCGACATCACGATTTCCGCGCCGCCTGTCTTACCGGAAAGCACGTCGAACTCGTCCATGAACGCGCGCATCAGGAAGATCCCCCGTCCGGAAGTGCTGAGCAGGTTTTCCTCGGCAAGCGGGTCCGGAACGTCGGCGAGCCGGAACCCCGCGCCCTCGTCCAACACGTGAATAATCATCTTGTCCGGGGTGAGGTCCACAGCTAGGTGGATTTTCTTCTCGGGCCGCTCCTGGTTCCCGTAATGGAAGGCGTTAATCACGCCCTCGCGCACGCTCATGCCGATGCGATAACAGTCGTCCTCGCCGAATCCCGCTGCTTCCGCCACCCGCAAACACATCTCCTCGGCAAGATTGACGCTCTCGACGATCGTCTCCAGCGTCATTTCCAGGTGCTTGGTGTCGGAGGCCATCTTTTGTGTTGCGACTGCCCCGGGAGCCCCTAATGTGAGCGCTTTATGGGTAACACAGCAAAGGAAACCGAGTCAATGGAGCAGTCCAACCATTCTCTCCTATTTGATTAAGATGCTTTCTGGGGCAAGAAGGAAACTGCGGCCGCATAGTCACCGGCTTACAAACGGGAGACGAAAAGGTATGGTGCGCCTCAGGCCCAGTACGACCGGTCCAGCGTCCTGTATTGAATGGCCTCGCTAAGATGCCGCGGCTCAATACCTCCGCCACTATCCAGATCCGCAATCGTGCGCGCCACCTTCAGGATCCGGTCATGGGCCCGCGCGGAAAGGCCCAGCCGCGTGATAGCGTTTTCCAGCAATTTCTCGCCTTCCGGCGAAATCGCGCAATGCTTGCGAATCATCTTCGGCATCATCTGCGCGTTCGCGTAGGTCTTCTTCTCGCCGTGAAACCGTTCGAGCTGTCGGTCCCGCGCCGCAATCACCCGTTGCCGCACGGAAGCGGAATCCTCCGCCGAAGACGGCGTCCGCAGCTCCTTGTATTTCACCGCCGGAACCTCGATGTGAATATCGATGCGATCCAGCAGCGGCCCCGAGATTTTCGAAACGTAGCGCTGGATCATCGGCGGCGTGCAGTGGCACTCGCGCGTTGGATCTCCAAAATAGCCGCACGGGCAGGGATTCATCGCTGCGGCCAGCATGAACCGCGAAGGAAACGTCACCGAAACGGCGGCCCGCGAAATAGTCACGGCCCCGTCCTCCAGCGGCTGCCGCATCACTTCCAAAACATTGCGCTGAAATTCCGGCAGTTCGTCCAGGAAGAGCACGCCGTTGTGCCCCAGCGACACTTCCCCCGGCCGTGGCACCGCGCCTCCGCCAATCAACCCCGCATCGCTGATGGTGTGGTGCGGCGAGCGATACGGCCGCGTACCCACCAGCCCGCGGCTGTCCTCCAGCACCCCAGCCACGCTATGAATGCGCGTCGTCTCGATGGCTTCCTCGAGCGACATCGGCGGCAGGATCGTTGGGATACGCTTCGCCAGCATGGTCTTCCCCGCTCCCGGCGGCCCGATAAACAAAATGTTGTGCCCGCCCGCGCAAGCCACTTCCAGCGCGCGCTTGGCGGCCTGCTGCCCGTGCACATCGCGCAAATCCACCGAGTACTGCGCGGCCTCGGAGAGCATCTGCTGCGCATCCACCTTGACCGGAGTGAACGACTCCGGCGAATTCACCAGGTCCACCGCTTGCGGCAGCGACTTCAAGGCAAACACGTCCACGCCCTCGACTACCGCCGCTTCCTTCGCATTGGCTTCCGGAACGGCCAGCGACTTCAACCCAAACTCGCGCGCCGCCAGCGCCGCCGAAAGCGCCCCCCGCACCGACCGCACGCTCCCATCCAGCGACAGTTCGCCCAGAAACATCATCTTGTCCAGTTGTTTGCCGAAAAACTGCCCCTGGCAGCCCACCAGCCCCAGCGCCATCGGCAAGTCAAACCCGGATCCTTCCTTCCGCACATCCGCCGGCGCCAGGTTAATCGTCACACCTTGCCCGTGTGGAAATTCAAATCCACAGTTTCGCAAAGCGCTCTTAATCCGCTCGCGGCTCTCCTTAACCGCATTGTCCGGCAGCCCCACAACGTTGAAGTCCTGCATGCGCGCCGATCCCACGTCCACCTCCACCTCTACGAGGTAGGCGTCAATCCCATAAACCGAAGCGCTTTGCGTCTTGAAGAGCATGGTGGTCACGCCTGGTCCCAGCGAAATCGGGGCCAACGAGGGAAGCCGCAGTCACCGCGAGCATAAACGAATCCGCCAAGATACGCCAGCGATACTCTTGTGCCATACTGTCTGCTACTTCCAAGATACTCGAACGACTTGTGGCTGTTTTGCAGGCAATTAGCTGCTACCAAGCTTTGCAGGGGACCAAGATAAGTCCCAGGCGGACATGAATTATTGAGGTTGCGGATGATCGGGCAAAGGAAATTCGCGATTCTAGAATGGGTCATTTTGTTGGGGCTGACAGCTTGTGCGATTGCCGCCTCTGAGGTGATCGGGCTAAACAAGTTGTGGAAGGATGGCGTCGTCTACACAGTCGTTCTGTTTGCAGCAATAGGCACAGCATTACGGCCAGCCTGGGGACGAAAATCATTTTGGACAAGTCTCGCTCTTATTTTCGCTGGACACATGAGCGTTTTGCTCGTGGTGCTCCTGCCGTTGCCACCTCGCCGTTTTGGAATTCCTAAGCTTCTGCTGATCTCAGTCGGAGCCATCGAGGGCGTTTTGATAACAGGGATATTGTGGAAAAGGACGAAGGCACTGAGAACTTCCGGCCCGTGATCATGACCGTCTAGTGAGACTCCCATCCTTCCTCCCTCTAGCTGATTCCACTTGACGAGCCCATATTCTTCTGGTATAGTAGCTTCCGGGTACAATTGTGGCTATTTCCTACTTGCCGCCCGCCTACCTTCCCCGCAGCAAGCTCGAAACGTGCGCGATTCCGGCCCGACGTAAGTTCTTTAGATGCAACACTTATGAACCCCTCGTATGTGTTGCAAACAAAGGACTTACACAAAGCCTAAGTCCTTAAAATGCAACACTTACAAGAACCGGGGGGGTATCAAGGGTTAACTAGAAACCATTTGGAGTGCGGCGGTTTGCCGCCGCTTTTCCAACGCGCAAAACCGAACCGGGGCGAGACTTACGGATTATTGGGATCCTTCGATCCGACTCCGTACAGCGCCAGAACATCGTACGATGTCACAATGCCCTCAAGGTGGTGGACATCGGCGCGGCTGACGACTGGCAGGAGGTCCAACTCGCTCGCGCCCATGCGGTCCAGCACCAGATGAAGAGGGTGGTCAACATGGACATGAGGAAAATCCTCCGCATCGACGATCTCCTTCAGCTGCTTGTTTGCCGAACCATCGCTATGAGCGCGTTGCAAGTTTTGCATGCTGATGACGCCGACCACGCCACGCTGGTCGCCGACGAGCCAAGTGCGAAATTCGCTGGTCCGCAATTTCTCCAGGGCTTCCTGAACGGTCATCTCCGCGTTGAATACTTCCGTGGCCTCGCGCATCGCATGAACCACCTGCCGCTGCTCCAACTGTTGCCGCGTTTCAACGCTCGGCAGATGGATGCCGTCCTGTTGCGCCAGGACTTCATAGATCGGCTGCTTCTGGAACCGCGCGGAAATGAAAAAACTCACCAGGTTGGAGATCATCAGCGGCACGATCACCGCATAGTCTCGCGTGATCTCGAAGATCATCACGACGGAAGTCATCGGCGCGCGCACGATCCCCGCAAACGCCGCGCCCATTCCGACGAGCGCGTAAGCTCCTGGCGCCGCGACGTAGCCCGGCAGAAAATGCTGAGCCACCGTTCCGACAACTCCTCCCAGCATGGCCCCGAGAAATAAGCTGGGCCCGAAAATGCCGCCGGCATTGCCCGAAGCGTAGCTGGTTGCCACCGCGACCAGCTTCAGCGCCAGCAGCAGGATCATCAGCCGCAGCGCCATTCCTCCGTTCAGCACTTCGCCGACATGCTTGTATCCGACGCCCAGGAGTTGCGGCACGAACCAGCCCATGATTCCGACCGTCAAACCGCCTGCAATCGGCTGGAACCACAAAGTCTTTTTCGGAAAACGCAGAAAGCGCGCCCGCGTCCACAGCAGCAGCTTCGTAAACGCCACGGAGACGAATCCACCCGCCACTCCGAGCACCGCATAAATTGCAAATTCTCCCGGATGGATCAATTGATACTGCGGCACCTGGAACAGCGGATTATTTCCCAGCAGCAATCGCAGCATCGCCCAGGACGTCGCCGATGCCAGCGCGACCGAACCAAGCACCGGTGCGTGCAAATCTCCGACAACCTCTTCGAGGGTAAACAAAACTGCGGCGAGCGGCGTGTTGAACGCGGCGGCAATGGCTGCTGCTGCCCCGACAGGGATCAACGCCTTTACTCTGTCAGGCCGCAGACCAAGCCTCCGCCCGAGGACCGACGCAATTCCGCCCCCGATCTGCACCGCCGGCCCCTCGCGTCCAAGCGGAAGACCGCTGGCCAGCGTCGCGGAAGTGCAGAAGAATTTTCCCACCACGGTGCCAAGCGAAATCCGACCGCCCCGCGCGTACAATGCGGCCTTCGTTTGTGGAATGCCGCTCCCCCGGGCATCCGGAAAAAAACGGTAGAGCAAATAGCCCATGAGCGCGGAGCCAGCAACCGGCACGAGCAGCCTTCGCCACGCTGCCCCGCCGGCGGGATAGAGCCTGGCCCCAGATCTCTCCGTCAAGAGAATGAACGCGACAACCACAATGCCCACAATCGCGCCGATGAGCAGCGTCAGGATCAGGAAGACCTGTTCTTCGCGGTTCCGAAGAAACGTTACCCACTGCTGCGACGAAGAATCCCAGTTCTTCTGGGCCGGTTCTCGGGCTTCGCTCATTTGTGTAACGGGAAGTTCACCCACCGCGGCTTTCCTTGCTTCTCTTGGAAGGTCCCCCGGTTTGTTTCGTGCCTGGTGCTGGGCGTCCATTTTCCAGCAAGGCGCTGATGGCATTCACCAGCGCCGCGCCGCTGGCGCGCAATTCGCCGATGCGATCTCGCGCCACTTGTTCGAGCAGTTTTTCTCCCCGCGGCAGCAGCGCCACCTGGACGCGGCGGCGATCGTCGCGGCTGCGGCTCCGTCGTACATAGCCGTGAGCCTCCAGCCGGTCGATCAGTTCCACCACGCTGTGATGTTTCAGCGCCAGCCGGTCCGCCAGCGTGCGGATCGTGGCTTCCACGCCCTCGGGAAGTCCCCGAAGCGCCAGCAAAAGCAGGTACTGCTGCGGCTCGAGGCCCGCGGCGCGCGCCACCGCGTCTCCTTCCCCGACAAACTTGCGAAGGCGGTAGCGCAGCTCCGCCAGCGCCTGGTACTCCGCCGTGGTGATCTCTTTGGCCACGAGATAACTATATCGCAATGCGATATATATTTCCACTCGCACGCATGCGGGCATTCATAGCCGGCTTCTGGAAAGGTCCTCTTGCTGTCATCCCGAGCGAAGCGCGCCTTTTGTGCTCCGGTCGGTTCTGCGGGAGCGAGGGATCTGCTTTTCGCGAAAGCGCCAGGAAAAAGCGGATTCTTCGTCGCCTGCGGCTCCTCGGAATGACACGAATAGGAGTTTGTCGGTAGCCTGATTGAAGTAACAGGGAATTGGGAATAGACGGAGTTACAGTGGCTTACGGAACGATTTCTGCGTTTTGAAGTGCTCGTAGCCGTTGCGTTCGTAAAATTTGTGTGCGCGTTCGCGAATCACATTCGAGCGGACGGACATTTCCTTGCAGCCGTGCTTGCGCGCCCAATCCTCGGCGGCAGCCAGCAATCGCGCCCCCGCTCCCAGGCTGCGTTGCCCATCAGCTACGACCAGCCCGTTCACTTCCGCGCGTATCTCCGATTCCAGAAGCGGCTCTTTGCTGACGTGCAGCCATCCAATGACTCCGTAATTTGGCGCGTCCGCAACGAATACCGCGTTCTGCGACACCGGCTGGATTCTTCGCAACCGCTCTCGTATTTGTGCCGTAGTTGCCGGGTAACCGAGCTGGCCGGTGAGCGCGGCAATTTGCGCTGCATCGGCGCCCTTGCCCCGGCGAATCTTTAGCGTGTTGTTCTGTCCACCCTTTGCCGCTTTGTTCATGCTGTTTTCCGTTGCAGCCGCTTTTGCACCGCAGCACTCCTCAATTCGCGAAGTGCGTCTGCCGCGATCCACCGCGCGGCGCGCGAACCCTGCCGACGGATTCTCTCCGCGGCTCGGATCGCCGCCCGGTTGAGCCGTTTATTTCTTTTCCCGATGTTTCGCAAAGCCCAGTTTACGGCCTTCCTCACAAAATTTCGCTCGTCGTATGCTTCGCACTCAATCAGGCGCAAGAATCGCGCGAAACGCGCATCCGGGGCTGCCTTGTCTTTGTAGCTGAGATAAGCGATCAGCGAAAAACTGGCGCGCTTTACGAACTCTTCGCGCCGCCGGCTCCACGCCGCCACTTTGCTCCAAGCAGGCTTCGCATGGGCGTAGAGGTAGCAGCAGGCCGCATCCACAACGTCCCAGGAATCGAAATCGCGGGCCCAGTGCTCCATCTCCGCCGCCGTGACTTTTTTGGATTCACCAATCAATGTCGCAAGGATTTTCGCTTCATGAATGCCCGTCGCCCATATCTGCCGTGCAAGCGAGTGGTCCTTCCCGATGCGTTTCGCGAATTGGTGCAACATCGGCACGGAGATCCCATAAGCCTTCGGCACCTGCACGCCAAAGTACTCCATCTTGGCACGCACCTTCGGGTCCGCAAGCCCTCTGAGTTCGCGGAGGACGGCCGTCTTGGTCCACTGGGCGTCGCTCGTTTGAGGGCCGCGTCGCCTAAAACGTTTTGTCCGAATCGAGGAGGATCGTGACCGGGCCTTCATTGACCAGCTCCACGGACATCGTCGCTTGAAAAATTCCGGTGGCGACGTTCACGCCAAGTTTGCGAAGCGCTTCGCAGAATTCTTCGTAGAGAGCTTTGGCCTGTTCCGGCGGCGCCGCGGAGATGAAACTGGGCCGCCGCTGCCCGCGCGCATCGCCATACAAAGTGAACTGCGAAACGACCAGCGCGCTGCCTTTCACCTCCAGCAGCGACCGGTTCATCTTACCCTGGTCGTCCTCGAAGATGCGCAGGTTTGCGCACTTCTCCGCCATCGATGCCGCGACAGCGGACATGTCTTCGCGCCCCACGCCGAGCAGGATCATCAGACCGGCGCCAATCTCGCCCGTCACGCGTTCATCGACCGTCACTTTCGCGCGGCTGACTCTCTGGAGCACAGCTCGCATGTAAACGGCTCAGTCGCCGCCCTGCTTGGCCGGCTTGCGCGGCAGCATTTCCGGGAGTTGCGCGATGTTGTAGGCAAACACCGCCAGCACTTGCGCTCCTTCCGTCAGGTCGTCCCAGCGCACACGATCGATTGTGTCACCCTGAGAATGGTGCGTCTTGTCATAATCCACGGGCTCTTGCACGCACCAGAATCCCGGCACGCCAACGGCGTCAAACGGAATATGATCGGTCCCGCCTTCGGAGCGCAGCGTCGGTTCAGCCAACCCGACGTCCTTCGCTCGCGCCAGCGGATTCAGCGCGCGGTCCATTGTTTCCTTCACCGCATAGTTTCCCATCAGCCCGATGGTCAGAACTTTTCCCGTGCCGCTGTCGTGCACCAGCACGCCGGAAATTTTCTCCAGTTCCTGCTGATGAGCCTTCACGTAAGCTCGCGAACCGTTCAACCCCTGTTCCTCGCCGGTGAACAGCACGAATCGGATGGTGCGCTTTGGCTTCACGCCCAGCTTTTGCAGCGCCCTGGCGGCTTCCAGCACGGCCATCGAACCCGTGCCGTTGTCCGTCGCGCCGGTTCCCAAATGCCAGGAATCGAGATGGCCGCCGATAATCACCACCTCGTCCGGCTTTTCACTTCCTGGAATTTCCGCAACCGTGTTGTAGACTTCGACGGGTTTCCCGCTGAAGCTGCTCTCGATATTCACTTCCGCTTCCACGGCCCCGGCTTCCAACAGTCTCCACAGCAGCGCGTAGTTCTCCCGCGTCATGTAAGCGGTCGGAATCTGGCTGGGTCCGTATTCGCGGCCGGCTGTGCCCATGTTCAACATCCCGTACCATTTTTCGGACCCGCGCAGCACGGCGCCCACTCCCTCTTCCTCGAAAAATTTCGTCTGCGCCTGCCGAAAATTCCTGGAAGGCCCAGCGCCATATGGTCTGCTGGCGTCAGCTTTCGGCAATGCCACGGGGACGGTGTTTTCTCCCCACGGCGTCATCAGCGGATTCCCAGGTGAAACCATTTCGACCGGTCGCCCGACGATGACGATAGCCCCTTTCAGTTTGCCTTTGTATTTCTGCAAATCCTCCACGTTCTCCGCAGCAATGCCGATCACCGGACCACGCAGCGCGCCTTTTGTGGCAGCGGACCACCCGGCAGTCTCGAGAGTCAGCACGTGGTGCGTGGGAGAAATAATCCGGCCCGCGGCCGGGCCGCGCGTCCAACTGTTGGCGATTGTCCACGGCTCGAGGCGCACATTTGCGAGTCCTGCTTCCTTGAATCGTTCCATCGTCCAGTGACTTGCCTGATCAAGTTGCGGCGAGCCGGTAAGCCGCGGGCCGATGCGGTCCGCGAGATATTGCAGGTTGGACTTCAGTTCGCTCTGGTCGGACTTCACTTGCTCCAGAATTTTCGTATCCATGTCCGCGATGGGATCGGGCTGGGGCTTGGGCGCTTCCGATTTCGCCGCATCCGGCGAAGGCCGATAGGGCAGCGGGCGCCGTGGCAGCATAGCTGGCAGTTGCGCCGTGTTGTACGCCCACGCCGCAAGCACTTGCGCCCCTTGATTCAGATCGTCTTTCCACACCTTGTCGAACGTGTCCGACTGGCTGTGATGCGTCTGGCCGTATTCCGCCACGTCCTGTATTGAGTGGAATCCCGGAACACCCACGTCGTCAAACGACGCGTGGTCCGTTCCGAAAGACCTCCGCATGCTGGGCTCGAGCAGTTTCAATTCCTTCAGCGGCGCGAGCACTTGATCCACAATTTCCCGGTCCTGGTAATTGTCGTGCAATCCCAGGGTTAGCACGCGGCCCGTGCCGGTATCGTGAACGAGCACCGCGGAAACTTTGTCCAGCTCGTTTTTGTGCGCTTCCACGTACCTTACCGAGCCTACGAGTCCCTCTTCTTCCCCGGTGAACAACACAAAACGGATGGTGCGCTTCGGGTGCAAGTTCAATTTCGCCAGCGTGCGCGCCGCTTCCAGCACGGCCATCGATCCCGTGCCGTTGTCCGTCGAGCCGGTTCCGAGGTCCCAGGAATCCAGGTGCGCGCCGAGAATCACCACTTCGTCGGGTTTTTCGCTCCCGCGGATTTCCGCCACGGTGTTGTAGACATCCATGGGCTTGTCGCCGAAGGAATTCGTCATCTCGATTTCGACTTCCACTTTGCCGTGCTTCTGCATGCGGAAGAGCATCCGGTAGCCTTCGCCCGTGATAAACGCTGTGGGGATCGCGCCGATCTCGAACTTTTCCCCGCCCACTCCGGTCATGTTGAGCAGCCCGTGCGGCTTGCCCGAATCGCGCAGCACCACGGCGACGCCTTCCTGCCTGAAAAACTCATTTCGCGCGCGCCCGAGTTCCTGTTGCGCGGCAAACGGCGGAGGCGGCGCCGGCTGCCCCTTCACCGGTGGGGGCATCTGCATGGGACGAATCAATTCCGCGTTCGGATTTTGCGGTTTCGGCGGAGAAAGGCTCTCCGGCTCCTGATAGATGACGATCGCGCCCTTCAGCTTGCCGTGAAACTTGCTGAAATCGTCTTTCGTTTTCGCGTCAAAGTACACCACCGGCCCGCGCACCGTTCCATTGGTGCCGGGTGACCATCCCGCCGCCGCAATCGTCAACGGATGTTCCGCTGGCGAAACGATTCGCGCGCGAGCCGTCCCGCGCGTCCAGGAATGTGCGATCGTCCACGGCTCCAGGTGGACGTTGGTTAGACCGTATTCGCGAAATTTGGTCGCCGTCCAATCGTTCGCCTGCTTCAATTGCAGCGACCCAGTAAGCCGCGCCCCGATTTCGTCCGAGAGATACTCGAGATTCTCCATCACCTGGCTGTGATCACGGATTTCGCCCAGGATCTGCGCATCCGCCGCCGCAACCGCGCTGGCTTCTTCCTCCGCCGGCCGCGCCCACCCTATGCGGACCGCACCCAGCAGGAGTACTGCTGCAAACACAAAAGGAACCACTCGCCGTACGCTCATTCGCTCTCCCTCGAAGTTTTCAACAAATTTATCGAACTGATCTAATCCATCTTCGCGCAGCCCACTCCCCAGCATTGCCGTCATCGCCGCGCGCGCTTGCCATTTTAGGCTTGTTCCTATAGACGTACGCAGGCATTCACTTCGTTTCGCCAATTTTCAGGAACAGCCGGCTCTCAAAGTCATTTCCCATTTCTTCCCTGCGATTTCTGTGCGTTCTCTGCGTCTCTGCGTTTAGTCTTTCGTATGTTTTTCTTCGCCAGCGACAGGACCGCAAATCCGCGCGGCGACGGCTGGCACCTGGGACAAAAATAGCTGCTTCGCCCCGCGACGATAGCACGCCGGATCGCCGTCTTGCAGCGATGGCAGCTTTTCCCCTCGCGTCCGTAAGCCCGATGGTGCCGCTGATATTCTCCCGGCTCACCTTCGGCGTCAAGAAAATCGGATATCGAGGACCCGCGCAGTACAATCGCCTTCCGCAAAATATCCTGCAGCGCGCGGCGCAAATTTTCCGCTTGCTTCCGGTCCAGCTTGGCTCCCAACCGCGCCGGATGGATCTTCGCTCGCCAGAGGCTCTCATCGGCATAGATATTGCCGACGCCGCGCAGCACACCCTGGTCCAACAGCAGCGCTTTGATGCGCGCGCGCCGCCCGCAAATCCTGTTCGCGAATTCTTCCCTGCTGACTTCAAGCGGGTCGGCGCCGAATCCGGTCAACTCGTCGGCGAGCAGCGCTTTCGTCAAGTAGGCGATGCGCCCAAACCGCCGCGCATCCGTGTAGCGCAGTTCGCGCCCATCATCGAGAAGAAGGCAAACGTGCGTGTGTCTTTGCAGAGGCTGCGCCGCCAGGCTCGGCGCGAGCTGCCCGGTCATTCCCAGATGCACGAGAAGTGACGCTGGCGCCGAATCCCCATTTGTTACCACGCGCGTCTCTCCACGGACCGCCGACAGCCGCAGCAGCATGAATTTCCCATAACGCTCGACAGCTTCAATCTGCCGGCCCGGCAAGTGTTGCTCGAGAGCGGCAGGATCATCGATGAAGTCCGTCTTGCCCAGAGTGACAGAAAGGATCCGCCGCCCGAGAATCGCCTGCCGCAATCCTCGCGCTACGGTTTCGACTTCGGGAAGTTCAGGCATATGAAGTGTGACCCTTCAAAGTAACACAGCGCTACGCCCAATGGCTTTCGCACGTAGGGGCGCAGCATGCTGCGCCCCTGCAAAGAGAATCGCGCTGGAGCTGCTCTAAGGTAAGGCGCAAGAAACGTCGAAAATGTTCGCAAGAGATGAAACTGCTTTAGGGCAGAAGCGCGAAGACACGCACCGGTCCGCCCGAGCCGCCCTCCAGCTTGATCGGCGCCACGATCAAGAATGCGCCCGTTTCGGGCAATTCGCTCATCTCGGCCAGGTTTTCAAGCTGGTACAGACTCGCTCCCAACGCGAGGCGGTGCACAGCGTAGTCGGTCGATGCGCCGGGATCTATGCTCAGCGTATCGCAACCGAGGCCGTTCACGTTGCGCTCCATCAGCAGCTTCGCCGCTTCCACCGAGAACCCCGGAAAATGCATTCTGCCCTGCGCATCCTGGTTCCGATATTTTTGAACATCCGGCCAACGCGACTCCCACCCGGTTCGCAGCAACACAATCGTGCCCTCGGAAATTCGCCCGTGCCGCTTTTCCCAATCCGTGACGCGCGCGGCAGTCAACTGATAATCCGCATCCCTGGCGCTTTCGGCGCGAACATCAATGACCACCGCCGGCCCGAACAGTTGTTTCGCGGGGATTTGGTCAACGGTCGCTTTGCCCGGCGGAAAATGCGCCGGCGCATCCAGATGCGTCCCGTAGTGCTCCAACATCCAGAAGCTCCGCGTGAAGTAGCCGTTTTTCTCGACGCTGGCGTTGACCTTCGCTTCAAAGACTTTTTCATCGCCGGGCCATGGCACTAGCTTGTCGTTGATCGCGTAGCTCAGGTCGAGCACTCGCGTCTTCCCGGAGGGAACGCCTTCCAGTATGGAATCACGGTGGGTGATCGGCAAGAGAAGCGCGGAAAGGAAAACAAAAGTAACGGCAAAAATACTGGAGCGGCCGAAGGCAGCCATCTCTCACCTCCGTTCACGTCCTGCCCAGCGGCCCGACCGCTGCTCCCGCTTCACTCGCGCTCCGGCCTGCGCGTGGCGTCAGGGCAGCGGAATCCCCGGCGTCGCCACGATCCCGGCCATGCGCAGGATTTCTTGATACTCCACGTCGGTGACCAGCGAAATAATCGACCGCACGTTCTTCAACAATTTCATTTTTTTCAGCGCGGGATTCGCGCGCAGCTCTGCCAGCGACACCTGCCGCGGCAGCTTTTCAAAGGCGCGAAGGTCGGCGACCAGTTTCTTCCCGTTGCGGTCGTGGGGGTCGGGGTAGGGATCGCGCGTGACTTCCGCGATGGAGTACAGGGTGCGCTCCGGCGTCCCGTGATAGCACAATACCCGGTCGCCCTTGCGCACCTGTTTCAACGCGCGAATCGCGTCAGGCTTCGCCCCAGCCCCGTGCCACATCTCCTTGCCCTTTACGAACAGGGTGTCCCAGTGATAGTGGTGCGGGTCGGCGCTGAAGATCCAGTAGTGTCGTTGGGCAGTCGGTATCGCCATCGAGGCTTCGAGTCGGAATATACACGCTGGCATTCAAAAAGCGAAACAAAATGTGAGGGTTAGAGGAGACAGGGTTCCAGCGGCAGGTTCCGTCCAAGGTGGCTATATATTGGCAAAATCAATGTAACTATTGTATGTTCAATACCTTACGGGAACTCAACCGGCATCCACAAAAATGTCTTCTCCGCGAACTTCAACGGCATAGCAATCCACACCTACCGTCGGGTTCTGGCTAATCTTGCCGGTGGTCACGTCATACTGCCAGCCATGCCACGGGCAGGTCACGATGTTCCCGTCCATGACCCCCTGGCCCAGCGGCCCTCCCCGATGCAGGCAGGTATTGTTGATGGCAAAGAACTTGCCTCCCACATTTGCAAGGGCAATGGCTTTGCCCTCTACGTGAAACTCCCGGATCGTTCCCGGCGTGATTTCGTTCGTCTTTGCCGCTCGCGCAAAACCCATCTGGTGCTCTCTCCTCTTCCCTTCTGAGTCCTTGATTTCTGTGGCCCTTGTGTTGAATGCCCCGCCAGCCCGACTAATTTCTATTTTCCCTTTTCTATTTCTATTTCCTATCGCGGCTCCGGCGTCTGCGCCACCATCACTCCCTTTTTGAACTCTTCCACCATCTGCGGCTTCAGGCGCACTTCGGTGGGGCGCTTTGCGAGGGTCATCTGGTCGATCTTGTCCTGCAGCTTCAACAGCGCATAGAAGAGCGCTTCCGGGCGCGGCGGGCATCCTACAACGTACACATCTACCGGTACGATGCGATCCACGCCTTGCAGAACCGAATACGCATTAAACGGCCCCCCTACGCTCGAGCACGCTCCCATCGAAATGCACCACTTGGGGTCCGGCATCTGTTCCCACACGCGCTTGAGCACGGGTGCCATCTTCAGGGTTACCGTGCCCGCGACGATCATCAGGTCGGCCTGGCGCGGGGATGGCCGGAACACCTCCGCTCCGAACCTCGCCATATCGAAGCGCGAAGTCGTGGAAGCGATCATCTCGATGGCACAGCACGCCAGTCCAAAGGTCAGCGGCCAGATGGCGCTCTTGCGCGCCCAGTTGAAGACGTAGTCCACCGAGGTGATCATGAAGTTCTTTTCGAAGCGTTGGTCCAGTACGCCCATTGGCCGGTCCTTCCTTGATGATGCCGAGTATATTCACCGTTCGCCTCGGAGTCAAAAACTCTCTAAGACGCGGGGCAAAAGGATCTGCTTCATCCGGATTCTGAGGTGAGCTTTTCCAATCTCCGCGAAAGGGTCTTCCAATACGTTGCGGGCCGGAGCCGCTGGAGAATGTCGACCTGATACGCATCGGCGCCGATCAGGATCCGCGGCTCGCGGCGTTCCACGCCACGAAGAATCCGCGCCGCAGCTGCCTCAGGAGAAGTCCGAAGAAGTTTCTCAAAGCTGGCAGCCTTCTCGTGATGTCCCGTGGTTGTAACACCGGCACCGATGCGCGCGTGGCGCGCAATCTGCGTTCGAATCCCACCGGGGTGCACGCAAGAAACGCCCACGTTGCCGCCCTCGAGTTCGTGGCGCAGCGCCTCCGTAAATCCGCGCACCGCAAACTTGCTGGCCGAGTAAGCGCACTGCCCCGCAGGGGCGATCATTCCGAAAACGCTGGAAATGTTCACAATCTGCGCGCGCTTCTCCCGCTTCAACAGCGGCAAAAAATAATTGACGCCGTATACTGTGCCCCAGAAATTGATATTCATCAGCGAGCGAAAATCATCCAGTGAAATTTCGTCAAAGTTACCATGCAGGGCAACCCCCGCATTATTGATCAGCAGGGTAACGCGCCCATGCCTCTTACTGACTTCCTCCGCGAACGATCGCACGCCTGCCTCATCGGCAATGTCCACCACGTAGGTGCTAACCGGCGCGCTCTTCTTCTCTAGCGATTGCGCCGTCTGCAGAAGTCCCGCTTCATCAATGTCCGCGAGCGCCAGCGCCGAGCCTGCCGCCGCCAATTGCTCCGCCAGCGCGCGGCCGATCCCAGATCCTGCCCCCGTCACCACGGCTACCCCGGTACTTAGAAATGACATTCGAGAACCTCGATGCGCGGATCGGCCGGGGTTGCAGGAAAGGCTATCGGCCGGGCCACTCATATCACATTTCGAAGGATGTCACCACAGGGGGATTTCGCAGAATTAGGGGATCAAGACCGAGAAGGGTTCGATCTTAATCTGGTTGCGGCCAGCGCGTTTTGCGCAGTAGAGCGCCTTGTCCGCCTGCCGCACCAGCATCGAGAATTCCGGAGGCTCTTTGCCTTGGAATCCGCAAACTCCGAAACTCGCCGTGACCGCCGTGCTTTCGCCGCCAAAGGAAAACTTCTTGGACACAAAACGTTCGCGCAGGCGTTCCACCACTAGCTGGATTTTGCCATCCTCGACGTGCGTCAGCACCAATATAAATTCATCCCCGCCAATTCGACCGCTCATATCCGACGCTCGCGTGTATTGATTCAAGGTCGCGGCAAATTCCTTCAGCACCTGATCGCCGGCATCATGGCCGTGGTTGTCGTTGATGCTCTTGAAGCAATCCAAGTCCGCATATATGACCCACAGGGGATACCCGTGGCGCGCCGCCCCGCGCAGTTGCCGATTTGCCCACTCCTCGATCGCCCGGCGGTTCGGAAGACCTGTGAGCGAATCCGTGAGCGCTATTTCCTCAAGCAGTTTGTTCTTGGTGTCGATTTCGCGGTGCAGGACGATCATTCGACGCCCTACTCCAATGCGCGCCAGCAGTTCGCCGCGATCAAAGGGCTTTGTCAAATAATCGTCCGCTCCCGAAGAGAGACCTTTTACGATGTCTTGTTTCTCCGTCATGCTGGTCAGCAAGATGATGTAGGTATAGGAATCAGAAGAATCTGCCCGAATTCGTTGGCAGAGCTCGGGTCCGGAGCAGTCCGGCAGCATCCAGTCCGTGATCACGATCGCGGGACGGTGTTCCTTGAAAAGCTGCAGCGCCCCGCTTCCATTTTCGGCGAACAGCAATGAATACGAGTCCCCCGAAAGCGCGCGTTCGAGGAGCTTCCGGGAAAAGGGCGAATCGTCTACTACGAGCACAGGTAACCGGGGCGAAGCTGCAGTCATTCCACGCTCTCAAACGCAACCCAACCGGTCTGAAATGCGGAGTCGGCCCAAAGGAAGGGATGGCGTGGGTCTAATGTTACCAGTACTTGCGCAGACAAGACCCCGTACCAGCGCGGTTTGACTCAAAAAGGTACCTGTCCGGGGCTACTTTGCTCCGTGCACCAGCAGCGCGCCTTCGGCCTTGAATGCACGCAGTTGTTCTGCGTCGCGGAACCACCGGCCGGTGTAGACTTCCGGCGACGGGGAACGATCCACGATGCGCTCGCGCGCGACGTTCGTGAATCCCGCGCCGCGGAACAATGCGGCCCATTCCTCCGCGGAAAAAAGATGCGTGGGCACGGCGAGAAGACTTCCCCACTGATGGCAATGCGGATTGTCGCGGTAGTAGTTGATCAGAATCCACGCCGAGCCGCCTTCGCGGAGAACACGGAAAATATCTTTGAGGCCCGCGGTGGGATCGGGCCAGTAATACGAGGACTCGACGGAAATCGCATGCGAGAAAAAGTGCGGCTGCCAGGGAATTTGGGTAACTTCGCCCGCGACGAACATCAAATTGTCGAAGTTCACGCTGCCACGCCGCGCGTGACGGATCATTTCGTCGGAAATGTCCATCCCCACCACGCGGCCCTCGGGCACCAGTTTTGCCAGCCGCCGCGACAGCCACCCCGCTCCGCAACCCACGTCCAGGACGTTGTCCGCCGGCGCCAGCCGCATTTTTTCCAGCACCGGCAGCGTGATGGGCAGGTGGTCCTGCTCCATCCCCTCGCCGCGTCCCGCCTCCGCCCAGCGGTTAAATTCTTCGCGCAGGGAATCGTTGGAAGTGCTCTCAGGCATTCGTTGGAAAACTAGGCGTTTGCACTTTAGCCAGCAGCTCCACGAATTTCTGTTTGCGCTCGGCCTGGTCGTGGCCGCCTTCGGCGTCCGCCATTTGCGTGATGTTCATCGAGCAGAACTTCGGCCCGCACATCGAGCAGAACTTCGCTTCTTTGTAGAAGTCGTCGGGAAGATTCTCGTCATGCATAGCTTTCGCGGTCGGGGGATCGAGGGAAAGCTCGAATTGCTTGTTCCAGTCAAAGAGAAACCGAGCATAGCTCAAAGCGTCGTCGCGGTCGCGCGCGCCGGGCCGATGCCGCGCCACGTCCGCGGCGTGCGCCGCGATCTTGTAGGCGATCACGCCCTGCTTCACGTCTTCCGCGTTTGGCAATCCTAGGTGCTCCTTCGGCGTCACGTAGCACAGCATCGACGCGCCGTGCCAGCCGATCATCGCCGCGCCGATTGCGCTGGTGATGTGGTCGTAGCCAGGCGCAATATCAATCACTAACGGCCCCAGCGTATAAAACGGCGCTTCGTGGCACCACTCCATTTCCTTGTCCACCTGCTCCTTGATCTTGTCCAACGGCACGTGACCGGGCCCTTCGATCATCACCTGCACGTCGTGCTCCCAAGCCTTCGTGGTCAGTTCGCCGAGCACCTTCAACTCCGCGAATTGCGCTTCATCGCTGGCGTCCGCGATACAGCCCGGCCGCAAGCCGTCGCCAAACGAAAAGCTCACGTCATGCTTCTTGAAAATCCTGCAGATTTCCTCGATGTTTTCGTACAGGAAATTCTGCTTTTTGTGGTGCTCCATCCAGTGCGCCATCAGCGAACCGCCGCGGCTCACAATTCCCGTAATCCGCTTGCGCACCAGCGGGACGTGCTCGCGCAGCACCCCCGCGTGGATTGTCATGTAGTCCACGCCCTGCTCGGCCTGCTCTTCGATTACTTCGCGCATCAATTCGAACGTCAGGTCTTCCGGCCGCCGCACCCGCGAAATCGCTTCATACACCGGCACGGTTCCCACCGGCACCGGCGAGGCATCAATAATCGCTTTGCGAATCACGGGGATGTCTCCGCCGGTGGAGAGGTCCATCACAGTATCCGCGCCGTAATGCACGGCGTGATGCAGCTTCTTCAGCTCTTCGTCGATGTTGGAGCTGGTGGAGGAGTTGCCGATGTTCGCGTTGATCTTGCACTTGCTCGCGATGCCGATGGCCATCGGCTCCAGGTTGCGGTGATTGATATTGGCGGGAATGATCATCCGACCGCGCGCCACTTCACTGCGGAGCAGCTCCGGCTCCAGTTTTTCGCGCTTGGCGACGTACTGCATCTCCTCGGTGATCATGCCCTGCCGCGCCAGATACATCTGCGACACGTTCCGGTTACCGTTGGTGCCGGCACCAGCCGCTTCCCTTTTTTCAATCCAGCTGTCGCGCAATCCCATAAAACCCCCTCAGAAACTGCAGCCAAGGCCTCGCGGCTGAAACAATCGCCGTGAACCACGAACACCCAGTTTGAAATGGAATTATGGCACCTGGGGATGGAGGCGGCAACTTCGCGCTGCAACGGCCTCAAGTCGCGTCTGTGAGTTTGATCGAATTTCCTATGTAGGGGCGCCCGACGCGGCGGGCTGCGCCTCTACCGCCCAGCCGGCGGATGAATCGTCAGCGCGGTAGTTACGCCAAATCACTCCTGCACAGAGCGGAAGCGTCCAGCTGGCGGCAACAGGTGTACCCGCTGAGGCCCAGCGTCAAATCCAAATCAGCGACCAGATTCAGCAAAGCCTCTCGCACGCCTTCTTCGCCGGCCACCGCCAGTCCCCACATGTAAGGTCGCCCCAAGAGCACGGCGCGCGCGCCGAGCGCCAGGGCCTTGAAAACGTCCGCGCCACGGCGAATTCCGCTGTCGAACAACACCGGCACGCGCCCATGCACTTCGCGCACCACCCCCGGCAAAGCATCCAGAGCGCCAACGCCGCCATCCACCTGCCGCCCGCCGTGATTCGAAACGATGATCGCGTCCACGCCGGCGTCCAGCGCCTGCGCCGCATCGTTCGCGTGCAAAATTCCCTTGAGAAGGATCGGTACACGCGTGTGCCGACGCAAAAACCCGATATCTTTCCACGTGAGCGCCGGATTCGAAAACAAGCTGCCCCACAACTGAATCGCCGCCATGGGATTTTGCTCCGGCGTCTGCGGCAATAGCCCGCGAAAAACTGGATCGCTGAAATAATTCGCCAGCCCTTGGCCCAACATGAATGGCAAATAGCCATGATTAAGGTCGCGCTCGCGCCACCCCAGCGAATGAGTATCCAGCGTGACCACCAGCGCCGAATATCCCGCGCGCTCCGCGCGCTGCACCATGCTGGCCGTCAGCTCCGGGTTTTTCCCCCTATACAATTGGAACCACCGCGGCGCTTCCGCAACCTTCGCCGCCGATTGCGCAACCTCTTCGATCGTGCGGCTCGACATGGTGCTCAGCACGAACGGCAGTCCCAGCGACGCCGCCGCCCGCGCGCTCGCCACGTCCGCGTCGGCGTGAATGATTTCCTGCACGCCGACTGGCCCCAGCAAAATCGGCGCCGGCAGGCGCGCGCCCAGCAATTCCACGCTCAAATCGCGCTGCGCAACGTCCCGCAGCATCCGCGGCACAATCCGCCACCGGTAGAATGCCTCGCGGTTGGCGCGCATGCTCTCTTCGCCGCCTGCGCCGCCCGCTACATAGTCGTACGCCCGCGGCGCCAAAATTTCCTTGGCCTTCTGCTCCAGAAAATCCAGCGGCACGGGAACCGCTGGTTTTCCTCCGGACAGGCCCTGCGTGTAAATGTGCAGTTCGCGCTCCGGACCTGTCGGCAACGACTGTGGCTTTTTTGATTCGCTCATATCGACGCAGGATTATACATGGCAGTGAACTTGCAATTAAAAGCGCACACTGGCATAGCAAATTTTGTACTTGACATGCGGCGAAACAAAAGCGAATAATTGCAACCCGCACCTCGAGCGCATTGCAGCCCGCCGCGCGGTCGCGACCGCGGGCGAGAGAGTACGATGGCAACTTTAGCGCCACCGATGGCCGAACAAGACCTCCCAGAGCAAGTCCCTACCGGCTTTGGCGAAGCCTTGCACCGCTATTGGGGCTACGAATCCTTCCGCCCCGGCCAGGAGAACATCGTCCGCAGCATCGCCGCGGGCCGCGACGCTTGTGTGGTCATGCCCACCGGCGGCGGCAAATCGCTCTGCTACCAATTGCCCGCCCTGCTCGATCCACTGCGCACCGTGGTGGTCGTCTCCCCGCTAATCGCCCTGATGCAGGATCAGGTCGCGCAACTGGAGCAAATGGGCGTGCCCGCCGGTTTTCTCAACAGCTCCCTTTCGAGCGACGCGCGCAGCGTGATCCTCCGCCGCGCCAGCCAGAGCCACTACCGGTTGCTCTATCTCTCCCCCGAGCGCATCGCCCTCGACGGCACGCCTGCTTGGCTCGGCCGCGTCCCAGTTTCCTTCTTCGCCATCGACGAAGCGCACTGCATCTCCGAATGGGGCCATGATTTCCGGCCCGAGTATCGCCAGCTCAGCCGCCTGCGGGAACTTTTCCCCGACCGTCCCATCGCCGCGTTCACCGCCAGCGCCACCCAGCGGGTGCGGCACGACATTATTGAGCAACTCCGCCTCCGTGATCCCTACAAACACATCGCCAGCTTTCGGCGCCCGAATTTGCGCTACATCGTTCGCCAGTGCGACGCCCGAACGCAAAATGAACTCCTTCTGCGTGCCGTCAAGCAAGTCTCCGACGGCAGCATCATTGTCTACGCTCCTACGATTGCACGCGTCGGAGACACCGTAGACTTCCTCGAGGAAAATGGCATCGCCGCCATCGGGTATCACGGCCAGATGGAAGGCGCTGCGCGGCGTGAGAACCAGGAAAAATGGATGGCTGATGAAGTTCGCGTCATGGTCGGCACCATGGCTTTCGGGCTGGGCATCAATAAAGCCGCCGTGCGCTCCGTGATTCACCTTTCGTTGCCGAAGAGTGTCGAGCAGTATTACCAGGAAGCAGGCCGCGCCGGCCGCGACGCGCTTCCCGCCGATTGCCTTTTGTTCTGGCAGAAGAAAGACACCGGCTTGCATGCCTACTTCATCGGCAAAATCGAGGATCCCGCGGAGAAGAAACGCGCCTGGCAGCGTTATGACGAAGTCGAGCGCTTCGTGCAGTCCACCGAATGCCGACAGCGGCACATCTGCCGCTACTTCGGCGAAATTCCCAAGTGGGACTCCTGCGGCAATTGCGACGCCTGCGCGGCAACGCCGGATTGGCTGGAAATTGAGCTGCAAGCTCGGCGAAGAAAGCGCGACGCGACGCGCAAGCCGCAGGTGATGAACGCGCTCACGCCACAGGTGGCCGTGCCGCGTCCTGTTGCAGCTGACTTGACGAGCTTGGCCGATATCGAGCTAAAAGAGTATCTGCGCGAGTGGCGCCGCATTACCGCGAGAGAGAAAGGAATCGCAGCCTTTGTCGTGCTCCACGATTCCGCTCTGGTGGATTTGTGCCTCGCGAAACCATCCACTCTGCCGGAACTTCGCCGCGTCTCCGGCTTCGGCGACAAGCGCGTCGAAATGTACGGTGAACAAATCCTGGACGCCCTGCGCCGCTTCCGCCAAGGCGAGCGCGCCAGCGATGAAGGGAAGCAAAAAGTATCCTCCCCCGCGAAAGAAACGCAGCGCCTGCTGGAAGAGGGCCGCACCTTCGCGGAAATCGCGCAAATTCGCTCACGCACGCTGCGTTCGGTCGTCTCGCTGGTCGCCGACATGATCGAACGAGGCGACGCTGAGTTTCAGCCCAATTGGCTGCCCGCGGAACGTTACGTGCAAATCGTGGCCGCCTGCCGCCGGTTGGGAATGGACCGCCTCAAGCCCCTCAAAGAAGCCCTCCCACCCGAAATCCCCTACGAAGAAATCCGCCTAGTCATAGCTCATCTGCGCACGGAAACTCCCTCGAATCCGGCTTAAGTTGAGTCTCTCGACCGAGCTAGCAGAGCCACGAGACAGAGCGCTAGTCGAAGAGGCCGGGCTGCTCTTGGGAGATGCGCTGGAAAAGGGGCTGGAA
>Ga0210400_10000442_pt1 | contig 46349 bp, 49 predicted proteins | sample IncBWH26MmetaG_FD_155456 | JGI IMG/M metagenome (GOLD analysis project Ga0210400, IMG submission 155456) | Forest soil microbial communities from Barre Woods Harvard Forest LTER site, Petersham, Massachusetts, United States - Inc-BW-H-26-M | ecosystem: Environmental > Terrestrial > Soil >... | reverse complement strand
AGCCTCGCGCTGTCCAATCAACCGGTGAACCTCTGGTCCGATCTTCTCGTTCACCACATGGGAGAGGGATTGGCGGACGGCATCACGCAGGGTGGCGCGGGCCCGGATGAGTTTCGAACCGCTCCGTTGTGGGGCGTTGGGCAGCGCGTCTTCTTCTTGCACGACGGTCGAACGACGGATCTGCTCAAGGCGATCGAGGCTCACCATAGCCGTGGCAGCGAGGCTAGCGCGATCATCGAGCGTTTCAATAGGTTGAGCACTGCACAGCAGCAAGACATCATCAATTTCTTGCGCTCGCTCTAGGTGCCAGTAATCAGCCGGTTCTAGCGCGGATATTCAATGCAAGGCCGTCTGTACGGCGGCGACCCCAACCGGCAAAATACAGAATGCGAGGAAGCAGATGATTCGCCTACCCATGAGTCGTCTCCCGCAGTCCCAACACCAACCCACTTCGATAGCCTACGCCCGCACCCAGGTGTTCGCACGCTGCACAGCGATTGGATAGGGCGGTAGATCAAGAAATGCGCTTCCTTGGAAGCGCTAGCAGCCAGGGACAATCTCGTACGGGTGAGGGACGAACTCGATACGACCGGCCCACGCCCGGACGTTTCAAATTGTACTAATAGGTATCACCCCCTCAGGGAGATGGCGCTTGTCGATGAGCGCCGGGAATTCGCGCAGGGAGATGACTGGCAATGAAGGCATTGAGGCACGGCGGGACGGCTGTCGCCTGCGCGCTGAGCGTGGCGCTCTCGTCTCTCATGCTATTTCTTTGCAGCGCCTGGTTGTTGAGCACGTCACCCGTACAATCGCTGGCCTTGACTGCCATGAGCGTGTTGGGATCGGGGGCCATCGCGTTAGTGGAGTTCAGATCGTCATCGACAACGACGCCGTAGTCAGGAGACCTACACGACATCTGCCCGAACGCGAGACGCGTCGTACGCATGGGGGCTGGATCAGATTGCAATAAACATTGCCTCGCCTCGGTCTCCTCTGGTAGCCACCAAGCAAGGACTCCTGCATGAACTATTTGATAGACCGAAGCTCTCATCTTTTTCCGTCTCTGCGAGAGACTTGGTATGCGATCCCGCTCCGTCTGATCATCGGCTACGGCTTCATGGAGCACGGCTATGCGAAGCTGGCCCGAGGCCCAGATGACTTTGCCAATATCCTACACGCGCTCGGAATGCCCGCCGCGACGTTGTTGTCATGGGCGACAATTCTGATCGAGTTGCTCGGAGGATTGGCTGTGATTGTCGGAGCGAATATCCCTCTCGCCAGCATCCCGATGACAGTTGTGCTGCTTGTCGCCATCTTCACGGTGCACCTGCCGTACGGCTTCAGTTCCATCAAGATTCAGTCGGTGACCGCGGCCGGCGCTCATTTCGGACAGCCGGGATACGAGACCGACCTGCTCTATCTCGCGGGCTTGGCCGCGCTGGTATTGGGTGGCTCGGGACCCTTCGCGCTTGATCGGCTCCGGCGCCGTAGGGGCCAATGATTTGTCCTAGCGCTAAATCAATCTCTCTTCTCTCAGCTCGCGCTTCACATAGGCATAGTAGATCGGCGCCGCGATGAGACCGGCGGTTCCGAACAAGGTTTCCATAACCAGCATTGCGATCAGGAGCTCCCAGGCGAAGGCTTGGATCCGCGTACCAAGCAGGCGCGCACTGAGGAAATACTCAAGTTTGTGAATGACGACGAGGAATGCGAGTGCCGCGAGCGCCACAAACAGCGAGTGTGACAGTGCAACGACGAAAATAAAGCTATTGGAGATCAAATTGCCAATTGCCGGCAGCAGACCAACAACGAAGGTAAGTACGATGAGCGTCTTGGCCAGCGGTAAAGATACTCCGAACAGCGGCAGGCCCACCAGCAAGAACCCAGCGGTGAACACCGTATTCAGCGCGGAAATTTTAACCTGCGCAAACACTACGTCGCGGAACGCGCTCACGAGATGCACGGCACGCGCCTTGAGCGCCATACTGAGAGGACCTCCCTGAGGGCGCTCGTGCGCGCTATGCAAGGCCAGCATTGCACCGAGCAGGATGCCGATGATCAACTGCACGACCACACGCACGGCCTGCTTACCGGCAACTTGTAGTTCTGTGGTGTGCTCGCCTAACCAGTCCATGACCGCCGCGCGCATTTCCTTGGAATCGTCCGGCAGACGATCGACGATAAACATGGGCAGCTGCGCATGCGCTCGCTCAATCAATGGCGTCAAGCGCTCAAAAAACACGGCGGGATTGCCATTCTCCGAGCCAAGGAATTTGACCGTCGCGCCGATCGCGAGCGTGAGCGAGCCGACCACGAGAATCGCGAGCAGTGCGACGACCAGCCCGTGCGCATGTACGCCCGGCACGCGCCGCTGCAACGCCGGCGCGAGCGCCGTGACCAACGAATACACCAGCAACCCCGCCAACAAGGTGGGCAGCAAGTGCAGCGCCAGCGCCGACCACAGCGCGGCGGCCGTCAGGGCATAAGCGGCCGCCTTGAGACGTGCGGTCAAGGTCAAATCCAGCGCCATGGAGTCATCTTAGTTGAAATGGAGCATGGGCCGGAGCGCGGCAAAATCCCAAGTCCACTTCAAGGGCCCTTCCTCATCCGCTGCGAAGGTTTACCGGCACATCGCCTCCAGCTCCTTATAGGGCTTGGTATTCGGCGGAAACTTGATCTTCCTCTTTTGCATCATCAGTTCCAAAATCGTCCCTCCGCTCGGCTCGCCGATGTCCGGATCGTCCTGATATGCAGCGTCCGACATCGCATCCGGCAGACTGATGAATCTCAAGCCTTTCGCGCGGTACAGCGCCAGCAACTCCGGCAGCATTCGCGCATCGAACGCCCCCACGTGCATCAGCAGCACGTATTTCACGTCCCGCCCATAGAGCAACTGCGAGAGCTCTCGGGATACACCATAGTACTGATCCGCCACCGCCAAATAGGTGTCATGCAATTTTTGAATGGATGCATCATCGTGTTTCGCTACGCAACGCGCATACGGCGCGTTCCAAAGATAATCCTCAAAATCCATGCTGACTTCAGCGATCTTGTACCGGTGCGCAAACAGCCACGCCCGCGCTGCGCGCCGCTTCTCGACCGTGTCACCCTCATGCAAGTACGGATACCGCAGCCAGTGCCAATCCGCCCTCCCCATCAGATTCTCAAGCAATGGCTGGTTCCTCGACACTTCCGCCTCGAACTGATCCGCCGTCTCCTCGTTTATATCCATATGCGCCCAGGTATGATTTCCCAACGGCTGCCCCGCCGCACGCCAGGCCTGTAGGACAGAGAGCGAGCTCGGATCGTCTTCGCCTCGCCCGCCATTGATGAACCCGTACACCGGCGGTAACTTTTCGCGCTTCAGCGTATTGAGGATCGACTGCGCAATCTCCAACCGCGTCATCCCCGGCGGCATCGCCCCATGCACTGGAAGATCGTCAAACGTAACCGCCATCTGCTGAGCCCACGCGAGGCCTACTGACAAAAGAAGAAGCCCAGCCGAAAGGAGAAATCTCCACATCATGCAAATGATTGGGACTGGCGAGGCTTTATGATGATGCACCTGGTCCCTTTGCCTAGTGTTGTGTCGCTGTTCCCAACTCCGCAAATACTTTTGACGCAATGGCATCCACTTGCTGCGGCGTCATCTTTGCGAAAACTCCTCCCCACGCGGATGAAGTTGTGTTGTACACGCGCTCCCCGAACGCGGTACCGTCGTTCAGGTCGGAGTAGCCGGCCTTCGCATCGATGTACGCATTACCAGTCATCACACCAAAGAAAATGCGCGAGCCAATACCGACCATGCGGTAGTCATTTACGTAGACTTGCAGCAATGTTCCGGCTTCGCGGCTCGAATGAGCATCGCCTTTCTGTACATCGAACGACACGCCGGCGGCCTTCGCGTGGTCAGCGAATGTCGCCCGCCACTCTTCCTGGAATGCCGGCCAGTCTTTCGCTTGAGTTACCGTCGCCGGTCCCGTCATGTTGAGAACCAGCCGCTTCGCCGATACCGACGGAATGGCCAGGGGTGGCAACGGCGCTGCATCGGTTGCGGCCGCTGCGCTGGCCGGAGCTGTGTTAGCCGTCGAATCATGCGATCCCCCACTCGTGGCGCAGCCGCTCGCCAAGGCAATGATCAGGAACACCGCGCTGGTTTCAATCTTCATCGTCTTCTCCCTGTATGTAGCAACGGACTCTTAGACGCTGCGCTTCCGATTGATCGACCTGAACCTCACGCCCAGCGCCATTGCCTTCTGCGCGACGGCGCCGCGCGTCCGACGCAGCTTCTTCGCCACCTGAGGCCCCGAGAGCCTGGCTTTCGCGAGAGCCCTCAAGGTTTTCACATCCTCCGCCGACCACGGACGAATTACCCGATGTTTCTTCTTCGCCATCACCACTCCTCAAAGGAAAAGCGGGCATTGTACCGGTCTCGCGTAGCACTGGGCAGTGCATCGCGCCGGCGCTGCGAGATCAGACGAGGCGGCCATAGAGCGGCGGCGACTCAGGCGAGCGCGGTCATCAAATCCCGCGAGCTCAATTTCCGGCCAATCTTGTGCCGTAGCTTGGTCAATTCTGCCAAGGCTGCCGCAACTTCCTCCTCGCTGGGATCAAGCGGCTTGAGCGTTCTGGCCAGGATCGGAATGATGTTGCGCCGAATGAAGCGCCGGTTTGACAGCGATATCTGCCAGCCGATGAGGATTATGCCGATCACGCATGTGATCGCGATCGACTGAGGCGCGTTTCCCGGCGCAATGCGCTCGACAATGGCGCTTTCAGCGAAGAGTGCCAACAGCACTCCAAAGAAGGTGATGACGGTTTGCAAGTCGATATGCGTGGATGCATAACGTTTTTCGACCTTGGGCGACATCAATACCAAGGGATTGCGTATCAGGGCACGACGTTCTTGGGCGGTCAGTGACGACGGCGAGGTGCGCACCCGCTCTTCGAGGGCCAGCACCGCCTGGTATGCCGTCGTGAGATTCGGAAAGGTCCCCATGATGAGCTGCGGCAGCGGCCGCAGATGATCGGAGATCGTGGCGTAATTCGTGGGTTTGGCGTCGAGAACCACGCCGCATTCGCAGCATTTTCGCTGATAGCCTGCCAGAGCCCCTTTGCCGAAACTTACGTAGTAGACGTGGCTCGCCAGTCCAACGCTCTGCACTTCGAAAGCCTGCGGCGAACGGCAAATCGGACAGAAGTCGGCAACGTAGCCGAGCTTGCTGTAGACCAGCTTCTTGCCCCAAATAAAGATCATGGCTCCTCCGTGAGATCGCCTTGGCCAGGTCATAACCCCATTCTCGGGCAGGATAAGAAAGGTGCCCAGCAAGCTGCGATGACGGGGGTCTCAATTCTTAAGATTGACGGCTACGGGCCTTTTATCAACGCGTCGATTCGCGGTTGAATAATGCTCTTGCCGTAGCGGCTGACTAGCGCGGCATAAATCACAAACACATACGAGACCATGCACAGCGCGAATGCCGCTACTCCTGCAAGGTTGAGCGCATGAATACATTTGAGGCTATACGTCTGCGCGATTTCATGTGCATAGGGAAGAACGGCCACCGAACCCGTCATTACCAAAAAAGTCAGAGAAACCGCCAACCAGAACGTCCATGTAAGAAAACCATGAAGGCTCTGCCCGGCGCGCAGGCGTGTCTTCGTCGCCATCACTTCAAAACTCGGCTCTTCGTTTGCCGCGGTCATTCTCGTGATTTGCGCATCGATTGCCCTATTGAGTGATGGCCAAACCGAAAGACCGCGCAGAGTATCGTATGATTCCAAATCCGATGGCGTTTTCCAAATCGACCTCAAGCCTCTTGAAGCATTGAGCATTGATGCATCCAAGGACTGGAACCGAAACAGCACAAAGGCGGAAAGCAATGCAAACGCGCCGCCGAGAGCTTGGGCAATGGTGCTAAACGTATATAAAATGCTATTTTCCATCCGTGCCTGCCGCAAATCACTTATTCTTCGCTGCCGGCAACCCGGCCAAAACCTCGAACTTCAGATTGATCACCGACCCCGACAACTGATTCGGAACGCAGGTCATCCGATTCTGGACATTGCGCGTTGTAAACATCGGCAACACGTTATCCCGAAATTGCTCGACTAATTCGCAGTCTCCGAGCCTGATCTCCCGAGGCGAACGATCGGCAATCGCGACCGATCGCCACGCGCCCTTGATCGGCGCACTCCCGTTCTCGCCAGTTTGCAACGGCGCGAGCGTATAGAACGTAAGAGTGGCCCTCGCGAATTTGTCCGGAATCCCGTATCCACGCGCGCAGGCGTCCGAGGTCGACCTAGCATCTGCCCGCGCACCCGCCGCGATCAAGAGCACCTTGAGCTTGCTGGCGAGGCCGTCACACGAATAAGTCGACGTGAAACCCAAGAACTGAAAACTGTATTCGTGCTTTTGCCAGACACTCTGCGTCGCAGCGGTTACCGACGGCTCACTCGCAAACGCGGGCATGCAGAATCCACGTATGACCAAGGCAAAACCGACTATCAGCGCTCTAGTCGACTTCATGACCTCGCCTCCTCTCTAGGCGCTCATGATAGATTATTCTTCGTCTGGCCGGGGCGTTCGCGTCCGCGGCGCGAATACCGGCCGCATCGGGCCGCGGCTATTGAGGGGTCTTGCCCAGCAACCGAATCATCCGTTTCGGCAGCATCGCTCGTGCAGCTAAAGGCTGGACGCCGTCATCGAACCAACCGCAGTCCGAGGGGCGGCGTTGAAGCGCAAAAGATCTGCCAATCGGAAGAACGACAATAATCTCACCGGCAATCGACCGAAGCCAACCCCGCCTTTCCGCCGCCGATACAGCCATAACAACAGCGCCATCACCGAACCACCTGGCAGAACGAGTTCCATCAGCGCGTACGGTGCGAGAGCCTTAAATCGCACAATGACTGCTGCTGCGTAGCCGCCCCAATTGCGTAATGCGAGCACCCTTCTCGCGTCGCGCCAGGTTGAGTTGGACCAGATCGATGTGGAATTCGCTGAATACATCATATGCATCTCTAACATCTATAAGCTTAAGACGAATGAGCCAGCCCGGATTCGACATGCGCGGGTCGAAATTCTTTCGTCGCATACTGCGAGGACGCTCAAGTCGAATTACGCCAGCATCGCAATCTGCAAAGCCAGCAGCGTGGCGCCCGTGGCCGCGATCGCCAGAAGCCCCTGCCCGACCCGCGTAATCAAATTTGTGCTGTTCATGTGTGCATACTCGTTGACTGATCGAACAAACAACACAATGCGCCGCCCGCCGATGCACAACAAACTGAGTTCCTGACCGCCCCTTAAGTAAAACTTAAGAGTGGGCCCCACACGGATGCAAGCGCGACGGTATATTTTCGCAATGTCCGTAAGAATCCGCCGGGCCCGACGACTAACGGGTAATACGAGGAGCTGATTGATGGAGGCAAGGGTGTGAATCAGGATGATCGCTATTCCCTCGCCGTTGCATCGTTCGGCCCGGCATTGCAACGATTGGTCCGAAGCTTTGAGGCCGACGCGGACCAGCGCCGCGATCTGCTACAGGAAATTCACCTCGAACTGTGGCGGAGTTTGGAGGTTTTCGAGGAGAAATGTTCGCTGCGAACCTGGGTCTACCGTGTTGCGCACAATGTCTACGCCTCCCACGTTTTGCGTAGGCGGCGACTGAACTATGCGGGATCTGCAAGTCTGGAGGAACTCGCGGATGCGCCAAACCGCAGCAATCCGGAAGTGATTGCCGGCGAGCAGCAAGCTATTGTCTGGCTGCGTCAAACGATTCAGCGATTGAAGCCGCCGGATGCTCAAGTGATGTGCCTCTACCTAGAGGACATTGAAGCGAACGAAATCGCGGAAATAGTCGGTATTTCACCCGGCGCCGTGGCAACCAGGATTCACCGAATCAAGACCATCCTGGCCCGAATGTTCCAGAATGGAGGCCCTGATGACACCTAAGTCTGAGAAACACGACATCAAGGCCATCTGGGGAGCGCAAGCAGTGGAGCCCAATCTCGTCACCGTCGGGCGAATTCGAGCCGATGCCGATAAGTTTCAATCGGCTGTGCGCCGCCGCAACCGGGTCGAATACGCCGCTCTGGTATTTGTCATCGCCGTGTTCGGCGCGTACATCTGGATCTTCCCGAGCCCACTCATGCGGCTGGGAAGTCTCCTAATCATTGCCGCGGCGATATTCATGATGGTGTGGATACATATCCGTGCGTCGGCGAATCCAATCCTGTCGCATATATCATTCATGGATTACATATCGAGGTACCGCGAAGAACTTCGCCGTCAGCAGTCTGCGCTGCGAACCGTGTGGTTGTGGTATCTCGCACCCTGGGTGCCAGGTATTGGGGTGTTCACAATCGGGATCAATCAGTTGCTCAAACACACGCTGGGAAACCGGGCTCCTTTCTGGCCAATCGCGCTCGTGATGGTCGCGACGGTCGGGGTGTTTGCGGGAGTGTTGATACTCAATGTATGGGGTTCCCGCAGACTGCAGCTTAAGATTGATGAATTGGACCGTCTGTTGGCGAGTTGACATACAGCCGCAAGGAGAACTTATGTTTGACCACGTCAAATTCGGAGTCAGCGACTATGCAGCGAGCAAAGCGTTCTTCCTCAAGGCACTCGAACCGCTCGGCGTGGCTGTTGTCTCGGAGGGGCCGCCGACGTACGGTGTCGAACTTAGCCCAAAGGGTAAGGCCTCATTGTGCCTGTACCAAACCGGGGAGAAGCCGGCGCATCTGCACTTGGCGTTCACGGCTGAGAATCGCCGGCAAGTCGACGCCTTCCATCGGGCGGCCCTGGCGGCGGGTGGCGAAGACAATGGTCCACCTGGTCTGCGTCCGCACTACCACGCGAACTACTATGCTGCTTTTGTCATTGGTCCGGACGGGCACAACATCGAAGTTGTTTGCCACCAACCCGAGGCCTAACCCTATGGAAAATCGGATAGCGGCGAGTACCTAGACTACAATCAGCCGATGCACATCCCTTGCTCGTTATTCGCAACCGCGATTCTCGCCCTAAGCGCTAATGCTGTGTCTCTAGCCGACACCTCGCAGTCGGATCTCGACTCCATTGCCAGACAGGCTGTCGCACAATCACTGGTAGTAGGAGCCTCTGTGCTGGTTGCCAAAGGCGATCACATCCTCCTGCTCAAGGGTTACGGTGTATCCGACATAGGACTCGAAGCACCCTCTAAAGCAGACTCCGTCTATCACGTCGTCGGCCCTATGCTCCCGTTCACCGGAGTCGCTGTCATGCAGCAGGTCGAACGCGGCAAACTCTCCCTCGACGACGACATCGCGAAGTATTTCCCCGAGTTTCCCACTCAGGGACATCACGTCACCATCCGCCAGCTCATTAGCAACACCTCGGGCATCGTCGACTACCACTACCGCGGCGACCCGCTCGAATCCACCTACAGCCAGCCCAAAGCCATGGATGAAGTCATGGCACTATTCGCCAACGGCCAATGGGTCCACGAACCTGGAACCCAGTGGGACTGGTCTGTCTCCAATTTTCAACTCCTCACTGGGATTCTCGAGCGCGTCACCGGGCAGTCCTTCGCCGACTACATGCAGCAGAACATCTTCGCGCCCGCCGGTGCCGCTGCGACGACATCGTGCGACAATTCCGCTGTCATTCACGGACTCGCCCACGCCTACCAACGTGTCGGTGACCACTATGAGGCTGCGACCGAAGACAGCAGTGCAGTCAGCTACGATCTTCGCTTCTGCAGCACTGTCTCCGATCTATTCCACATCTGGCGCGCCGTTCAACTCGGCAAGCTGCTCAAACCTGATACGCTCAGGCTGATGACGACTGCTGAGGGCCCTGGGATCAAGATGACGGCCAGCGATCCGAAAACGCACTACGGCATGGCGTTCATCCTCGGCCACGAGGACGACCACCGCAACGTCGGCCAGAACGGTTCCCTCCTCGGCTACAGCGGCAGCATGTACCACTTCCCCGCAGATGACCTGACCGTCATCGTTCTCACCAACACCTCCGACCAGAACGCAAAATCCATCGGAAGCGCACTCGCCCGAAAAGTACTTGCGCTTCCTCCTAACCCAGCCCCGCCCGCGCGAGCGCAGCAACCGATTCTGACCGACGAGCCCGTCTCCGCCGACGAGCGCAGCAAATTCACAGGAACCTACGTGCTGAAGGTGGTGGCAGGTGGCTATCACGACTCATTCGCGCAGTACCGTCGAACCTACCGCGTCTTCGACGAAAATGGACGCCTGATGATCCAAGCTCTGGGAGAAACACCCGCGCGCCTTCTGAAACAAAATAACGGGAGCTTCGCGCTACGCTCCTCGCCGCAAGCGCCCGTCACATTTGTCATGCACGACCATAACGCCCTCACACTGCACTTGACCCATTCCGGGCTCACATTGGCCGGAGAGCGCGTGGGTCCCGCCGATCCTCAGACCTTCCACCGCACGGGTATTTAATCGCATGCCGCGATACGCCCTTCCAGAAACCGGCGTTCCATGGGGTTCCGGGCCAACGCAAGCGCCTGGCGAAATTGGTCTCGCGCCGCATCCAAGCTTCTCTGCCGCAGGGCCAGCTCGGCCAGGGTGGCGAAGTAAAAGGGATATGAAACAAGCCGCTCCTGGTCAGGAATCGCGCGCACTTCCTCGATACCCTTCTCGGGTCCTGCAATTTGCGAAATCGCAATCGCGCGATTCAGGCCCACAATCGGCGAGGGCCGAACCGACATCAGCGCGTCATATAGGGAAACAATCGCCTGCCAGTCAGTGTCCTGCCACACCTTGGCGCACGCATGGTGCGAGGCGATCGCCGCTTCGATGTGATACTCCGACATGTGGGAGCCGCTGGCGGACAGTTCCAGGAATTTGAGACCCTCCGCGATTAAAGTGCGATCCCACATGGAGCGATCCTGATCGATCAGGGAGTGCAGATTGCCAAATGCGTCGATTCTCCCGGGAAGGCGCGCGGCGTGCAGACTCGTCAGTGCGGCGAGCGCAAACGTTGCCGGCGTCGCACCGTGGCGATGCTCTATCAGCACCGCGATGAGGCGCATCGATTCTCGGCACAGTTCTTGGCGAATCGCGGTCTCCGCAGAAGCGCCGTGGTAGCCCTCGTTAAAGAGTAGGTACAAGGCGCGGTGAACGGTAGGCAGACGGTCAGAAAATTCCGAGGCGGCGGTCACGTCGAATAACCGCTTCGAGTTCGCTAGAACTTTCTTCGCCCGGGTAATCCGCTTCTCGATGGCCGCATGCGTGCTCACAAAGGCGCCGGCAATCTCGTCCACCGTGAAACCGCAAAGAATATTGAGAATGAGCGCGATCTGCGCCTCTTCCGGCAGCCGCGGATTGCAACAGGAGAAAATCATTCGCAGCAAGTCATCCTTGATGGCATTTGCGCCAAACAATTCATCAACTACGGGAGCCACGGTCCACTCGTTTTGCAGCAGCCGACCCAGTTCGGGCGCGAAGGTACGTGCCGTACGTTCACGACGCAACAGGTCGAGGGCCCGATTCTTTGCAGTCATCATGAGCCACGCAGAGGGATTTTCCGGTATGCCGCGCATCTTCCACACGTCCAACGCGCGGCAGAAGGCATCCTGAACGACATCTTCCGCCATGGCGAGGTTGTGGACGCCGAATATTCGCGTCAGCGCAGTGAGAATGCGCCCGGACTCGTGTCGAAAAAAATGATCATCGATCTTCATGTGCGGCCGAATGAGCGGCTCCGCCGTGTGCACCCACCGGGACTATAACGAGCGCGTAAGGTGTGCCTTCACCGGCTACATAGGCGGGGCCGATCGGCTGGCCGTCCGGGCCCAGTTCCTTGCCGACGCCTAGGTCGGCGTTGGAGAGGTGGGTGCCGAAAAACATCACGTGCGGCACATAGGGCACGTGCTCGCCCTTCTCGTTGGGCACGGTATTGGCGTTGGACAGCATGTAATCAACGCCGGGGCGCGCCGGTGCTTGCAACTCACCCTTGGCCAGGGCCTCTTTCGTTAGCTGGCGGACCTCCTCCGGGGTTTTCCCCTGCGCCCGCCACGCAGCGACCTTGAGGTAGCGCTGCAGGATCGTTCGGGATCCCTCCGCATCGATGCACTGTGGCTCTGTGGCCGTGGGCGCCGAATGTTGGACGATGGCCGTAAAGCCGTTCTGGCTGTCGCGGGCCTTCTCATAGCCGCCGCGCGTCAGAACGTAGACGCCCGCCCCTTTCGCCACCGCCATTGGACAGGCGCTTAAGGCAAGATCCATCTCCGTCTGTCGGTCGATGAGCCGAGGCGCAGGACTCTTGGACAGCGGTTCTTGTGCGCCAGCCGCCATACTCATTGCCATGTGGGATATCAACACCGCCAGGCAAACTCGAACTGCGGGTTTTGGTAGTTTCAGTAACATTGTAGCTTCTCTCCTGGGAATTGAGCGCAACCTAAACGTCTCAGAGTCCAGGTTCCAGACACTTTTCTGGCGAAATCTCATTGGAGGCAAGGGCCATCGGGATCCGCAGTGCCGGACATAAATTGGGCTTCAAACAAAAAGAGAAGGAGCGGCCCAGCAGGGACGCTCCCTTGCATCGAGAAGTATGACCGCAGGGTTCACATGTTTATCTTCTGATTTGGCCGCACTTCGACCGAGCCACCAACTTCAAGGATCGGGCACCCCTTTGAGAGCTCGACCGCTTGATTAAGGTCGGAGGCCTCGACAACGATATAACCACCGACCACATCCTTAACCTCAGCGTATGGTCCGTCGTTTACGGCTTTCTGCTTGCCCGACACCACCTTGCCTGTGTGCTCGAGCGGATGCCCGGGGTCCTTGAGATGGCCTTTCGCGCCAAGGTCCTTGAACCACGCCACCCATTTTTGCATCGTCTTTTGCATTTGCTCAGGCGAGGGAGAGATCTCTCGGCCACGAAACAAGTAGGTAAATTCACTCATCAGAAAGTCTCCTGTGTTTTGCTATAGCCACGCTTAAACGTATGGGGGCCACGGCAGCAGACATTTTTCTCCGTCGGTCGGGCAGTTCGGGTGTCCCTATCCTCGCCCGACACAACTACATTTGACGACTATTTTTCACCAACCCCAGCGGAATGTCCGGATGTCCTCTCGCTGCGGTCAGAAACGATAACCCAAGCCCCAAAGAAGGATATCGGCGTCGCGGTTGTAGTCCGTCACGATACGATGCCAGAGCAATCGGACATCGAAATTGCTGATCGGCCGAAGACTCAAGGTGAGGGATACAACGTCCGAGACGTGCCGTCCGGGAGCGGGCCTGTATTTGTCGAGCGCGGTATAAAAGCCGAATCCCGCACCAATTGACCACAGACCGGAGTTGAAACTCGGTTCCAACCAACCTTCCGTGGTAATGCCGTTGCGGCGAATCAGCTGAGTATCGCCCTCGTTGAGAAACCCGATCGAAAAACGCAGCTCCTTCCAAATCTGTCGACGATAGTCGATGGCCTCCGCTCTCGCGGTGTGCGAAATCGAGTTGAAGCTGTTGGTCACGGTCTTCCAATAGGATGCGACGATTTCATTTTCCGCAAAGCCTTTCGCAACTTCCGGGTCTTTGTCGTAGATATCGGAAATCCCTCGGTACCCGATCCCGATGCCAAAGGATGTGGTCTCGATGCTCCTCGACGGAGACGTGTAGTCGATTCGCCCTTCAAAGAAGAGATGCGACCACGGGCCCGACTTCCAAGGCTGAATTGTCGCGTCGAGACTGGCCAGCCAGGCCCAACCGTGAGCGTCCGCATACCCACCATTATTTTGGGCAAACACCGTATCGTAGTAATAGAACGGACCTCCGCCGACGCTCAAGGTGAATCGGTTCGAAAGCGGAACTATCGGCAGCCAAGCCTCAGCGGTGACACCATCCCGATGATGACCCGGAAAGTGGGCATCATTGAGGTAGGCAAGGCTCGCTGCAAAATAGGGCGAAAATGTTTTTCGGTAAGAAATTCCATAGCCCGAATCCGGTGGCCACTGCCTAAGGCTATACACGCGCTCACCGAAGTAAGAGATTTCATCGGGGGCCTGATCGCTAGATCCGGTGTCGGCCAGAGCCGGTGGCGTGGCGGCAGCGATCATGAGAAACAAGGCCGAGGTTGCGAGTCCCAAACGCAGCGATGTCTTCCTTGAGTGTGCGATGTTGCACATTTCACCAGTCTCCTTGGTGCAGATGTCCTTTCCACGGGCAAGCCGGCAAGTCCCTGCAAATATCCACGACATAGGTCGGTTGGTCAAACTAATTTTCCACGCCTGTGACAAGAAGAGAAGAAGAAGATTCCCCGAGCATCGCTCAATTCAGGGTTCCCACTTAATCCTTGATCTTCTGTATGTGAAGAGAATCAACAATCGTTGGTAGCGCGATCGCAAACGAATAGACTGATCACCGGCGCCGCGGGGCGCGAGACAACTCTCTTTAGTGAGTGGTAGTCCCATGCCTCTCGAAGACTGTTTCGCCCCCGTGGATGCCACCCGTTCGTCGGTCAAACTGTTCGTGCGTCCCAGCACTCGCTTGATACCGGCGAGTTAGCCATTTGCCGAGGACCGATGGTCCGCAACGCGCCGCTGTATACTGTGGCCAGCCCCTACAACTACCAAAGACCCTTATATGAATATTCTGCCTCGTTTTTTTGGTGTGACCCTGGCCTTGTTGCTGGGGTCTGGTGTGGCCTACGCAAACGAATACGATGAGACGATTGAGCTGTTCAAGCATGCTGGCGAGAGTGCCGTCTTTTTCACCGATTGTTATGCTTACGCCGTATTCCCAACCATTGGCGCCGGCGGCCTCATCGTCGGCGCAGCTCGAGGCGCAGGTCAGGTATATGTGCATGATCGACTTGTCGGTGACGCCGTCATGACGCAGTTGAGCATCGGGTTCCAAGCGGGCGGCAAAGCGTATAGCCAAATCATTTTCTTCCAAGACAAACGACACTTGGACGAATTCGAATCCGGTAAATTCGAATTTGCGGCTGGTGCCAGCGCCGTCGCCATCACGGCGGGAGCCTCTGCGAGTGTTGGCACAGATCGCGCCTCGTCGGGAGCGAGTGGTGGGAAAAGCAATGCCACAACCAACGGCGATTACCAGAGTGGCATGGCAGTGTTCACCATCGCCAAGGGCGGCCTCATGTTCTCTGCCGATATCTCCGGCGAGAAATTTACTTACACTGGACGGCCTGAGAAATAGAATTCCGCGCCTCCTGCGCGAGTGGTATCCACGATGCAAGGTCAGCGCTCACGGCCAGCCATCCTTTCATTACCCGACCGCGGCCAGGATCGAAGCGGGAACCTTTGCCGGCGGCCACGAGTTCATTGACGCGATCCTCTGGCAGCTTGACGACGAACTCCCCCTTCGATGAGATCATCGCGAATATCTTCCCGTTTACCTTGAGGGCACCGGACCCGAACCCTTTACCGGTCCCCGGAGGGGAAACCTGCGGGTCATCGGCGAAGGCGTTTACAACCAAGGCAAACCTACTCTCTCGTGGTCGAGTCGGAGCGCGCGTTTTTCCCTTCATAGCCATACTCGTTATCTCAATCGGTTCAATTGCGGCTGCAGCCTAGCTGCATACGCTGCATGGGTCATATTGTAAGAATCTGGTCAGCGCATCAGACCATATCAAGCGGTCGAAATGGTATTGCAAGGGACTGGGTGTCTGTTTACCCTGTCTTGCGATAGAAGTGCAGGCTTAGAGGGGAGCACGAAATGGTCACAAAGAAGAAATCAAGCGGTGTTAAAGGGGCCAAGAGCCGCACCAAAGCGGCGAATCGGGCAAATCCCAAGACGGTGCAATCGGCCACGTATAAAGAGCCAGGCTTGATGAAGCGCCTTGCCAGGGGCGCTGTGGTCTGCGCGGAAGGATACGTATTCGAGCTCGAGCGGCGCGGCTATTTGCAGGCCGGCGCCTTCGTGCCGACCGTTCTGGTGGAACACCCCGAGGTTGTGGAGCAGCTCCACATGGACTTCGTGCATGCGGGCTCCGATGTCACACAGGCCCTGACCTACTACGTGCATCGAGAAAAGTTGCGTGTGATCGGCCGAGAGAAGGATCTCGAGGCGATGAATCGCATAGCTCTCAAGATCGCAAAGAAAGTCGCGCGCAAGACGCAAACACTGTTTGCCGGCGACATCTGCAACACCAACATTTACGATCCCAATGACAGCAAGGCGCTGAAGCAAGTGGCGCGGATCTTTGAGGAACAGGTCGGCTGGGCGGCGGACGCCGGCGTCGACTACATCGTGGCCGAGACCTTCTCGTGGGGACAGGAAGCTCTGATGGCGCTCGATGCCATCAAGAAGCACTCCAAGGTGCCGGCGGTGGTTACCTTCTCCATCCATCGCGAGCTGGTGACACGAGAGGGCTGGACGGCCGCGGAGACCTGTCGGCGCCTCGAGGCTGCCGGCGCGGATGTGGTGGGTCTCAATTGCCATCGCGGTCCAAGGACAATGCTTCCGCTACTGAAAGAGATCCGCGCGGCGGTCAAATGCGATGTGGCCGCACTTCCCGTTCCTTATCGCACCACGGAGGAACAGCCATCATTCATGTCATTGACCGATCCATGTTGCTCAGATCGGCGCGCCTTCCCGGTTGGACTGGACCCATTCGTCGTCACCCGCCAGGAAATATTCGACTTTGGGCGCGAAGCCTACGCTATGGGCATCAAGTACCTGGGTGTCTGCTGTGGTGCGGGTCCTCAGCACATTCGGGCTCTGGCCGAGAGCTTGGGCCGACGTCCTGAGGGCAGCAAGTATTCCGTGGACATGTCGAAGCATGCGTTTTTCGGCACCGATCAGAAGATCAAGACCGTTCAGACCGAGTATCGGTCTCGACTGTAGCGTGCTCTACGCGTCGGCGGGCGCCGCGGCGTCGGTCGACAGCGGATGAAGTCGAAGAAACGCAGCCGCGGCATCTCGGGCTCGTGTGGTGAGCTCGCGTAAACTCGGTCGCTTCGCGACGCCCAGCAACAGGCTGATCATCAAATTGCCCCACAGCAGCCCGCCGAACTGCTCGGCAAGTTCGGCCGGGCGGCCGTTGAGAAGTCCGGACGCTTGAGCCCGGGCCATGATTTGACGCAAGGCGGCACGACTCGCCTCGCGTCCTATGGAATCAAGCGCTTGCGCTACCTCGGGCGCGTGGACCGCCTCGGCGATCGCCAGTCGGAATACCGCAATGACCGTTGGATCGGTTATCTCCCGGACGAGGTGCGTCCCGAAGGACGCAAGTACCTGCCCAAGGGTCTCGCGATCGTGCGGCACGGGAAAATCAGCGGGCACCTGCAGGCGCCTGGCGCGCGCGCCGATGCATGCGACGAGCATTGCCTGCTTATTGCCTACAAGCGCGTACAGTTCGCGTTTCGACACTCGCGCGCGGGTGGCGATCTCTAGCGTGCTGCTCGACGCGTAGCCATTTTTCATGAACGCCGCGAAGGCCGCATCGAGGATGCGCGCGCGAACCGCAGTTTCATCGCCCCCCTGCTGAGGCTCGTTTGGCGCTCCCGTGGTCATGATCCTCCCCCTTGACAAGCGGTACTGCATAGTACCACACTTGGCAAATGCTGGTACCGATGGGTACCAACTTGCTAGGAGACACTTATGCGGAAGCCAAGAATTCTCGTGACGGGCGCCAGCGGAAAGACTGGCAGCCTGGTCGTTGCCGAACTGCTCGAGGCCGGCTATCCCGTGCGCGCCATGGTGCATGGAGAAGATGCCCGCAGCGCACGGCTCAAAGCGCAAGGGGCGGAGATCGCGGTCGCCGAAATGAGCGATGTCGAGCGCGTCGCCGAGGCGTTAAAGGATGTTCAGCGCGCCTACTATTGTCCGCCTTTCGATCCTTACATGATTCAGGGCGCGGTCGCGTTCGCCGTCGCCGCCAAGGAATCCCACCTTGAACAAATAGTAGGCCTCACGCAATGGCTGTCGAGCCCCTCGCACCCGGCCCTCATGACCCGCCAGCACTGGCTCGTTGATCGGCTGTTCTCAATGACCCCTGGAGTTGCGCACACTATCGTGAGACCGGGCTTCTTCGCCGATGCGTACCTCTTGCTGACGGGTTTTGCTGCGCACCTGGGATTGTTTCCTTGGCTCTATGGCGATAGCCGCAACGCGCCACCTTCCAGCGAGGATATCGCGCGAGTCGCCGTTGCGGCACTCAAGGATCCTACGCAGCACGCCGGCAAGAGCTACCGGCCCACGGGACCCAAACTCCTAGGCGCAAAAGACATGGCTCAGGCGATCGGCCGAGCCGTTGGCCGATCGGTTAGGGTCGTGCCAACCCCGACTTGGCTGTTCATGAAAACGGCCCGGATGGGCGGCCTCCCAATCGATGTGGTCAGCGGCGTTCGCTACTACATCGACGACCACAAACGCGGGGCTTTCGAGCTGGGAGCACCAACCACCGACGTGCTCGATGTGACGGGTCAGCCCGCAGAGGATTTCGAGACGATCGCGCGTCGCTACGCAGCGCTGCCCTACAACCGGCGGACGCTCGGCAATTGGGTTCGCCAGTTAGCGCAGTTCCTGATCTCTCCGCTCAGCCCGGGCTTCAATCTCGACCGCTACGACCGTGAATTGCGCCGTCCGTTGCCGTCGGAGCCGCAGTTTGCGCCGGAGTCCACGGTCTGGTTGTGCGAGCATGCCATGGCCCGCGCCGAACGAAGCGCAGTGCTAGCAGAGCTACGCACGCTGCGCGCCTAAGTTCTCAATATTGATCGATCGCTTGATTTCTAAGCACAGGAGAGACGCATGTTGCCGCAACTCTACTTTTTCGCGAGCATCGCCTTCAGCTTTGTCGCCTGGGGCATCGTCGCGAAACGCTACGTCTGGCCGAAACTCAGCCTCCGGCCTCGCGCTGAAGCGCTGCGACCCATTCTCATTCTGCATAGTTTCCGCTTTGAAGGATTGGCTTTCCTGGTCCCAGGCGTTGTGGCACCCGACCTGCCCACCGCTTTCGCGCACTCCGCCGGCTACGGGGATCTCGTTGCGGCAATACTCGCGTTGCTGTCGCTGGCATCACTGCGGGTTGGAGCCGGCGTCGTGATTGCCTGGGTCTTCAATCTCTGGGGCTCAGCCGATTTATTGAACGCGTTCTATCAGGCTAATAATGCCGGGCTCGCGGCGGGCCAGTTGGGCGCCACTTACTTCATCCCGACGCTCGTAGTGCCGCTATTGCTCATTACGCACGGGCTGGCTTTCAGGATCCTTCTGCAGCATCAAAGTGAGTCCGCGGTGCGAGAATACCCGCGGCCCGCATAAGCGAGATCTTCTCACCCTCAGTCGAGAGTTGTTCACTCGACTTAGAAGTGATTGAGTTTCAGGGAATTTTCCCGAGGCGTCTCGGATTGACACTGAACGTCAACATGCAACGGTCCGCTGCGAAACTAGTCCAACGAAATCGCATCCCCGCACTTGGCTTGCATCATCCGACACATTCTTTGGAGATCGAACATGCTTGGACTCGTTGCCCGCTGGACCCACAACGTCTTACTCACCTCAATGGGACTGGTTACGATTGCGCTGGTGGTGTGGGCCACCTAGATCCACTACGGCGCGTGACCTCTCCCTCGGTCGACACGCTGCGGCTAGTCGTCCCCTGCATCGTGGTGGCCGTCATCATCGTCATGGCCCACGGCTACGCTCACCGACTTGGTGGCGGAGTTATCGGCCGAATCGGTGCATTGCAGTTGCACCGAATAGACCCGAGCGTCCCGGTCGTGATTGCCTCTGCCCGAGGCTCTGAGGTTGACACTCAACGGGCCGGTGATCTGAAAGTCCGCGGGGGTCACGTTGTTGCCGCTGACTCGCACCACCTTGCAGGACGACTCGCATGTCGTGGGCGCGTGCACGGAGAGCGACACCGGCACCAGCCTGTTGTTCGGGGGCCAGAGGCTGCCGGGCGAGGCTTTGATGCTGGAGTTCGCCAGCGGGAAGGAAAACGGGGTGAACGCGGCCGGGGGATTGGGCACCCCTTGCGCGACACCCAACACACGCAGGCGCTGTAACTCGGCGGGTCCGTCTTCGCACAATTCCAAGCGGCGTTGAATCAGGTGATTCATCGCAGCGATCACCTTCTTGTCATAGGTATCAAAGGTCGGATAACGCTCTGCCACCGACGGACGCGGATCGCCCGCGGCGGCTCGGGCAGCCTCGGTCTGCGGGAATGGGATGAATTGTCCCGAACTCTCGCAGCCATCATTGGCCTGAGGACCTGCCCGCAATGCCCAACCAGTGTAGGTCGCCACCGGCACCGCGACGTCGGGGAGCCGCACGCCCGGTATGTCATTGCCGTCGCTATCGGTGATCGGCACGTAGCTCGGATAGATGGGCCCATTCAAGGGATTGTTCTCATAGGGCGGGGTGATCAGCGGCGGATTGATGGTGGGGACGCCGCCGTTGGGTCCGTTGTCGTAATACCCCGGCCCGTAATTGAAGCGATAGCGCGTGGTCTTGAGACCCGTGTACGTCACGTTTGGAATGTTGGGGAATCCGACTTGCGATTGCGGCAGTGGAAACACCATGGTCGAATCGCGAAGCCTAGGCACCTCGCTGCGCGGTGGCGCAATGCCTTGGATCCACGTGTCGAATCCCAAGAACAGTGCGCGCTGGATGGGCGCGGAATTCAACGGGTTCTGAAATTGCTGACAGGCTCCTTTCGAGGTAGCGCTGCCGGTGCCGTGCTGGTGGCTCGAGATAAAGTAATCGCGCGCGAACGGCGACTCGGGAAGGTCGACGCTGCCGGTGGGGTCGGTATGCAGCAGGGAGGCGGCTTTCACCCAGTACTCATTCGCCGAGTAAATCTCTGCCGCCAAGGGGCAGGTGCCTGTCATCTCGCATTTGGCGTAGCGGCTATCGGTCCTGCCCGAGATCCGATCCTGCGTCAGGACGTTGGCGAAGGGGAACACCCCCTCGGCAAACAAATGATCCTGACGGTTGCGCTCGGTGCGCCCGGGCTGCGACCAGCGGTAATTCATGTTGATGCCATCCCCGGCACCGATCCACTGCAACATCGCATCGAATACCTTGCTGCCTTTCTCCGACTGGTTGAATCCCAAGTGCGTGAAATCATTGAGCATCCGCGCCGGTTGCGATACCACCTCGGTGTAGATGCGCTTGATGTCCCCGGCGAGCGGATTGGGGTTGCCCATGTCATCTTGAGTCTCAAAGCGAAGCCATGCATTCCAGTCGCGCACCGCCGCAAAGCCCACGCCGTTCACCGTCGGATTCTTGGCCGTATAGGAGAACTCGTAGATGTCGTTGGCGATGAAATTCGTCACGGCGCCCGACGCGCTGAGCAATTGAATGGCCCCACCGCCGGCGGCGTATTGCCAGCCGGCGGTTCCCGGCGCGGCGGGGGGCACCGCCGCTGGTGCGTCATCCAGATGCACGCGGTGAGTGAGCTTGGCTGTTGCGGTATCGGCGACATTGGCTGCCGGGTAGTTGAGCGTGTACGAAGCCGTCGCGGATGCGAACACGATGTATTCAAAGGCGGGACCGGTGATCGACGAGCCATCCGGGTTCTTGGCGACCGGCAGCGTGATGGTGGTATTGAAGTTGGCCGAGTTTGTACCGGCGGCCTTGTCCCAGCCGCTCCACACCATGGTGTAGCCACGCGGCATGAAGAACGCATTGGCCAACACAGTGGGGTTGGTGATCGCTGAGCCCGGATCATTGCCGTTACTCGTAGGACCGTCGAGCGTCACTCGGCCCAAGGTGGCCCAGGTCTTGCCGCCGCGATTGGGTGGCTCGTACATCACCTTGTGAGCCCCTTTGCTCAGGTCGATGGGCTTCAAGATATAGAAGTCAAAGGAGTATTCGACGTTGCCGCGTGCATTGCGCGGCGCCAGAGCCAAATCGACGATGACCGAATTCTTCGGATCGTTCGGATTCACCTCGCCAAACGCTTTGCCGGCGATCTTTTCGTATTGACCGACACCCGGCCAGGAGAAACCGCCAAAGGTCGGTGACTCATGCGTCGTGATCTGGATTTGCGTGATGTGCGCGTCCGCAGCCGCCGCGCCGAGCATGGCGGCGGTGCACAAAGCGGCAAGAGCCGCGACACGGAACTTAAAACTTGGCGTAGAGGTGAGAGACGAGGACGTGCTGTGTGCAGCCATGATTATTCCCCTTCAATTCTTGATTATTGCGGCAGCGAGACGCTGATTGAATGCAACCGGCCACCGGGGCCAACTCCTGAAGCGCGGCGCCAGCGTCTTCTGATATTCAATATACTACTTTCTCAAAACAAGCGACTCATCCTCCGGCCGCATGGTGGACGTGTCGCAAACGTAACACCGCGCCGCTTTGCGTACCCTCGCCGCGCCGGCCCAAAGAGGCTGTCGAAATTCTCATGCGCTTCCGTAAGGACGCGTGATGACCTCGAGCACGTGGCCATCGGGATCCTCGAAATATATGCCGCGACCGCCGTCGTTATGGTTGATCTCGTTGGGCCGAGATTTCGAGGGATCGGCCCAGTAACTCAACCCCTCATCGCGAATTCGGGAGAACGTCGCGTCAAATTCGCTCTCCTCGACAAGAAATGCATAGTGTTGAACCGAGATAGGTCCGCCCTTCTCCATGAAATCGAGCGAAACGTTGTTGGCCAGTTGGACCACCATGAAATGGTAAAACTGCACTGCGGGGGAGCAACCGAGAATTCGGACCAGAAATTCTGAGGATCGCTTCTTGTCGCGGCACCAGACGATCGCATGATTCAGCTGAACTGGCATGTTGTCACTCCTTCGTCTGGTCAGCCCCCTGTTAGTTTCAACGGATGAACTTGACCTCATACAGTGTCCGGTCTGTTGCACCACAGTACGAGTTATACACCAGCAATCCACAGCATAGCGGCTGTACATCCCGCGCGTGGACTACGACCTCGGTGACTGACGGACCGTTCATCGAAGCGAAAGAAGTGTTGGGCGGTTACTGGCTGGTGGGTGCGGCGTCCAAGGAAGACGTGGTGCGAGCGGGCGCGGACAGGGTCGTCGAGTTCGGCTCCGCGCACAGGAAAGCCGTGCGCGGAGCCCTGTCCCGACTAATACCCGGAAGAGAGAGCCGGAAATCCGACTTCCGCCAATGACAACAGCCATTTGCCCGTACTTTTCGCGCCTGGCCCGTGCGATATCGCCCTGGTATGCGCGGGACTTGGATGGAAAGACCAGGCGCTCGAGTATTTGTCTCAGGCCTACCAGGAGCGATCAGGGTGGATGACGTATCTGAACGTTGATCCACGACTTGACCCGCTGCGCAGCGACTCACGATTTATCGATCTCTTGCACCGCATACGACTTGTGTCGTAGTAAGGGACCCGAACAAAGCGTCTGCGCTCGCTTGCGATACGCCAATTCCATCTGAAGAAAGGGGTAACGGATGTCTATAACCTATGCGATCTGGGCATTTGCCGCCGGCGCGCTGATCCCGCTCATGGGGATCTTGAATGCCGGGCTCGCGCGTGCATCGGGAGGTATAGTCCAGGCGACCTGTCTTTTATTCTCAACGGGACTGATCGCTTCACTGGTACTCGCGGCAATGACGAGAACCCCCATCCCCACTATCCAAACATTGCTGCATATCGCGCCTCATCGATATGCGGGTGGCTTGATTGTTGGGTTTTATATCTTGAGCATCACGTTTCTTGCACCACGTTTTGGAGTCGGCAATGCGATCCTGTTCGCAGTGACGGCGCAGCTAATCACATCGGCGCTGATCGACCACTTCGCATTGGCAGGAGCGACCCTGCGATCCCTCACCACGCTGCGAGCGATCGGACTGTTGATAGTGATTGCCGGCGTAATCATCACTCAGGTCAGTGACCGACTGGCTACCGGCGCTCGGTAAGGACTGGGCTGACATTACACAGGATCGTTGCCCGGGTCCGAGGCACCCCTAAATGGCTCATGCCAACACGTCCCGGCAGAATATGTTCTTGATCATATTCTGAGTCAGCCTAGGCTACTGAGTGTGCTGGTGAGCTACGAGAAAACCGACGGCATCGCAAAGGTCTCTATGGACGACGGCAAGGTGAACGTCATGTCCGTTGCCATGCTGCGCGAGCTAACGACCGCGTTTGAAAGAGCGGAAAAGGACGGAGTGACCGTCATCCTGACTTCGGCACGGCGAGGGATCTTCTCGGCCGGATTCGACACGAAGATCTTAGGAAGAAAAGACCCGCAGGAAGTATTCGAAATGGTCAGGCTTGGCGCGGAACTGGCTGCGCGGGTCTTAGCGTTTCCTCGCCCCGTCGTGGCCGCCTGTCCTGGACATGCTTATCCAATGGGCGCGTTCTTGCTTCTCGCCTCGGACATCCGAATCGGTGCCGATGGGCCCTACAGAATTGGCTTGAACGAAGTGGCGATTGGGATTCCGGTCCCCACCTTTGGCTTGGAATTGGCGCGCCATCGCCTGCTCCCGGCCTACTTGCAACGAACCGCTCTCACTGGCGAGATGTTTGCACCCTCAGAGGCCATGACAGCAGGATTTCTCGATCGGGTAGTGGCCGCGGAGAACCTGCAGGAAACCGCCACTGCAGTCGCAGCCGTCCTGGGTAAAATAGACCTTCCGTCGCACGCCTCCACTAAGGAGCGTCTGCGCAGGGAAACTTTGGCCACGGTGCGTACGGCAATCGATTCAGAGATTACGCTCGAAAACTATCAACGCAGGGCGATGAGCTCGACGAGCACCCTCGCTGGTCACTAATACGAATAATTTGGCAACGACTCGTTCCGCCTGGCAGAAATTGGTTGCATAGGCATCTCGCGACCCTGGCGCAAGCGCCTTTTTTTTGCGGTTTCTCCAAACAGGTCACCCAGTAGATACTAAGCAGCAGAGTCGTCAAGATCATAGTCGGAGTCGGTGCGCATGGCGTATTCAATCAGGCATAAAGCGAGAACCCGGCAACGGATAGTGGAAGCAGCAAACCGGCTATTCGCCGCGAAGGGCTACGAGGGCACGTCGATCGACGAGATCATGCGTGCATGCGGCCTAACGCGCGGCGGCTTTTATGCTCACTTTTCGAGTAAGGGAAAGCTCTACCGGGATGCGCTCGTCCATGGCGATTCGGTAGACGCGGTGCTGGGCGAATACTTGGGAACTGCGAAGCCGGCGAGCGCAAAACAGTCGCCGGCATTTGCATTCTTGGCAGTTGACCTCTCGAGCAAAACCCCCGAGGTCCGCGCAGCCTTTACCGATGCGTTCACGTCCATCAGCGAAAAGCTTCTTTGCCATTCAAGCGTGAGTTCGAAATCCGCTGAGAGCCGTAGCCTATCCACCGCTGCGCTGATAGTGGGCGCTCTCGCGGTCGCCAACACAACCGACAATCCCGGTCTCAAAGCGAAGCTGCTTGCGTCTTGCAGGGAAAACGCCGGAGCATTGCTCGGCGGCAATGACCGCTCAAAACCGATCTTCTTCTGGGAACCGATGCCGAACTAAGCCCCAGTCCAGAACCAATCCAAAATGCGCTCGCCCGCGATCTCCCGTCCCGACGCGGGCTGGACAAAGAAGAGTGCGGCAGGATACTTCCAAAGGCGGTAGGAAGGGACTCCACCACCGATTGTCGGGAAAAGAGCTGCCGCACTCCGAAAACGGATTGACCTAATCGATGCCCTCCTTCGTCCCGGCTGCTTTGGTCGCCGGCATTCTCCAGGCGCCCACGCAAAGCCTCCCAGTGAAGCCTGACGATTAGGTCGCTTGAGCGCGACCGACCACGGCATTTTCTGGGAATCTGCCTTGAGCTTTTTCAAGCTATCCGCTCAGCGCCAGAGGGTCTGTGCGCTAGCTCGCTTATGTCCACTTATTTTTGGTCCGAGCGCTCTCGCCCCAAATGACCTCGCGGTGCAACGCCAACGATATCTTCCATTGCGGGCGCATCCGAATCTTGGGGGAGCTGGCGTGGCGCGCGCAGCATCAAGGGCGGTTAGATGATGGCAATCATCGTTTACTATAGGCGGAACAACGATAGTGTTCGAGCGGATGCACCATGACAAACCTAGCCATTTTGGAGCCGCTGCGCCAACGCGCGGAATACACACACAAGCACAATGTCAAAACGGGAAGACACGGCTGGCTTAGGCTGACGCCGGCTTACTCCGTACGCGTCGTCGAAGAATTGATGGACCATACATTCGGCCATTTGCGCGTATTTGATCCGTTCTGTGGCACCGCGACCACAGCGCTCAGTGCCGCATATCACGGACATGCAGCGGTGACGACCGATATCAACCCGTTCTTGGTGTGGCTCGGAAAAGCAAAGACGGACTACTACTCAGCAGCTGTTATTTCACGCGCCCGCGAGGCCTGCAAACGAGCACTCGATTGTGTGGCATGTGATGAAGAGGCTCAGCCATCACCACCGCCTATCCATAATATTCAACGCTGGTGGTCACCGGCCGCGCTCGCTTTCCTATGCCGCTTGCAAAAGGCTATTGATCTTGCGACCGATGCAAGCTCGCAAGAAGCAACTCTTCTGAAGGTTGCGTTCTGTCGCATATTGATCGCTTCGTCCAATGCAGCCTTTAATCACCAGTCCATGTCCTTCAAAGAGGCCCCACAGTCACAGCTAGACGTCAACGTCTCCTACGCGGCTTTGTTTGGTGTCGACCTAAATTTCGTGTTGCAGGGCGCGAGCGAGAATCCGGAAGGTGAAGCGCATATTTTCTTGCATGACGCCCGCTCACTTGCGACGCTTGGAAACGGGCCGCATGATTTGGTTGTGACATCACCTCCATACGCGAACCGCATGTCATACATCCGGGAGTTGCGTCCTTACATGTATTGGCTACGATTCCTGATGAGTGGACGTGAGGCGGGTGAACTGGATTGGCTGGCCATTGGCGGCACGTGGGGCGTTGCGACCAGTCGCCTCACCGATTGGCATGCCGACGCAAACGCTTATACATCGGGGGAGCTTGAGCAAACTCTCGCAAAGATAGGAAGCCCTTCGAACGCAAACGGTCAGCTGTTAGCAACATACATCCGTAAATATTGCGTGGATATGGCTCTACACTTCGAGGGACTGCGCGCCCTGCTTGCGCCCGGAGCTGAACTCCACTATATCGTCGGGAATTCCACTTTTTATGGCGAACTGCTTTCAGTAGAGAAAATTTACGCTCATATGATGCGGAATTTGGGTTTTAAGGATGTCTCTATCCGTCCGATTCGTAAGCGCAATTCTAAAAAGGAACTTATTGAATTTGACGTTTCGGCGAGATGGATGGGTTAAAATGAAACTCACGGCGTTGTTGTTACTGGGACTAGCATTGCTCCCGCTGGCAGTTCAGGCCGATCAAACACCGGTGTCTGTATGCGTGGAAGCGCTTGAACAGTTAAAAACGCTCCACATGGCCGCTCCGGTGTACAAGCTTAACGAAGGTCAGAAACGTCAATATTTGGCTGATGCGGACCGTCCGGCGGAAGTAGATCGTCTAAAGACTATCGTCGCCGAAGCATGCAGCGCGGAGCCCGAAATTAGGCGGACCGAGGAGTCCGAAGCGGAGCATCTACATGTCGCGCGCTCGCCAGGGTGCATGGGAGATCGCGACACACTGTCAACCATGGAAAAGCCGGAGTCACGCACCCCAGAAGACGACATCGCCCGGCACCGCAAACGAGTTGCAGAGCGGTGTCCAGACGTCGACCTTTCCAATGTATGGCTCTTACTCGGGGTCCCCGTCACCTAGCGGGCAAGGTGACCCGGCAATCGGAACCACTACGTCGCTTCAAACCGGCCGCGTCACCAGCCACGAATGGAAAATCCCGACAATCGACAGCACCAGCAATCCCAGCAGCGCGACTCCAGCGATGAGAAATCCCGAACTGCGCTTGGCTGCTTCTGCCATATAGCCTGACGCATACAAGACGCGCCCAACCAGCCAGATCAACCCTAGGCCAGGGGCCAAGTACCCTGATACGACTGGGTAAACGGTTGCAAGCCAGAGAACCGGCAGAAATAACACGACCTGCTCAAGAGTATTCATCTGCACACGGAACGCCCGCTCGAATTCGGGAGCGCCGGTCACCGCCGGGGTATGCACCCCGTGCTTCCCGCGCATACGGCCCACGAGCATCATCGTGTAGAGACCTAAAAGCGCGGTGAGTACCGTCACCGCCGCGCTCAATAAAGTGCCTGCTGTTGCCATCATGTTATTTTTCTCCCCATGTGCGGTGTAAACCACTCGATAGTAGTCTTGTGCGAAGTGCAATCCAAGTCACGAACTAGGTGACGGCCTGCTGGCTACGACGCCTTCACTCCCAGGCGTCCAAGCTTTGCTGGACCTACAGCGCTTCGAGCCGCGAAAAGTCTGAATCGGCATGTCCGCGGCGCCCGAGTGCCTGTTTGCCAAGAGTAAACCCATGGTCTGCGGGAAAGCTCGCCGGCGCCGCCACGCGCGTTGCAGCCGGCCCATTGCGGTGTTTCACGCCAAAACGAGGAATCAATCCACACAGACAACATCGCGCCTAGTATCTTTCGCTGTATTAGCAATCTCGTGAGCTAGTTAGTCGAAGTTTGACCCGATCAGAATCGCGACGATGACACAGGGAAATACAAAGTGTTCACCTACTATCTCGAACTGGCTGTGCGCAGCTTGCGGCGAAGCCCGGGCCTTACTGCACTGATGATCCTGGCGATCGGCTTTGGCGTGGCGGCATCGATGACGACGTATGCGGTATTCCGCGGCCTATCCGCCGATCCGATTCCATGGAAGTCATCACAACTGTTCGTCCCGCAAATCGATGCGTGGGGGCCGGAGCACCGCGAAAATGGCGAGCCGCCTACGACGCTGACCTATGTCGACGCCATGAATCTGATGCGTCAACATCAGGCCTCGCGTCAATCGGCGATCATTCCGATGTTTCGTTCGATCATGCCGCCGCGCACCAACCAAGACAACAGCCTGATCGAAACCCGTGGCTATGCGGTCCACAGCGACTTTTTCCCCATGCTGGATGTGCCGTTTCACTACGGCAGCGGCTGGAGCAGGGACGATGACGCGACCCCGGTGGTGGTGATCAGCGATCACTTCAACGAGCAGATGTTCGGCGGCGGCAACACCGTGGGCAAGACCATTGCTATTGACAACCGCGACTATCGCGTCCTGGGTGTCATCAGGCACTGGAATCCGCAACCGGAATTCTTCGCACTCGTCGGGTATCAACCCGCTGAGCCGGACTTTTTTTTACCGGTTACATTCGAGGTTACAAACAACGTCATCAACCAAACCCACGCTGATTGCAAGGATGGTCCCTATTCGGGCAGTGATTTCCCGGCGCTTCTGCGTTCGGACTGCGTATGGTTCCCTTTCATGGTTGAAATCGATAAGCCAGAGGCCGTGCAGGCGTACCGGCAGTACCTCGATGCTTATTCAAGCGAGCAGCAACAGCTAGGCCGCTTCCAGTGGAAACCGAACAACCGCCTGCACGATGTGCCGGCATTTCTCGACTACCAGCATGTGGTGCCCAGCAATACCCGGCTGTCACTCTTAGTGGCGCAAGGCCTGCTCGTCGTGTGCCTGGTGAACACGGTGGCACTGCTGCTGGCCAAGTTCCTGGGGCGCAGTGGGGAGATCGCCGTGCGGCGTGCACTCGGTGCATCGCGGTCGGCCCTCTATGCCCAATTCCTTACCGAGGCGGCGGTGATCGGCACCGGAGGCGGTATCCTCGGGCTGCTGTTCACGGCCATCGGCGTGCTTCAGGTCGGCGTGGTGATGCCGGCCCATCTCGCCGCGCTGGCGCGAATCGACCCGACATTGCTGATGCTCACGCTCCTGCTTGCCGTGACTGCCACCCTGCTTGCAGCGATCTACCCTACATATCGGGCGTCGCGTGTGCCGCCTGCGTTGCAGCTCAAAACCCCGTGAGGATCGCGCCATGAACGTGTATCCGGTCCTGGTGGCATTACGGCGGCACAAAGCCCCGGTGATACTCACTGTGTTGCAGATCGCGCTGACGTTGGCGATTGTCGCCAATGCTTTCTCCGTTATCGGCCACACCATCGAGCGAATGAGTCGCCCGACCGGCATCGACGAAGATAGCCTGATCTGGATTATGCAAAAATTGCCGGCGCAATCGAGTGACAGTGATGCTGCAGCGATCGAGAGGCTCGATGCCTTGCAACGGACGGATCTGGAAACGCTGCGCAAGCTCCCGGATGTGCAAGATGTCGCTGCATCGAGGAGTATCCCTCAACTCGGGGGCTTTGACGCCGGCGATATTTCTCTTGATGCGGACCGCAAAGGCAAAGTGGTACGGGCGGCCTATTACTACGGCGATGAGCACTTGCGGGCGACCTTCGGCCTGCATCTGATCGCTGGCCGCGACTTTGTCGCCACAGAGATCCAGCACGGACATGCCAGCCACCCCGACTCACCCGTCGTGATCGTAAGCAAACCCGTCGCCGACCAACTCTTTCCAGGTAGCAACGCGCTCGGCCAGAAGGTGTATCAGGACGGCAAGCCGGCCACGATTGTGGGCATTGTCGAGCGGTTGCAGATACCGATGTCGGAGGACAAAAACAGCAGTTGGGTGTTCAACTCGGTGATTGAGCCGCTGCGAGCTGATATCCAATGGCCGGGCTATGTGGCGCGCGTGCGCCCCAGCCGCACGGCGGAGGCCATCCGCGAGATCCATAAGGCACTTTTTGCAGTGAACCCGATGCGCCACATGCCCGCCGGCGCCGGTATCCATTCGTTTTCCGAGTTGCGCGAGCGACATTTTGGCCATGAACGCGGCATTGCAGTGCTGATGAGCGTCATTTGCCTCATTCTGCTGAGCGTGACCGCCGCGGGCATCGTCGGTCTGACCAGTTTGTGGGTCGGTCAGCGGACCCGGCAGATTGGTGTAAGGCGGGCCATTGGCGCGAGAAAGATCGACATACTGCGTTACTTCCAGATCGAGAACCTGCTGATCGCCGGCGGCGGCGTGGTCGTCGGCACGCTGTTTGCCTTTAGCCTCAGCGAATGGCTGATGAGGCATTACGAGATGATGCGTCTTCCGCCGTTCTATGTGGCCATAGGCGCAGTTGCCATGCTCGTGCTCGGTCAGGCCGCCGTGCTCGTACCGGCGCGTCGTGCTTCCAACGTGCCGCCATTCGTGGCAGCACGGTCGGGTTGAGCTTTGAATCCTTTGCCTGGGAGAACTTTCCCATAAGAGCGGAAGCAGCAGTCACTATCTGCTCAGTCGTCCTGTTCCGTGATCCCCAGCAAGTCACGGTCCGATCTCAACTCTCGCTAGAACGGTCATCGGTCGTGGCGACCACCGGGATTGCGGCAGAGGCTGAGATGAATAACAATGCCCCGGCGTCCGACGAGAAATGCAAGGGGGGCTTATGCGGAGAACTGTCGCAGCTCACTGATCGATCTCTGATCGATCAGGGGATCCCTACCAGCCCGGGCCAGCATCCGCTGCTCGGGACCTTCTCGTATTTTCCGCATAGGACTGCTCTTCATGAACGACAATTCTCTTGGTGCTCTCAACCAGCGGCTTTTCAAGCCAGAATTTCCACGCTCCTCGAGCTACGACCCGCAGTGGCTCATGGCCAACGCCATGGGCCCTCACGTCTTGTGGCTCGCAGAATGGCTTTCTCAGCGCTTAGAACTCACGGCGGGAATGCGGGTTCTCGACCTTGGCTGCGGCAAGGCGCTCAGCTCGATTTTTTTGGCGAAAGAGTTCGGCGTGACTGTTTGGGCCGCAGATTATTGGATCAAGCCCAACGAAAACATGGAACGAATCGAGCGAGCGGGGTTCTCGACCTCCGTATTCCCGGTCTCTGTCGAAGCACACGCGCTACCCTTCTCGGAGAGGAGTTTCGACGCAATCGTGAGCTTCGATGCATATCACTACTTTGGAACCGACGACTTGTATTTGGGGTACATATCGTCGTTCTTAAAGCCCGGTGGCCGATTGGGTATCGTCGTCCCGGGAACTCGGGAGGAGCTTTCCGAGGTACCGCCACCACATTTAGCGCAGTACTGGGTCTGGGACTTCTGCAGCTTTCATTCACCCGGCTGGTGGCGTCGTCATTGGGAGAAAACAGGGCTGCTGGAAATTGAAACGGCAGACACGCTAACAGATGGCTGGAGGCTCTGGCTCGAGTGGAATGCGCTTTGTGAGCAGTTTGGCCAACGGAATCTGGCCCACCTTGTCCGTCGTGAGGCGGAGATGCTTCGTGTGGATGATGGACGTACGCTCGGGTTCACGCGATTGATCGCCAAGCGGACGAGGAACTAGCTCCATGCAGAACGCTGGCCGACGGTCTCGGCACCGTCGGCCAGCCGATTGGCCGACATGATAGAAACCCCAGTCGCTACTTGGGCGGAGCCGCGTTCGCCAAAACAATCGCCGCGATTTCATCAACAATCCGTTGCGGATCGCAGTTGCCCTGATTCGTAAGGATCACGATAGTGAGTCGATCATCCAGATACCTCGCGATGTGTGTCGTGAAGCCCTGCCACCGCCCGTCGTGCCCCACTAAACGGTGCCCGTTGCGTGAATCAACAAACCATGCGAATCCATATGAGCCGGGATTGGGCTTGCCGTCGCGCAAATTGGCCACCGTCCACATCTCCCGCTTGCTCGACTCCTTCAATACCTTCTCGGTATAAAGCGCCGCATCCCATTTCGCCAAATCCAGAATCGTGAAATACAAACTACCGTCCGCCGTCGAATTCGCCGATGGCGAGACCCACTCTTGATTCTTGATCTGTTCATTGTCGAGTCGATAGCCAGCCGCGCGATTCGGAATGATGTCCGCTTCGCTTATGATCCGAGTCGCCGACATACCGAGCGGTTTGAATACCCGCTCCTGCAGAAAATCTCCGAAATATTGCCCGCTGACCCGGTGAATCAAAATGCCCAAGGTCACGTATCCCAAGTTGCTATAAGCCCAACTCGTTCCCGGCGGATACGCCGGCGAAATAGCCTCGACCATTTTTAGGAGTTCCTCCTCGCTGTAGTCCTTGCGCAAATCAAAGTCCTTCGGGTAATCCGTGAATCCCGCCGTATGGCTCAGCAACTCTCGGATCGTTACCCCGCTCCACCAGCCGGGCCCTTCAGCAAAATATTTTGAGAGCGGATCATTGAGACCGATCTTTCCCTCCTCCACCAACAGCATCACGGCGGCCGCAGTGAACTGCTTACCGATGGAACCGGATTGAAATACAGTTTCTGCCTTCACCGGGACGTTGAGCTCCAAGCTCGCGAGCCCAAAGCCTTGAGTGCGGATCGGTACGCCATGGCGCGATATCAGCAATGCCAACCCCGGAATATGTTGTTTCGCCATTTCCGCGCGAACGGCGTGCGCCACCTCGTCGTCAGGTTGAGTGCCCCGGGCAAACTGCGTCGGTAGAAGAAAGGTCCAAGCGAACGTGGAGACGCAGATCATTTTGAACATTGGACGACTTCCCTGAAAGATCCAGCCGTTTAATGAGTCTTCTAATTTGGCATCGACGATTGTGCCGGACACGGCCTGGAATTGCCATTCTAGGAGTCCCTTCCGGGCGGAGTACCCATGGCTATTGGAGCACGTGTCCACCTCGTCCGCGGACTGTCCGTGTCACTGTCCGCGGTCGCTTCGCGGACACCCGCATCGCTAGGGCAGTCGCGACGCATCAGTGGTCGAGTTAGGCGTGCTCTCTCTGGGCAAGTGGTACTCGTAGACGTAGAAATCATTATCGCGGATCCACCCCTCACGCTCATAGAGGCGTTGGGCAGCCAGATTCGTCACGGCAGTCTGCAGCATGAGCTGACTAGCGCCCTGGCTGCCTGCATAGTCAACCGCTGCCCGTAACAGTGCTGCGGCCGCTCCGCAGCGCCGCGCTAGCGGCGCGACGAAGAGATCGTACAGTACAAACATGCGTGCCAGGGACACCGAAGCGAAACACGGGTAGAGCTGGGTGAAACCGATTGCCGCGCCCTGCAGTCGTGCGACGAACACTACCGACTCGTGCCGCGCGAGCCGTTCTTCCAGAAATGACCGCGCCCGCGGATCATCTACCTGACCGTAGAAGCGTCGATACGCATCGAACAGCGGCGCGATCTCATCAAGGTGGCGTAACTCGGCCCTTTCAATCCTGACTTGAGCATTCATGACATGCGCCCCGCTCCAGACGCAGCGATTCTACTCCGCTATCCGCCCATACCGCGGCATTTGCGCTTGATCCCTGCCACGCAACGCTTTATCCCATAATTTAATCGCGGGCGAGAAGCTGTGTAACGTTCGCGATCATGCGGTTGGCCGATCAAATTGCACAGTGTCGAATGCCGTTTATCGTGCAAGACGCCAAGGACGGGCACCTGATTCGATTGTTCGGCGCGGCGGATTTCTCCTATGCAGTCATCGCCTGTCCGACGCGCTACAGCTTGAGTGACGACTTGGTGACTCTGTGTACCGCGCTCGCCTATTCCAAGGGGGCGCGCACGCTCGACTGCGCTGATTTATTGCATATCCCCGCCGAGCGAGTGTGGATTGAGTGGTGTCAAGCCCCGTGGATCAACGAACTAAAACGCTATGGGTTTGCGCCCAGCCCAACACTGGCGAATGAATCAGGCCGGCGGGGCGCTTTCATTCAATCCTGCCCGCAGGGTAGGCGCGGCTTGATCAAGACGTTTTGGTCAAACGGCGATGATGAATTGGACGTCCTGGCGAGCAGCATGGAGGCCTATTTTGATTTCGATACCGAAGTCGGTGAGGATCCGAAGACACTCGACGGTCGAGGGCGATTGGCCTTTACTGTCGTTGACCGCGGTGCCGGCAATGCCGACATCTTGCGACGCTGCTTTCGCTTTCGTTATGAACCGACCTGGCATGACTACTATGAAAAGGCACAGTTATCCCTGGAAGAGAAGAATGCAGTTGCACATCACGCGCTTGGCACGATTGCAATCGATGTGCCTGTGCTCTTGGCGTTTTGCCTGCTGCTCTCGACTCGACCTGGCTTACCACGCCGTCCCATCATGTTGGAACGCCTGAACCGATCACGCGCGAAAGCCGGAAAAACACGGCTCTTGGACCATGTGGAGGTTTCCTCTCCGGTGCTGCAGGAGTACGGCGCGATTCGTGAGGCAGGTTCACAGGGCCCTTATCGTCGCTGTCCGAGATTGCACCACGTTCGTGGACACCTCGTGCGACACGGCAGCCATCTCTTTTGGCGGGTTCCGCACTTGAGAGGGAGCGCGCGCGCAGGGATCGTGCGCACCCGTACCGTCACCTGGACCATGGACCCGCCGCAGCGTCCAAATCCAGCGCTCCCGATTACCCGCCCGGGCTCACAGTCAGACCATCACACTTTGTATCCCTAGCCGTGCCCTCCATCCTTCCAAGGTTCGATGCATGAATCCCGTTGAGGCGAAACGGGGCATCATTGCAGAATGGCTTAAGCGTCCCGCATTCGAGCGTTCGGAGCTGCATATCCCAATCTTTTACGGAGAGCTAATTGCGGCTGGTTCCGACCTTCTGGCGTTCCATGGACCCGTGAATCGATACGACAGGATTCGCCTATGGCTATTGCCACATGCGTCGACCACGATTAGCTCTCCAGAGTCGGATTAGATCCACGTGGGCAACGCCGAATACATTAGCCGCGACTCGATCAATCGCTTGGCGAGCGAGCTAGCTGAATTTGGCTAGCATCGCGCAGTCCGCGATCCCCGGCGCCCAATCTCCATAGCGGCGTCCAGGCAATTTCGCCGGCCCGCACGGTCGCGCAGTTCTCGTCTCGGTGGTCATAGCGTTAAACGCCCCGCACCCATCTCATAGCCGGTTGCTTCGTCACTTCGTTGGGTTGCGTCATCACAATTTTCCATTCCCGATGTCGGCGCCGAGTATTTTTTGATCCCTATGGTGGACGGGTCGAGACGGATTTAGAGCGAGCGTTGCCTCAGTACAGCGCAGCGGGCTTGTTCAAACTCATCCAAAAGGCAACGCCGAACAGCTTTTGAGGGAGAAACAACGATGACAATCACGCGTGGATTCACTAGTTCCCTGATAGGCCGCCTCTTTTTCCTCCTCTTCGCCGCAGCGTGCGCGGCTGGAGGTTTTACCGCAAGCGTCTCAGCAATTGCGCAAACGGCGCCGCCCGCAGCCGCTGCTCAGCCGACGCCGCAGCTAGAAGAAGTGATCGTCACCGGTTCAAGAATTCCAGTCCCCGCGAACATATCCGGGACTAGCCCGATCACCGTCGTATCGAGCCAGGATATTAAATTGCAAGGTCGCACGGACATTACGGACGTACTGAATCAGCTCCCGCAGAACATCATCGGCTCCAACGCCGATTTCGGAAACACGTCGAGTCCGCTGACCTCTACTGGAGGCTTCTCGACGGTGGATCTGCGGGGTCTCGGCCCGCAACGCACGCTGGTGCTGGTCAATGGTCGGCGGCTCGGCACCGGTGATCCCAGTACCACCAACCAAGACGTCGCACCCGACATTGACCAGATTCCCGCGCAATTGATCGAACGAGTTGACGTCGTAACCGGGGGCGCGTCCGCCACGTATGGATCGGACGCGATCGCCGGCGTCGTCAATTTCATACTGAAAAAGAATTTCCAAGGAATTCAAATAGACGGCCAATACGGGCTCAGTCAGCACGACCAACATAATAATTACGTACAAGGACTACTCGCGGCCAATGACCCCAACACGGGCTATGAGGGCTCGCCACCACCGACTGGCAGCATCCGCGACGGCTACAAGCATGATCTGTCGATAATCATGGGGACGAATTTCGCCGATGGGAACGGCAACATCACGACTTACTTCGTCTTCCATGACCAGCAGCCGATCGCGGCTTCAGCGCGCGATTTCTCGGGCTGTCAGCTGGGAACCAATAGCGAGGCTGCTACGTCGGTAGCTACAGGCGTCGAATGTTTCGGCAGCTCGAATTCCAATCTATTCAAAGCGCTTGCCCCTGCTCCCGGCTCCAACGTCAGTTACGACGTGGTGGGCAACCAGTTCTTGAAGCGGCCTCAGTTTGGCGCCAGCCCCCCACCGGAGTTCAATTACAACCCATATGAATACCTGCAGCGACAAGACAAGCGCTACCAGGCAGGGTTCATGGCTCATGACGATCTGAACGATTGGATCAAACCCTATATGGAATTCAGTTGGATGGATGACAAATCCGTTGCGGTGGTCGCGCCGTCGGCCCTGTTCCAAGCTCAGAACACCCAGTCTGCGGACACGAACTATCTCGTCAATTGCAGCAATCCGCTGCTCAGCGCGCAGGAACAATCGCTCATTTGCACGCCGGCGCAAATCGCCGGGGACATCGCCAGTCCTGGCTCCAAGGGCAATAGCGCGGACTTGATCATCGGTCGGAGAAACATCGAAGGCGGCGGGCGCACCTCATCGTACGAACACAATAATTTCCGGTTTGTTCTCGGTGCCAAGGGCGACATCACCAACGGATGGACCTACGATCTCTATGGCTCCTACTACTACACCACCACCTTCCAATCAAACACAAACTATCTGGATCTTAGAAACATTAACAAGGCTCTGCAGGTGACGACCGATCCTGTGACCGGTGCGCCGGTCTGCATCAGCGGCGGGCAGTGCGTGCCATACAACATTTTCAAGACCGGCGGCGTTACCCCGGGGGCTCTCGCCTATCTGCAAACCCCAGGCACGGCATCCGGCGTCAATACAGAACAGATCGAGCACGTTGACATCACCGGCGATTTGGGCAAATTCGGTCTGCAATCGCCCTTGGCGAAGGACGGGCTGGCGGTGAATTTCGGCGGCGAGCACCGCAAGGATACTGAGGCCTTTGCCCCGGATGGCGCAGAGCTTTCGGGAGCTCTCGCTGGGTTTTCTGGCGCGGTCGTGCCGATCAACGTGCACGATGATATCAATGAGGCCTTTGCGGAATTCCGGGTACCCATCGCCCACGATTTGCCCGGCGTCTATGATTTGACAGCCGATACGGGGTACCGATATTCCAACTACAATACTACGGGCACCACAAATACTTATAAATTCGAGGTTCAATACGCACCGATCCAAGATATGCGGATGCGGTTCTCCTTTGACCGCGCCGTTCGCGCGCCGAATCTGATCGAACTGTATGTCGCGCCCTCATATGGACAGGAATCTGTATTCGGCAACGATCCCTGTGCGCAGCCAGCAACGGCCTCGCTGGCGCTCTGCGAGCACACCGGGGTGACCCCAGCGGAATACGGCAACGGCACGACAACTAATACCATCAACAATTGCGTATCCGGTCAGTGCGGTCAGGTGATCGAGGGCAATACGGCGCTGAAACCAGAGGTCGCCAAGACATGGTCGTTAGGGCTAACCTTCACGCCGGTGGCGCTGCGGGGATTCACCGCGAGTATCGACTATTACCACATTCGACTCGAAGATAAGATCGGCACCTATCCGTTCGCCATCATCTTCAACGGCTGCCTCAACGACAACAATCCTGTCTATTGCAGTCAGGTCGTGCGCACTCCCTTGGGCGAACTGACTGGAGCCTCCCCGCAAAGCGGCGGGTACATTCTGCAGAAGGACTACAACCTCGGCTTACAAATCGTGTCGGGCATCGACCTTCAAATGAACTACCGCTGGGAACTTCCTGCGAGCTTGGGTACGTTCAGTGCGGCACTGAACGGCGCCTATCTTTTGCACAATATCAACACGCCCTTCCCGGGATCCGGAAGCTATGATTGCGCGGGGTTATTCGGCAGCTCATGCTTTGATGGAACAGTGAACCCTCACTGGCGGCATAATCTCCGATTAACCTGGGATACCCCATGGAACCTTCTGGTCTCGATGCAGTGGCGATTCATCGGACCGACCAGCTTTGACAACAATTCGAGCAACCCGCTGCTGGCCGGCAATGAAGAAGGCGGCTCGAATCTACCGCCCCCTAGCTACGATCTCTACAATGCCAGAATTCCCGGCTATAGCTATCTCGACCTGACCGCCGTTTGGCGTGCCACCCACAATCTGGAACTTCGCGCCGGCGTGCAAAACCTCTTGGATAAGGATCCGCCAATCATTCCCTCGTTGGACATCAGTGCGTTCGCGGGAGCCTCGAACTCTTGGGGAGCCTACGATTTGTTGGGCCGACAGCTCTTCGTGGCGTTCACAGCTAAATTTTAGCGCATTGCGTGCGCGGCCGGGGGGTTTGGGGCGTGCCGCAACCGAGCGGGCTGCTAATACCGGTTCAGTGTCGTCGCCGCGTGCTCTGCGCCTCGGCTTGCTCGCGATGATTTTGTTCGCAGCCTCTGCTCGCGCGGTGCCGCCGGATGAACTGTCTGAAATCGTGGTTCGGGCACCCGAACCACGCTTCGTGGCGCCCACGCGGCGGGATCAGATTGGCCGCATCTGGGCTCCGGTAACGATCAATGGCAAAGGCCCATTTCGGCTGGTCCTCGACACCGGCGCGAGCCGCTCCGCCGTCACGCCCCAGGTCGCTGAGACTCTCGAAATTCCGCCTGATCTTTCGCGACCGGTGCTATTGCGGGGCGTGACCGGAAGTATCACGGTGCCCACGATACGCGTCGATTCTTTCGCCGTAGGCGACGTAATCTTGACGCCGGTCACCTTACCGATCGTTACCGATCCCCTGGGCGGGGCACAGGGCGTTCTGGGGACTGACGGCTTCGCGGGCATGCGCATCTACATTGATTTCAAGCACGATCTAATTACCATTGCCCGTTCGCACAATGAACGCGTTCCGGCGGATTTTGCGTCGCTGACTCTGGAACGCTCGCCCGCCAATTTGCTCATCACCCGTGCACAGGTCGACGATTTGCGCGTTCACGCCATCATCGACACGGGTGCTCAAGCTACCATCGGCAACGAAGCCATGCGCCTGGCATTGATGCGGCGCAGCCACGGCACGGCCAACTACGTAATCGATGTCACCTCTACGTCGCAAGATGCCCAAAGCTATCCGAGTCCGCCGATACAGCTCGGGACAATAACAATCCAGGGTGCGCGAATTACCTACGGCGACATGCGTATCTTCGAACACTGGCACTTAATCAAAGAGCCGGCGGTTCTCATCGGCATGGATGTCATTGGATTGCTCGAGGTTTTCATCGTCGACTATCGCCGCCATGAAATTCAGTTGCGCCCTCGAGGAGGAGTTTGAAAGACCCCGGAATTGATGGACGAGTTGGCCGCAACGCCGCCGGCCGCTTCAACGCCGACGAAATAGACGTGGCACTAGCATCCCGGTTCGTGCCATGTATGCGGCGTACTGCTCCGGGAATAGCTGCAACATGACGCTTTCCTCGCGTCGTGCACTGTAGATGAAGTACGCGCCCACCGGCACCAGCATCAGCGCCCATAAAATGTTGACGCCAATCGCGGAACCCAGCATCGCCACAATCAGTCCCGTGTAAATTGGATGGCGAAGATGCGCGTAGGGCCCGTTGGTGACGAGTTCGGGCTGCTCCTTGCGCGACATCGGCATACCCCAATTGCGCCCAAGGTGCCACCGCGCGCTGATCGCCAAGCCGAAGCCAATCACACACAGCGAGACGCCGGTCCAGCCCAGGAGACTCGAGTGGCTGGCAGACCGCTGGGTCTCCGCGAGAAACTCGCGAAGCGTTGGGGATCGCACCACCAGGGCGATCGTCAAGATCAGGACCAGACGCAAGCCAATTCCCCCGCGCCATAGGTGCCTACCAGCGTTGCGCTTCGCGCCCACTGCGGCGACTGCCCAGTAGACGACAAACATCAGCCACAACCCTGCGATGATCGACCGGTATACGCTCACTCTGGACGAGAGTTTCGTCCCTTGTCACAGAAGACACAAATCCGGTGTCTATTCACTCTCCGATTGTGGAATTTCGAACCCTCGGCAGGCTCTCACTACCGGCAGCTCCAGTGCAAGACTTCATCGAGGAACAGTCCGTCCCCGCGACGTTGCAGCGCCAGCGATCCATGCTCGGGTTTGCGTTAACAGTTCTTCGGAAAGCTTCGGATCATCGCTGAATCGGGCCATGATCATGGCGCCCACCATGGCCGCCCAGCTACCGATCGCAGCCCGACGCTTCTCGGTGGCAGTCTTGCCCTTCGCACTCCGGGACAGCCGCTCAATTTGCTGACGGAGTCCTTTCGTCATGGCGGCGCGCGCTTCAGGCGTCTGGCGAGTGCCTTCGGAGCCGAGTGCGGCCGTGGGGCATCCGCCAGAGACATTTTGGTACTGGCGCTGTGAGAGATAGCTTTCCGCGTAACGCGCCAAATCAATTTCAGCCGGACCCTCAGCGAACACGTGCGCCAAGGTCTGGGCGATCAGGTCGTCCTTGGACTTGAAGTACCCGTAGAAGCCGCCGTGCGTGAGGCCAGCCGCCTTCATCACGTCGGCGACGGTGACCCTCTCGAAACCCTGGGCCCTGAACAGGTGACCCGCCGCCTCAAGGATCGTTTGCCTGTTCGCCGCGACCTGCTCCCGACTGACTTTCATATCGATCTCCGTTCGGTGCTTGACATTATACATGATGAGCGTCATGATTCGTAAACATGATGAACATCATGATTAGTGTTTGGCTACATAGGAATCTCCCATGGCAACTCACCCTTCCGTTCTTATCACCGGCGCCTCCACAGGGATTGGCGCTGTGTACGCCGACCGATTCGCGAAGCGCGGTCACGACCTCGTCCTAGTGGCCCGGGACCGAGCCCGTATGGAGGCCCTGGCCGAAAGGCTGCGCCGCGAGACCGGGGTGAAGATCGACATTCTCCAGGCAGACCTGACGGATGCGGCTGCGCTGGCCCAGGTGGAAGCACGGCTGCGCGATGATGCGCGCATAGGCGTATTGGTCAATAACGCGGGTGCCACTGCCGCCGGAACATTTATCGATCAAAGCCCGGACCAGGTGGCCGAAATCATCAGCCTCAACTCCACGGCACTGACGCGCCTCGCAAGCGCGGTCGCACCACGGTTCGTCGCGGCCGGGCGCGGCGCCATTATCAACATCGGTTCGGTCGTCGGGCTCGCTCCGGAATTCGGGCTGACGGTCTATGGAGCAACTAAGGCCTTCGTTCTCTTCCTGACGCAGGGCCTCCATCTAGAACTCGGCCCCAAGGGGGTCTATGTCCAAGCGGTACTACCGTCCGCGACTCGCACTGAAATCTGGGAGCGCTCGGGGCGGGATGTAAACGCACTGCCCGCCGTTATGGAGGTGGGAGAGCTGGTGGACTCCGCGCTCGTCGGTTTTGATCGGCGCGAGACCGTCACTATCCCGCCGCTGCCGGATGTGAATCAGTGGAGCACCTTCGATGGCGCTCGGCTGGCGATGTTTCCGAATTTCATGCAAACCCACGCCGCGACCCGATACCGCTCGGCGATATGAGTTTCGGAAGTATTGACACACAGTCGCGACGACCGAATGTCGGCGTCGCCACTGATGGAGACCATTATGAAAGACTCGAAAGCTCTGCTATTGGAATATCTTGCCTCGATCCGTGATCCGGAACGCGCTGCGTCGCTTTTCGCAAACGACGGGGTGTTCGAACTGCCCTTCCTGCGCTCGCTTGGAGTCGAATCTCGTTACCGCGGGCGGCGCGAGGTCAACGCGCTCGTCCAGCAGTTGCTCACGATCTATCCGAACTTCGCGTTCGCGCCGGCCGATATCCATATCCTCATCGAAACGCCGGAAAAGACCTTCGCCGAGTATGTGGCACATGCGCGCGCTGCTGCAACTGGGCGAACCGTTCATCATCTATTTACCGGCTACTTGGTGGCAGAGGCCGGCAACATCAAGCTGTTGCGTGAAACCTTCAATCCGCTGGCGATGGCGCAGGCGCAACTTCCGCAGGGAGTAGCCGATATCGGACCGCCGGGCGACGAGGTGCACTCCTTCTGATGAGTGCGAACCCATACGGGAAGATCCGATCAATACCGGAACAGGAGAACTAAGATGCGTGCGATGAGAGCGGAAGAATTCAAAGGTTAAAGACTTGAACCGAGCTCCTTTCGAATCATTCTCACTTGCCCTGACGCATTTGGCTAAACTTATGATCTCGCTATGGACACATCGGCTCCTTCTTCCGCGGCGTGTGCTAATTGCAACGCAGCCATCATGCGCGGTCAGAACTATTGCTCATTCTGCGGGCAAAAGACGCCCACGCCGCGCCTGACTCTGCATGAAATAGGCATGGAATTTGTCCACGCTCTAGCGCACGTCGATCGCAGCGCGCTGTCGCTGATTTGGCAGCTACTAATCCGACCGGGCGTCGTGGCGCGGGATTACGTTGCGGGCAAGCGTAAACGCTACTTCGGGCCTTTCGCATTTTTGGTCGTGACCGTCGCATTTACCTCGGCCGTCATTGCCATATCCGGCTTCCAAGCCGTCACCGCCGACGCTCCCAATGGGTTGGCATCCTTCCTACAGCAGCATATCAATCTGTTGTTCTTCGTCTCCGTGCCGCTGCTGGCCGCTGCCTGTCGCCTCATGGGAATTCGAGAGCCCTTCAACTATGCAGAGTATCTCGTGCTTACCTCGTACACTGGCGGTCTGCACACGCTGTTCTACGCGCTCGTCGTGATCCCGGTATGGTATGTATTGCGCTCCGATACAGTACTGTTAACCCGACTCTTCTATGCATCCCTGCTGATCGGACCACTGTACCTTGCCTACGGAATGTATCAGTTTCTCCCGGGGCGCCGATTCTCTTCTGCTATCAAGGGACTGTTCGCGTCACTACTGACGCAAGCCGCGACGCAGAGCTTGGTGTTCCTCATCGGGTACTTCTATTTATAAGCACATCGCGAACCAGTGAAAGCTGCGCGGCGATCGGGTAGGGGGTGAGCTTGCGTTCACCGCCCATCATTCTTAGCCTTCTTCATCGGCCGGGGCCATGCGGGCCCCGCTTCGTCCTAAATCGAGTGACCTTCGGCCACGCCAAAGTCACGGCGTGAAATCGCGCAGCCGCTTGACCGTGGCACTGTCGAGGCGCTTGATGAGCGCAACGACCAGATCGACCGTTCGGTCAAAATCGTACCTATCCATGACGCCGTTATGCGCGTGTGTGTAGCGGACTGGTACGACTATATTCACGGCGGGCACCCCGCCATTCGACGCTTGAATCGCAGATGAATCGTCGCCGTACCCATTGACAAGGTCAAACTGCATTGGAATTTTTTCAGCCTTGCCCGTTTCCTTGATGAGGCTCACCAAACGGCGATTCGGCTGCTCGGAGAAGTCGTAGAGAAAGATGCCGGGTCCCGCTCCTAAGCGCGCTTGAGTTTCCTCGGGGTGCGCACCGGGAACGTCGCCCGCGACACCGCCCTCGATGGCGATCCCAATATCGGGATGAACCACATCGGCGGCTGTATGCGCTCCTCGCACGCCCGTCTCCTCCTGAGTCGTGGCGGCAACGATTAAGATGTTGGGGTGACCTTCGGCGACGAGGCGGCGCATAACTTCGATCACGACCGCGCATCCCACCCGATCGTCCCAGGCCTTTCCCAGATAGCGTTGCGAGCCGTTCAGCACCGCAAAGGGCGCATCCGGCGCTATCGGGTCCCCCGGCTCGATCCCGAGTGCCGCCACTTCGGCGGCGTTTTTGGCCCCTATATCCAAAAAAATGTCGTTACGCGGAAATACCTTCGTTCTCTCATCCGGCGGCAGCACATGAATGTCCCGGATACCGGTCACGGCATGCACCGCGCCCTTCGAGCCCAGAATCACCCACCGTTGACCCAACAACGCCTGATCGAGCCAACCGCCGACCATCTGCATCGACAGGAAGCCCTCGGGCGTAATCCGGCGCACGATTCCGCCGAGTTCGTCCATGTGTGCATCCAGCATGATTCTCGGACCATTCGTGCCATGCTGCGCAAGTACAGAGCCAAGACCATCGTAGCTTATCTGTGTCGCGAGCGGCTTAAGCTCCCGCACCATGATCGCCCGAACCTCCTCCTCATAGCCGGACGGCCCGGGCGCATCGGCCAAGGTTTGCAGCAGCGTCTCCACGCGATCGCGGCCGATCGCCGTCGGCGCCGCAGCCAGAGCACTCGCACACATGCAGAGCGCCCACGCGACGATGAATGAATAAGAATTTCGCGTGTACATAACTCTCCGTTGACTTCCTGTAGCAAACCAATACCCGGTCGATTGGTCGCAGCTTCGGGTGTGCCACGGTTGTCTCATTCTTCGTTGCCAAACTATGGCCCGAGCAAAGCCCCATCGCTGCCCATCCGCGCTCAGTCGAACAGACTGAGAATGCTTTGATACTTTTCTATGTAGCCGCTATTTTCCCTGTTGTAACGCGGAATGCTGACCGCCTGCACCAAAGAGCCTTCCTCGCGCCAGACACAGGGGCAGACGACTGCGGATCCCGGTGGCAGCTGGCCGGCTCGTCGCAGTTCAGCAAGTGGGACACCCATACGGTTGAGCGCGTGATAAAGCTTGGCGACGTTGCGCCCACCGCCATTGTAGGCAGCGACTGGAAAGATGCCGAGCACATCGGGCTTAGCGCGATAGGCGGCGCGGATCTCCCTGTTCATCTGCGACAGCTCAATGTCCAACAGGCAAACGGCTGCCTTCATGGCATTTTGCAGACGGGTCGAGCCGCGCTCGAAGCTTGGGTCCAGCTGCGCGCCGCGACAGCTGCGTACGACGAACGAATAGGTGCCATGGCCGCGCCGATCGGTGAACTGCATCGGGCCCAGCGCCTTCGCGCTCGAGACGCTATAGCGATACGCTTCTTCGCGCTTCAGTCCGTACTGGCTCAGCACTTCGTCGAATGCATCTCTGCCCTTATCGAGGAAGTCCTCGTCGTCGGTCTGTTCGATAACAGCGAGCGTCGCAATGACCTCCGCGGGTATTACGTCCGCGAGCAGTTCGCCCGGAAAGGCGTCGCTCGGCACGCGAGCGTCACGAAGTTCGTCCATGGCACCCCGTGCGGTGGCGAGCAGGAAGTCCCTGCCGCCGGTAATGAGGCGCGGGTCGAGGGTATCGCGGGTAAAGGGCAAGTAGACAATGGATCGTGCCGTCGCCGCCGCCTCGCGCCAGCGCTTCTTTTTGACGAGGGTGTTGTCGAACACCGGGAACTTGCGGCCGTACACCTTCAGCTCCTCGCCGCCGCGCGAAAATGAGAACATGAGCCGCTCGGCCCCCGTTCCCTTGACATGCCGCGTCTCAATTCCGGGAGTACGCACGGTGAAGGGCAATTCCCCGCGGCCAGGCTTCCATTTCACGGGTGGGCGAGGGATCTCCAGGTGGACAATGGTCCAATTCTTCTGTGCCTCGCTCCACAACGCGAACGCGACCGGCCGGCCGCGAAGCACCTCATGTCCAGCCTTACCGGTAAAGACGTACTGAAGTTGCACATCGCGTAGCTGCGCCTGACCCTCGGCAACCAAGTCGCGGATGACGAGGTCGCGCGTGCGCCCCTTGACGATCAA